>Ga0299913_10002137_pt1 | contig 15401 bp, 19 predicted proteins | sample RVTome_9_FD_201360 | JGI IMG/M metagenome (GOLD analysis project Ga0299913, IMG submission 201360) | Soil microbial communities from uranium-contaminated site in the Upper Colorado River Basin, Wyoming, United States - RVT155D38 (version 2) ...
GAGCACGAGCGGGCCGAGAACGACCCGCCGGCGGCCGAGCCGATCGCGGACGGCTCCAACGTCGTCGCCGTCGACTTCAAAAGGAAGAAGTGACGGCCCCCGCAGCACGTCCAATTGCCGTCATTCCAGCGAAAGCTGGAATCCCGCTTCCTTCCTGATACGGAGGCCGCACAGGCAGGGAGATTCCGGCTTGCGCCGGAATGACGGAGGGGAACTCCGGAATGACGGAGGCAGGTCATGAATTCCACCACCCGCACCGAAACCGACAGCTTCGGACCGATCGAGGTTCCCGCCGACGCTTATTGGGGGGCGCAGACGCAGCGCTCGATCGAGAATTTCCCGTTCGGGCCGCAGGAGCGGATGCCGGTCGAGATCGTCCACGCCTTGGGCTTCGTCAAGCAGGCGGCGGCACGCGTCAATGCGCGCCTCGGAGGGCTCGACGCCGAGCTCGCCGAGGCCGTCCAGCAGGCCGCCGGCGAGGTCGCCAAGGGCGAGCATGACGAACAGTTCCCGCTCGTGATCTGGCAGACCGGCTCGGGCACCCAGTCCAACATGAACGCCAACGAGGTGATCGCCGGGCGCGCCAACGAGATTCTCACCGGCGCGCGCGGCGGCAAGTCGCCGGTCCATCCCAACGACCATGTCAACAAGGGCCAGTCGTCGAACGACAGCTTTCCGACCGCGATGCACGTCGCCGCGGCGCGGGCGGTCAACGACCGGCTGCTGCCGGCGCTCAACACCATCCATCGCCGGCTCGCGGCGCAGGCGGAGAGCTGGGACCGGATCGTCAAGATCGGCCGCACCCACCTCCAGGACGCGACGCCGCTGACGCTCGGCCAGGAATTTTCCGGCTACGCCTTCCAGGTCGAGGCCGGGATCGCGCGGGTGAAGGCGGTGCTGCCGCGGCTCTACCAGCTCGCCCAGGGCGGCACCGCGGTCGGCACCGGCCTCAACGCACCCAAGGGGTTCGCCGACAGCTTCGCGGCCGAGATCGCGAAGCTGACGCGGCTGCCGTTCGCGACCGCGCCGAACAAGTTCGAGGCGCTGGCGACCCACGACACGCTGGTGGAGCTGTCGGGCACGCTCAACACGCTCGCCGTGTCGCTGACCAAGATCGCCAACGACGTGCGGCTGCTCGGCTCCGGCCCGCGCTGCGGCCTCGGCGAATTGCGGCTGCCCGAGAACGAGCCGGGCAGCTCGATCATGCCCGGCAAGGTCAACCCGACCCAGGCCGAGAGCCTGACGATGGTCTGCGCGCAGGTGATGGGCAACCACGTCGCAGTCACCGTCGGCGGGCTGCAGGGCCATCTCGAGCTCAACGTCTTCAAGCCGCTGATCGGTGCCGCCGTGCTGCGCTCGATCGACCTGCTCGCCACCGGCATGGAGAGCTTCACCGTCCGCTGCCTCGACGGCATGGCGCCGGACGAGCGCCGCATCGCCGACCTGATGAACAGGTCGCTGATGCTGGTCACCGCACTGGCGCCGGAGATCGGCTACGACAATGCCGCCAAGATCGCCAAGCACGCCCACGAGCAGGGGCTGACGCTGAAGCAGGCCGGGCTCGATCTCGGCCTTGTCGACGAGGCGACGTTCGAGCGGGTGGTGAAGCCGGCCAACATGCTCGGCCGCTGACCGGCGTCCGTTCGCTAGGGCAGCCGCCAGCTGACCCGGATGCCGACGCTGTCCATGCCGGGATTCTGCCGGTCGAGCAGCTGGGCGTGGCTGAGATGGACCCAGGCCGCCTCGACCGACAGCCGCTCGCTGACCTGGTAGCCGACGCCGAGCTCGGGCTCGAACAGGATGCGCGATCCCAGATCGGTGCGCAGCCCGCCGACGACCCCGCGGCTGCCGCGGCTGTGGACGGCGATGCCGACGCCGGGGCGGACGAACAGCCGCCCGCCAATCCGCCAGCTGAGGCCGGCCGCGACGAAATGGGTCTCGCCGCCGGTTGCGAGCGAGCCGAACAGGTAAGGCGAGGGCGAGCCAAGCGCGCGCAGGCCCGCGACCGGGTCGCCGCGCCAGCCGAGCTGCAGGTCCGCGCCGTCCTCGAAACCGCCGCGGGTGAGCGGCGAATCCACGTCGTGGGCGAGGACGCCGCCGAACAGCTCCGAGGCGCCGGCGGGGGCGGCGGCCAGGCTCGCGGCGGCGACGGCGAACAGGATGCGCATCGGCTCTCCCTCAGGCTCCGGCCTGCCAGTCGCGGATCGCGTCGACCGGCGCCAGCAGCATCAACACGTTGAGCGTCAGATTGTCCCGGATCACGATCAGGGTGAGCAGCTCGAGGACGAGCGCGAGCGCGACCGTCGCCCACACCGGAATCCGGCGCACGATCGCGAAGCCGAGGATCATCCACAGCACGTCCGCCACCGAATTGACGACGCTGTCGCCCACATATCCGAGCGCGATGGTCGCCTCGCGGTAGCGGTCGATGATGATCGGGCTGTTCTCCAATATCTCCCACGCCGCCTCGATCGCGACGGCGGCGAGGAGCCGATCGCCGGGCGGGTTCCTGCGCAGGAACAGCCAGCCGAGCCAATAGAAGAGAAAGCCATGGATGACGTGGCTCGGCGCGTACCAGTCGGCGAGGTGCTGACTGTTGTCGGGCCCGTGCACCGCACCGGCCCACAGCTGGACTTCGCCGCAGGTGCAGATCGGCTCGCGGCCCATCCCCAGCAGGACCGCCGCCATGGCCGCGGCCATGACCAGAGCGATCAGCCAGTAGCGGCGCGGGATCAAGGGCGCGTTCGTCATGCTTCCGACATCTCCAGCAGCTTCGCGATCGTCCGCCAGTTGCGGCTCGTCGCCGGCGATGCCACCAGCTTGTCGATCAGCAGCGGCGACAGTTTCGATCCGGCGATGCCGTTCGGAAAATGGACCCACAGCGCGTCGGCGGCGCGGGCGACGCGCTCGCCTGCCTCGCCGCGCGCCGCCAGCGTCGTCGCGGCGTCCGCGGCCGGCGGCGCCTTCGGGACGAGCAGGAGCAGCCGGTGGGGGGTGTCGCGCGCCGCCTCGCGGAACGGGTTGCCGTCGAGATAGGCGTCGAGCTGCGCCGCGGAGCGGACGAGGACCGGCACGTCGAAGCCGAATTCGTTCCGGATCGCCCGCTCCAGCGCCGCTTCGAGCGCGGCCGCTTCGCCGGGCGCGTCGAACAGCACGTTGCCGCTCTGGATATAGGTCGCCACGTCCGCCCAGCCGAGCTTTCCGCACAGCGCCCGCAGCGCCGCCATCGGCAGCGACCGGCCGCCGACATTCACCCCCCGAAGCAGCGCCACCTTCCGCCCCATCGCGTCACCTTAGCAGGAAAGCGCCGCCCGTCTGCCCTTGACGGACACCGCGCCGCTCCGCCACTAGCCCCCATGGAAATCGCTAGCGCCTTCCAGCGGCGGGGCCTGCTCTACGTCCTCTCCAGTCCCAGCGGCGCCGGCAAGTCAACGATCGCCCGCATGCTGATGGCGAGCGACGATGGCGTCGCCATGTCGGTGTCCGCCACCACCCGCCCGATCCGGCCCGGCGAGGAGGACGGCCGCGACTATCATTTCGTCGGCGACGCCCGCTTCGACGAGATGGTCGCCGCCGGCGAGTTCCTCGAATGGGCGCACGTCTTCGGCTACCGGTACGGGACGTTGAAGAGCGAGGTGATGAAAGTGATCGAGGGTGGGCGAGATGTGCTCCTCGACATCGACTGGCAGGGCACGCAGCAGCTCAAGCAGGTCGATCCCGACATCGTGCGGGTATTCATCCTGCCGCCGTCCATGCCCGAGCTCGAGCGGCGGCTGCGCGCGCGCGGCACCGACAGCGACGCGGTGATCGCGCGGCGGATGGAGCGGGCGGCCGCGGAGATCAGCCACTGGGCCGAATATGATTACGTCCTGATCAACAACGACGCCGAGAAGTGCCGCGAGCTCGTCCACAACATATTGAAGGCCGAGCGGCTGAAGGCGACGCGCCGCGTCTTCCTCCACGATTTCGTGCGCGAGCTGATCGGCTGACGCTTTTATCCGCCCAGCGCATCGGCTAGTCTCTTGCGGAAAGACAGGAGGGACGGCCATGGTGCGGGTAATCCTGGGCGCCGCCGCGGCGGCGGTGGCGATGCTCTTCATCGGCTTCATTTTCTTCGCCACGCCGCTGGCCGGGTTCGGCATGGCGGGAATCGAGGACGGCCAGGCCGCCGCGGTCCAGCAGACGCTCGCCGCCAACCTGCCCCGCACCGGCACCTACGCGGTGCCGGGGACCGACACCCAGGCCCAGACCAACATGTATTCGCAAGGGCCGATCGCGACCATCCATTACAATACCGGCGGCTTCGCGGCCGAGGATCCGACCATGTTCCTCGCCGGCTTCATCTTCAATTTCCTGGTCGCGCTGCTGATCGGCGCCGCCCTGATCGGCATCGACCGGCGGGTGCCCGATTACGGCTCGCGCGCGCGCGTCGCGCTGCTGATCGCGGTCGCCGCCGCCGCCTTCACCCATCTCGGCGAGCCGCTCTACTGGCACCACGACTGGGGCCATTTCATCTACCTGTTCGTCGCCGATTCCGCCGCACTCGCGGCCGCCGGCCTGATCGTCGCCTGGTTCCTCCCCGCCGCGCGCGCCGCGCCGGAAGACGCGCCGACCGACGTCTAGGTCCGGACGTCCTCCTCCGCCTGCGCCAGCAGCGCCAGAAAGCGGGCGGCGGCATCGAAGTCGCGGCGACGGGCGTCGAGCGCCTTCGCGGCTTCGGCGTCCTCGCCCCATTTCTCGGCCTGCCACAGATCGTCGAGCGCGGCCGCCCGCCAGGCCGTCCCGGCGTCGATCGCGCCCTCGGCCACGGCGAGCGCGACGACCAGTGAGCCGGCGATCGTCACCAGCGGCGACAGCGCCGCCAGCTCGAACGACGTGCGCGCCAGCACCGCCTGCTCCAGCCGGTCCAGCGTCGCGCGCGCCTGGGGCGCGGGGACGACGCCGCAGGTGATCGCGAAATCGACCTGGTAGCGGCGCCGCGCCCAGGCGAGGATCGGGTCCCACGACGCCGCCTGCCGCCCGGCGAGCCGGGACCCCGGCTCGGCGCGGTAGCAGAGGAGGTCGCTCTCGCCGTAGCGGGCGAGGCCGCGCGCGAACGCCTCGCGGTCCGGCGCCACCCGGTCGATGGCGGCGTTGGCGAGGCCGGTCAGCGGCGTCGCGCGCGGGTCGATCGCCTCGACCTGCGCGTTCCATTCGTCGGCGATCGCCTCGGCAAGGGTGCGGGTCGGCACCGCCAGCGGCCGGCGCGCCGGCGTGCGCAGCGGCTTGCCGTCCAGCTCGATGCCGTAGCCGGAATCGGCGGGTACGCCGCGGGCTTCGGCGTAGAAGCGCTTCACGCCGGCGGCGGCTGGCGCCAGCGCCGCGCCAGCCATTTCGGCCCCCAGAAGCTGACGACGAGCGCGGCGATCGCGATCGGGAAGCCGAGGATGGTGCCGCCCTCGACGAACAGGTCGCTTTGCCACAGCGCCAGCGCGAGCAGGACGACGATCGTCGCGCCGATGCGCAGCAGGTTCATGAGGATGAAGCGGTTGCGCCACTGCGCCTGTTGCTGTTGCGGGGTCATGCCAAAGCCTTCGTCAGTTCGAGGATGCGGCCGGGATGGTCGGCGACATGGTGGGCGCCGCCGCGGGTCAGCTCGTCGGCGCCGTGATAGCCCCACGACGCGCCGATCGCGGTCGCGCCGGCGGCGCGCGCCATCGCCATGTCGTAGCTGGTGTCGCCGATCACGACCGTCGTCTCGGGCGCGGCGCCGGCGTCGGCGATCGCCTGCAGCGCCATCGACGGGTGCGGCTTGGACGGATGGCGATCGGCGGTCTGGAGCGTGACGAACCGCTCCGCCAGGCCGTGATGCTCGAGGCAGAGCGCGAGGCCGCGATCGGACTTGCCGGTAGCGACGCCGAGCAGCCAGCCCTCGGCGTCGAGCGCGTCGAGCAGGTCGGCGATGCCGGGGAAGAGCGGCTCCGCGGGCAGCCCGCTCGCCCGCAGCGCCTGGAAGGCGCGCTTGTAGGATTCGGCGAGTTCGGCATGAAAGCCGGGCTCCGCCCCCGGCAGCATCGCCCGCATCGCCTCGACGAGGCTGAGGCCGACCACGCTTCGGGTGCGCTCGTGGCAGGGCGCGGGCAGGCCCGCCGCGGCAAAGCAGGCCTCCATCGCCGCGCAAATATTATGCTGGCTGTCGACCAGAGTCCCGTCGCAATCGAAAAGGGCGAGCCGGTTCACGGCCGCATCGCCCGCGCCATCGCCGCTTCCCCACGCGCGGCGAGCGCTTCGGCGAGGCGCTCGCGGACGTCGGCGGGCTTGTCCTGATCGAGCTTCGCGGTGCCGCGCCAGGCGGCAACCTCCATTTCGAAGCCCGCGATCGCCTTCAGCAGCGCATCGAAACGGCTCGCGCTCATCTTGTCCCTCGTCCAGGCCGGCTTCGGCGCGAGGCGCGATTCGTGCAATTCCGATAGCTCGTCGAGAAGGAGGACCAAGGCGTCCTCATCGAGGCTGCGCACCGGCCCCTCCAGCTCGACCGCCTCGTAATTCCAGGTCGGGACGCGGTCCGGAATCCCGTACCAGTCCGGGCTCAGATAGGCGTGCGCGCCCGTCGCCACGAACAAGGCGTCGCAGCCGCCCAGCAGCGCCGCGTGGACGAGATTGCCCCTGCTGACGTGGAAGCGCAGCCGGTCGCCGTCGAGGAGCACCGGCAGGTGGACGGCGCGCAGACCTGCCGCCGCGTGCACGACGAGCAGCCCGAACCCCAGATCGCGGATCAAGGCCGCCATCGCCTCGCGGTCGTCGACATGGAATTTGCGGTTCGGATGCATCAGCCGCCCCTTGCGCGCCTCTCGCCGCGTCTCGCCTTGCGGACCTGCTTGGCGTGCCGGCGCGCTTTCGCCTTGGCCTGTTCGCGGCTGGGCGGCGTCGCCTCCTCCAGCGGCAGGTCGCCGGCGGCGGGGTCGAAGCCGAGCGCGCCGAGGCTGGCGGCGAAATGCTCGGGCGGCTCGGCCGTCACGTCGATGCGGCCGCCGTCGGGATGGTCGATCCTCAGCCGCCGGGCGTGGAGATGGAGCTTGCGGCTGATCGCGCCGGTCAGGAACGCCTCCTGCCCGCCATATTTGCCGTCGCCGACGATCGGATGGCCGATCGCCGCCATGTGGACGCGCAGCTGATGGGTGCGGCCGGTATGGGGTTGCAGCTCGACCCAGGCGGCGCGGTTGCCGGCCCGCTCGACGATCCGGTAGCGGGTCCGCGCCGGTTGCCCTTCCGCCTCGTCGACATGCATCTTCTCGCCGCCGGTGCCGGGCTGCTTGGCGAGCGGCAGGTCGATCAGCCCGTCCTCGACCTTCGGCACCCCGACCACCAGCGCCCAATAGACCTTGCGCGCGGTCCGCCCGGAAAAGGCCTTCGAGAAGAAGGCGGCGGCGCGCGGCGTGCGGGCGAGGAGCAGGACTCCGGACGTGTCCTTGTCGAGACGGTGGACGAGCTTGGGGCGCGCCCCGTCGTCGCCGGCGAGGCCGTCGAGCAGCCGGTCGAGATGATCCCTGGTCCGGGTGCCGCCCTGGGTGGCGAGGCCGGGCGGCTTGGCGACCGCGAACGCCGCCGGATCCTCGTGGATGACGAGGCCGCGGACGAACTCGACCTCGTCCGGCGTGAGCGTCTCGCGGCGCGGCTGCGGCCGCTTCGCCGCCTCGCTCTGGTCGAGCGGGGGCACGCGGATCGACTGGCCGGCCTCGATCCGGTCGCCGGGCGCCGCACGCCTGCCGTCGAGCCGCAGCTGGCCGGTGCGGGCCCAGCGCGCCACCGTCCCGAAGCCCGCTTCGGGCAGGTGGCGCCGGAACCAGCGGTCGAGCCGGATGCCGTCATCCTCCTCGTCGACCGTGAAGGTCCTGACCTGGTCGGCGGCGCTCATGCCGCTACCCGCGCCAGCCACAGGCCGGCGAACAGGAGCAGGATCGCGCCGGCGGTTGACGCCAGCACATAGAGCGCCGCCATGGCCAGCTCGCCGCGCTCGATCATCCAGGCGGTTTCGGCGCTGAAGGCGGAGAAGGTGGTGAAGCCGCCGAGCAGGCCGACGCCGAGCAGCAGCCGCCACGGATCGGCCGCTTCGCCGCGGCCGATCAGGTAGCCGAGCAGCAGCCCGGCGGCCAGGCCGCCGGAGAGGTTGACGATCAAGGTCCCCCAGGGAAAGCCCGTTCCCAGCCGGCGAACGGCGATGATGCCCACGCCGTAGCGCAGCCCCGCGCCGGCCGCGCCGCCGAGCATGACGAGGAGGAGGTTCGGCATCGCCTGCCGCGTCTAGCGGCACGCAAGGGGCGATGCCAGTGCCGCCCCTTGCGCCGGCGGCGCGTCAGCGGCCGTTGTTGACGATGAGCGCGACGTCGGCGCCGCGCTCGAGCGGGGTGACGATGAGGACGAAGGCGCCGTCGGTGCGGGCGTTGACGCCGCCGAGCATCCGGTCGGTGCCGCGCTGCCGCAGCTCGGCCGAGAAGCCGGCGCGCGCGGCCAGGCCGCGATAATGGTCGAGCACGCGGTTCGACGGGTCGCCGGTGCGGAAGGCGACGATGCGGATCCGGCAGGCGTCGGTGTTCGCGCCGGCCGCTTCGGTGACGCGGCCGCCGGGATAGAGCGGGAATTCGGCCGGCAGCCGCCGGGCCCATTGCGGCGAGCGGTCGAGCGCGTCGGCGCACAGCCCGCCCTCGCCCGGGTCCCCGGTCGCCGCGAGGGCGCCGCTCACGCCGGCCGGCTCGGGCGATTCCGAGGCCGGCGCGGCCGGCGGCGGATATTGCGCCTGGACCGGCGCTTCGGGCGGCCGCACCGAATTGGGGTGCGCCTGCTGGACGAGGTTGGGATCGACCAGGATCTGGTCCTCGAGCGCGCTCGTCAGCGCCGGGTCGGCGCCGTTCGCCAGCAACTCGTTGTCGAGCTCGGCGAGCTCGCCGTCGCCGCCCGAGCAGGCGGCAAGGGCGAGGAGGGCGGCGAGGCCGAAGGCGCGGACGGCGGCGGGCATGGCTGTCATCTCGCCCGCCGCCATAGCGGCGCCGCGCTGGCAATGGGTGAGCGGAGATGGTTAACGCCGGCCGCCGGCCGCCTCTGTCCCGTTCCCGGACTGCCAGAAGGCGAAGGTTTCCGCCTGCACCGCGGCGATGAAGCGCGCCGCCTCGGGGCCCTCCCACGGACCTTCGTAGCCGCGCTCGCGGCCGCCGCCGGCGACCCACCAGCCCTGCCCCGGCAAGCCGTCGCTCGCCCGCACCACCAGCACCGCCAGCTCGGGCTCGCCGCGCGCCGCCGCGGCGCGGTCGACCTCGCCGAGCAGCGCGCACAGCGCCCGCATCTTCGGTCGCGAAAAGGAATAGCCGAGATGTTCGAGCAGCTCGCCGTAGCTCAGCGCCACGCCGGCGCGCGCCGCCGCGATCAGATGGGCGCGCACTTCGTCGGGGTCGAACATATTCGTCTCCGCCGGCTTCCGGCGGCGGCGACGCTAGCGCCCCGAATCGCCGAGGACCAGCCGGGTCTCGCTGCCGCCGCCGGCGCGCGGCGCGATGGTGGCGGTGAAGCGATCATTGTCGCTCAGCACCACGCCCGAGATCACGTAGGCCTCGCCGCGCCGCTCCTCGGTGGCGACGCGAAGGTCGGCCGACCGCGCCGGGTCGCGGTACCAGGCGGCGACGCGCTCGGGCGGATCGGCGTGCGTCAGCCGCATCTCGACCTCGCCGTCGCCGGCGCCGCCGTCGCGCTCGCCGCGGCCCTGGATGTGAATGCCGCCGAAGCGGGAGCCGGGATAGACGACGCCGCTCTCCTCGTCGATGCGGGCGCGGGCGTCGACCACCTCGGGGATGTCGATCGACAGGTTGAAGCCCGGCGCCTCGACGGTGAGCCGGCCCTCCTCGGCGCGTCCGGCAGCGCTGGCATTGGCGTCGACCGGCGGCGCGTCGTTGCCGATCCGGGCTTCGCAGCCGCCCAGCAGCGCGGCGGCGGCGACGGCGCCCAGCAGCTTCGGCAGCAGCTCCGGCAGCAGCTTCGGCATCTTCATCCTCGACCCTCCCTCGTCGCCAGCCAATAGCTGTATTAGCCGTGTAACACAATAGCGGCGCCGGCCGCGCTTGCGACCGTCCGGCGGCGCGGCTAGGCGCGCGCCATGACGGACGACCACGCCCGCCGCCGCGCCGGGCTGCTGCTCGGGCTCGGCGCCTATCTGCTGTGGGGCGTGCTGCCGCTCTATTTCAAGGCGCTCGCCGCGGTGGCGCCGACCGAGATCGTCGCCCATCGCATCGTCTGGTCGCTGCTCTTCCTCGGCGCGCTGGCGACGATCTGGCGGCGCTGGCCGGCGATCCGCACCGCGGTGACGACGCCGCGGGTGCTGACGACGCTGGCCGCCACCGCGCTGCTGATCGGGATCAACTGGCTGGTCTACATCTATGCGGTGCTCTCGGGCCACGTGCTCGAGGGCAGCCTCGGCTATTATCTCAATCCGCTCGTCAACGTGCTGCTCGGCGTCGTCCTGCTCAAGGAGAAGCTGACGCGCGGCCAGCTGTTCGCGACCTTGCTGGCGGCGGCGGGCGTGGCGGTGCTCGCCGCCGGCGCCGGCTCCGGGCTGTGGATCAGCCTGACGCTGGCCGGCAGCTTCGCGCTCTACGGCTTCGTGCGCAAGGTCGCCCCGGTCGATTCGCTGGAGGGCCTGTCGATCGAGACCGCGATCCTGGCCCCGCTCGCGCTCGGCTGGATCCTGTGGCTCCAGCAGGCCGGCACGAGCGGCTTCGGCGCCTTCGGCCTCGCCACCGACCTGCTGCTGATGCTGGGCGGAGCGGTGACCGCGGTCCCGCTGCTGCTGTTCACGGCGGCGGCGCGGCGGCTGCCTTATTCGACCCTGGGCTTCCTCCAATATATCGCGCCGTCGCTGCAGTTCCTGCTCGCCGTGCTGGCGTTCGGCGAGCCGCTGACGGTGCCGCACCTGGTCTGCTTCGGCGCGATCTGGACCGCGCTCGCCATCTTCAGCTTCGAAGGGCTGCGGACGGCGCGGGCGCAGCGCCGGAAGGCGCGCCCGACCGCGTCGTCTTGAGGTCAAGCCGAAACCGAGTCATCCTGCTTTCGAACAGGGAGGCGGCCATGAGGACCGATCCGCGCGTCGACGCCTATATCGAGCGCCATGCCGGTTTCGCCTGGCCGATCCTCGCTTACCTGCGCGAGGCGGTCCACGCCGCCTGCCCGGAGTGCGAGGAGACGATGAAGTGGGGCATGCCCACCTTCCTGTACAAGGGCAGCATCCTGGCCAGCATGGCGGCGTTCAAGAGCCACGCCACCTTCGGCTTCTGGCGCGGCAGCCTGGTGGTCGGCGACAACCCCGCCCAGCGCCGGGCGATGGGCCAGTTCGGGCGGCTGACCGCGGTCGCCGATTTGCCCGGCCCGGCCGACCTCGCGGCGCTGATCGGCAAGGCGATGGCGCTGACCGACGAGGGCGTGAAGCCGGCCCGCGACCGGGCGAAGCGGCCGCCGCTCGCGGTGCCGGCGGACCTGCGCGCGGCGATCGACGCGGTGCCGGCGGCGAAGGCGACGTTCGACGCCTTCCCGCCGAGCTGCCGGCGCGAATATGTCGAGTGGGTGACCGAGGCCAGGCGCGCCGAGACCCGGGCGAAGCGCCGCGCCCAGACCGTCGAATGGCTCGCCCAGGGCAAGCGCCGCAACTGGAAATACGAAGGCTGCTGAGGGGGGCCGGCGGGCGGGCGGCCGAAGTCGAGGCGGGTCCACGAGGCCGCTCATCCCGCGTCGCGCCCGACAAGCGTCGATGCGCGCCGAGCCGGTGGCCCGCCCCGTGCGCCCCATCGAGGCTCGTGGCGCTCTTGCCACCCCTTCGCGGGGCGACCGGCTATTAACCTCAGCACCCCAGCACTGAGAACCGCTCAACACCGTATCGGCACAAATCCGCTTGCCCCGCCGCTCCTGTTCCTGTTATGTGCCGACCGCTGAAGGAGCGAATCGCATGAAGGACGCAACCCCCCGCCTGCCCGCCCCTGCGGGCCTCGCCGACTTCGCCCCGGTGCCGCGCCGCCGGCCGCGCCACGACGGCTGGACTCCGGAGCGGCAGCGTCATTTCATCGCCGCGCTCGCCGACACCGGCTGCGTCGCCATCGCCGCGCGGATGGTCAACATGACCCCGGAGAGCGCCTACATGCTGCGCCGCCAGCCCGGCGCCGAGGACTTCCGCCGCGCCTGGGAGGCGGCGCAGGGGCTCGGCCTGCAGGTGGTCAGGGACGAGGCGTTCGACCGGGCGATGAACGGCCAGCTCGTCCCGGTGTTCGTCGCCGGCAAGCTGATGGGCTTCCGCCGCAAGAAGAACGACCGCCTGCTGATGTTCATCCTGCGCCACTACGGCCAGGACGCGGGCGGGCGGAAGACGACGATCAACTATTTCTCGACCCGAGCGACCGCGGCAGCGGGAGCGGCCACCGATCCTCCCCGGGACGGGGAGGGGGACCATCCCCGGATCCGATCCGGGGATGGTGGAGGGGGCTCGAAGACCCATGCGGCCCTGGCGCAGGCGGACCCGCCCGCCATAGCCCTGGCGAAGGCGGAAGCCTCCACCACCACCGTGAGGACCGTCCTCACCGGCCCGCCCGCCCCCGGTCGCGTCGCCGCCGCCGACGAGGCCGCCGCCATCCTCGGCGCCTTCGACGGCGTCCCCCTGGACGAGCAGGCGCAGGCGGAGATCTACCGCGCGCTCGAGGCCGCCGCCGAGCGCCGCCGCCAGGCCGAGGCCAACCCCGCCAACGACCGCGAGCGCGTCTATATCTCCGAACGCGAGGCCGGCCCCTATGCCGGCGAGCTCGAGATCGGCGCCGAGCGCGACTGCGTCGAGTTCAGGCCCGAGGGCGAGCATCTTTGGGAAGGGCTCGGAGAAGGCGGCGAAGCCGAGAAGATCGACCGGGTCCTGGCCGACATGGAGGCGCGCAAGACGCTGGCGCTTTCATCGGGGGTTGCGCCTGTCGAAGGGCCAAAAGATCCTCCCCGGGAGGGGGAGGGGGACCATGGCGCTGAGCGCCATGGTGGAGGGAACCCGGAGCGGTTCGCGGACCTTGACGGAGAGGGGAAGGAACAACCCATGTCCCCGCACCTTTGCGATGGCATCGCGAGCGAAGAGCCTGCCCCGGCGAAGGCGGGAAGGCCGCGAAAGCCCTACAAGCCGCGCACGCCCAAGCCCGCCTTCGCCCCGCCCGACGCCGCCGCCGAGGCGCGCTCGCGCGAGGAGGTCGAAGCGGAGCGCGCGAAACGCCGCAAGCCGATCGACCGCAGGCGCCGCAGCGCGCCGAGCCGATGACCGCCGACGCGAAGCGACGCCGGATCATCGGCGCAGAGCCGCGCAAGGCCGGACGGCCTGCGCCCAAAGGGCGACAGGACCGACGTCACGGGATTCACTCCCGTGACGGCCTTCTGCATCTCCGAAATCGCACCGGCGCGGAATCCTCCTACCCGGCGCCCGCGGCCAGCCGCCGCGCGTCACGCCGGATCGCGGCGAGGCAGGCTTCGCCGCCGGTCAGAGTCGCCACCTCATGGTCGACCATCAGCTCGATCTTGGCCGCGAAGGCGGCGAGGTCCGGCGCCGGCGCCCTGAGCAGACGGCGCAATGCCGCATACATGGCGTCGAGCCGCTCGCCATATTCCTCCTCGAGCGCGAGCTTGCCGGCCCGGTCCGCCGCCGCCGACCGCCGCTCCACCTCGGCCACCGCCGCCGCCGCCGAATCGAACGCCGCCGCCAGCCGCCGCCAGCGTTCCTCGTTACCGCTCATCCTGAGTAGCCGGTGAGCTTGTCGAACCGGCGTATCGAAGGACCCCTCCCCGTCACCCCGGGCTCGATCCGGGGTCCACCTCCCTTCGGCCCCGACCAAAGGCAAAGCGACCGCCGCGCCTAGCAGCGCGCGGCGCGAGGGGTTATGCTGGGCGCCAGCCATCCTTCGCCTCCTAGACAAGGCGTGAGGGGGCCAGAGCCGGGGCGAGGTGCCAGCCTTGCTCCGGTTCGCTTCGATAGGTTGTCGGTACCACTAACCTCGGGCGGATGCAATAGCTGAATCTGGGAAAAACAAGGGCGGGCGGCCGCGGACGGGCATCGGACCGAATATCGGCCTGCGCCTCTACCCGGAGCTCGAGGCGGCGCTGGACGAGTGGATCGCCGAGCAGCCGGACCCGAAACCGTCGCGGCCGGAGGCGATCAGGCGAATTTTGCGGGAGGCTCTGAAGAGATAGTCACCGCGGCGACGAGCGCGGCGGAGGGGCGGCAAGGCAGGCCGGCAGGCGAAGCCGGCAATGCGAATGCGTTGATCGCGGCGGGGTGCCTTTCCTGTCTTTCCCTTCTTCCGCAGAGCTGGAAGATCATCTTCGCTATGGTTGGGGGAGGCGTTATGAGCCACGAAGGACAAGAATCGCCAGCGACAAGCCGTATAACATTTATTAGAGACGAACCTGCTGAAGAGGATTTCTTTAAAACGCACAGCCGGCTTGCTCTCGCTATCGCTGAAGCCATCCAATCGAATCCCCTAATACGAATCATTGGCCTTCTAGGAACGTGGGGCAGCGGGAAATCGACAGTCGTCCGACATCTGAAAGCAATCCTTACCGAGGGTGATTCCAACATACACGTTTTCACTTATGACACGTGGCTGCACCAAAGCGACCCTGTCCGACGCTCCTTCCTAGAGAGCCTGATCGCGTACCTGATCGACGGCAAATTAGTGTCTCAGCAAAAATGGAAGCCACGCTTGGACCAACTCAACGGCCAAGTCGAGACGACTGAGATAGAACAAACGCCAGTTCTAACCGACGACGCAAAGTGGGTTCTCGTCTCACTGCTTCCGCTGCCAGCTGCCATTGCCCTCATGGAATTGGATACTATCGAGCAAGCTTGGGGCGCTAGTACGACAGTTTCCGGTATCGTGACCTTCTGGGCCGCCTGCGTGCTCTTTGCACTTCCGGTGATTACCGTCTTCACAAGGTACATGATCAACTCACGTAAGGCTGAGAACTCTAGCGAGGCGTTGTCCTTTCTCCCCCTTTTGATGAATCGATCCATCGAGAAGGTGCGCACTACCACGCTTCGCTCTCCTGACCCTACGTCGATCGAGTTTAGGTCTGCCTTCCGAGAAATCATGGAGGAGGTAACAGAGGCCGGCGATAAATACGTGTTCGTCATCGACAATCTAGACCGATTATCTGAGGAGGACGCGCTACAGATGTGGGCGACAGTTCGGAGTTTCTTTCTAACCTCGCACGCCACTGACGACATCGAGCACGAGCGCTACCAGCCTGTGGTCATCCTTCCCGTGGACATCACGGCGTTAGAAAGGATGTTTTCGGTTACTGGGAGTCCAACGTCAGCAAAAGAGCTGGCGGCGTCGTTCATAAATAAGACTTTCGACATAACATTTGAGGTG
>Ga0299913_10002138_pt1 | contig 15400 bp, 9 predicted proteins | sample RVTome_9_FD_201360 | JGI IMG/M metagenome (GOLD analysis project Ga0299913, IMG submission 201360) | Soil microbial communities from uranium-contaminated site in the Upper Colorado River Basin, Wyoming, United States - RVT155D38 (version 2) ...
GCTCCTCCTCGGGGGGGACGACCTCGTCGCCGGTGGTCAGCACCGCGACCCGGGGGGCGCGGTGGACGAGGAGCTCGGCGTGGCCGTGGGCGGCGGCGACGGAGAGCGCCGCCGGGCCGAGCGGGGTGCCGGCGGCGAGGAGCTCGTCGCCGGCGCGGACGACCTCGCCGCGGCGGCGGACGTGGGCCCCTCGGGCGGTCGCCCGGCGGACTTCGACCCGCCCGGCGCCGCGGTCGGTGAGCTCGAAGGGGACGACCCGGTCGGCGCCTTCGGGCAGCGGGGCGCCGGTCATGATCTTGAGCGCGGCGCCGGGCGGCAGCGCCGCGCCCGGCGGGTCACCGGCGGCGACGCGGCCGCTGACCGGGCGCGAGTCGCCGTCGGCCAGCGGGCCGGCGAGGGCGTAGCCGTCCATCGCCGAGACGTCGGCCGGCGGGACGTCGACGGTGGCGGCGAGCGGGGCGGCGAGCACGCGGCCGCGGGCGGCGCGGCGGGAGAGGGGCTCGGCCGCGAGCGGGGCGAGCCGGGGGAGGAGGCGGCGCCAGGCCTCCTCGGGGTCGAGCGGCGGCCCGGGCGGGGCGTTCGCGGTCGGCGTCGCGGGGCGGTCCGGCGCGGGCATGACCGCTGGTATACGCTCTCCGTGCGCCGGTTTCAACCCGGAGCGCGCCGGATCGCGCGGCGCATCGGCGAGCTCGGCTGCGGTCCGCGGCGTGCCGGGCGGCCGGTCCGGGTCGTGCAATGGACGCGGTCGAGCGAGTGGAGGAGAATCCCGACCAGGGGGGCGCATGCCGACCTACGAGTATCGGTGCGAGACGTGCGGCGAGCTGACCGAGGCGATGCAGCGGATCGCCGACCCGCCGCTGACCGAGTGCCCGACCTGCGGCGGCACCCTGCGCAAGCAGTTCTCGGCGCCGGCGTTCCAGTTCAAGGGGAGCGGCTGGTACGCGACCGACTACGCCCGCAAGGCGGGCGGCGCCAAGGAGGCCGGCGGGGCCGAGGGCGACGGCAAGGCGGCGAAGGGCGGGGACGGCGAGGGGAAGGCGGCGAAGGGCGGCGACGGCGAGGGCGAGGCGGGGGGGAAGGCGGAGAAGGGTTCGGACGCCGCGGCGTCCGGCGGCTCGGGTGGCGGGTCGAAGCCGGCGAAGGCGGCGGGGGGCGCGACGGACTGAGCGGGGAGGCGCGTCGCCTCCGGAATCGCCGCCGGGTCGCCGGTTGTTAGGAGTCGACGGGGAACCCAGTCGTCAGCTAGACGATGCCGCGCCGGCGTCCGTACACGGACGGCCCGGCTCTCCACCACCCGACTCTGCGCCGCCACCGAACGCTCTCGCCGACGAACGCCGTGCCCGCGCCCGCCGCTCCAGCACCTCGGCCCGTACCCACTCGCCCCGGGACGCGGCGTCGCCTCGTCTGCTCCTCCCGGAGACCCCCGATGAATCTCGCCCCCTCGCGAGGCGCCCGCCGCCTCCTGCTCGCCGCCGCCGTCTGCCTCGCCGCCGCCCCGGCGGGTGCGACCTCCTACGTGATGCTCGGGGACCCGGCGCTCGTCGCCGACTCCGCGCTGGCGGTCGAGGCGCGGATCCTCTCGGTCGACCCCGCACCGGGTACCCGGCTGCCGGCCCAGGACTACATGATCGAGGTGGAGCGGGTGCTCGCCGGCGAGGCGACCGGGCGCAACCTGGTCGTCCGCGTGCCGGGCGGGCGGTCGGCGAGCGGGATCGTCTGGCAGGTCGACGGGGTGCCCCGGTTCGGGGTCGGCGAGCGGGTGCTGCTCTTCCTCCATCCGCTGCCCGAGGGCACCTGGGGGGTGCGCCACCTGATGCTCGGCGCCTTCCACGAGGTCGTCGCGGACGGCGAGCGGCTGTTCGTGCGCGACCTCTCCGAGGCGCGCGAGCTCGGCGCCCAGTCGCAGGAGCGTGCCCGCTACCGGCAGGCCCGCAAGGCCGAGGCCTTCAGCCGCTGGGTGAGCGACCGCGGGCGCGGCATCGAGCGCGAGCCGGACTACTTCGTCGAGGAGACCGAGGCCGGCGTCATGTCGTCGGTCACCGCCGCCTTCCGGCTGTTCGGCAATGACGGCACCGGCCTCAACCTCCGCTGGTTCGACTTCGACCAGGGTCCGGACCTCTCGTGCGGCAGCTACACGATCCAGCGCGACCGGCCGGTCGACTTCCTGATCGTCGAGGGCGGGCAACCGGGATTCAACCAGAACGCGACGGCGAACGCGCTGCGCACCGCGATCGACGCCTGGAACCGGGTGTCGGGGACGAACATCCGCTACCGCTACGGCGGCACGACGCCGACGTCGGAGGGCTTCGAGGACTGTCCGGAGGTGCGCCAGAACCCGGACACGGTCTGCCTGGACGGCAAGAACGCGATCCTCTACGACAACGCCGACGGTTCGATCGAATCGGGAGCGTTCAACTGCTTGCAGGGCGGCGGGACCCTCGCGATCGGCGGTCCGATCTACGACGACGGCTGCCGGCTGCCCGGCCCGCAGAACCGTGACTTCCACCCCTCGGTCGAGGCCGAGATCATCACCAACGCGGGCATCGAGTGCGTCGTCCAGACGCAGCGCGACCTCGAGCAGCTCTTCGCCCACGAGCTCGGCCACACTCTGGGCATCCACCACACCTGCCAGGAGCACCCGTGCGGGACCGCGCTCGACCAGGACGCCCTGATGTACCCGATCTTCCACGGCGACCAGCGCGGCGCCCAGCTCAACTCCGACGACATGGCCGCGGCGCGCCATCTCTACCCCGGCGCCAGCGTCCCGGTGCCGGCGGCGCCCTCGGGCCTGGCGGCGGGCCCGCTGTCGCCGACCTCGGTCGAGCTCTCCTGGGTCGACAACTCGACCGACGAGACGAGCTTCCGGGTCGAGGCGAGACCGGCCGGCGGGACCTTCGCGACAGTCGGCAACCCGGCCGCGAACGCGACGAGCTTCGTCGTCACGGGTCTGCTCCCGGACACGACCTACACCTTCCGGGTGCGGGCGCGCAACGCCGCCGGCCTCTCGGGGTTCAGCGAGGTCATCATCACCACCGCCCCGGCGGTGCCGGCGGCGCCGGCGAACCTGGTGGCCGCCCCCGACTCGGCGAGCGCGGTGGGCCTGACCTGGGACGACCTGTCCTCGAACGAGACCGGCTTCCGTATCGAGCTGCGCTCGCCGCTGACCGGCGACTGGGTCGAGGTGGGGCTGGTGCCGGCGGAGGCCGAGTCGACGAGCGTGCCCGGCCTGGTCGCGGACCGCCCGTACACCTTCCGGATGATCGCGGTCAACGGGTCCGGCGAGTCCGCGCCGAGCAACTCGGCGAGCGCCACCCCGCACGCTGCCGACGTCGCCTGCGAGAACACCGACACGACGGTCTGCCTCCTCGACCGCTTCCGGGTGACGATCCAGTGGAACAACCCGCACCTCGCCGGCGGCAACGGGGTGGGTCACACCGCGCCCTTCCCCGGGTCGGACCGCACCGCCACCGCCTGGTTCTTCTCGCCGGACAACATCGAGCTGATCGTCAAGGTGCTCGACGGCTCGTCGATCAACGACTTCTTCTGGGTCTTCCACGGCCAGCTCACCGACGTCGAGTTCTGGGTCTCGGTCGTCGACACCGAGACCGGCTTCTCGACGACGTACCACAACCCGCCGCTCGACCGGTGCGGCGAGTTCGACACCGCGGCGCTCCCGGCGGAGGGGATCCCGTTCGAGGAGTCGACGTTCGCCCCCGGCCCGCTCACCGCGCCGGCCGCTCCGGCGATCGACCCGGACACCGGCGCCTGCGTCCCGGACGCGGAGACCCTGTGCCTGCTCGGCGGCCGCTTCGCGGTCCAGGTCGACTTCGTCGACCAGCACAACGGCGGGGTCCCCGGCGTCGGCAAGACCCTGCCGGCGGCGACGACCGATCGCACCGGGTACTTCTGGTTCTTCAACCCGGTGAACGTCGAGCTGGTCGTCAAGGTGCTCCAGGCCCAGGACACCTTCTGGGTGTTCTACGGCTCACTCTCCGACGTGCAGTACACCCTGACCGTCACCGACACCGAGACCGGGCGGACGAAGACGTACCACAACGCCCCCGGCCACCGCTGCGGTCAGTTCGACACCGGCGCCTTCCCGCCCGAGAGCTGAGACCCTTTCAGCCGAGGGGCGACGACCTCGGCAGCGGGCGGGGCGAGCAGGGCGACGAGGGCGACGAGCAGGCCCGGCAGGAGCTGGAAGAGAAGGCGCGGGAAGCTCGACAGCACGTACAGCCGCGTGTCGACCGGTGCGGTGAGGTACACCCCGAGGTAGAAGGCGAGCTGGAGGGCGACGACCGCTCCGGCGGCCCGCGTACGGCGCACCGCGAGGAGGGCCGGCAGGGCGAGGAGCAGCCAGGGGAGCCCGTACCACTCCGCGGTGCCGAGGGCCTCGACGACGGCGCGGGCGACGACCTCGATCCGGGCGGCGTCCCAGCTGCCGGTGTTGTCGGGCTGGAACAGGCCGTGCCGCAGGTTGCCGGCCAGCCACGGCCCGACGACGAGGGCGGGCGGCAGCGCGAGCCGCGGGAGGCGGCGGAGGCGGCCGCGCCAGGGGCCGCCGGCCGGTCCGCCCGGCCGGGCGAGGCGGGCCGCGACGAGCAAGGCGGCGAGGGCGACGCCCTCGATCTTGGCGCCGGCGGCCAGCGCGGCGGCGAGCCCGACCTCGAGATCGCCCGCGGCCGGGTCGCCGCCGGCCGCCGGCTCGGCGGCGTGCCCGGGCGCGAGGAGCGCCGGGAGGGCGGCGAGCACGGCCAGCGCGAGGAGCCAGTCCGCCGAGCCGGCCATCTCGTAGCCGACGCCGAAGGTGGCGAGCGCGGCCGCGACCAGGGCCAGGCCGGCGCGCCGCACCGCCCGCCCCCCGGCGCCGGCCGCCAGCGCTCGCCGGGCCGCGAGCACGCACAGGGCGAAGAAGACCACCGACCAGGCGAGCAGGGCGCGCTCGTCGAAGTACCCGCGCAGGTGGGCGGTGGCGGCGTAGAGCCCGGGGACGAGGCTCGGGTAGTCGGGGTGCTCGGTGAGCGCCAGCGGGTCGGCGAGCCAGGCCCAGTCGATCCCCCCGGCGAGGTGGTAGCGCTTCGCCTTCAGCCCCCAGTGGTAGACGAAGTCGGGGATGGTCGCCCGCAGGCTCGAGGCGGCCGCGGCGAAGACGCCGAGGCAGAGCAGGGCGACGCCGTCGGCCCAGCCCGGCGGGTCGGCCGGGGGCTCGAGCTCCGGGGGCACGTCCGCGCGGGCTGCGCGGCGGACGCGCCAGGCCGCGAGGGCCGCGGCGGCCGCGAGCGCGGCGAGGCCGGCGGCCAGCGTCCGCCGCCGCCAGTCGACGCCGGCGAGGTCGTAGCCGAGCAGCAGGAGATGGAAGGCGACGAGCCCGGCGGCGGCGGCCGGCACCGCTCCCTCGGCGAACCGGGCGGTCCGGGCGCCCAGGCCCCCGGCTTCCGGCGCCGGCCGCCGTCCGCCGGCGGCCGAGACGGCGAGCCCGCCGAGGAGGGCCAGGAACAGGGCCAGCCCCCAGGTCGCGGCAGGGCCGCCCGCCGGGCCGGCCCAGAGGCTCGCGAGGCCGCTCACCGCTCCACCCGGTAGAGCCCGCCGTCGGGGTGGCGCAGGACCTCGACGAGGCGGGGATCGTCGACCGGCAGCTCCCAGGAGATCACGTAGTCGACCGGCGGGTCCGTGCCCTCGGGCCCCAGGGCGCCGGCGCGCGGCGGGATCCGCTGCCGCGGCAGGAAGTACGCGGCCCACAGCGCCGTGAAGTGCTCCTCGCCCGCCGGTTTCCCCGGGGCGACCACCGCCACCCGGGCGCCGTCCGGCAGGTAGTACTCGAGGACGTCGAGGAACCGCTCGAGCCGCCGGGGCCCGGGATCGCCCGGCTGCCAGCTCGCGATGACCCCCCTGGCAGGGTCGGCGCCCGCGGCGCGGGCCGCGAGCGCCTGCCGCAAGCCCAGGGTCTCGACCGCCAGGCCGTAGCCGACCCAGGCGAGGGCGGCGAGGAGGAGGGCGAGGACGGCCCGCTCGCGCCGCGGCCCGCGGCGGCCCGGCTCGCGCGCGCCGGTGCGATCGGTCGGCTGGAGGGGTGGCACCGGCGGATTCTAGACGGCGCCGCCCGGGGGCCGGCCGCGCGGTACGATCCTCGCTCGTCGATGCGCCGCCACCAGCCCCACGCCGGCCGCCGGCCGCCGCGCGCGTCCGCCGTCTCTCGCGCCCGCGCCCTCGGGCTCGCGCTCCTCGCCGTCGCCGGCGGGGCGGCAGCCGGGTGCGGCGGCGAGGCGGGGCCGCCGCCGCTCGTCGAGTACGTCGACCTGGTCACCGAGGATCCCGAGGCGGCGGCCGGCGAGGAGGCGCGGGCGTTCCAGCGGCTGTGCGGCGACGAGACCCGCTACGGCCGGCCCGGCTCGCCCGGCGAGCCGATCGTCGTCGAGGTCGCGCTCGGGGCCGACCCGGCGCTCACCCTCGGCGCCTGCCGGCTGGGCCCGGGGCCCGCGGCGCTCACCGCCATCGTCTCGGCCGCCGGCGCGGAGCCCGCCGTCGCCGTACTCGATCTGTCCTCCCAGCAGCCCGGCTGGCAGCGGGCCGAGCTCGACCTCGCGAGACTCGCGGGACGGCCCGCGGTCGTCCGGCTCGAGACCGCGGCGCCCGCCGGTACCCAGGTGTGGATCTCGGACGCCTTCGTGCGCCACCGGACCCCGCCGCCGGAGCCCTCGGCGGGGCGGGCGGGCGAGGCCGCCGTGCACGGGCCGCGAGACGCCGCGGCGAGCCGTCCGCCGGTGCCGCCCGCGCGGCGCATCCTCCTGATCTCGATCGACACCCTGCGAGAGGACGCCCTCCGCGCCGTGGTGAGCGGGCCCGAGCGCACCGGACCGGGCGAGCCGTCCGCCGCTCGGGCCCTCGGCGCCTCCGCCCTCGCCCGGCTCGCCGCGGACGGCGAGACCTTCACCCCCCACGTCGCCGGCTCGAGCTGGACCAAGCCGTCCCACGCGACGCTCCTCACCGGGCACCTCGCCGGGGTCCACGGCGCGGGCACGGCCGACGGATCGATCCGCCCGTCGGTGCCCACCCTGGCCGAGCGGCTGTCGGCGGCGGGCTTCGCCACCGGCGGGGTCGTCCACGACTGCGTCTGGCTCGACCCGAAGTTCGGCTTCGGCCGCGGCTTCGGCGACTACCGTTCGCGGGTGTGGGGCACCGGGCAGCTCGCCCGCACCGCCGTCGACTGGATCGCCCGCCACCGCGACGAGCCGTTCTTCTTCTTCCTCCACACCTTCGAGCCCCACTCCGACTTCTGGCACCTCCCCTACGAGGGCGAGGCGGGGGGTGCGACCCGCCGCGAGATCCACCGGCGCTTCGGCGTGCCCGGCTACGGCTGCCGCGCGGAGGAGTGCGCCACCGGTCTGCTCGGCGCGCTCGGCGAGGGGCGGGTCCGGCCGCTGCCGGACGAGCCCGCGATCCTGCGCCACCTCTACGCGGCCGGGGTCGCCGCCACCGACGCCGAGCTCGGCCGCCTCCTCGCCGACCTCGAGGCGATGGGGCTCTACGAGGACCTCCTCGTCGTCCTCACCAGCGATCACGGCGAGTCGCTGCTCGAGCACGGTGCGACGCTGCACGGCTCGTGGTGGCAGGAGGTGCTACGCGTGCCGCTCGTCGTCAAGTGGCCCGGCAACCGGCGGGCGGGCACCGTGACCCGGCGACGGACGGGCGCGACGGACCTGGTGCCGACGCTCCTCGCCGCGGCCGGCCTGCCGGCCGATCCCGACCTGCCCGGGCGCGACCTCCGCTCGCCGGCTCGCCGACCGGTCGTCTCCGACGACGGCTGGCTGGCGCTCTACGACGGCCGCTGGAAGGCGGTCGTCGGTGCCGCCGGGGGCGACCGGCTGTACGACCTCGCGGCGGACCCGGGCGAGACGCGCGACCTCGCCACGGAGCGGCCGGCGGAGCTCGCCCGGCTGGCCGCCGCGGCCGGCGCCTGGCGGGAGGCGGAAGACGCGCTCCTCGACCGGCTCGGACGGCGCCCCGGCGGGGCCGCGCCGAGCCCGCTGACGCCGGAGGAGCGAGAGCGCCTGCGCACCCTCGGCTACCTCGGCGGCGGGCGCTGACCGCCCGGTGCTATCTTGATCGGGTGAGAGGCGCGAAATCCCACGCCGCGGCGGCGTGTTCGAGGTGACGAGGACCGGCACATGAGTTGCTCCCCACTCCCCCCGTCGCCCGCCGCGGTGCTCGCCGCCGCCGGCCGGGCCGTCTCCGAGGAGGGCCGCGCCGTGCTGTGCCAGATCGTCCGCGCCGAGGGGTCGACTCCCGGCAAGCTCGGCTGGAAGCTCCTGGTCGCCCGGGGCGGTGCGCCGTACGGCAACCTCGGGGGCGGCAGCTTCGAGGCGCTCGTCGCCGCCGACGCCGCGGCCAAGCTCGCCGACCCGGCCTCCGTCTCCGAGGTGAAGCGCTACTACCTGACCGAGGAAGCGGTGCGCGGGCAGGCGACCGGCATGGTGTGCGGCGGCATGCTGGAGGTGTTGCTCGAGGTGATGACCGCTCCGCCCGTCCTCGTCGTCTGCGGCGGCGGCCCGGTCGGCCGGGCGCTCGCCCAGGCCGGGGCGCTGGCCGGCCTCGAGCCGGTCGTGGCCGAGGACCGCGCCGAGCTGCGCGACGCCGCGGCCTTCCCGGCGGGCACGCAGCTCGTCGCCGTCGACCGCGACTTCGGCGGCGGCTGGCTCGCCCCCTGGGCGCGGCGCGAGCTCCACGCCGCGGTCGTCACCCGCTGCTGGGAGACCGACGTCGCCGCCCTCGCCGCGCTCCTCCGCCAGACCCCCGAGGCGGGCTTCGCCTACCTCGGGCTGATGGGCAGCCGCCGCAAGGTCCGCCGGGTCGTCGCCGAGGTCGAGTCCCGCGGCCACGACCTCGCCGGCGTCGACCTGCGGGCGCCGATCGGCCTCGACGTCGGCGGCGACACCCCGGGCGAGATCGCCGTCGGGGTGCTCGCCGAGGTGCTCGCCGTCCGCCACGGCCGCCCGCACGCGCGTCAGTCGGCGGACGCGGACGGGGCGGCCGACGGCGAGGGCGACGAGATGGAGACGCACGAGCCCGGCGCGGCTCTCGCGGTGAGGTTTGCCGCCACCGGCTCCGCGGTCGAGAACTGAGACGCTCCCCGATGCCGTCCGAAGATCCCACGACCCACGACCCCGGCCGCCGCGCCGGACGACCCGAGACCGCCGTATGAGCCACCCGTCGCCGCTGCGCGCCCTCCCGCTGCTCGCCCTCGCCCTCGCGGTCTGCGCCGTTTGCGCTCCGGCCTCCGCGATCGCCGCCCCCGCCGACGCGGCGGCGGCCGCCGGACCGGCCGGCCTGCCGCTCCAGCTCTCCCCGGGCGCACCGTCGCCGGCCGGGGCCGCCGGCAGCGGCTGGCGCCGCGCGCCGATCTGGGGGGCCGACGTACGCAGCCTCGCCGCGGCGCCCGACGACCCCGACACGATCTTCGCCGGCACCTCCGGCGGCCACGTCTACGTGAGCCGCGACGGCGGCAAGCGCTGGGACGACGCCGGAGCGAGCCTGCCGCTCCCGGGCTGGGTGGTCAGCGACCTCCTCTTCGACCCGGAGCGGCCGGGCCGCCTGTGGGCCGCGCTGTGGGGGATCTGGGGGAGCGGCCAGGTGGTGGTCAGCGACGACGGCGGGACGACCTGGCTCGGCCGCGGCGACGACCTCTCGGCCAGCCAGGTCTATACCCTGGCCGCTGTGCCCGGCCGGCCCGACCGCCTCTACGCGGGGACGCTCTCCGGCGTGTGGGCGACCGACGACGCCGGCCTCTCCTGGCGCCGGCTGACCTCGAACCTCCCCGAGGTCCACAAGGTCACCAGCCTCCTCGTCGGCCCCGGGCCCGACACGGTGATCGCCGGCACCTGGGAGCGCGCGTACCGCAGCGACGACGGCGGGACGACCTGGCGCGGCATCTTCGAGGGGATGATCCTCGACAGCGAGGTCTTCAGCCTCACCCCGACCGGCCGGCCCGGCGAGATCTGGGCCTCGACCTGCGGCTGGGTCTACCAGACCCTCGACGGCGGCCACAAGTGGACGCGCTACAAGGAGGGCTTCGAGCAGCGCCGCACGCCGAGCTTCGAGGCGCTGCCGTCGGGGCGGCTGATGGCCGGCACCGTCGAGGGGCTGCACGTCTCCGACGACGGCGGCCGGCACTGGCGGCGGGTGGGGCCGAAGAACGTCGCGATCCACGACGTCGAGCACCACCCGCGCCGTCCCGAGCGTGTCTTCCTCGCCACCGAGGGTTCCGGCGTGTGGGTGTCGCACGACGGCGGCTCCACCCTCGAGCGCGCCGCGCGCGGGATGACCAACGTCCACGCCGCGGCGATGGTGCGCTCGGGCGACGCGCTGCTCGTCGCGGTGAACCACGCCGGCCCCGCCTCGGGGGTCTACGGCTCCCGCGACGGCGGGCGGACCTTCTCCCACGGGGGCGCGGACCTGCCGACCGTGCTCGCGATGGCGGTCCACGGCCCCGGCGTCTACGCGGCGACCGAGAAGGGTCTGTGGGAGCGCAGCGGCGACGCCTGGCGACGGATCGGCGAGGTCGGCGAGGGCCGGGTCGAGCAGGTCGTCTCCGAGGACGGCCGCCTCGTCGCCCGCACCGTCGACGCGCTGTGGGAGCTCGACGGCCCCCGTTTCCGCAAGGTCCCCTACGCCCACGGCGCGCCGAGGAGCGCCGCCCTCGCCGGCGGCGCCGTCTGGGTCACCGACCGCGAGGCCCTCTACCGCCTGACCGCGGCCGCGAACGACACCGTCGCCGCGCCCTTCCACGGCGGCGAGCTCGAGCGCTTCGCCGACGGCCTGGTGCTCTCGGGCCAGGGCGGCGCCTTCTTCCGCCCGGCGGCCGGCGCCGCCTCCTGGGTGCGCCTGGCCGACGGCCCCGCCCGTGCGCTGGCCACCGGCGACGCCCGCTACCCGGCGCTACTGGTCACCGCCGACGGCCTGGCCCTCGCCGAGGCGGGTACCGGCCGCCTCCACCCGGTCGACTTCCCCTTCCGCCCCTACCTCGTCTCCTCGGCCGCTGTCCTCCTCGGCCGCCTCCTCGTCGGCACCGCCGGCCAGGGGCTGCTGTGGACCGAGCTGCCGGCGCGCGAGGGGGCCGCGGGAGACGAGCCGGCCCCCTGAGTCAGCGGACCTCCCGGAGCAGCCACGACAGGGCGAGCAGCTCGTCGTCGGGGAAGAGCGACTCCGGGTCGGGCAGCTCGTCCGCCGCACACCTGCGCCGCGAACGTAGGTCGGCGATCCGGCCGGCGAGGCCGTCATCGCCCGGGCTCTCCGCCGACGCGGCCTCCAGGCGCTCGACCGCTCGTCGCGTGGCGCAGTCGAGGCCGAGGACCTCCGGGTCGACCCGCGGCGGCTCGACGCACCTGGACAGCCTTCGGCACGGATGGTCTGCAGGCGGAGGCGGCGAGTGGGCGGCGAAGGCCGCGAGCGCCTCCGACCGTGCTTCGAGATAGCGGCCCAGGAGGGACCGGTCGCCGGTCTCGACGAGGTGGAGCACGAGGCCGTGGTCGCATCGCGCGAGCCGCGTACAGCCCTCGAACCGCAACCGGCGGAGGAAGTAGGCCGCGAGGCGGTCGGCCGCCTCCTCCCAACGGCCTTCGCGCAGCGCCAGGCGCCCGCTCAGGTAGTCGGCCTCGGCGCGGTGGCGCGCCGTCGCCTCGGCCGCCGTCCGCAGCCGTCGCGCCGCCGAGCGCACGAGCGACGGCCGGTCGAGACGGAGCGCCGCCGCGCCGAGCACGACGACCAGGTCGAGGTCGTCCGGCCGCACCCCGAGCGCGCCCTCCAGACTCGCCAGCGCCTCTCCCGGCCGCCCCTCACGCTCGTGGAAGGCTGCGAGGTAGAGCCACGGGACGATCGACTCCGGCTCGTCGCGGGCCCACGCTTCGAGATCGGGCTGGAAAGTCTTCGAGGCACGCTCGACGGCCGCGGTCCGATCGCGGTAGGGGGGGAAGCCCAGGCTCGGCGGCCGGACCGCGTAGTCGCGCAGATGGGCGACCGAGGTCTCCTCCGCCGGATCGGATCCGTCGGGCCGGAGGAGGCCGGCTGCCTCGAGAACGCGGAGAGCCAGCGCCTCGTCGCCGCAGCTCCGTACCGCCCGGGCGAGCGAGCGGGCGGCCCACTCGTCCCCGACGGGCACGGTCGGGGCGGCCTCCAGGAACTGCGGGCAGAACTCGCCGCGGGTGAAGTCCACCGCGTGCGCCCACGCCCGTGCCAACGCGTCCCCGGGCGTCACGGCCAGCGCCTCCTCGAACCGCGACCAGTCCCGGGCGTGGACCGCCTGGAAGGCCAGACCGTCCACCGCGCTGCGCCGGTAGCGCCCGGCCTCGTCCTCCTCGACCTCGTCGCCCGCGGCGGCGGCCGCGCGGTAGAGCTGCCACAGGCAGTCTCGACGGGCCTCCGGGAGCTGACGCTGGAGCGTGCTGCACACCTCGGAGCGCTCGGAGAGCGTCAAGGGCCGCTCGAGCAGGGAGCGGGCGAGAGCCTCGGCCCGCTCGGTGTCCTCGGCGGAGCTCCGGTACCGGCCGAGGTGGCTCAGCAGCGCGATCTGCGCCCGCAGGTCGTCCGGGCGCCGGCGGGCCCGCTCCTCGTGGAGCTCCCGGACGGCGGCCCGGTCGGACCGATCCTGGAGCTCGATCAGCGCGTCGTAGACGACCGGCTCCGGGCGTTCGTCGAGGAAGGTGCGGAGCACGGCGATCGCTTCCTCTCTCCGGTCCTGCGCGGCGAGCTCCCGCCCCAGGCAGCTCACCAGGACCGGCTCGTCGGGGCTCTCGGCGAGGAGCTCTCGGATCGCCTCCATGCGATCGGCCGGCCTGGGCAAGCCCTGCGCCCGGCGGCACGCCGCCGTCGGGTCATCCCCGGCGAGCCGGACCAGCACCTCGTCAAGCCAGCGCACCTCGCGCGCGACGGTCTCCTCGAGGTCGGGGGCGATCGCCGGAGGCTCCCAGCGGTAGCGGCGCTCGTGGTCGGCGATCGCCCGCTCCCGGAGCACCTTGCGGCCGACGAGCTCGCGCAGGCGCCGTGCGGCCTCCTCGTCGCGCGGGTCCGCCAGCAGTCGCCGGTGCAGCTGCGCCTCCCGGTCGCGCCCGGCGAGCCGCTGCTGCTGCTGACAGTACGGGCTCTGGCAGGACGCCTCGGCCGGAGCCGCGCCGACGAGAGCCAGGCACAGACCCAGGAGCACCGATGCGCCGACGAGCTCGCGAGACATCATGCTTCGATTAGACACGCCTCGTTGCCCCAGCGTACCACCGGGTACACCGCCTCCCCCGCGAAGTTGTCGGCCGTCGCTACCGCAGGTCGAGCACCATGCGATCACTCCCCGTCCGCGGTCAGCCCGGACTTCTTGGCGTAGTAGCGGAAGCTGCGGAAGGTCATGCCGAGGAGCTCGGCGGCGTGGGTCTGGTGGCCGCCGGTGCGCTCGAGGGCCTGGCGCATCAGGCGGAGGCGGACGTCGTCGAGGTAGGTCTCGAGGTCGAGGCCCTCGTCCGGGAGCTCGATCTCGGAGGCGCCCCGGCGGCGGCCGGCGGCCAGGTGGGGCGGGAGGTCGTCGCGGCGGAGGGTGTCGCCGGTGGCCAGCGCCAGGGTTCGCTCGACGACGTTCTCGAGCTCGCGCACGTTGCCCGGCCAGTGGTAGCCCTCGAGCACCCGCATCGCCTCGACCGAGATCCGCTTCGGCTCGACGCCGATCTCGCGGGCCGACTTGTCGAGGAAGTAGTCGACCAGCAGCGGGATGTCGTCGCGGCGCTCGCGCAGCGGCGGCAGGCGGACGGGGATGACGTTGATCCGGTAGTAGAGGTCTTCGCGGAAGTCGCCGGAGGCGATCCGCTCTTCGAGGTCCTGGTTGGTCGCCGCGATGATCCGCACGTCGACCGGCTCCTCGCTGGTGCCGCCGACCTTGCGCACGACTTTTTCCTGCAGGACGCGCAGGAGCTTGACCTGCATCGACGTCGACGTCTCGCCGATCTCGTCGAGGAAGAGGGTGCCGCCGTCGGCCTCGTGGAACAGCCCCTTCTTCTCCTTGACCGCGCCGGTGAAGGCGCCCCGCTCGTGGCCGAACAGCTCGCTCTCGAGCAGGTTCTCGGGCATCGCGCCGCAGTTGATCGACAGGAACCGGCGGCCCGAGCGCGGGCTGGCGAAGTGCAGCGCGCGGGCGATGAGCTCCTTGCCGGTGCCGCTCTCGCCCTGGATGAGCACGGTCGAGCCGGTCTTGGCCACCCGCTCGATCAGCGCGAAGACCGCCTGCATCCTGGCGCTCTTGCCGATGATGTTCGAGAAGGTGTACTTGCCGGCCAGCTCGCGCCGGAGGTAGACGTTCTCCTCGGCGAGCTCGGCCTGCTCGAGCGCCCGCTGACAGGTGACCTTGAGCTCCTCGACGTCGAACGGCTTGGAGACGTAGTCGAAGGCGCCCGCCTTCATCGCCTCGATCGCCGAGCGGGTCGAGGTGTAGGCGGTCATCATGACGACCGCGGTGTGGCGGTCGGCCGCCTTGATCTCGCGCAGCAGGTCGATGCCGTTACCGTCCGGCATCAGGATGTCGCAGAGGACGAGGTCGTAGTCGCCGGACAGCCGCTCGCGCGCCTCGGCGACCGACCGCGCGGTGTCGACCGACCACCCCTCCTCGCGGAAGAGGAGGCCGAGGAAGTCGAGCATCGACTCTTCGTCGTCGACGACGAGCAGCCGCGGCGCAGCGGCCCGCCCGGCGGCCCCGCCCGACGGCTCCCCGGAAGGCGTCACGCCGAGCCGGCCGCCCCCGGGCCGGCCGCCGCAGCGGCGGGGGGACCGCCCGCCGCGGCCCCCGGCTCGGCCGCCGGCTCCGCCGCCGGGGCGCTCGCCGCCGTGGCCGCCGCCGGCGCGGCCGGCCGCCCGGCGAGCGGCAGCTCGACGGTGATCGTCGTGCCGGCGCCCTCGGCGCTCCGCACGCCGACCCGCCCGCCGTGCTCCTGCACGATCCGGTAGACGATGGCCATGCCGATCCCGCTGCCGCTGTCGAAGAAGGACTGGAAGGGGTGGAACAGGTTCGCACGCTGCGACTCGGGCATGCCCCGCCCGGTGTCGCGGAAGCGCATCCGGTAGGTCCCGCCGTCCACCTCGCCGCGGACGCGCAGGGTACCACCGTCGGGCATCGCCTTGAGCGCGTTGCGCGCCACGTTCCAGAAGACCTGGCTCACCTGGTCGCGGTCGGCGACGAGCGGCACCGACGGCGGGTCGAGCTCGAGCTCGATCCGGTGGCGCGGCCCCACCTCCTCGCTGTTGCGGAGGAGCTCGACGTTCTCGGCCAGGAGCGCCGCGGCGTCGAACTCGGCCGTCGAGCGGTCGCGCGGCCGGGCGAAGCGGAGGAAGCCCTTGATCGTGCGGTCGAGCCGCTGGCTCTCCTTGAGCAGGATGGCGA
>Ga0299913_10002139_pt1 | contig 15398 bp, 11 predicted proteins | sample RVTome_9_FD_201360 | JGI IMG/M metagenome (GOLD analysis project Ga0299913, IMG submission 201360) | Soil microbial communities from uranium-contaminated site in the Upper Colorado River Basin, Wyoming, United States - RVT155D38 (version 2) ...
CGCCCCAGCAGTAGTCGACCCGGGCTGCTGCGAGCTGCGGGAAGACCGAGACCATCGCCTTCTGCAAGATGCGGCCGCTCTTCTCGTCCGACTGCGGGTTGGACATCGCGAAGCGGGCCCGGCCGCCGAAGAGCAGTCGGTGGTCGGGGGTGATCCGGAAATAGTAGAGAAGGTGCTTGGAGTCGGAGGCCATCCGCCGGTTCGGCATGAGCTGGTCGCAGACCTCCTTGCCCAGCGGCTCGGTGACGATGATGAAGCTTCCGACCGGGGCGATGCGGACCTGCTGCCAGCGGAAGGGCCGACTGGTGTAGCCGCTAGTGGCGACGAGGACCTGGTCGGCAGTGAGCCTGCCTCGCGCAGTCACCAGCTCGTACTTGGTGCCGCCCAGCCGCCGGACCTGCTCCACCGGCGCCTTCTCGTGAATCACCGCGCCCTGCCTCGCTGCGGCCTCTCCCAGACCACGGGTGAACTTGCCGACGTGCAGGCCCGCCCCCTTGGGGTCCACCATCGCGCCGTGGTAGCGGTCGCTGGCGATCTCCGCACGGATCTCTCGCTTGGGGACCATGTGCGTCTCGTAGCCGAGCCGCTCGCCCAGCACCTCGTGTGACTTGCGGAGCCCGTCGTAGTGGCCGGGCTTGGCTGCCAGGGTCATCTTGCCGGTCCGGGCGAAGTCGCAGTCGATCCCCTCGTCGCCCACGAGCTTCTCAACGCTGTCGATCGCGTCGTTGTAGGCGAGGAACAGCGCGCTCGCCCTCGGGAAGCCGTAGCGCGCGATTGCGTCCCGGAAGCCGATCGACAGTCCGGTGGTCGCCATCCCGCCGTTGCGCCCGGAGGCACCGAACGCCACGGTGTCGCGCTCCAAGACTGCGACCCGGGCGCCCTTGCGTGCCAGGTGCAGGGCCGCTGAGAGCCCCGTCAGTCCCGCTCCGACCACGGCCACATCCACGTGGCCACCCAGTTCGGTGGCGGACCGGTCCGGTCCCCGGGGGGAGGTGTCGAGCCAGTAGGGCGTGAACTTCATGTGGTCTCCTTTGCCGTCGTCACCAGCACACCATCCGTCGTGTATGTTGTCAACACTTTGCAGTTGACGAACGGCAAGTCGACAGGTCATGGTGGGACGCATGGATAGCCATTCCTCCCCCTGGACCCCCGCCGGCAGCGCCTTCTGGGCCGGCCGTTGGCACCACCCGGACACCACCCTCGAGGTGCTGGACCCCGAGGACGGTGGGCTCGTGGGCCGCGTCGGGGATTGCTCGCCGGCCGATGTCGACGAAGCCGTGCGCGCGGTGGCGCGGGCGGTGCTGGCCGGTCCTGCCTGGCCGATCTGGCAACGACGTGAGGCCCTGCACCGGGCTGCGGCGCTGCTCGAGGAGCGCCAGGCCTCCTTCGCCGACCTGCTCTCCCGCGAGAGCTGCAAGGCCATTCGCGACGCGGCCCGCGAGGTGCAGCGCGCCATCGAGACCGTGCGTCTCTCCGCCGAGCAGGCGGACCGGCTCGAAGGCCAGACTCTGCCCTTCGGGGACACACCCCGTGGCGAGAACCGCATCGGGTGGTACACCCGTGAGCCGGTCGGGGTGGTCGCGGCGATCACGCCGTTCAACGATCCGCTCAACCTGGTCGCCCACAAGGTGGCGCCGGCCCTGATCGGCGGCAACGGGGTCGTCCTCAAACCCGCCGAGCAGACGCCACTGGTCGCACTCGCCTTCATCGAGCTCCTGCTCGACGCTGGCGTACCCGCGGACCGCGTGGCCGTGCTCCCCGGTCGCGGCGCCACCGTCGGGGCCGCTCTGGTCGGCCACCCGCAGGTCGACCTCGTCTCGTTCACCGGTGGCTTCACCACCGGCAACGCGATCGCGGCCACTGCGGGCGCGAAGAAGACCGTGATGGAGCTGGGCGGCAACGGCACCGTGCTGGTGCTGCCCGATGCCGGCGTACGCCGTGCGGCCCAGGCGGTCGTCGACGGTGCCTTCGGCAACGCCGGCCAGAACTGCCTCTCTGTCCAGCGCGTCTTCGTCGCCCGCGAGCTGCTCGACGAGCTGGTCAAGCACGTCGTCCACCGCACCAGCGAGCTGGTCGTCGGCAGCAAGGCCGACGTGCGTACTGACGTCGGCCCGCTGATCGACGAGGCCTCGGCCACGCGCGTGGAGAGCTGGGTCGACGAGGCCGTCGAGGGCGGCGCCGCGGTCCTCACGGGAGCCAAGCGCGACGGCACGTACTACTGGCCCACTGTGCTCGCCTCGGTCCCCGCAGGTGCCCGCCTGCTGACCGAGGAGATCTTCGGTCCGGTGGTCTCGATCGAGCCCTTCGACTCCGTCGACGCAGTGGTGACCGAGGTCAACGGTCTGGAGTACGGGCTTCAGGCAGGCGTGTTCACGCGCGACCTCGACTCCGCCCTCGACGTCGCACAACGGCTGCGCGTCGGCGCGGTGATGATCAACGACACCGGCGACTTCCGGATCGACGCGATGCCCTTCGGGGGCAGCAAGCGCTCGGGAGTCGGCCGCGAGGGCGTGCCGTTCGCGGTGGACGCCATGACGGAGCCGAAGATCATCGCCATCCACCGCTCCCCACGCCCGGCCTGAACGCAGCCGTCGCGGCGACCCCCACCCCTCCCGGGTAGGCGTCGCCGCGACCTACACTCGGCGGTGCCGACGCGTCAAGCTCACGCCGAGGCAGCTGCCTCAACGGCGGCGGCCCAGATCGTGAGCGCGTCCTCCACCTGCTCCTGGGTGACCACCAGCGCGGGGATCATCCGCACGACGTTCCCGAACGGGCCGCACGTCAGCAGCAGCAGGCCGAGCTCGGCCGCCTTCTGCTGGGCGCGCTGGGCGGTGGCGGCGTCGGGCTGCCCGTCGGCCGTGACGAACTCGCTGCCGAGCATCAGGCCCAGCCCGCGGACGTCGCCGATGCCCGCGGTGTCGGCGGCCACCTTCTCGAGGCCACTGGCCAGGGCCGCGCCCACCACGCGTGCGTTGTCGACCAACCCCTCGTCCCGGATGACGTCGAGGGTGGCGATCGCCGCGGCGCACGCCACCGCGTTGCCGCCGTAGGTGCCCCCCTGTGAGCCCGGCCATGCCTTGGCCATCAGGTCGGCGGGCGCAGCGATGGCGGAGAGCGGGAAGCCGCTGGCAAGGCCCTTGGCTGTGATGACGATGTCGGGCTGCACATCGAAGTGGTCGTGGCCCCAGAAGCGGCCGGTGCGTCCCCAGCCGGTCTGCACCTCGTCGACCACGAGCAGGATGCCATGGCGATCGGCGCGCTCCCGGAGACCTTGCATGAAGGCGGTGTTGGCTGGGACGTACCCACCCTCGCCAAGCACGGGCTCGACCAGGAACGCGGCGGTCTCCGCCGGGGCAGTGACCGTGGCGAGAAGATAGTCGAGCTCACGCAGGGCGAACTCGGTGGCAGTCTGCTCGTCCCACCCGTAGCGGTACGCCGTGGGGAAGGGCGACACGGCGACGCCGCCCATGATGGGAGAGAAGCCGGCACGGAACTTGGTGCCCGAGGTCGTCATCGAGGCCGCTCCGATGGTGCGTCCGTGGAACGAGCCATGGAACACCACGATGTTGGGGCGTGCCGTGGCGTGCCGGGCGAGGCGGAGCGCCGCCTCGACGGCCTCGCTGCCGGAGTTGCTGAAGAACGCCGAGTCCAGCCGCTCGGGAAGCACTTCACCGAGGCGTTCGGTCAGCGTCAGCAGCGGTCGGTGCATGACCGTCGTGTACTGCCCGTGGATCAGGGTGGCGACCTGCTCCTGGGCTGCGGCGACGACGCGCGGGTGGCAGTGCCCAGTGCTGGTCACGCCGATGCCGGCGGTGAAGTCGAGGTAGCGCCGATCGTCCTCGTCATAGAGGTAGACGCCCTCCCCCCGAGCCACGACCACGGGAGTTGCCTGCTTGAGCAGAGGGGAAAGGTTGGCCATTCGAAGCGCTCCTTGGTAGACTGTCAACAACAGACACCTACCATACAACTGTCGACGCTCGGAGGCCACACATGCTTGACGAATTCGCACGGGAAGAGAAGGTTGTGAGCTCAGTGCCGAGCGGACTGTTCATCGACGGCACCTGGCGGCCGGCCGAGTCCGGGGCGACCTTCGCCGTCGAGGACCCCTCGACGGGACGCGTCCTCGCCCAGGTCGCCGACGCCTCCCCCGCCGATGGCATGCAGGCCCTCGATGCCGCCGCCAAGGCCCAGACCTCCTGGGCGGATGTGCCGCCCCGGAAGCGCAGCGACATCCTGCGTCGGGCGTACGACCTGCTCATCGAGCGCAAGGAGGACCTTGCGCTGCTGATGACGCTGGAGATGGGCAAACCGCTGGCCGAGGCCAGGGGTGAGGTCGTCTACGCCGCGGAGTTCTTCCGCTGGTTCTCCGAGGAGGCGGTGCGGATCGACGGCGGTTTCGCGACCGCCCCCAACGGCCACGGTCGTCTGCTGGTGATGAAGGAGCCCGTGGGTCCGTGCCTCCTCATCACGCCGTGGAACTTCCCGATGGCGATGGGCACCCGCAAGATCGGGCCCGCGGTCGCCGCCGGCTGCACGATGGTGGTCAAGCCCGCCGAGCAGACACCGCTGTCGCTCCTCGCGCTCGCGGGGATCATGCAGGAGGCCGGACTCCCCGACGGCGTGCTCAACGTGGTGACGACCGCGGACCCGGCGCCCATGATGGAGCCGATGATCCGCGACGGGCGGGCCCGCAAGCTCTCCTTCACGGGCTCCACGGCGGTGGGGCGCAAGCTCCTCGAGCAGTGTGCCGACCAGGTGATGCGGACCTCGATGGAGCTCGGCGGCAACGCGCCCTTCCTGGTCTTCGAGGACGCCGACCTCGACGTGGCCGTCGAGGGTGCGATGCAGGCCAAGATGCGCAACATCGGTGAGGCCTGCACGGCGGCCAACCGGTTCTACGTGCACTCCTCGGTGGCGGACGAGTTCGCCCGCCGTCTCGGTGAGCGCATGGCGGCCCTGCCGATCGGCCGCGGGGTCGAGGACGGGGTCGTCGTCGGCCCGCTGATCGACGCCGACGCCCGCGACAGGGTCGCCTCCCTGGTCGACGACGCCGTACACCGAGGCGCCGAGGTCGTGGTTGGCGGTGCGCCTCTCGACGGAGAGGGGTACTTCTACCCGCCGACCGTGCTCACCAACGTCTCGGAGGCCGCCCGGCTGCGGCACGAGGAGATCTTCGGACCCGTCGCCCCCCTGGTGACCTTCGAGACCGAGGAGGAGGCGATCGCCGGCGCCAACGACACCGAGTTCGGCCTGGCCTGCTACGTCTTCACCCGCGACCTCGACCGCGCGTTCCGGGTCTGCGAGCGACTCGAGACCGGCATGATCGGCCTCAACCAGGGCATCGTCTCCAACCCCGCGGCTCCGTTCGGCGGCGTGAAGCACTCCGGTCTGGGACGCGAGGGCGGCCGAATGGGGATCGAGGAGTTCCTGGAGACCAAGTACGTCGCCATCGCCACGACGGCCTGAGCCGGCATCATGGCTATCACGACGAAGACGCGCCGCATCGCGCTCATCCCGGGCGACGGCATCGGCGTCGAGGTGGCAGGATCGGCCCGGGCCGTGCTCGCCGCCCTCGACGCCCGCCACGACCTGGGCATCCGCATCGACGAGTTCGACTGGTCATGCCAGCGCTACCTCGACACGGGCGCACTCATGCCTGCCGACGGCCTGGACACGCTGCGCGCGTACGACGCCGTGCTCCTCGGCGCGGTCGGGTGGGCGGGGGTGCCGGACCACGTGTCCCTGTGGGGCCTGCTCATCCCGATCCGCCGGGCGTTCAGCCAGTACGTCAACCTGCGCCCGGTCCGCTCGTTCGCCGGGGTGATCAGCCCCCTCGCAGACGCGGAGAACCGGCCCATCGACCTGGTGATCGTCCGCGAGAACAACGAGGGCGAGTACAGCGAGGTCGGCGGCAGGTTCGGTCAGGGAGGACCCGGCGAGACCGCCATCCAGGAGGCGGTCTTCACCCGGCGCGGCATCAGCCGCATCGCCGACTACGCCCTGGAGCTCGCGTCCAGACGCGACCGGCGCGTGACGTCGGCGACAAAATCCAACGGTCTCGTGCACAGCATGCCGTTCTGGGACGAGGTAGTGCGCGAGCGCGCCGCCCTCCTGCCCGCGGTGGAGCTGGCCGAGGAACACATCGACGCCCTGGCCGCCAAGCTGGTCCTACGCCCGGAATCCTTCGACGTGATCGTGGCCAGCAACCTCTTCGGGGACATCCTGAGTGACCTCGCGTCTGCCGTGACCGGCAGCATCGGCATCGCCCCCTCGGCCAACCTCGACCCCACCGGCGAGCACCCGTCCATGTTCGAGCCGGTCCACGGATCTGCCCCCGACATCGCCGGCAAGGGGCTGGCCAACCCGGTCGGCATGCTGTGGTCTGTCGTGCTCATGCTCGAGCACCTCGACGCCGGCGAGTCCGCCGCCCGCTTGATGGACGCCATCGAGGTGACCCTGCGCGATCCGGCGACGCGCACCGCCGACGTGGGCGGCACCGCCTCGACCGAGCAGGTCACCGCCGCCGTGCTGGGCATGATCGCTGCGGACTGAGCCGATCAGCTTCGGCGAGCCGCGCCGAGACCGCCGACGCGGTGCGCGCCGGCGGTGCGGAAGTCGGCTTCGAGCCGGGGGGCGCTCTCTGCGACGAAGGAGTCATCGGCGTTGGACAAGATCAGTAACTTGTAGCGCTCGCCCATCCTCTTCAGCGGCTCCACGACGTCCGAGTGCGGACCCCAGCTCCGCACCCCATCGGCGAACCGCTTTCCCGCAGTGGGGTCCGACTTGATCCCCCACCTGCGTCAGACCCGGTCGAAGGAGTCCTGCAGCACCTGTTCGTAGGGGTAGTACTCGCCGCATACCTGGTCGTACCGGTAGCCGCGGAGCTCCTTGACGAACTGGTCAAACTACTTCGCGGGGATCTGGTCGCCGACCAGCTCCTTGGTGATGGGCGTCATCGGCCAGCTGATCAGGGTGCCGTAGCAGACCTAGGCTCTGCGGGAGACCCCAGTCATTCGTCCTTGTCGCACGCGATGCCGCGAATCTGCCGGCAGGCCACACGATCTCACCATGAGTGACCTGCCCGGCGCCTGCCGTTGGTCGCGGGTGAGCCGGTCACGGGAATGCGGCGAGTAGCGGACGCGATGATTGCCGCCACCGACTGTCGGATCGTGGTGGAGATCGAGCATCGCGAGGGTCTCCTGCTCCTCGTGCTGAGCGGTGTCGGAGCGGTCGTGGTCGCCGACTTGTGGCGCCCTGGCCGATGCCGGGGCAGCAGGTACCCCCCCCGGCGGTTAGGACGAGCTTGACGTCGCGTTGGTGTGGCACCGCCATCGGCTCAGCCCCGCGGCCGCGGCTTTCGTGGCGGTGCCGAAGGAGAGCGGGGACTCCAACCCTGAGCTGCTGCATCGCACTCACCCCGGCGACGGCATCGGTGCGGAGGTGAGGTGGTCCGGCTCTCCGGCGTCAGCCGACCTGCTCGTCCTCGCCGCCGGCTCCCAGCCGGCGCTTCAACGTCACAACCGCGCCGTCGAAGTGCCTCGTCAGGGCGGCGACAGCGGCCTCCGAATTCTCCGCGCGCATCAACTCGATGATCTCGCGGTGCTCCTCCACCAGGTCGTCGCGACGGCGCACGAGGTCCTCGCGCCGGTCATAGGCATCCGTCAGCAGGCCAAGACAGAGCCGGGTCTCGGAAATCACCGTGGTGAACATACGCTCCAGACGGGGACTGTTGGCGGCCGTGACGAGCCCGGTGTGGAAGTCGAGGTCTCGACTGATGACCGTATTCCAGTCCTCGGCCTTCTCTGCCGTCTCCATGCCGCGGACGATCTTGTCCAAGGCCTTGTACGCCGGCGCCATGCGCGGCGTCCCGGTGATCCGCCGGACCGCAGCGCTCTCCAAGGCCTCGCGCGCGAGGTAGACGTCACCGATGTCGTCGGCGCTCATGACGGGGACGAAGACGCCGCGATGCGGCTCACTGCGCAGCAACCCCTCCTGGATGAGTCTCTGGAGGGCCTCACGGACAGGACCACGGCTGACACCGAAGCTCGCAGCAAGCTCCACCTCGTGCAGCTGTGACCCCGGGGGCAGCACGCCCTCGATGATGTTGGCCCGGATGCGCTCCCCAACCATCGACGCGAACGTCTCCCGCGGAATTCCGGTCGGTGCGCTGCTCTTGGTGGCCACGTGGCTCTCCCTGTGATCCAGTCGCGGTCAAACCGCGTCGATGGCAGTGGCGTTGTTAGCCACCAACAGTTGACATCATACCCGATTCGACCTCGACGGGGGCGTCGACCCACCAGCGCGCCGTCAAAGCACGGTCTCGAGGAACTTGCACGTCCTCGGCTCCTGGGGATTGCCCAGCACGTCGGCCGGCTTCCCCTTCTCGACCACCAGGCCACCGTCCATGAAGATGACCGTGTCGGCCACCTCCCGGGCGAAGCCCATCTCATGCGTGGCGATGAGCATGGTCATGCCACGCTGGGCCAGGTCCTTCATGACAGCCAGGACCTCACCGACCCGCTCCGGATCGAGGGCGCTGGTGGGCTCGTCGAAGAGCATCACCTTGGGGTCCATCGCGAGGGACCGGGCGATGGCCACGCGCTGCTGCTGCCCCCCGGAGAGCTGCCACGGGTAGTGGTCCCCGTGCCCCTCGAGCCCCACACTCGTCAGGAGTGCGTCTGCGCGACGCCTCGACTCCGCCTTGGGCGCGCCCTTGACGAGGACCGGGCCGGACATCACGTTCTCCTGAGCCGTCATGTTGGGGAACAGGTTGAACGACTGGAACACCATCCCGATGCGAGTCCGCTGGGCGGCGACCTCCTTGCGCTTCAGTGCCTGGTAGGAGGTCGACGTCTCGCGGAACCCGAGGTCCTCGCCGTTGACGCGGAGAACTCCGCGATCGATCTCCTCCAACCCGTCGACGCAGCGCAGCAAGGTCGACTTGCCGGACCCGCTCGGCCCGATGATGCACACGATCTCCCCGGACGCAACATCGAGGTCGATGCTGTCGAGCACCACCCTGTCGCCGAAGCTCTTGCGCAGACCGCGTGCGTGCACGGTTCCGTCACCATTCATCTGGCTCATTTGGCTTCACCCATCAGTTCGCTCTGCGTGGGCACGACTGCGGGCCCGTTGCTGACTCGAGCCCTGGTTCGTGAGAACTTCTTCTCGATCATGGACTGCGGGTAGCTCAGCAACAGGGTCATGGCCAGGTACCACACACACGCCACGATCAGGAGCGGGATGGTCTGGTAGGTGCGCGCGTAGATGAGCTGCACGCTCATCAGCAGCTCCCCCACCCCGAGCACGCTGACCAGCGACGTCTCCTTGAACATCCCGATGAACTGGTTGCCAGTCGCCGGGACGATGGTGGGCATGGACTGCGGCACGATGATTCGGCGCAGCTTCGTCCCACGGCTCATGCCTAGCGAGTCGGCCGCCTCGATCTGTCCCTTGTCCACCGACGCGAAGCCGCCGCGGAAGATCTCCGCTTGGTAGGCCGCCTGGTTGAGGGAGAGCCCCACCACTGCGGCAGTCGTCGCACTGATCAACCGGTTGACGTCGATGTCCTGGGAGACGTCGGTGAAGGGGACCCCGATCGCGATATTCGGGTAAAGCGCCGCGATGTTGAACCAGAAGATCAGCTGCACGAGCACCGGCGTGCCACGGAAGAACGTGACATACGCACCCGCCAGGATCCGGACCGGCCTGAGCGGCGAGACCCGCAGGACTGCGATGAACAGTCCGAGCAGAGCACCGAAGGTCATGCAGAGGATCGTGAGCACAATGGTCATGACCAGTCCGCGCAGCACAGTCTCGGCGGTGAGGTACTGCGCCACCACGTCCCACTGGTAGTTCTCGTTCGTCACGAGGGTGCGGGCGACACCGAGCCCCACCAGAGCACAGGCGAGCCAGGCGACGTACTCCAGCGCTCCGCGCGGGTGCACCCGTGGCTTGGCCGTGGCGTCCGGCCCTGCCAGATTCTCCTTGTCAGGGTCCGTACGGACCGAGTCGCTGATGGAAGTCATGGGTCACCCCAGGGCTTCCGACTTGTCGATGGCACCCGCGCCCAGGCCCCACCGGTCCAGGGTCGCCTGGTAGGCCGGAGAGTCCATCAAGGACTGCATCGCCGCGTGCAGCGCCGGAGTGAGGGGGGAGTCCTTCTCGAGGCCGAGGGCCACGATGTCGTCGCCCTCCTCCTTGACGTACTGCGGGGAGAGCAACTCGAAGGACTGCGGCTGCTGCTTGGCCGCCCAGGCCAGCTGGGACGTGTCGGAGAAGACGCCGTCCAGCCGCTTGGCCACGAGCTGGGTCAGCGCGCCCTCCACGTTGCCTAGGACGACAGCCTCGACCGGGTCCTGCCCGGCGGCCTCACAGTCCTCGGAGATCGCCGGGAGGTACTCCTGCTGCTGCGAGCTGCCGGTCATCACGGCGATCTTCTTACCGCAGATCGACTCGTCGGCCAGGCTCAGGTCCAGTGGGTTGCCGGTCTCGACGATGAGGGACGACCCCGCCGCCCAGTAGGTGATCATGTCCAGGACCTCCAACCTCTCCGGGGTGGGAGTCATGTTGGTGGCCGTGAAGTCGTAGCGGCCGGACGCGATCCCCGGGATCACGTTGTCCCAGGTCACGTTCTTGACCTCGACCTCGAGTCCCAGCTTTTGGCCCAGGAGCGTGGCGATGTCGACGTTGTAGCCGATGGGCGTCTTGTTGTCGTTGGCCAGGAACGAGGTGGGCGGGTAGTGCAGGTCCGCCGCCATGGTGATCGTGCCGGCCTTCTTGATGTCAGCCGGCAACAGGGCGATCGCAGCGGCGTCCGTCTCCACGGCTGCCGAGACGTCGTCGAAGTTGCCCTTGGCCCCCGCTGCCTCGTCGCTCGCCTCGGAGCCAGCGCCGCCGCAGGCGGCAGTCGAGGCCAGGAGCAGAGATCCGATGCTGGTTGCGCTGATGGTCTTCCACGTGGTCATGGTCCTGGTGCTCATGCTCATTGTCTCCTGGGGGTTCGGTTCGGTATGGGCAGTTCAGGGTCGGTCAGATGCCGAGCAACGTGTTGAGCTCATCGAGGGACTTGACGACCGTCAGGTCGTAGCCGGGCGGCACCGGGTCGTAGCCGCGGTCCAGCAGCACCAGGTTGCGGAAGCCCATGTCGTGCATCGGCATCGGGTCGTAGCGGGTGTGCGACGACACGTGCACGAAGTCGTCCGGCTCGGCGTCGAGCTGGTCGAGCATGTACTCGAACGCGCCATAGCGGGGCTTGTAGAAGCCGGCCTGCTCGGCGGTGTAGACGGCGTGGAAGTCCGCACCGAGGCGCGGCACGCTCTCGGCGAGGAAGGAGTCGTCGGCGTTGGACAGGATCACCAGCTTGTAGTGCTCGCCCATCCTCGTCAGCGGCTCGACGACGTCCGGGTGCGGACCCCAGCTCCGCACGCCCTCGGCGAGCAGCTTGCCCGCGGTGGGGTCCGACTCGATGCCCCACTTGTGGCAGACCCGATCGAAGGCGTCCTGCAGCACCTGCTCGTAGGGGTAGTACTCACCACACACCTGGTCGTAGCGATAGCCGCGGAACTCGGCGACGAACTGGTCCCACTGCTCGGCGGGGACCTGGTCGCCGACCAGCTTCTTGGTGATCGGCGTCATCGGCCAGCTGATCAACGTGCCGTAGCAGTCGAACGAGACGTACTTCGGACGGAACTGGGTCGCGGTCATGGGAACCCTCTCTCGGTGATCTCTCTCACACAGCAGCGTACGAGCGCTGACTTCAGATTGTCAACAGTTAACGGTAGATCGATTCCCAGCCGGGTCACGACCAAGCGCGTACGGTGGCACCGAGGACACCTCCAAGCGCGGCGGGGAGGCACGCCATGGCTCCATTTGACCCGGAATCCACCCCACGACGCCCGCCGGAGGTGGAGTGGGACACGCACGGGACCGACCTGCGTTGCCTGGTGCGGTGGCACGGCCAGCGACCGCCCTTGTCCCAGGTGCTTCCCATCTTCGACCAGTTCAGCCTTCCGCTGGTGGATCACCGCCCCGAACCGACGGCAGACACCTTCGTCTTCTCGCGGCTCGACGATCCGTTGGCCGACGAGGTGCTGCCCCTGCTGACCGAGGCCTTCGTGATGGCCTGGGAGGGCTCGGTCGACCGCGACGTGTTCGGATCGTTGGTGGTGGCGGCCGAGCTGAGCGCGAGGCAGGTGCAGCTGGTGCGCGCGGTGTACGAGTACCTGCAACAGGCGGGACTGGGCACCAGTCGCCCCTACGTTCGCAGGATCCTCTCGACCCACCGCGACTTCGTCCGACACTGGGTCGAGGCATTCGGAGCGCGTTTCGATCCCGACGGACCCGACTCGGCCGAGCACCTCTTGGCGAAGCACGCCGACGCGGCCGCGACAAGGGACGAGTTCCGCGTCCTGGACTGGTACGCCGGGTTGCTCGACGCGGTCACGCGGACGAGCTACTTCCGCCTCGATGGCGGTGAACCCTCATCCACAATCGTCTTGAAGGTCGACCCGAGCAGGGCTCCGTTCGTGACCGATCCCAGCGTGTCGGTCGAGACGTTCGTGCACCATCCCCGGGTCGAGGGCCTGCACGTGCGCTACGGGCGGGTGGCACGAGGCGGGCTGCGCTGGTCGGACCGGGTGGAGGACTATCGGGACGAGGTGCTCGCCCTTGCGAAGGCCCAGCAGGTCAAGAACTGCCTCATCGTCCCGGCGGGAGCGAAGGGCGCCTTCGTGGTGAAGGCAGAGCTTGCCGGTCTCGCTCCCGCCGCGGCGGCCGAGGAGGTGCGACGCTGCTATCGCCTGTTCGTCCGTGGCCTGCTCGACATCACCGACGACGTGACCGGTCACGGGTTCGTCCACCCACCCGGCGTGCGGGTGACCGATGGTTCGGATCCCTACCTGGTGGTGGCCGCTGACAAGGGGACGGCGGCCTTCTCCGACCTCGCGAACGCCGAGTCCGAACAAGCCGGCTACTGGTTGGACGACGCGTTCGCCTCCGGAGGGTCCACGGGCTTCAACCACAAGCTGCTGGGGGTGACGGCCCGGGGTGCCTGGGTCGCCGTACGTCGCCACTTCACGGAGATCGGGATCGACCCTGACCACCACGAGTTCACCGCCGTCGGCATTGGCGACATGTCCGGCGACGTCTTCGGCAACGGCATGCTCCTCTCGGACAAGGTGCGACTCGTCGCGGCGTTCGACCATCGACACGTCTTCCTCGACCCGGCTCCGGACGCCACCGCGTCGTACGCCGAGCGGGCCCGGCTCGCAGCCGAACCGGGGTCGTCGTGGGCGGACTACGACCCGGAGCTGATCTCGCCCGGTGGAGGCGTCTTCCCCCGGTCCGGTCGGTCGGTCCCCCTGTCCGGGGAGGCCAGGAGCGTGCTCGGGCTCGATGTCGACCATCTCGCCACTGACGAGCTGGTCCGAGCCGTCCTCCGGGCACCGGTCGACCTGTTGTGGAACGGAGGCATCGGCACCTACGTCCGGGCCTCCCACGAGCTGGATGCCGACGTGGCCGACCGGGGCAACGACCGCGTCCGGGTCACGGCTGGCCACCTGCGTTGCAGGGTCGTCGGCGAGGGCGGCAACCTGGGGCTCACGCAGGCGGCCCGGATCGAGTACTCGCTGGCCGGTGGGCGCGTGAACGCCGACTTCATCGACAATGCTGCGGGGGTCAACACCTCCGACCGCGAGGTCAATCTCAAGGTCCTCCTCTCCTCCGCCGAGCGGGCCGGGCTCGTCGATCGCCGCGAGCGCAACCGCATCCTGGAGACCTGCGCACCGTCCGTCGTTCGCGAGGTGCTCGCGGACAACGAGGACCAGGCCTTGGCGATCAGCGTCGCTGAGGGCTACGGGGTGACCGTGCTGGACCGGCACGACCAGGTCATCCGCAACCTCGAGGAGCACGGACTCGATCGCACTCGCGAACGACTCCCGGACGCCGAGGAGATCGAGCGACGGCGAGCGGCCGGACAAGGCCTCACCCGACCCGAGATCGCAGTCATCCTCGCCCACACCAAGAACCTCCTCCACGGACTACTCCTCGACGGCGCCATCCCTGACGACCCCGGCGTCAAGGGCCTGCTGGTGCGCTACTTCCCCAGTGCCCTGCGGGAACGGTTCGCCGAGCAGATCTCCGGCCATCAGCTCGGCCGCGACATCATCGCGACCAGGTTGACGAACCACCTCCTCGACCGTGTCGGCCCGGGCTTCGTCTACCGCATCGAGGACCGGACCGGCACCACTACCGACCAGGCCATCCGTTCCATCCTGGTGGTGGGGGACCTGCTGGGGTTCGATGAGCTGTGGGACGGGTTGGCGCCCCACCCGGTCCGCCCGACGATCCCGATCAGGCAGGCGTTGGAAAGGGTGCTGGACTACAACGCCTCCTGGCTGGTGCGCCGGAGGAGCACGCTCGGCGCGATCGAGCACGAGGTGGCGCTCTTCACCGACTCCGTCTCCCACCTGCGCCGGCACCTTTCTGCCGGTCCAGCGCTCGACTCCGGCTCGCTCCTCGATGAAGCACTCGACCAGCTGGCGGGACTCGGAGCGCCGGAGGAGCTCCTGACCGGCTGCCGAGCCGTGACCCGAATGCACGCCGCGTTGGCGCTGTCTTCCGCAGCCGCGGAGAGCGGCCTCGACGTGGTCGACCTCGAGCGGGCCTACGCCGGGATCGGGGACACGGTGGGCCTCGCCTGGCTCTACGCCGCCATCCCGGCCAGCTCGGCCGACCCGCACTGGGTGCAGCTGGCCAAGGCATCGCTCCGCGACGAGCTGGCTGCGTTGACGGTGGTACTCGCTACGGACGTGGTGCGTACAGGTGGCCTCGACCTCTGGGCGAGCCGGCACCACGACGCCTTGGCCCGCGCCCGTACGGCGTACGCGGGCCTCGCCGGAAGTGGTGACGTGGACGTCGCGAAGCTGACGGTGGGCGTGCAGGTGCTGCGCGACCTCTGCCACGCGGGCGGAGCCTGACCCCGTCAGGCACCCGGATCGGCTGGCGGAGCCGAGCCGCTCGGCGTGCGGTCAGAAGGCGGTGTATCCACCGTCGACCGGGAGGACTGCCCCGGTGACGTACGACGACTCCGAGGAAGCAAGGAAGAGGACAGCGTCGGCCACTTCCTCGGGGGTGGCGAGGCGTTGGAGTGGGATCTGCGATTCGCGCTCGCGGCGGTAGGCGTCGGGGTCGGGGCTGCGCTGGAAGGACGCCTCGATGATCGGGGTCGCGGTCAGGCCGGGTGCGACCACGTTGACGCGGATGTTGCGAGGGGCCCACTCGATCGCCGCGCCCTTGGCGAGCATGATCAGGCCGCCCTTCGCAGTGGAGTACAGCACCTCCTCGGGTTTGCCGACCATGCCGAGCCGCGAGCCGACGCAGACGAACGAGCCGCCTAC
>Ga0299913_10002140_pt1 | contig 15398 bp, 10 predicted proteins | sample RVTome_9_FD_201360 | JGI IMG/M metagenome (GOLD analysis project Ga0299913, IMG submission 201360) | Soil microbial communities from uranium-contaminated site in the Upper Colorado River Basin, Wyoming, United States - RVT155D38 (version 2) ...
TTGCCATTGCGCGAGCGCTGGCGCACAAACCCGCTCTGTTGCTGGCCGACGAGCCCACCGGAAACCTCGACGACGTTACCGCTGCCAGCGTCCTTGCCTTGCTCGATGCTCTGGTACGCGCGGAAGGCGGAACCCTGATCGTCGCAACGCACAGCGCCACGGTAGGAGCATTCTGCGACCGGATGCTGGACCTTCGCGAAGGTACGCTGGTCGCCGGCGATGCGCACTGACAGCTCCGGATCCTGATGCCCGTTCTTTATCGCGCCAGTTTCGGATACCTCATGCGACACCCCTGGCAGCTTGCCCTGGCGCTGACGGGGATCTGCGTCGGAGTCGCGGTCGTGGTGGCGGTCGATCTTGCCAACGACAGTTCCCGGCGGGCTTTCCGGATGTCGATGGATGCCGTGAACGGGGAAGCGACGCACCAGATCGTTGCGGGGCCGGCCGGCGTCGATGAGTCGTTGTACGTCGCGCTTCGGGTGGACGAGGGTCTGCGGAACATAGCCCCGGTTGTAGAAGGCTATGTCGACGCAGGCAGTTCGACCGTGCTGCTGCTCGGCGTCGACTTATTCGCCGAGCGTGGTTTCCGCGGATACGTCCTCCGGGACATGAACGAGTACGAGGTGGCCCGGGACGACGAAGACCGGCCCGCGGGCGAACGCCCGGAGGCGCCAGGCGCCTCCCCGGAGAATTTCTTTCGCCGAATGCTCACGGAGCCGGGCGCCGTAGTCATGTCGGGCAGGGCGGCGGCTTCGCTCGCGCTTTCCGCAGGGGCGGCTTTCGATCTGCAGTCGGGAGGAAAAACGTTCGAGGCCCACGTGGCAGCGCTGACAGCGCCGGATGACGATCGGGGCTCGCAGAATCTGCTGATTACGGATATTGCCACCGCGCAGCAATGGCTTGGTCACCAGGGGACGCTGTCCCGCATCGACGTACGAATCGAGGGCGACCCCGGCAGCGATGAGTACCTCACACAGTTGGCGCGTATTCGCGCTGTGCTGCCTGAAGAAGCTCTGCTCCTGCCGGCCGCTGCACGGACGGAGTCGGTCGGTGAGATGAGCGAAGCCTTCATGACGAATCTCACGGCGATGAGTCTGCTGGCGTTGCTGATCGGCGTGTTCCTCATCTACAACAGCGTGAGTTTCGCCGTGCTGCAGAGGCGTTCGCTGTTCGGAGTGTTGCGGGCTCTGGGCCTCACGCGCGCGGAGACGTTCCGTCTGATTCTTCTCGAAGCGCTGGTTCTCGGTGTGGTCGGCGCCTGCCTGGGGTTAGGCCTCGGATTCGTGCTCGGGCACGAACTCCTGGTCCTGGTATCGCAATCGATCAACGACCTCTATTATGTCGTGAACGTAACCGATGTCACGGCGAGTCCGGCATCGTTGATCCGCGGATTCACGGCGGGGCTCGGCGCGACGTTGCTGGCCGCGGCGGTGCCGGCGCTGGAGGCAGCATCGTGCCGCCCCCGCCTGGCCCTTTCCCGCTCGTCGCTTGAAAGACGGAGCGGGCGCCTGGCGCCCCGCATCGCGCTTGCCGGCATCCTTACGGTCATTCTCGGCCTGGTAGTGATACGTGTTTCCGGCACCGCGCTGGTCGGCGGGCTGATCGCGGTATTCATGCTCGTGTTCGGACTTGCGCTGTGCGTCCCGGTCGTAGTCCGCAGCGCCTCATGGCTGCTTGCTCCTGCTTCTCGCGTCGGGGGCCTCGGGCTCCGACTCGCGGTAGCGGGAACAGGGGCATCGCTCAGCCGCACCGGTGTCGCCATCGTTGCGCTGGCAGTGGCGGTGTCGGCGACGATCGGCGTCAGCATTATGGTCGACAGTTTCCGCAGCTCCGTCGGTACATGGCTCGACGATACGTTGCGCTCGGACATATACGTGGGAGTTGCGCGCGGTACCCTCGATCCCGGACTGGTCGACGAGCTCACGCGTTTGCCGGAAGTTGCCGAATACAGCATCAGTCGCCGCGTCTGGCTCGAGGCGGACAGCGGACGAACGCGTGTGACCGCAATCGAGATGGCGTCTGAAGCTCACGCCGGCGTGACACTGGAGGGCGGCGATCCGCAGCTGATATGGCGGGAGTTCGAACAGCAGGCTGTGGTACTCGTGTCCGGATCTTACGCCTATCGCCACGGCTCCGGCAGGGGGGGCCATGTGTCGCTGCGCACACCGTCGGGCGATCGCACGTTCCCGATTGCCGGTACCTATCGCAGTTACGATGCCAACCTCGATGCAGTCCTCATGAGCCGCAACACCTATGTTGCGCTGTGGAACGATGACGCCATAGGTTCCCTCGGGATTTATCTGAGCAGGAATGCCGAGGCAGGCGAGGTCATGCGGAAGATACGACAACTGAGCGAGGGGCGACAGGCGCTCCTGGTCAGTTCCAATCGCGAGCTGCGCGAGCGCTCGATGCAGATATTCGACCGCACGTTCGTAATTACCGACGTTCTCTACTGGCTTGCCCTCTCTGTTGCGGCAACAGGCATTCTCGGAGCAATGCTTGCGTTGCAGCTCGAGCGTGCGCGTGAGCTCGCGATCTACAGGGCGCTCGGCATGACGCCGGGACAACTTGGCCGAATGGTCGTCGTGCAATCGGCATTCATCGGTTTCCTGAGCGGCGTTGCTGCAGTTCCTCTCGGTCTCGTAATGGCCGTGATGCTGATCGACGTGATCAACCGGCGGGCGTTCGGCTGGCAAATGGACATTTTCATCTCGCCTGCCGTGCTCGTCACTGCGATTCTGCTTGCTACGGTCACGGCAACGGCCGCCGGCGTGTATCCCGCCTGGCGCGCGGCGCAGGCAAAACCGGCGCTCGCCATGCGCGAGGAATGACATGAATAAGTTTCGTTTAGTACTTGTTTATGCTTGTATTATTGCCATGGTTTCGCACGGGTACGGCTGCGATCAGCGCGAGGAGTCGCAAGTCCGGCCTGATGCGGGCGCCTCGTCCCGGCTCTCGGAACTGTTGACACCGGACGACCTGGATGCGTACCCGCTGGTGCTGGAGCCACGCGAATTTTCGTTTCCGGACGACCATGGTCCGCATCCGGAATATCGTAACGAGTGGTGGTACGTTACCGGCAACCTCGACTCCACGCGCGGTAAACGCTTCGGCTTCGAACTGACGATTTTTCGCTTCGCACTGGCGCCGGCAGGAGGCGAAGAGCGCACGACGACCTCCGCCTGGGCGGCGAGCCAGGTCTACATCGGACACTTCGCCGTTACCGACGTCAATGCGGAACAGTTCCATGTCGCACAACGCTATGCCCGCGGTGCACTGGGGCTTGCAGGTGCAGAATCGGCCCCTTATCGCGTCTGGGTCGAGGACTGGCAGGTGCAGGAGGCGGCTGAAGGCAAAGGGGGCTGGAATCTGTATGCGGCAGATCAGGGCGTCGAATTGTCCGTGTCCCTTGAAGCGTTGAAGGCGCCCGTGCTGAACGGTATCGACGGCCTGTCGCAGAAATCCCCGGCTCGCGGCAACGCAAGCTATTACTATTCGGTGCCGCGCCTCCGGGCTCTGGGCTCCCTGTCGATAGCCGGCGACCGGCATGAGGTTTCCGGACTTGCGTGGCTCGATCGGGAATGGGGAAGCAGCGCCCTGTCCCGTGAGCAGGAGGGCTGGGACTGGTTCGCCCTGCAGCTGTCTGACGGCAGCGACCTCATGTACTACAACCTGCGGAGAACGGACGGGACGGCGGACCCGCACAGTGCAGGTACCTGGATGCCCGGCGAGCAAGACAGCGTATACCTGTCCCGGGACGACGTGACGATCGATGTGCGCGATTTCTGGGACAGCCCGCATGGCGGCCGTTACCCGATGGGCTGGACAATCACCATTCCCCGCCTCGACCTCGAATTGCAGGTCGACCCTGTGCTCGAAGCGCAGGAACTCGATACCAGCATTCGCTACTGGGAAGGCGCGGTCGACGTGGCCGGCGTTCGTTCCGGCCGCAGCGTCGATGGTCGCGGCTACGTCGAACTCACGGGTTACGCCCGGGACTGAGAGGATGCATCGACCGGCCATGCCTGGAATACGAGTGCCGCTACCGCGTACAACAGCATTGCCAGGAGGATTAACGCAGTAAAGCCGAATTCGACGGCAAGGAGTGTTGCGAGCGACGCGCTGACGACAGAAGCGAAACCGTTGATTCCCCAGGCCCAGGGAATGAACTCGGCGGCGCCGGCGGCCACGCGCGAGAGACCGATGGGAAACGGCATGCCCATGAAGAACGCCAGAGGCGCGATGAGCATGAGTGACATGCCGATCTTCTGCAAATCCCTGACGCCGGCGTAATGCGCGAACACGAACGGCAGCAACAACAGGTAAACCAGCGCAATCGCTGCTATGGACGCGACCACCAGCACCAGCGGCGATCGTCGCCTGGCCAGGGCGTGGCGCGCCAGCGTCGCCGAACAGGCGCTCCCGAGACCGGCAAACAGCAGGAAGCCGGCCAGTACGACAGCGACGGAGTAGAGGGGATGGCTCAGAAAAAGGATGAACTTCTGTATGAAAGCAATCTCGACGAACAAAAAGGCCAGCCCGAGGAGCAGGAAGTATCCGCCCATCCACCGCCCGGTGCCCCGGCGCCAGCCGGGCCGAACCACGGATAACGGCAGCAGAATGAGCACCGCCCCGGCGATCGTTGCCTGCACGAGCGTGCCGACAAGGACCAGGTAGCCCCACTCGATCAGGCCGGCGCCGCCTTGTTCCCGTAACGCAAGCATTTCCTGGAAGGTGCCCCATTTGAAAAAATGAAAGAAATACGGCCGGTCGTCGGTCGCAGGGGAGACCCGGAATTTGTACTGATCGAGAAAAGCCTCGGGGTCGTCGCCGAGCAGCCGCACTGTGCCATCGTACAGATACGGCTCGGGCAGCACGTTGAAGCGATTGGCTTCGCTTCGAGGCATCCCCGGATACCACGCGGTGTCGAAGGAACGAGCAGTTGCGAATTCGCGAACAGCTTCGATGTGGCCGGGTGACAGGTCGCCGTTCATTACCAGCAGCGTGCTCGTGTTCCAGCTCCGGATAATGGCCATCCGCCGGCCCGGCTCCTCCACGCCGCTCTGCTCCAGCGCCTGACGGACCGTCGCGACCAGTTTGAGATTGTCCCGTGGTGGCAGTTTGATCCAACGCGTGATGGCGAGCAGGCCGTTCGGATTGAGATGCTCGAGGTACTCCTGCACCGCTTCGACGGTATAAAGATAGTTTTCCCCCAATGCCTGCACACCGGCCCCTGAAGCGGCGAACGAATCCATCAGGGACACCTGGATCAGGTCGAACCGGTCATTGCTTCGTCGCACGAAACCGCGGGCCTCGGCGACATGGACGGTCACCCTGTCGTCGGCGTAGAGATGTCCGGTGAAGTCCCCGAACGTTTCACCAACCAGCTGCACGGTTTGGGGGCTGAGTTCCACCGCATCGACGCTGCGTGCGCCGTGAAACAGCGCGAACAGCACATCGGTGCCGCCGCCCGCGCCGAGCACCAGCACCCGGGGCCGTTCAAGCAACTGATATGGCAGCGCTTGCGTCACGTCGTCCATATAGCCGAGAGCGTCGTCATCGCCATCGTAGCGGGTCATCGTGCTGATGCCATCACCGTCGGTGAAGATCGCGAGCTGCTCGGGCGGCTCGAAGCGCGTGCTCAAGCTGAGTCCGGGTGCGTGCCGGAAGGGAATCGAAGGACTTTCGACGACAGTCAGCAGCCCGAGCGGGCCGGACCGTTCGGAGAGCACTCGCGCATCCATCACCTCGAGTGTCTGCCGCAGACCCTTGTACGGCGACATGCGGAATTCAAGCCAGCTATGCGGTACGGCGATGAAAAGCAATACAGCGGCCAGCAGGTGGCCGGCCGCGAGGCGATAGCGCATTGGCCGACCCAGAGCTGCGAGTGCCGCGGCCAGCAAAGCAATGCCCGCGAGCAATCTGAGGGCATCCTGCGGCCACAGAACGAACAAGGCGAGGACCACGCCAAGCGCGCCGATTCCGGCTCCGAGAAGATCGAAAAAGTAAATACGGTTAATGAGCGCTTTGGTGCAAGTGAATGCGAGTCCGATGCAGGTCGCCGCGAAAAAAAACGGGACGAAAAAAACCAGGTATATCGTGCCGAGGTGCAGGAACTGGCTCGGGTTCCACACGATCTCCAGTGCATTGAAGGGTACGCGCTGGCCAGCAATGTACGAGGCGACGATCGTTACCGCGAAGGCCAACGCGCTCAAGCTGAATGCCGACGCAAAATGGGCTATGAGAACGTTACGGGCAAGTGCGATGAAAGTGCCGCTGGCCCCGTATCCGAGCAAGGCCAGGCTGATGATCATGTAGGCAAAGTGATGCCAGTGCACGATTGACAGTACGCGCATCAGCAGTATCTCGTAGCCGATCGCCGCGGCCGAGATCAACAGCACGGCGGGCAGGACCCAGCGCTCTGACACAGTCACCCTGTTGCGTTCGTGAACGTTTCCCGGGTTGTCCATGAACGATTGAGGTCAGTGGTGGGCGAAGCCTCGATGAGGGGGAGGCCTTTCCAGGAACGCCGTGAACCCATCCATGGGGGCTTCGCGCAAAACATCCCTGTTTTGCGACGATCCTGGAAAGGCCTCCCCCTCATCGAGGCTCCGCCTTGACGGTGTGCCGTTCATGGACAACCCGGGAAACGTTCACGAACCACCTCGTCAGCGATCACCGGTCAACGGCACGAAGCGCACTGCGGCGATTTGCCGTGTTACGATTTCGTCGTCCATGGTTTTTTCGATCAAGAGGAGCTGTTGTGTGAGGAAGCGGCCCCCGACCGGGATGACCATGCGACCACCCGGTTTGAGCTGTGCGATGAGCGGTGGCGGCACGTGGCTGGCGGCGGCCGTGACGACGATGGCATCGAACGGTGCGTGCTCCTCCCAGCCGTAGTAGCCGTCGCCGAGTTTCGTTGTGACGTTATCGTAACCAAGGCGTTCGAGCCTGGCTTTTGCCTCGTTCGCAAGCGGTTCGATGATCTCGATGCTGTAGACGCGGCTGACGAGCGCCGAGAATATCGCCGCCTGGTAGCCGGAGCCCGTGCCTATCTCGAGCACCGTGTCCTCCGGGTCCGGTTCGCTCAGGTGGGTCATCAGGGCAACGACGTAAGGTTGCGAAATCGTCTGGCCGTGCCCGATCGGCAGCGGCCTGTTGTCGTAGGCGTAACGCTCGCTTCCCTCGGGCACGAATTCGTGGCGCGGCACGTCGGACATGGCCCGCAGGACGCTCGCGGAGAATCCCTGCTCCGACTCGCCGCTCGACCGGGCATATGCCGCGATCTCGTCGACCAGGGAGGCACGCGCCGCGGCGTATTCCCGGCCTTCCTCGCCGGAAAATCCGGCTGCGGAGAACAGCAGCAGAATCGCGGCGACGACAGGTTTGCCGCCGCTGTTCAATGGGACGGTTTTCATGAAGCCTCCGGACGACATTGGTGCTCCCGGACCCTGCCGCACCGTATTTGACTACACCAGTATCAGCGAATCATTGCAAGCAAGGCGGCGAACGCGCGAGGGTCGGTGATCGCGACGAACAGAAGCCCGCTGAGCGCCCCGCACAGGTGCGCATCGTGATTGATGCGTCCGCGCTGGCGGAGTGATGCCCAGTACGAATAGGCAACGTACCCGATTGCGAAAAGCGCCGCGGGAATCGGAACGGGAAGCGGGAAAATGAACAATGTAGTCGTCGGGAAATAGACGATGAACGCGAACAGGACCGCGGAGATCGCCCCGGACGCTCCGAGCGACGCGTAGTGCACATCGTTGCGGTGCTTGAAGTAAGTACAGGCATGGCTGAGGATGAGTCCGAGCAGGTACACGACGAGAAACGGGCTGGTAGAGATACGGCGCTCCAGCGGAAAAGCAAAGAACCAGAACGTGACCATATTGAAGATGAGATGGCCGAGGTCCGCGTGCACGAAGCCGCTCGAGACAATCGTTCCGTATTGTCTGTTTCGAAGGAAGGCATAAGGGCGGAACAATGAGCGCTCGATGATTACCGGTGCGCGGTACATCCCGAGCAGGCTGACGGCTATGGTTACGGCAAAGACGACGGATGCGCCGGGCAGAGCCAGATCGAACATACGAGCTTCCGTGAATCAAACGGGACGCGGCGGCACGCCGCCAGCGGCAAAGATACCCGAGCAGCCGGCGATAAAACACCTGCGGGGGAGATCGCGGCTTGCTGTTTTTCGGAACCGGCGAGGTCTGGTAGGCTTGCAAGCCGAGATACCCGGATAAACCCACGGAGATGCGTATGATCACTCGACGAGATTGGCTCAAGTACACTGCCGCGGGCAGCGTCCTGTGCTTCAACCCGGCACTACTGCGGGCAGCGGAGCAGGGCGGGATGATTCGGCGAGCGATCCCGTCCTCCGGCGAGAAACTGCCCATGATGGGTCTCGGAAGTTCTGCGACTTTCAGCAGCCTGGCCGGCAGCGGCGACATCGATGCGCTGCGTGAGGTCCTGCGGACGCTGACGGATCACGGCGGCACCGTCTTCGATACCGCGCCGAGCTATGGCGACTCCGAAGAGGTAGCCGGCGAAATCGTCAACGATCTGGGCGTGGAGGAAACTGTATTCTGGGCCACCAAGGTCAATGTTGCGCCGCGCGGCGGCGGTTCCGCCGACCCGGACGCTGCCCGGGCGCAGATCGAGACCTCGTTCAGGCGCATCGGTACACCGACGGTCGACCTGATACAGGTGCACAATCTTGCCGACATTCCGACCCAGCTGGGAATCCTCAAGGAACTGAAGGAAGAAGGGCGCGTCCGTTACATCGGCACGACGTCCACCAACCCGGACAGCTACGATTACCTGGCGGAGGTGATGCGCGAGGAGCCGCTCGATTTCATCGGTGTCGACTATGCGGTCGACAACCTGGAGTCGGCGAAAACCATTCTGCCGCTGGCAGAGGAACGCGGCATCGCCGTGATGGTTTACCTTCCGTTCGGTCGCACGAGGCTGTGGAACCGGGTGGCGGGCCGGGAACTACCCGCATGGGCAGCAGATTTCGATGCCTCGTCCTGGGCGCAATTCTTTCTGAAGTTCGTGGCCGCGCATCCTGCGGTCACGGCAATCACGCCCGCAACGAGCAAGCCGCGTCACATGCTGGACAACATCGGCGGCGCGGTCGGCCGGCTGCCGGACAAGGCAACGCAAAAACGCATGGTGGAATATATCGACGCGCTGCCGACGGCGTAGCACCTCTCGAGGAGGGAAGTGGTCGCCCGCAATGGCGGGCTCCTACAGCGTGCCATTCCGTTGTCGTGCCAACCGGGTAATCCGTGCGCTGTAGGAGCCCGCCATTGCGGGCGACCACCCGATCCCAACTCCGGCTGGCTATTCCGCTACGCACTCCGTCTCGAGCAGTTCATAACGCGCCTGATCTTTTCCATGAATCAACAAGCATCGTTCCCCCGACTTCACCAGCTGGAAGCGCTCGGGCTGACCCAGGTCGCGTCCCGACAACGGCGGGCTCGCAAGGCTCCGAACGCGGCTGCGTTCCACGATCAGTACGCTCGAAGTCGTCAGGGCATCATCGGCAAGCGCCACGTCCGCGCCGAACAGCATGTCGCTGACGACCCGCCGGAGCTCCGCGCGGCTTTCCCCGGTCGGGTTGACGATGCGGGCGGGCCGATCCTCGTGCATCGGGGTCACCTTGCACGCCGCTGCGAGCAAGGCAATGCAAGCAAGCGCGGGGACGTCGCGGAAGGTCATGGCTGCGTGGCGTCCTGGCGCAGGATGCGATTCTCGCGCCACGGCGTTCGCGGCATGATGCCGTCCGTTGCCGAGAGCGGCGCCGAGGTCCTGTCCGTTCCGGCGTCTGCGGTTGCCGAAGCGGGCGGGCAGCTCTGGTTTTCGAGATACAGAAGTGCTGCCTGGAAGCGTTGTTCCAGCGGATCGCCGAGCGCGTGTTCGAAATCGTCCAGGGTAGCGCAACCGGGCAGTACTGCGGCCGTCGGCCCGATGCCCGGCGAGAAGCCATCCGTATAGTCCCCAAAGCCCTTGTCGTTGATCCCCCGGAACTGGATCGTGAAGTAGGTCGTGCCGCAGTTATCCGTCGGATAGAAACCATAGGGTTTGCCGCAAGTTGTCCCGCCGATCTGGATGACTTCGATGTCGACCCCGTCGAGGCCGTTCATGATCGCTTCGCTTGCAGAACAGGTGTTAGGTCCGGTCAGCACGACGACGCGGGAGAGGTTCAGCGTCGGCAAAGGTTGCCCCGCCGGCACGGAAAAATCGCGCGTGGTGCTGAAGAACGGCATCGGTGCGAGTGGTTGTCCGGTGACCGGGTTGGTCGCAGGATGCTTGCCGTTGAATTCCATCGCCTCGAACGTCCGACCGGCAGTCGGCGCGTCGCCCGCAATCATGTATGCGAGCTCGCTCGCAATGGCGAGAAAACCGCCACCGTTGTAACGGATGTCCAGAACGAGCTCGTCGATACCGGCAGCAGCCAGCTCTTCCACCGCATCGACCAGCCCCTCTTCAGCGGTCGCTATATGGTCGTTGAACAAAAGATAGCCAACCAGGCCCATAGGCGACGCAACCGTCTTCACGTTTTGCACCGGGGCCGCCGTTACGTTCACGGACGTCATGCTGATCTCTCGTGTATTGCCGCCCGCATCGAGATCCTCCACGACAAAGGTATGCTCCTCCCCCGGGCCCGCAGGGAAGAGCCCGGCATTCAGGATATCGATGTCTGCGTTGCTGTTTGCGGTCGGCAGATCCACACCATCGACGCCCAGGATCCTCGCACCGCGCGCAAGGTTGGCGGTGGGAGCCGTTGCGGGAGAATCAGGCTCGGTGTAGGCAACCACGAGTTCGCGAGGAACAGTCTGGGACAGAATGATCCAGGCCGCGCCGTAGCCTGCCGATACGCCGGACTGGGAGAGCTGGAACCACTCGTCGCTGTCGAAGGTGAAGTGAAATTTGTCCTTGTCCGCCCCGGACGTAGTCGTGTCGAACGTTCGCAGCTCATCGAAGTAGACGAGCGGATTATTGAAGCCGGCCGGGTCCTGATCGGTTATTTCGTCGTACCACAGGTAGGTCTCGTCGCTCCACGAGCGCAGGAAGTTGTTCTCCTCCAGCGTCGTACCCTGCACGTCGGCGTACGGCAGACCGGTTTCCGGGTTCGTTCCACTTCGGGGAGCCGCGCATTGTGCTGCGAACGAATCAGAGGGCTGAAACGTCCCGGGTGTCCAATCGCTTCCGCCGCCCCCGCCATTGCCGCCGCCGCCGCCGCCACAGGCGGCCAGCGAAAGGCAAAGGCCGGTGATGATAAGTCGAACGATGTTTGAATCCATGAGCCGGGAGTTCCTCTGTGGTCACAGCGGACCGTAATTCGCGAATAATAACCTGCCTGCTTCCGGAATGGCCGCATATTTGACAGTCGGGCGGCGTTCCCGTTTCTCGCCCGGGCCGCGCCGCACCGGGGGATTTCCCGGCGGAGCGCTACCGGGGCGACCAGACGGCATGCCGGCCCCGGCAAGCATGAAAGGCGCGCTCGCCGATTTCGCCTTTGTCGATTTCCTCATGCGCCGTTCGACTGAACAGTACATCGAAACAAACGATGACGTGCCGGATGTGAGGCTGTCGCAAAACGAGGACAGCAGGCATATGCCGAACGTGTATTTCACACACCGGCGAAGGACGTTACGGTACACGAGATCGAGGAATGCTTTCGTGAGCGTTGGTGATCGATTATGTCGGACTTTCCAGCCGACGTGCAGGAGGCGGCTGCCGGGTTCGAGGCGATGCCGGCAAACGCGCGCGCGAAAAGAGCTTCGCGCTGAATATCAATCATTCAGTGGAGATTTGCATCGATGCTTTATGGTGTGATCGCGATCGTCGTGCTGACCGGGGGATTACTGGCCTTTGTTGCCACCCGGCCGGACACATTTCGCGTGCAGCGAACGACTGTTATCGAAGCGCCACCCGAACAGATATTTCCGTTCATCGAGGACTTTCGAAAGTACGCCCTGTGGTCGCCCTACGAGCGGGTCGATCCGTCGATGTCGCGCAGGTACAGCGGCTCGAGCCGCGGGAAGGGCGCGGTGTACGAGTGGAATGGCAAGGGCAAGGCCGGCAAAGGGCGGATGGAGATTGCGCATGCGTCGCCGCCTCTGATGGCGGTCATCCGGCTCGATTTCGCCAGGCCTGTCGCGACGCAGAATATCGTCGAATTCACCCTGCGCCCCGATGGTTCCGGAACCAGCGTGAGCTGGGCCATGCGGGGTGCAAACCCGTACATCGCCAAACTGATACAGCTGGTTTTCAACATGGACCGCATGGTCGGCAAGGATTTCGAAGCCGGTCTCGCGAACCTGAAAGCGCTGGCCGAGAAACAGGAGACCGCGTGCGTGCCCTGCCTCGCATCCGCAGGCTGAACCAATAACCCGGCACCCGTTCGGCGTTCTTGACGGTCAGTACGTCATGCGGCCGAACCCGCCGCTCGCGAAGTCCTCAATTGCCTCGTTGATCTGCTCGGGCGTGTTCATCACGAATGGTCCATGCCCGACGATCGGTTCGTCAATCGGTTCTCCACTCAGAACCAGCAGCGTGGCGGGATTGTTCGCTTCGAGGGAAACGCGTCTGCCAACGCGGTCGAGAGATGCGAATTGAGCTTCGCGTACAACCTCCGTGCCGTTCACCAGGACGGTTCCGTTGAGCACGACCACCGCGGCCGTCCATCCCTCGGGGAGGTCGAATTCCGTTTGCTTTCCCTGCCGCAGGCGCATGTCCCATACCTGCATGGGACTGAAGGTACGAGCAGGGCCTTTATGGGCTCCGTACTGGCCTGCGATGATCCGCACAGTACCGGCGGCGTCCGGCAGGTCGACCGAGGGTATGCTGGCTCTCGCAATTGCCTGGTATCCCGGTTCCACCATTTTGTCTTTCGCCGGGAGGTTGACCCACAACTGCACGACCTCGAAATTGCCGCCGTTCCTTGTAAATTCCCGCGAGTGAAATTCCTCGTGCAGCAGTCCGCTGCCGGCTGTCATCCACTGTACTTCGCCCGGGCCGATCATGCCTCCACCGCCGGTCGAGTCGCGATGTTCGACTTCGCCCTGATACACGATAGTCACGGTCTCGAAGCCTCGATGCGGATGCTGTCCAACACCACGCGGCCGTGCGGCGGCCGGAAACTCCCTCGGACCGGCGTAGTCCAGCAACAGGAACGGACTCAGTTCGATACCATGGGTCTGATAGGAAAAGAGCGAGCGTACCGGAAAGCCGTCGCCTACCCAGTGTTGACCGGGAGCGCTGTACACACCGAGAATGTTTTTCATTGCGCCTCGCTTTGGATGCAAAGACGGATGTATGGCGCCTCTTGCGAGATTTTCAAGCTGCACTGCCGCCATCCATGGCGGTCGGCAGATAACCGCTCCTGCGTGATCTGCACTCCCGCCATCCCTGGCGGTCGGCAGATACCTGCTCCTGCGTGATCTGCACTCCCGCCATCCCTGGCGGTCGGCCTCCTACGGGGTCCGCCGCGACTGCCAGAAGAACGGCCTGGTTTTACGGTCGCCGGTGACGGTTTCGTCGAGCGTAGCCGCGTCGTAGAGCCTGCCGTTCAGCATCACCATCGAGACCCTGTCTGTCCGGTAAATGTCCGTCAGTATGTCGGCGTCGATCACCACCAGGTCTGCGAGCTTTCCTTGCTCCAGCGTCCCGAGGTCACGGTCGAAACCGAGCGCTTTCGCCGGCGCGGCGGTTGCGGCGCGCAGTGCTTCGAGCGGCGACATTCCGCCCTGCACGAAGCTCCAGATTTCCCAGTGGCTGGCCAGGCCTTCCCGCTGCCCGTGCGCTCCGATACTGACGAGGATGCCGGCGTCGGCCAGAAGTTTCGCGGTAGCCGCACTCTCTGTATGGTGATACTCGCTGTCGGGCGCCTTAAGGCGCCTTATCGACCGCGGCCGGAGGATTTGCGGCGGCACGAAATTCGACAGTATCGGATGCTTCCAGACGTCAGTTTCCTGATACCAGTACGTTTCCGCAGACGGTCCCCCGTACGTGACCACCAGGGTCGGTGTGTATGCGACGCTGGTCTGGCTCCAGAACTGCAACACATCGTCGTAGAGCATGGATTGCGGAAGGTTGTGCTCGATGCTGCTGTTGCCGTCCGCAATGAGGGACAGGTCCATGTGATAGAGCGACGCGCCCTCGGGAACCACCAGCATGTTCTCTTCGCGGGCGGCGACAGTAACCTGTTGGCGCTGCGCTCGACGCGGCTGGTTGTAGTTCTTGATGCTCATGGCGCCCTGAGCTTTGAGCCGTCTTACATGTTCGCGGGCGTCGTCCAGTGAGTTAATGTCTGCAAACAGTCTCGATTTCGCGCCATAAACGATGTCGCCCGTAGAGAAGATACGCGGAGCGAGAATGATTCCGGCCCTTTGCATCTCGGCCGCGGCGAAAACCTCGGTAGCGTCGTTGGAAGGGTCGTGTACTGTCGTGACACCCAACGCGAGCGTCGCGTACGCCGCCCAGTTCTGCTGCGGAATGATCTCGACACCCTGCGGCCCGTGGGCGTGCGCGTCGATGAGCCCGGGCACAATGGTTTTACCGCTCACGTCAACGCGCTTCGCGGAGGCCGGGATGTCGACGCCGCCGCGGGCACCGACCGCATGTATGCGATTGCCGTTTGTGATGATTATGCCGTCATCGACGATTCCGCCGTCTTCGCCGGCCATCGTGATGATGCGCGCACCGATGAGGGCAACGAGACCTGACGGCGAATCGGCCTCCAGGCGAACGGAAAGCGACGCGCCGTCTTCGGGAGCCGTGAAGCCCGAGTCGTCGGTGTTATCGTCCGCAAGCATGAAAAGTTCATCGACGCCTGCACTGTACGCGGTCGCCCCGAGCGTCCAGTGCAACCTGTTGCCGTCACCGCTCCAATGTGGCCAGTTGCCACCGTTGCGGCTTGCTTTGGTCAGCGTCACGCTGCCGAGATCCGTAGCGATATCCAGCGGCAGTCCGCCAGGCGGCAACGGCAGGACGTAGATGTGGTAGTTCTCTCGAAACGCGAGGTGCCGGCCGTCGGGCGCCACCTCGTAATGCGTCACGTACTTTCCGCTCGCATGCGTGCGCGCCGCCTCGCCGTTCAGGTCGATGCTGACCAGCGCCGTTGCATCATCGACGCTCCGCGCGACGTAAAGGCGGTCGCTTCGCGCCGCGAAATGCGGCTTCGAGCCGTCGTCGGTAATCTTCCGCGGTGCGCCGCCGCGGGCCGGCACCGAAAAGATGCCGGTGTCCATTGACCGCTCCGGCGACGTGAGAAAACCACCGCCGGTCGCTTCGTAGACGATGGTTGCCCCATCCGGCGAAAAGCGCGGATTGAGATAGTGCCCCGGCTGGCTCGTCAGTCGCGTGCTACGTCCGCCGTTCGCCCGGAC
>Ga0299913_10002142_pt1 | contig 15395 bp, 10 predicted proteins | sample RVTome_9_FD_201360 | JGI IMG/M metagenome (GOLD analysis project Ga0299913, IMG submission 201360) | Soil microbial communities from uranium-contaminated site in the Upper Colorado River Basin, Wyoming, United States - RVT155D38 (version 2) ...
CCGACCACCAGGATGAAGGCGACGATCTGCGGGCTCCGTCCGAGTCGGGGCATCCGAAACCTGGGGGCCGCGGCAGCTCTCATCTGGCCCTCCGCGGGAACGCGGCCTGGCCCGGATAACGCGCCGCGTCGCCCAGAGCGTCTTCGATCCGAAGCAGTTGGTTGTACTTGGCGGTGCGTTCGCCGCGTGCCGGGGCACCGGTCTTGATCTGCCCCGCGTTCGTGGCGACCGCGATGTCGGCGATCGTTGTGTCTTCGGTTTCACCCGAGCGATGAGAGATCACCGTCGTGTACGCAGCGCGTTGGGCCAGCCGGACGCATTCGAGGGTCTCGGTCAGGCTCCCGATCTGATTCGGCTTCACGAGGATCGAGTTAGCGGCCCCCATGTCGATCCCGCGTTGCAGGACCTCGGGGTTCGTAACGAAGAGATCGTCGCCGACGAGCTGCACCTTGTCGCCGATCGCGGATGTCAGCGACACCCATCCATCCCAGTCGTCCTCGGCCATACCGTCCTCGATCGACACGATCGGGTAACGCTCGATCCAGTCGGCCCAGAAGGCGACCATGTCGTCGCTCGACAGGCGGCGGTCCTCCGATGCGAGAACGTACGCATCGCCGTCCCGGATCTCCGAGGTCGCGGGGTCCAGCGCAAGAGCGATGTCGTCGCCCGGCGTGTAGCCGGCGGCTTCGATCGCCGCGACCAAGAGCTCCGCTGCTTCGGAGTTCGCACCGAGGTCGGGCGCGAACCCGCCCTCGTCACCGACACCCGTGGACAGACCACGATCGTCGAGGATCTTCTTGAGCGAGTGATACGTGTTCGCGCCCCACTCGAGCGCCTCCGCGAACGACGCCGCGCCGAGAGGCACGAGCATGAACTCCTGCAGGTCGACCGAGTTGTCGGCATGCGCGCCACCGTTGAGGACGTTCAGCAGCGGAACCGGAAGCTGATGCGCGTCCGGACCACCCAGGTACCGGAACAGCGCGACGCCCAGCTCGTCTGCCGCCGCATGCGCGACCGCCAGTGACGTCCCGAGGATCGCGTTGGCACCGAGCTTCGACTTGTCGTCGGTGCCGTCGATGTCACGCAGGGTCGTGTCGATGTCGCGCTGGTCGAGAGCGTCGCGCCCGAGGATCGCGGGCCCGATCAGGTCCTCGACGTTGGCGACCGCGGTCCGCACCCCTTTGCCGCCGTAACGGCTGCCGCCGTCGCGCAGCTCGAGGGCCTCGCCGGCACCGGTGGACGCGCCGGAGGGCACGGCGGCCCGCCCTGCGGCCCCGGACGCGAGGCCGACCTCGACCTCGATCGTGGGGTTGCCCCGGCTGTCGAGGACCTCGCGGGCCCCGACCAGGATGATCTCACTCACAATGGTTTACTCCTTCAACTCTAGTAACAGCAGGTTAGCAGGGCCCGCCTGGAAGTTTGCGGGTTCCGCGTCAGAACGACTCCCGGAAACGGGCGGTGGCGCGGCGGAGGGCGCCCTCAGGCTCGACCCCGGCGGCCCGCGCCAGGGCGACGACCCAGAACAGCGCCTCGCCGAAATCCCCCTCCGAGATCGCCTTCTCGAGCTCCCGCTGGGACGTATCCGGGGCTCCTTCGAAACCGAGCGCGGCGGCGCGCTTCTGGGTCTTCTGCGCGGCCAGCAGAGCGGGCAGACCGGACGGGATCCCGTCGAACGGCCCGGTCCGCTCTTGTTTCTCCGCGGCCTTCAACGACTCCCAGTTGCTTACGACTTCGGTCGCGCCGGACACCTCGGTGTCCGAGAAGACGTGTGGGTGACGGTGGACCAACTTCGCGACCAATCGGCGAGCAACTCCGTCGATGTCGAAGCGCCCGTCGTCGGCGGCCATCTGCGCGTGGAACACGACCTGCAGCAACAGGTCGCCGAGCTCTTCTTCGAGCTCGGCCCCCAGCTTGCCTTCGTCGATCGCCTCCAGGACCTCGTGTGCTTCTTCGAGGAGGTGGACCTGGAGCGATTCGTGCGTCTGTTCGTGATCCCACGGACACCCGCCCGGGCCCCGCAGCCGCGCCATGACCATCGCCAGCTCGCCGAGCGAGGTTGCCGCGCGTCGTCCTATCTGTGCGCCCACGGCCCCGGTGAGAGCGTCGGGCAAACCCACCGCCCCAACCGATACATCGGCACCGGCTTCGGCTAACCCCCGCAGCAGATCCGAGGTGGGGTCGACCACGACCGCCGCGCTCTCGTCCGCAGGGTCGATCTCTCCGGACAGAGCTGCCGTGGTTGAGCCGTCGTCGCCGAGGCGCGAGCGGAGGGGATGCGACGGATCTTCGAAATAGACGGTCGAGCGCGCCCGAAGGAGATCCCACTCCCGCAGCGTTAACCGATCGACCTCGTCCGGTGCGAGTGGAACGACCATGAGGGCCACGCGGCTAGAGCGAAGGTTCGGGTTCCGGTATCCCGGCCGGCGTCTCCTCGGCTCCGGGAACCGTTCGAGGCGATGCATCTTCTATCGCCTGCGTTTCGAGGTTGAACTCCCCGTAACGCGGGTTCACCTCGACGTCCGCGGCCTCGAACGCGCCCCGCAGCCACGCCTGCCAAGCATCTTCCTCACTCGAACCACCGAGCTGCGCGTCGATCCGGTCGCGCGCTTGCTCGAACGGGATCGTGCGGCGATCGGTCACCCGGATCACATGCCAGCCGAACTCGGACTGCACGGGATCCGACACTTCGCCAAGGTCGAGGGCCGCGGCCCCGGCTTCGAACTCGGGGACGAAATCTCCCGGAGCGAAGAACCCGAGCCGGCCGGCGTTGTCCTTGTTCGAGTTGTCGGTCGAATGGCGGCGAGCGAGACTCTCGAACAGACCGGCGACCTTGTTCTTGGGAGCACCCTGCAGTTGGCGCGCGATGTCTTGGGCGAGGTTCTTGCGATCGACGAGGATGTGCTGGGCCTCGGTCTCCTGGAAGTCGTCGAGGTTCTCGTCGTATTGGACCCGGATCTCTTCCTCGGTGGGCCCGACGTCGGCCGTGACCTCGGCGCGAAGCTTCTCTTCGAGGGCGCGGTCCTCGATCAGTTGCGTCAATTGCTCGATCGTCAGACCTTGTTCCTTGAGGGCTTCCTCGAACGCGCTCTGAGACGGGAACTCGCTCGCGATCGAGTCGAGCTGGTCCTGGACCTCGGAGGGTGTCACCTCGACCCCCAGGGCTTCGGCTTCGGGGGTCAGCACGGCGCGCCGGACGAGGGTCGAGAGGTAGCTCTGTTCGAACTCGCGCGTGATCGCATCTGCGTCGCCCTGCTGTGCCAAGCGCTCGAACTCCGGGGAGGCACGGAAGTCCTCGACCGCTCGCTGGACCTCGTCGAGGGTGATCTTCGTGCCGTGGACCACCGCAGCTGCCGGTTCGAGCAGGTTGCCGCAGGCCCCGGTTACGAGCGCGACGAGAGCAAGGAGGACGATCCTGTGGGGGTTCATCCCTTCGAGGTTAACTGCTCGATGATGTCGCGGACCCACACGACGACCTTGTCATGGTCCTTCGGAAGGACCCGTTCGGGGATCAACAACGTGCGGGTCGCAGGTCGCCATTCGGCCTCCGGTACGAGGCGTTTCAGGCGCACCTGGCGCGAGTCCTCTAGCTCGATCGGCCGGATCCGCAGGTTGCGAGCGACCGTGGCAGCCTCGGTGATCCCTGCCTCCATCAATACGTGACGAAGCATCGCGACGTCGAACAGCGAGTCGACCGGCCCCGGGAACGGCTCTCCGTATCGATCGGCGAGCTCGGCCCGCACCTCGGCGAGCTCCTCGGCATCGCGGATCGCAGCGATCCGCCGGTAGGCCTCGAGCCGCAGGTTCTCATCGGCGATGTAGTCCTTCGGGATGAACGCCGACGTGGGCAGGTCGATCCGGATCTCGGTCTCTTCCGACCACGGCAAGCCCTTGACCTCGTCGACCGCGGACGCCATCAGCTTCACGTAGAGGTCGAAGCCGACCTCCGAGATGTGCCCGTGCTGTTCTCCGCCGAGGAGGTTCCCGGCCCCACGGATCTCGAGGTCGCGCATGGCGATGCGGAAACCGGAGCCGAGGCCGGTGTACTCCGAGATCGTCTTCAGCCGTTCGTGGGCTGCTTCGGTCATCGATCGCTCCGGCGGGAAGAAGAGATACGCGTACGCACGTTCGTGGGCCCGGCCCACGCGCCCTCGCAACTGATACATCTGCGACAGCCCCAGAAGGTCTGAGCGTTCCACGATCAGCGTGTTGACGCTGGGGATGTCGAGGCCGGACTCGATGATCGTCGTGCAGACCAGCACGTTCGTCTTCTTGTCGCCGAACTCCAGCATCGCTTGCTCGAGCCGGCGCTCGTCCATCTGACCATGCGCGACCGTGATGCGGGCCTCGGGAACGAGCTCCTGGATCCGATGGGCACTCGTCTGGATCGTGTCGACCCGGTGGTGCACGTAGAAGACCTGGCCGTCGCGGAGCAGCTCGCGCCTGATCGCGGAGGCAACCGTGAGCTCGTCATACGAGCCGACGTAGGTCATCACCGGGTGGCGGTTCTCCGGTGGCGTGTCGACGATCGAGATGTCCCTGATCCCCGACATCGTCATCTCGAGGGTTCGAGGGATCGGGGTCGCCGTGAGGGTGAGCACGTCCACGCTCGTCCGCAGTTGCTTGAGACGCTCCTTCTGCTCGACGCCGAAGCGCTGCTCCTCGTCGACGATCACCAGACCGAGGTCGGAGAACTCGACTTCCTTCTGGAGGAGCTTGTGCGTTCCCACGACGACGTCGATCTTGCCCGCCTTCAGATCCGCGACGACGACCCGGGCTTCGGCCGCGGACAGGAAACGCGACAGCATCTCGACCCGGACCGGGAACGGCTTGAATCGCTCGACGAACGTCGAGTGATGCTGCTGGGCCAGGATCGTCGTCGGCACGAGCACGGCCACCTGCTTACCGGCCGCCACAGCCTTGAACGCCGCCCGCACCGCGATCTCGGTCTTGCCGTAGCCGACATCACCGCAGACGAGACGATCCATGGGCGAAACCGACTCCATATCGTCTTTGACCTCGTCGATAGCGCGCAGCTGGTCGGGTGTCTCCTCGTACGCGAACGAATCCTCGAGCTCGCGCTGCCACGGGGTGTCGGCGCCGAACGCGAACCCCTTCACCCGGAGCCGCTCGGAGTAGAGCTTGACGAGCTCCTTGGCCACCTCTCGCACGCGTCGCCGGACGCGCGACTTCGTCTTCGCCCACTCCGACGACCCCAACCGGTTCAGACGAGGAGCTTCGCCACCGACGTATTTCGAGACGAGGTCGACCTGGTCGCTGGGAACGTAGAGCTTGTCTGCCTTCGCGTATTCGATGATGAGGTACTCACGGTGGACGCCGAGGAGCTTGCGTTCGACCATCCCCTGAAAGCGACCGATGCCGTGGAGGTCGTGAACGACGAGGTCGCCGGGGGTGAGGTCGAGCGGCCCCGCGCCCTCGCGCTGCCGTGACGAGACCCGGCGCCGCTGCACCGATCGTCGGCCGGTGATGTCGGCTTCGGCCACCAGCGCGAGCTGCGCGCTCGGCAGCGCGAACCCGCGCATCAGATCGGCGACGACGATGGAACCGCCCGCCGCCGTTCCTTTCCCGGGGGCCGCAGCGGCGAGCTCGAACGGGTAACCGAGCTGCGCGACGTTCGCTCGCAGACGTTCCGCGGTTTCGGGCAGCGACGCAGCGATCACCGCATGGAATCCGTTCTTGGTGAGCTGCCCGACGCGATCGATCAGGACCTCGGGACGACCTGCTGCCGACGTCCAGGTCTCGACCGCAACCGACGAGCGACCCATCTCTGCGAAGCTCGACCACATCAGCACCTTGCCGGCCCCTCCAAGCACGTCGTCGAGCGGCCGGTAGTGCTCACCCTGCACGTCCGAGCTCGCCGTCCACTCGGTGACTTGCTCCATGACCTCATCGGCCCGGTCGCGCACCGACTTGGGTTCGAGCACGACGACGGGTGTGCCCGAAGGGAACAGTGAGGACAACGGAACGAGACCGTCGGTAAGCAGCGGGAGAAGTCGTTCGGCCCCCGCATCGATCACACCCTCCGCGAGCTGGGCCAGGGCCGGATCGTCGTTCATCCGAGCCAGCTGTGCGGCGCGCGCCATCGTCGCGGTGTCGGCGCGCAGCTCGCGACACGGTGAGATCCGGACCGACTCGATGTCTTCAAGGGACCGCTGCGATGACAGTGCGAACCGGCGGAGCGACGAGATCTCGTCACCCCAGAGCTCCGCGCGCACGGGGCGATCGTTCGCAGGTGGAAACACGTCGAGGATCCCGCCTCTGATCGCAAACTCACCCCGTCGCTCGATCGTGTAGTTGCGTTCGTAGCCCATAGTCACGAGGCGCTCGGAGACATCCTCCAGATCGATCGTTGCCCCGCGGACCAACTCGAGGACGTCGAGCTCGGCCACGGGGGCAACGAGCTGGGTGACGCTCTGCGCCGTCGCGACGACAACCAGAGCGTCGTCGCGTTGCAGACGCGCGATGACATCGAGCCTGCGACCCATCGTCTCGACCGACGGAGAGATCGGCTCGCCGGGAAGGACCTCCCATCCGGGGAACACCTCGGCTCGGTCGGGACCAAGGAAGGCTTGGATATCGCGGGCGAGATGCTCGGCCTCCTCGATGCGAGCCGCGATAACGAGGAGCGGTGAACGCAAACGTCGGACCATCGCAGCCAGCAGGTAGGGGCGTGCCGGATCCGGGACCGTTACGGGCTCGACACTCTGAAGAAGATGGTCGAGCTCGTCCTCGGGCAGGAGCTCGAGCAACGGTGCCAGGGACGCCGGGGTGGTCACTTGGCCCTCGTGTTGAACTCGTTCATGGCGCGCTCGGTGCCATCGGTGACGATCGTCTGGGCCGCGTCGGCGGCCCGCTCGATCACGAACGGAAGCTCCTTGCGCTCGGACGACGAGAACGTGTCGAGGACGTGGCCCACCGCCCCGCGGCTCCCCGAAGGACGCCCGATACCGACTCGCACCCGAACGAAATCGCGCGTCCCGAGGTGCGATGCGATCGACCCCAGACCGTTGTGGCCGGCCGTTCCGCCGCCGTCTTTGATCCTGACCTCCTCGAACGGGATGTCGAGCTCGTCGTGCACGACCACGATCTGATCGGGCTCGGTCTTGTACCAGCGAGCGAGCTCGCGGACGGGGCGGCCGGACTCGTTCATGTAGGAGGTCGGGCGGGCCAGCACGACGCGCTCGCTCCCGAGGGCCGTCTCCGCGATCGCACAGCCGCTCTTGTGGCTCTTCAGGCTCGAGCCGGTGCGGCCAAGGAGCACCTCGATCACCATCGCACCCATGTTGTGGCGCGTTGCCGAGTACTTCTCTCCGGGGTTGCCGAGCCCGACGACGATCCATCGTCCAGCATCTCCGGGCCGCGCCGAACGACGGAACAGCGACATCAGATGGAGCCGAGATTCACGGGGTGTGCCGAAGCACTAAGCCTGTTCGGCGTCTTCCGCAGGTGCCTCGGCACCCTCCCCGGCGGCCGCCTCCTCGCCTTCGGGTGCAGCCTCGCCCTCCGGAACCTCGGCAGGCTCTTCCTCGGCAGCCGCCTCGGCTTCACCGACACCGGCTTCGGCAACCATCGCCTCGAGCTGCTCTTCGGTGATCGGAGCGGCAACAGAGGCAACGACCGCTTCGGGATTGTTGAGGATGTGGAAGTCGAGGCCCTCCGACAACTCGGAGACGCGCAGGACGTCACCGATGTTGAGGCCGGAGATGTCTGCATCGATCGACTCGGGCACGTCGGTCGGAAGACAACGAACGTGGACGGTGAACAGCGGGTGCTCGAGAACGCCGCCTTCCTTGACACCGGGAGAGTCGCCCACGAGATGGACGGGAACCTCGACCTCGACCTCTTGGGTGAGGTCGATCTTCACGAAGTCGGCGTGGAGCAACGTTCCCCGAACGGGGTCCCGCTGGAGCTCACGGGTCAGGGCCGTGGTGGTGGAGCCGTCGACCTCGATGTTCAAGAGGACGTTCATCCCCGCATCGGTGAGAAGAGCGGTGACGAACTCCCGGCGGTCGACCGCGATTGCTACGGGCTCGATCCCCTGGCCGTAGACGATGGCGGGCACCCGGCCGGCAGCCCGGGCGCGCCGAGCGGACCCCTTACCGGTGTCCTCGCGCTTTATCGCCTTCAGCGTCACTTCAGCCATTGATTAACCTCGTGGAAGTCGAGAGAGCTTGGCATATTACCGGATTTGGGGGTCGACCAAGTCTTCGCCCTAGAAGCCCCTTAGCACTTGACTCCTGTTTCCCGGCCAACTCGAGCCATGGACACCACGCGCCCGAGTTGCTCACGCTCCCTAGAGGTCCGGGAGGCCCTCGATAGACCGTCCCGCACGGCCTTGAAAAGCGCGGTGGTTCGTCCACCGCGGGCCGCGAGATCCGCCCCGCTCGTTCCGACACCGACTGCTGCCTGCGCCATGACGCTCTCCCTTCCTGTCGCGTTCCCGTTCTTGGGTTCAGGATGCGACTTGGGACGAGCGACTACTTCTGCCGATCGGCCTATTCCGGTGGCGAACGTACGCGGACCTTGCCCCTTAGGGATGGGGAGTGGACCCGGGAACGCTCGCCAAACAGACAGCTAAAACGCCTGGTAGGGACGGGATATGTGCCGATCGGCACATGTTTCCCGGACGGGCGAGGGACACACTTCGGGTATGAGCAGGCCGAAAGCGGGAGGATCTGGTGTGGAGACATCGGATGGAACGGCCGCCCGAGCGACCCTTTCAGTCGTGGGGGAAGTCATGGAGCATCCTCCGAACAACCTGCCGGTGCAGCTGACCAGCTTCATCGGGAGAAAGGACGAGATCGCCGAGATCGCTCGTCTCCTGAGCGAGACCCGGTTGATCACTCTGACTGGGTCGGGTGGGTGCGGCAAGACAAGGCTCGCCCTACAGGTTGGCACCGGCGAGCAACAGAATTTCCCCGATGGGGTCTGGTGGGTTGACCTCGGCCCGCTCGGGGAGGCGCATCTGGTAGCGAGCACGATCGCGAACGCGCTCGGCATTAAAGAGGTGCCTCTCCAGAGCTTCGAAGAAAGGGTCCAACACAGTCTTCAAGACAAGACGATGCTGCTCGTGCTTGATAACTGTGAACATGTTGTAGATGTGTGCGCCCGACTTGTGGACGCGTTGCTGCGAGCCTGTCCATCGTTGAAAGTGATGGCCACTAGCCGCGAGCCACTCGGAGTTGCCGGTGAGACCGCATGGCGGGTTCCTTCGATGTCTGTTCCGGAAGAGACTTCATCCACCGAACCCGATCGGATAGGTCGCTACGACGCCGTTCGGCTGTTCATCGAGCGTGCCAACAAGGCGCGCCCCAACTTCAAGGTCACACAGGAAATCGCGACCGTTGTCGAGATCTGCCGGCGGCTGGACGGGATCCCGTTAGCGATCGAACTCGCGGCAGCCCGCGCTCGCCTGCTCGATCCACAGCAGATCGTGGACGGCCTTGCGGATCGTTTCCGCCTGCTCTCTGGGGGAGCAAGGACGGCCATCGCGCGTCAGCAGACGTTGCTCGCATCCGTGGAGTGGAGTTACAAACTGCTCAGCGAAGCAGAAGCTGCGTTGCTCGCGAGACTTGCCGTGTTCGCCGGCAGCTTCAACCTGGACGGAGCCGAGGCCGTCGGCGCTGGCGAGCCGATTCCCAAGCCCGAGGTACTCGACATCCTGACCAGTCTCGTCGATAAGTCGCTCGTCCAGCTAGAAGAACAGTGGACTCCGGGTCGCTACCGACTGCCCGAAACGATCCGCCAATACGCGAACCAAGAGCTGATCAAGTCCGAGGAGGCGGCATTGATTCGTGATCGCCATCTCGACTTCTACGTTGTCATCGCGGAGGGCGCTCGGGAGGTTTTCGAGGGAGGCGCGGACTTCATGGGCTTGCTCGATTCCCTGGACCCTGATCACGACAACTTCCGAGCCGCTCTGGAGTGGGCCCGCTCGTCCGATCCTGTGAAAGGCATGCGCATAGCCCGGGGTCTGTGGGGTTACTGGTACAGCCGCGGCTATCTGAGCGAAGGCAGCATGCGTTGTGAGACGGCGGCGCTCGCGGACGACGAGGATCCGGGGTGGCGAGCGAGGACTTTGGCCACGGGCTCAGTCCTTGCGACCACGAACGTCGATACCATCCGCGCGCACACACTCGCCGAAGAGGCCCTTGCGCTCGCGAGAGCTGGTGACGACGATGTCGTATTGCTGGAAGCGCTCTATGCCTGCGCGTCCGCCCACTTCCTCACGAACCCGGCGAAGTCGCACGAGCACGCGACAGAAGCTCTCGAGCTCGCTGGAGCCCTGGGCAACCGTTTCTACGAGATGCGAGCCACGTATATCTTGGGTCTCGCCGAATGCACCGCCGGGAATTTCTCTGCAGGCGAACGGCTCCTGGACGACACCCTCCGCTTGCACAACGAGACGAACAACCAAGTGGGACTCCACGTCTCCCTGTACTGGAGGGCCCAAACCGCTTACGAGCTGGGACAACTCGATGATGCCGAAGCGTTCGCGGTGAAAGGGGTGTCCGCGGCACGCGAGGTACACAACGTTCAGATGGAGTGTACGAGTCTCGGTGTACTCGCAGCGGTGGCTATCCAAAGAGGCGAGTTTGAAACGGCGGCCACGCACCTCAACGACGTGAAGGCCATTTCAATCACTCACCCGAATCCAGTCATCGATGCCCAGTTGCCTTACTGGACTGAAGTTCTCAACTATGCCCGTGGGGATCTCGGCGGCGCGGCCCAATCTCTGGATGCGAGCTTGGCCTTCTACGCGATTGGGGGCCTGACGTGGCTCGCAGCATGGTGCTGCACGCTGCAGGCTGAGTTCTCGCGCGGCTCCGGAGACTTCGACGCGGCGCGCGAGCGCGTTGGTCGAGCGATCGAGTTGGCGCACGATTCCGGTAATCCGTGCAGCATCGGCCGAGCTCTGCGATCTGAAGGCCACCTGGCCTACGCGACGGGAGACCTCGACACGGCCGAGGACCGACTGCACGAGGCCTTGCGATACTTGCTCCAAGCGGGATGCAAGGGCGACGTCGCGGTGGTCATGGAGTTACTCGCCGGAGTCGCCTCCAAAGAGGAGAGTTGGGATGAAGCCGCTCGTCTGCTCGGCGCAACTGCCCGAATGCGGGAGTCACTCGGCAGTGTGCGTTTCGCGCCCGACATCCCGAACTACGAGGAAAGTGTGGAAGCCGTTCGCACCAATCTGGATGCTTCGACTCGTGAACGTGCGTGGGCCGAGGGAGAGGCCATGTCGCTGGACGAGGCGGTCGCCTACGCGACCCGCGGTCGGGGCGAACGAAAGCGCCCCTCGTCCGGCTGGAAGAGCCTCACACCGACGGAAACCGATGTCGTTCGACTCGTAGCAGAAGGCCTGACGAATCCAGAGATCGGCAAGCGACTCTTTATCTCGCCCGGAACCGTGAAGAACCACCTGTCACATGTGTTTGCGAAACTTGACTTATCGACGAGATCGGAACTGGCCTCCGAGGCCACCAGGCGCGAAGCCCAAGGGCCGACCCAAACCAGTTAAGGCTGGTTCTCTCCGTGGAACAACTCGGAGACCGACCCCTCCTCGAAGACCGCTTTGATCGTGTTCGCGATCGTGGGGGCGATCGATAGGACCGTGAGCTTGTCGAACTGTTTCTCGCTCGGCAGCGGCAGTGTGTTCGTAACGACGAGCTGCTTGAGGGCCGAGTTCTTGATGCGGTCGACGGCGGGGCCCGACAACAGGGGGTGGGTGGCGGCCGCGTAGACCTCGGTGGCCCCCGCTTCCAGGAGCACCTCGACACCCTGGATCAGGGTGCCCGCCGTGTCGATCATGTCGTCGACGATCACGCAGACCTTGCCGGCGACCTCCCCCACGACCCCGCGGGTCTCGCTCACGTTGCGTTGGTCCTTCCGTCGCTGCTTGTGGAGGAAGGCCACCTGACTGCCGATGCCGTGGTACTCGTTCAGGTGTTGGCCCCACTTGTCGGCGAGACGCACGCCGCCGGCGTCGGGCGACACGATCGCGCACTCGTCTTCCAGAACGTTCTCGGCGAAGTAGTCGGCGAGCATCGGCATCGCCAAGAGGTGATCGAACGGGACGTCGAAGAACCCTTGGATCTGTCCGGTGTGCAGGTCGACGGAGATCACCCGGTCCGCGCCAGCTGCTTCGTACATGTCGGCGATCAGCTTCGCGGTGATCGGTTCGCGTCCGCGCGCCTTGCGATCCTGCCGCGAGTAGGGATACAACGGAGCGACCGCAGTGATCCGTTTCGCGGACGCCCTCTTCAACGCGTCGATCATGATCATCTGCTGCATCACGTGGTGATCGACGGGGTCGGACATGCTCTGGATGACGAACGCATCGCACCCACGAACGGAGTCTGAGACCCGCGCGTAGCTTTCCGAGTTTGCGAAAGTTGCGACCTCGACCTCGCTGAGCCTCATGCCGAGGTGCTCGCAGACCTCTTCGGCAAGCGGCCGGTTCGCGGTGCCGGAGAAGATCATCAGACGCTTGTGTGTGGGAAGTTTCACGGCCTCATTCTCGCCTGTCTGGGTCTCGCTTGCCCGACTTCTTGTCCATCTTGTCGCCCTTGCCCTCGATGATCCGGGCCGGAACGCCCACCGCGAGGGCGTCGTCGGGCACATCGCCTCGCACCACGGACCCTGCACCGGTGGCCGCCCGCTTCCCGATGTGGGTCGGGGCAACCAGCATCGTGTCCGAGCCGATGTATGCGTCGTCGTCGATCACAGTCTCGTGCTTGGAGGTGCCGTCCCAGTTACAGGTGATCGTGCCGGCCCCAACGTTCACCCCGCGTCCGATCTTTGCGTCACCGAGATAGGCGAGATGGTTGGCCTTGGAGTCCTCACCGATCGTGGTCTTCTTCGTCTCCACGAACGTCCCGGCCCTGGCGCCACGCTCGAGGCGCGTCCCCGCGCGTAGGGATGCGAATGGCCCCACGCTTGCACCGGGGCCGATCTCGGACCCGCGCACTACCGCGAACGTGATGGTTGCCCCCTCGGCAACCGTCGAGTCGACGATGCGTGCTTGGGGGCCGATCTCGGTGTTGGGCCCGATCGTGGTCGCACCTTCGAGGAACGTGAACGGGTGGATCACCGTGTCACGCCCGATCTCGACCGTTGCGTCGATGTAGGTCGTCTCGGGGTCGACGATCGTTACGCCTTCGTCCATCCACTGCTCACAAGCGCGCCGGCGGAGCTCTTTGGTGACGCGCGCGAGGTTCGCGCGCGAGTTCACACCCTCGGCTTCGGAGGCCGAACCCTTGAATGCTTCGACCTTGCGGCCCTCGGCAAGTAGGAACGCAAGCGTGTCGGGGAGGTAGTACTCGTGCTGGGCGTTGTCCGAGCCGAGCTTCGGGAGCACATCCGTCAGCGCTTGACGATCGAAAACGTAGACGCCGGCATTGATCTCGCGCGTCGCTCGCTCCTCGTCCGATGCATCGCGTTCTTCCACGATCTTCGATATCGAACCGGAACCATCGCGGAGAACACGGCCGTACCCGGTCGGGTCTTCGACCTCTGCCGTCAACACCGTTACCACCGCGGCCGAATCGCGGTGGGTTCTCCTCATCTGTTCCAGGGTCGTCGCAAGCACCAACGGTGTGTCGCCCGACATGACGATGACTTCTTCGATCCCAGTGTCGAGAGCCGTCAGCCCGAGGCGCGCCGCGTCACCCGTGCCGAGTGGGGTCTCCTGGATCACGTAATCGACACCCATCGCGAGCGATGCCGCCGAGACCACCGCGGCGATCTCATCCTTACGAGGAGATGCGACCACGATCACGGCGGCTGGGTGGAGTGGGACGAGCGCGCTCAGGACGTGGACGAGCAGCGGTCGACCGGCGGCGTGGTGCAGAACCTTGGGGGTCTCGGATCGAAGTCGCTTGCCGTCACCCGCGGCGAGGACGATGGCGGCCGTCCTAGGTTCGCTCGCCATCGTCCTCCTCTCGCAGCCAAGCTGCCCCGCCTAGACTCGAACTAGGACTTTGGGTACCAAAAACCCACGGGCTGCCACTTACCCCACGGGGCACCATCGTTGCCCATACTAAAGAGGCGGCGCGGCTCAGGGTCGGTCCAGGCCGTAGATGGATCTGCCTTGCGATCGAACGACCTGGATCCAATCGAATCGCCCTTCCACGTCCGCTGCTATAGACCGCGCTTCCTCCTCGGTTGTCGCAAGGGCGTACATCGTCGGCCCCGAACCCGTCATGCCGGCACCGAGCGCCCCTGCATCCAACAAGGTCTGTTTCTTGCTCTCGAGCTCGGGCATCAACGAGAACGCGGCGGGCTCGAGCTCGTTCAACAGCGACGAGGCAACTTCTGCGACGTCGCCTGCACCCAGCGCCATCGAGATCACGGCACTCGAAGCTTCCTCCGCCGGACGAAGGTGATCCCAGGCCGCGTAGACATCGCGCGTCAATAGGGGGGCCGCGGTACCGGCGAGGACGAACCACATCGGAGTCATCTGTGCGAGCGGCGTCAATTGTTCGCCGCGCGCCGTAGCAAGGACCGTGCCCCCCTCGAGGCAGTAAGGGACGTCGCTGCCAAGAGACTCGGCGATGCTCATCAGCTCGTCGCGACCGAGCTCCAGGCCCCACAGATCGCTTAGAACGACAAGCGTCGCGGCCGCATCGGCGCTTCCTCCACCGAGACCCGCGGCGATCGGGATCCCTTTCTCGACCATGATCCGCGCTCCGCGATCGGTCCGGCCGCGTCGCAACGCATCTGCCGCGCGCAGCACGAGGTTCTCGTCGTCCTTCGGCAAAGCACCGTTCAGACCGGGAACGAGGCGCATCTCGACGTCGACCACACCTCCCGTCGGCGCCACCTCGATCTCGTCGCAGACGCCCACGCTGTGGAGGATCGTCTCGACCTCGTGGAACCCGTCCGGCCGTTGTCCGAGGACGCGCAGGAAGAGGTTGACCTTCCCGCACGTGCGGACGCGGAGTGCGGTGTCGAGGCTCACGTGATGGCTTTCGTGAGGGCGACGAACTGCTCGAGACCGAGCTCTTCGGCCCGGGCCCGCGCCGGGATCCCGGCGCGAACGAGCGCTTCCTCGGCCTTCTGTGACGATCCAGCGAGGGCCGCGATCGTGTTGCGCAACGTCTTCCGTCGCTGCGAGAAGGCCGCCCGCACCAGATCGAACAATCGGTCGCGCGCGACATCCGGGGGATCCTCACGAGAGATCCGAACAAGAACCGAATCCACATTGGGTACCGGATAGAACGCGCGCCTGGATATCTGTGCAGCAACATGCGCGTGACCGAAATAGCGCACCATCACGCTCGTCTGTCCATAGGCCTTGGAGCCGGGTCCTGCAGCAAGACGTTCGCCGACCTCCTTCTGGGTCATCACGACGAGAGCTCCGATCTGGGGGGCCT
>Ga0299913_10002143_pt1 | contig 15384 bp, 13 predicted proteins | sample RVTome_9_FD_201360 | JGI IMG/M metagenome (GOLD analysis project Ga0299913, IMG submission 201360) | Soil microbial communities from uranium-contaminated site in the Upper Colorado River Basin, Wyoming, United States - RVT155D38 (version 2) ...
CGGGCCCGGAGGACGTCCACACCCCAATCGAACTCGTGGTTCCCGATGGCCGCCACGTCGTACCCGATGGCGTTGAAGGCCGCGATGGTCGAGGCGCCGTCGGTGAGGTTCGAGATGAGCGTCCCCTGCATGATGTCTCCGCCGGAGACCACGAACAGCGGGCAGTCGGGGGTCTCGGCGCGCGCCTGGCTCACGTAGGCGGCGATCGCGGCGGCGCCGCCCACCGGTCGCCCCCGGGAGAACGCTTGCTCGGCCGGTAGCAGCCGACCGTGCGTATCGTTGGTCGAGAAGATCCGCGCGCACGCCTCGCGCGCCGGTGCCGGCGCGGCCGGACGGGGTCCGCCCGTGGCGCACGAGGCAGTGACGAGCGCGGTCGCGAGGACCGCGGCGAATCGAAGACGGAGGCTGTGATCGAAGCGGGCCAGCGCTCTCACCGGGGTCGGGGCCTCAGGCGCGCTGGAGGGCGTTCTTTCGCTCGAGGTCGACCAGGGGAGCCGCGTAGTTACCGGTCCAGCACGCGTCGCAGAAGGGGCCGAAGCTCCCGACCGCCGTCCGCATGCCCTCCATGGACAGGTACCCCAACGAGTCGACACCGAGGTGGTCGCGGATCTCCTCGACCGAGTGGTTGGAGCCGATGAGCTCCTCCTTCGTCGGCATGTCGATGCCGTAGTAGCACGGGTGCCGTACCGGCGGCGAGGCGACCCGGAAGTGGACCTCCTTCGCGCCTCCCTCGCGCAGGAGCGCGACGAGACCGCGGCTCGTGGTCCCCCGCACGAGCGAATCGTCCACCACGACGAGCCGCTTCCCCTCGATCAGCTCCTTCACGGGGTTGTACTTCACCCGCACCTTGAAATCGCGCCCGGCCTGGGTCGGGTGGATGAACGTCCGGCCTACGTAGTGGTTGCGGATGAGGGCGAGCTCGAACGGGATGTCGCTCTCCTCCGCGTACCCGAGCGCCGCCGAGTTCGACGAGTCGGGCACGGCGAACACGCAGTCCGCCTCCACCGGGTGCTCGCGGGCGAGCTGCCGCCCGAACGCGCGCCGCGCGCGGTCCACGCTCAGCCCCCACACCTTCGAGTCGGGCCGCGCGAAGTACACGAGCTCGAACAGACACGAGCGGTGCTCGGCGGGCGGCAGCGGCCGCATCGACTCCACGTGGCCGTCCCGGATCTTGAGCACCTCGCCGGGCCGGATCTCGCGTACGTAGACGGCGCCCAGGATGTCGAGCGCGCAGGTCTCCGACGCCACGATCACGGCCTCGCCCAGCCGACCGAGCACGAGGGGCCGGAACCCCCGCGGATCGCGGGCCGCGTACAGGGTGTCGCCGATGCAGAGGACGAGGGAGAACGCGCCGACCACCTGCGAGAGCGCGTCGTCGACCTGCTGCTCCTGCTGCTCGCGGCGCGAGCGCGCGATGAGGTGGACGATCGCCTCGGAGTCCGAATCGGTCTGGAAGATGGAGCCGTCCATCGACAGCCGGTCGCGGAGCTCGTCGGCGTTGGTGAGGTTCCCGTTGTGGGCCAGCGCGAGCGGCCGGTCGCGGTAGTCGACGAGCACGGGTTGCGCGTTCCGGAGGCTGGAGCCGCCGGAGGTCGAGTAGCGCACGTGCCCGATGGCGAGCGAGCCTTCCAGCGACTCGAGACGCTCGACGTCGAACACGTCGGCCACGAGACCCATGCCCTTGTGCGCATGGGCGTTCCCGCCGGAGTCGACGGTGACGATGCCGGCCGACTCCTGACCGCGGTGCTGGAGGGCGTAGAGCGCGAGAAACGCCATCTCCGCGGCGGCGTTCGAGCCGCTCACGGCGACGACGCCGCACTCGTCCCGCGGCTTGTCGACCTCGAACACGTCGGCTGTCCTCACGATGTCAGACCGGCTTCCTCCCGCATGCGGCGGGGAATGGCGCTCTCGTAGATCCGGCTCAGCTCCGCGACCTCGATGCGTACGCGGTGTCCGCCTGCTCGAACCTCGTACGCGCTCCCGGGCTCGGCCACCCGGCCGATGCGAGCGAACGCGACCGAGTGCGCCCGCGCGAGGTCCTCGAGCTCGTCACAGCGGCGCGGCGTGCAGCTCGCCACCACGCGCGACTGGCTCTCGCCGAACCACAGCGCGGCGGGTGACACCTCGCCCTCGAGCGGGACCTGGTCGAGATCCGCCTCGATCCCGAAGGGGCCGACCCGCGCGCCGATGGCGCACTCCGCGAGCGCCACCGCGAGCCCGCCGTCGGAGCAGTCGTGCGCCGAATGCACGGCGCCCACCTCGCCCATCGCGACCAGGAGCTCCACCAGCCGCCGCGCCTCCTCGAGGTCGAGCGCGGGCGGGGCCCCGGCCACGAGCCCGTGGCACGCCGCCAGATACTCCGACGCGCCGATCTCGTCACGGGTGATGCCGAGGACGACGATCTCGTCGCCCGCGTTCCGGAAATGCGACCCGATTCGGAGGTCGCGATCGGGGATGACCCCGAGCATACCCACGACCGGGGTCGGATAGACCGGCCGGCCGCCGGTCTCGTTGTAGAGCGACACGTTACCGCCCGTGACCGGCGTGTCGAGCGCCCGGCACGCCTCGCCCATCCCCGCCACGGCCTCGGCGAGCTGATGGTACACCGAGGGCCGGAGCGGGCTCCCGAAGTTCAGGCAGTTGGTGATGGCGAGGGGACGCGCGCCCGAGCACGCGACGTTCCGCGCGGCCTCGGCCACGGCGATGCGACCCCCGGTGCGGGGCTCGAGATAGGTGTAGCGGCCGTTCCCGTCGGTCGTGGCCGCCAGCGCCCGCTTCCCGGCCGGGAGCCGGAGCACGGCACAGTCGGATCCGGGTCCCTGGAGCGTGTTCGTCTGGACCGAGGTGTCGTACTGGTCGTGGATCCAGCGTTTGGACGCGATGGTCGGCGCGTCGAGGAGCGTCCGGAGCGCGTCCTCCACGCTCTCGTCCGACCCGAACGTCCGGTACTCCGACAGGTCCATCCCCCGGAGCCGGACGACCTCCGGGTCCTCGACGCCCTCGCGCGTGTAGGTGGGGCACTCGTTCACCAGCGGCTGGACGGGGATCTCGGCCACCACACGGCCGTTCTCCCGCACCCGGAAGAGACCGTCGTCCGTCACCTTCCCGATCGTGGCGGCCTGGAGGTCCCAGCGCTCGAGCACCTCGCGCACGTCCGCCTCGTGCTCGGGCCGGGCGACGAGCAGCATGCGCTCCTGCGACTCGGAGAGCAGGATCTCGTACGGGGTCATCCCTTCCTCGCGCACGGGGACGAGCGCGACGTCGATGTCGATGCCCGACCCGGAGCGGGCCGCCATCTCGGTGCCGCTCGAGGTGAGCCCCGCGGCGCCCATGTCCTGGATGCCCACCAGGAGGTCGCGCTCGATGAGCTCGAGGCTCGCCTCGAGCAGGAGCTTCTCGGTGAACGGGTCGCCCACCTGGACCTGCGGCCGGCTCTCGGTGCTCTCCTCGTCGAGCTCCTCGGAGGCGAACGTGGCGCCGTGGATCCCGTCGCGTCCGGTGCGCGCTCCGACCGCCATCACCGGGTTCCCGACGCCGGAGGCTTCGCCCCGGATGAGCCGCTCGAGGGGAAGCACGCCCACGCACATCACGTTGACGAGCGGGTTCTTCTCGTACGCGGGGTCGAACACGGCCTCGCCGCCCACGGTGGGGACACCCACGCAGTTCCCGTAGTCGCCCACCCCGCGCACGACCCCGTCGAACAGGTAGCGCGAGCGGGGCGAGTCGAGCGACCCGAACCGCAGGCTGTCGAAGAGCGCGATCGGGCGGGCGCCCATCGTGAACACGTCGCGCAGGATGCCACCCGAGCCGGTGGCCGCGCCCTGGTACGGCTCGACGGCGGACGGGTGGTTGTGCGACTCGATCTTGAACGCGACGCCCCAGCCCTCGCCCACGTCGATCACGCCGGCGTTCTCGCCGGGTCCCTGGACGACGGCGTCGCCCTCGGTGGGGAGGGTTCGGAGCAGGGGACGCGAGTTCTTGTAGCCGCAGTGCTCGGACCACATCGCGCTGAACACGCCGAGCTCGGCGATGGTCGGAGTGCGGCCGAGGATCTCGAGGATGCGCTCGTACTCTTCGGGCGAGAGCCCGTGGTCCTCGACCAGCTCCGGCGTGATCTCGATCTCGTGGGTCGGAGGGGCGACCGCGCCCGTCACGAGCCCACCCCCGCCGGTCGGGCGCCGCCCGCCGTCAGGCCCTCGGCATCGCTCCTCGCCACGGCGCGCGCCAGCGACACGAACACGCCCAGGCCGTCGGTGTTGCCGAGGGCCGCGAGCGACACGCGCTCCGGGTGCGGCATGACGCCGAGCACGTTCCCGGCCTCGTTGATGATCCCCGCGATGTTGCGCGCCGAGCCGTTCGGATTGGCGGCGTCGGTGGCGAGGCCGCGCTCATCGACGTAGCGGAACACCACGCGGTCGCTCGCTTCCAGCGCGTCGAGCGTCGCCGGATCGGCGACGTACTGGCCCTCGCCGTGCGCGACCGGGATCACCAGCCGCTGACCTTCCTCGTAGGCGCTCGTGAACGGCGTCTCGGCGTTCTCGACCTTCACCCCCACCTCGACGCACCGGAAGCGGAGCGAACGGTTGCGGACGAGCGCGCCGGGCAGGAGCCGGGCCTCGCACAGCACCTGGAAGCCGTTGCAGATCCCCAGCGTCAGCCCCCCGTCGCGCGCGAACTGGACGACTTCGCGCATGATCGGGCTGAAGCGCGCGATCGCGCCGGCCCGCAGGTAGTCGCCGTAGGAGAACCCGCCGGGGAGGACCACCACGTCCACGCCCTGGAGGTCGTGCGACTTGTGCCACAGGTACGTGGCCTCCCGACCGAGCCCTTCGGTCACGGCCCGGAACACGTCCTGGTCGCAGTTCGATCCCGGAAACCGCACGATGCCGAACTTCACGCGTCTTCCTCCACCCCCTCCTCGACACGCACCTCGAAGTCCTCGATCACGGGGTTCGCGATCAGCTCCTCGCACATCTTCCGTACGGCGCTGTGCGCCTCGTCCGGGCTGCCGGCGTCGATCTCGAGCCGCACGAGACGACCGGCGCGCACGGCGCCCACGCCCTCGTACCCCAGGTTCTCGAGCGCGCGGGCGATGGTCTCGCCCTCGGGATCGAGAATGCCCTTCCGCGGCGTGATCCTGACCTCGACCGAAAATGTTTCCGCCACCGATCCTCGCTTCCTCGCGCCGGGGGGTCCGATCCCGCTCACTCGTACAGGTCGTGGCCGACGATGCGGCGATACGCTTCCCGATATCGGTCGGCAGTGGCCCGGACCACCTCGGGCGCCAGAGCTGGCGCCGGTGGCATCCTGTCCCATTCGCCACGGACCACCATGGCCTCCAGGTAGTCGCGCACCGGCTGCTTGTCGAGCGACGGTTGACCCCGACCCGGCTCGTACTCGTCGGCCGGCCAGAAACGGGACGAGTCGGGCGTCATGACCTCGTCGATGAGGATGATGCGGCCGTCCCGCGCGCGCCCGAACTCGAACTTGGTGTCGGCCAGGAGGATGCCCCGCTCGCGCAGCGTGTCGCGCCCGAACCGGTACAGCTGGAGGCTCAGCTTGCGGAGCCGGGCGGCCGTGTCGGGCCCCACGATGTCGGACATGCGCGAGAACGTGATGTTCTCATCGTGACCCTCGTCGGCCTTGGTGGCCGGCGAGAAGATGGGCTCGGGGAGCTCGTCGGACTCGCGCAGCCCCTGCGGGAGCGGCTCGCCCGCGAGCGTTCCCTGCTCCCGGTACTCCCTCCATGCGGAGCCGGAGATGAACCCGCGCACCACGCATTCGACCGGGAAGGCGTCGGCCTTCTGGACCAGCATCCCGCGCCACGCCCACACATCCCGCGTCTCGGCGAGCTCGGGGGCGGCTCGCGCGATCTCGTTCGGCCCGCTCGCGATGCGGTGGTTCTTCACGATCTCGTCGGTGCGATCGAACCAGAAGGCCGAGAGCTGCGTGAGCACTGCCCCCTTGTGCGGGATCGGGTCGGGCAGGATGCAGTCGAAGGCGCTGATCCGGTCGCTCGCGACCATGAGGATCTTGTCCTCGAGGTCGTACATCGACCGCACCTTGCCCTCGCGCAGGAGCGGCAGGGGGAGGTCGATCTGATGTCGGGCTTCGGTCTGGGTGGTCTCGGTGGCCGTGTCGCTCATCGTGTGTCCCGGTTGAGGGGTGTAGGGTCGGTTCGGGGTGGCCGGATCGCGATCATACGCGGAGCTCCTCCGCGGGTCGCCGCGCGCTGCCGGCCAGGAGAGGATCCACCACATCGTCGAGATAGCGCTCGACCTGCCGGGGGCTGCGACCCACCAGGCGGCTCGGATCCGCCAGGGCCTCGAGCTCCCCGAGCGACAGCCCGAAGGCGTCGTCGCCGGCGATGCGGGTGAAGAAGTCGTTGTCCATGGCGCCCTCGTCGAGCCGGTCGCGCGCCGCGAGCGCGTGAACGCGCACGCGCTCGTGCAGGTCCTGACGGTCCCCTCCCGCCTCGACCCCGGCCAGCAGGATCGCTTCGGTGACGAGGAAGGGGAGCGCACCGCGGAGCCGGCGCTCGACCACAGCCGGGTGTACCACCAGTCCCGACGCCACGTTCCGGAGCAGGATGAGGATGGCGTCCGCCGACAGATACGCCTCGGGGATCGCGATGCGACGGTTGGCCGAGTCGTCCAGGGTGCGCTCGAACCACTGCACGGACGCCGTCCACGACGTATCGAGCTCGAGCACGCACAGGTGGCGGGCGAGTGCGCAGATTCGCTCGCTGCGCATCGGGTTCCGCTTGTACGGCATGGCGGAAGAGCCGATCTGACGGGTGCCGAACGGCTCCTCGATCTCGCCGAACGACTGGAGCAGCCGGATGTCGTGTCCGAAGCGGGCCGCCGACGCGCCGATTCCGGCGAGCGCGGCGAGGAGCCGGTGATCCACCTTCCTCGGATAGGTCTGTCCCACCACGTCGTAGCAGCCCACGAACCCGAAGCGGTCCGCCAGCCGGCGGTTGAGCTCGTCGACCTTCTCGCCGTCGCCGTCGAACAGCTCGAGGAACGTGGCCTCGGTCCCCGTCGTCCCGCGCGCCCCCCGGAACCGCAGGCCCACGAGGGCCTCCTCCACCTGCGCGAGGTCGAGCGCCAGGTCCTGGATCCACAGACACGCCCGCTTGCCGACGGTCGTGGGCTGCGCGGGCTGGAGGTGCGTGTAGCCGAGCGTGGGGAGGTCGGCGTGCTGGCGCGCGAACGCGGCCAGGTCGCCGACCGCGCCCCGGAGCCGCTCGCGGACCAGCCGGAGCGCGTCGCGGTGCTGGATGAGCCCGGCGTTGTCGCCCACGTACGCGCTCGTGGCGCCGAGGTGGATATGACCGCGCGCGTCGGGGGCGGCCTCGCCGAACTGGTGCACGTGCGCCATGACGTCGTGCCGGAGGTCGCGCTCGATCTCGGCGATGCGCCCGAGGTCGACGTCGTCGCGGGCGGCGCGCATGGCCTCGATGGCCCGATCCGGGATGTCGACCCCGAGACGCTTCTCTTCTTCGGCGAGCGCGATCCACAGGTCGCGCCAGATGAGGGCCTGCGTTCCCGGCGCGAAGAGCTCCGCCATCTCGTCGGAGGCGTAGCGGTCTATGAGAGGATGTGGGTAGCGGCTTTCCCGCATCAGAAGGCTTCGGCCCGTCTCCCCGGATGAGCATGGGCGAACATCGTCGCCGGAAGGCGGCAATGTGGGGCCTCACTGCCCGGGGTCAAGTAGCGCTCCCGTGACGCGTGGCGATCCGGGCCGCGGCGGCGCCACCGGCCGCTCGGCCGTCCCGTCGCGGCTGCCGGCAGGGCGATCCGGGGGGCTAACGGACGCGGAAGGGGCGCAGCGTCCCGGTGCGCGTGCCGCGCGCGATGTGGACGCGGACCCAGCCCTCGGTCTGACCGCCGCGCGCGTAGTACTCGAACAGCTCGGCGGCCTCCTCGACGGTGCGCACCTCGTTCCCGTTGATCCCCCAGATCACGTCGCCCTGGCGGAGCGCGGTGTTGCGGGCCACGTCGGCGTCGATGTCGACGATCAGGGCCCCGAACTCGATGGCGAGCGAGCGCTCGCTCTGGATTTGCGGGGTCACCGTCACGAGCCGGAGTCCGGTGAGGACCTCGACGCGCTCCGCGCGGGCGGAGGGGATCTCCTCGAGCTCGAGACGGGTGGTCTCGGGCCGGCCACCGCGCCGGTACTCGACGTCCACCACCGCGCCCACGCCGGCGTCCACGAGACCGACCTCCCAGTCGAGGTCGTGGTGAACCTCGCGGCCGTTCAGCGTCAGGATCTCATCGCCGGGCCGGAAGCCGGCGCGCTCGCCGGGCGTGTCTTCGTACACGCGGTCGACGAAGGGATAGGGAGGGATCGAGTCGCTGCGCTCGGTGACGATGTCGACGCCCACCCAAGGCCGCCTGACGCGGCCGAACTCGGTGATCTCGGCGGCGATGCGGAGCGCGCGGTCCACGGGGATCGCGAACCCGAGCCCCTCGGAGCCGCCGGAGCGCGAGAAGATCGAGCTGTTCACCCCGATCACCTCGCCGTCGGCGTTCACCAGCGGCCCACCCGAGTTGCCGGGGTTGATGGCCGCATCGGTCTGGATCATGTCGGCGTACAGGACTTCCCGGCCCTCGGACTGGATGTCGCGGCCCACGCCGCTCACCACGCCCGCGGTCACGGTCGCCTCCGTGTTCTGGAGCTGGAAGCCCGACGGGTTCCCGATGGCGATGGCCGGCTCGCCCACCATGAGGTCGTCCGATCTCCCGAGCGGGGCCGGTGGCACGCGGCCCGCGGCGACCTGGATCACGGCGAGGTCGGTGAGCTCGTCCGATCCGATCAGCTCGGCGGAGAGCCGCTGGCCGGCCTGGTCCGTCACCTCGATCTGGTCCGCGTCGCGCACGACGTGGTGGTTCGTGAGGATGTGGCCCTCGTCGTCGATCGCGAACCCGGAGCCGAGCCCGGGGACGACGCGAGGCCCCCGTCCCAGGAACTGGTCCAGGACGGTGCTGCGCACGACCGTGCGCGTGGTGCGGATGCTCACGACCGAGGGGTTCACGCGCCGCGCGGCGGTGACGGTGGGCGTGAGGCGCGCCTCGCTGACCTCGTGGTCGTTCGTCTGCGGCGGCGCGTGCGACGGGCTCGTGCGGAAACGGTCGCCCGAAACGGCGGAGACCAGCCGGGCGGGGCCCTCGTCGGGGCTCGCGCCGGTCGCGGGAGATCCCTCGCGGGCGGCGACGATCGCCCCCACCCCGAGCCCCGCGAAGAAGAGGAGTCCCACAACACCGAGCAGCCGCATGGCGGTGACGTGGCTCCGCCGCTCCATGCGGGACGGGGCCGCTCCGGTCACGTGATTCGCGCTCATCGCGTCTCGATGCTCCGGGTTGACGAGCCCGCCGGGGCGCTCGGGCGGGTCTCGAAGTCTCCACAGACGTCCCTATCTACGCAAAACACGTCCCGGGGGTTCACGGCCGTGCCGGCCCCGGACGAGGCGAGCCGTGCCGAAGCGCGGTGCCCGAACCGCCGAGCCACGGGAGGCCGCCGGTGCGGTTCCAGCCGTCCGCGTAGGCCACGCCGGTCAGGTAGAGACCGCCCGGAGGGGCCGGATACACCGATCGCGAGGGCTCCTCCTCGGCCAGCGAGCGCGCGAGGTCGCTCCCGGGCCGCCGGTCGGTCGCGATCTCGACCATGGTCCCGACCAGGTAGCGCACCATGTGATGGAGGAAGCGGTCGGCCGTGATCTCGAAGGCGAGGAGGCCGTCCGCGGCGGCTCGCCAGAAGGCTTCCTCGACGCGGCAGCGCGTGCCGCGCTCGGGCTGCCCCGACCTGGCGAAGCCGCCGAACGAGCGCTCGCCGATCAGCGCCTGCGCCAGCCGGTCGAGCGTCTCCCGCGCGGGGTCGTCGCGGAGCCCCCACGCGCGGTCACGCAGGAACGGCGAGCCCGACAGCTCGCCCGTGGCGACCAGGTACTCGTAGCGGCGGAGCCTCGCATCGAATCGGGGGTGGAACTCCGGCGCGGCCTCGCGGACGGCGACCACGGCCAGGTCCGCGGCCGTGAGCGCCGCGAGCCCGCGGGCCACGTCGGCCGCGTCCCGGTCCGGCGGGGCGGCGAAGGCGATCTCCTGGGCGAGCGCGTGGACGCCGGTGTCCGTGCGGCCCGCGAGGTCGATGCGCACCGGGCGGTCGAACAGCGTCGAGAGCGCCCTCTCGAGCTCCCCTTGCACGGTGCGCACCTCCGGCTGGAGCTGCGAGCCGTGGAAGGCGGTCCCGTCGTACTCGACGGTGGCGCGCAGGCGGCGGGAGTCGGGGGCGGGGTCTGACACGGACCGGGAGCCGGGTTAACGTAGCGTCTCGACGTGCGGGGCTCGCGAGACGTCGAAGCTCGCGGCGTCCCCGGATCCCGGCAACCCGAGAGGACGTCCGAAGCGTGAGCGAAACGATCGAGCGAGCGCTGAGCCGCGACGCGCTGACGGCCGCCGAGGCGGAGGCGGTCTTCGACCGCTTCATGGATGGGAGCGCGAGCCCGGTCGAGATGGCCGCGCTGCTGGTCGCGCTCAAGCAGCGCGGCGAGCGTCCGAGCGAGGTCGCGGGCGGCGTCCGCGCCCTCCGCAAGGCGATGATCCCGCTCGCCCTCGACGGTGACCGCGTCATCGATACGTGCGGCACCGGCGGGGGGACGGTCACCACCTTCAACATCTCGACCGCCGCGGCGATCGTCGCCGCCGGCGACGGGGTCCGGATCGCGAAGCACGGGAACCGGTCGTTCACCTCCCGCTGCGGGAGCGCGGACGTCCTCGAGCGGCTCGGGGTCCCGATCGATCTCGCCCCCGACGAGGCGCGACGCATGTTCGAGGCGACGGGCTTCGTGTTCATGTTCGCCCCCGGCCACCACCCGGCCATGAAGCACGTCGGTCCGGTGCGCCGCGAGCTCGGCGTCACGACGATCATGAACCTCCTCGGACCGCTGGCGAACCCGGCGGGCGTCCGTCGCCAGGTGGTGGGCGTGGCGCGTCCGGAGCTCCTGAGGCTGGTGGCCGAGACCCTTCTCGAGCTCGGTCACGAGCGCGCGCTGGTGGCGCACGGCGAGCCGGGGCTCGACGAGCTGAGCCCGCTCGGACCCACCCGTCTCCTCCGGCTGGAGGACGGGACGCTCGAGGAGGTCGAGATCGCGCCGTCCGATTTCGGGTGGCCCGTCTGGTCGACGGACGATCTGGCCGGGGCGGAGCCCGAGGCGAACGCGGCGCGCGTACGCGACGTGATCGAGGGACGGGTCGGGGGTGCGGCGCGGGCGGCCGTCGTGCTCAACGCGGCGGCCGCGTTCTGGGTCGCCGGCGAGGTGGACCGGCTGGAGGATGGAATCGCCCGGGCGGAGGCGTCGATCGACGAGGGCCCGGCGGCCGCTACGCTCGACAGGCTCCGGAATCGGGAGACGTGGGACCTCCGCCCCGACGGTTGAAAAGGTGGGAGGTGGGTGACCGTCGGGGCGGGGCTCTTGTGGAACCTTCAGGTCCCGCTTGCAGAATGTCTCGGCGGCGGGTTCGTGTTCCACGACGTGTCCGCCCGCCGAAGGGCTTCCTGTCAAACGCGTGACGATTCAGCTGAAACGTGTGGTCTCTAGTACCGTCGGATCACGCCGATCACCACGCCCTGGATCGCGACGCGGTCGGCATCGAAGTACATGGGCTGGAGCTCGGGGTTGGCCGGCTGGAGCCGGATCTGACCCGTCTCGCGATAGAACTTCTTCATCGTCGCGTTCTCGCCGTCGATCAGCGCGATCACCATCTCCCCGTTGTGGGCGGTCGCGCGCGCCTGGACGATCACGTAGTCGCCGTCGCGGATCTGCTCGTCGATCATCGAGCTCCCGCGGACGCGGAGCACGTAGTGCTCGTTCACGGAGCCCGCGATCATGTCCTCGGGGACGCAGACCGTCTCCTGCTCCTCGATCGCCTCGATGGGAAGCCCCGCGGCGACCGTGCCCCGGAGGGGAAGCTCGATCGCGGCGAGCGCGAGGTCGGAGGCGACGAGCTCGATCGAACGGCTTTCGTTGTAGTTCTTGGTGATGTAGCCCTTCGCCTGGAGATTGCTCAGGTGCTCGTGCACCGTGGCGAGCGAACGGTAGCCGAAGTTCTCGGCGATCTCCTCGAAGCTGGGCGAGTAGCCGCGGAAGCGGACGAACCCCTCGATGAAGTCCAGCATCTCGCGCTGTCGCTTCGTGAGTGCCATCGATTCTCTCCGGGTCATGATCGCGCCTCGCCGACCGAACGGATCCCGAATCTACCCGAACAGCTCCCGAAACGCAACCCCACGAATCGCGGATCGATCCGGGCGTGGGTCACCCGGTGGCAGGTCCGCCCCCGGACGCGCAGCTTTGACGGATGCCGAAGACCACCATCCTGGACGAGATCCTGGCCGCGAAGCGCGAGGAGGTGTCCCGCCTCGCGCTCTTCCGCGACGCCGTCGCGGGAGGCGTCGACGACGCGCCGCCGCCGCGCGGGTTCGAGTCGGCGCTGCGCAAGTCGGGCGAGGTCGCGGTGATCGCGGAGTTCAAGCGCCGCTCGCCGTCGGCGGGCGACATCAACCCCTACGCGCAGGTGGCCGGCGTCACCCGCGTGTACGAGGAGGCCGGGGCGAGCGCGGTGTCGATCCTCACCGATGAGCGCTACTTCGGCGGGACCCTGGACGATGTCAGGAACGCGCGCGAGAGCCTCGGGATCCCGATCCTCCGCAAGGACTTCGTGCTCGATCCCGTCCAGCTCTACGAGAGCCGCGCGGCCGGCGCCGATGCCGTCCTCCTCATCGTGCGCGCGCTCGACCGGGGGCGGCTCTCGGAGCTCCTCGATGTGTGCGACGAGCTCGGGCTGGCCGCGCTGGTCGAGACGCACGACGAGCGCGAGGTCGACCGCGCGCTCGAGGCCGATGCGCGCGTGATCGGTGTGAACGCGCGCGACCTGGCCACGTTCGAGGTCGACCTAGACGCGTCGCTCGTGCTGATCGAGAAGATCCCCGCCGACCGGATCGCCGTGGCCGAGAGCGGAATCCGGGGCGCGGAGGACACGGCGCGGGCCGGGGAGGCCGGCGCCGATGCGGTGCTCGTCGGAGGCTGGCTCATGAAGGGCGACCCGTTCGGCGGGGTCGAGGCCCTCGTCGGACATCCCCGCCGCCCGCGTCGCGACGGCGCGGGCTCCGCCGGCGAGGAGGAGGGCGAGGGATGACGGCGACCGCGGCTTCCGGTCCGGGCCGTTCCCCGGCGCGCGAGTCCGGCGCCCCGCCCGGCCCGGGATCGGGCCCGGCCGTCCGACCCGTGCGGGTGAAGATCTGCGGCATCCGCGAGCCCGCGCACGCGGCCGCGGCGGCCGACGCGGGCGCCGACTACGTCGGGGTCGTGTTCGCGCTGAAGCTGCGGCGCGTGACCCCGAGCGAGGCGTCCGCGGTGCTGGAGGCCGCGGTCGGTCAGGTCGTCGGGGTGGGCGTGTTCGTCGACGCGTCGATCGACACCGTGCTCGCGTACCGCGATGCGGCCGGGTTCGGGGTCGCCCAGCTCCACGGTGCCGAGCCGCCGGACATCTGCGAGACGCTGCGCACCGAAGGGCTCGGAGTGTGGAAGGCGGTCCGCCCCGGCAGCCGCGAGGAGCTCGCCGCCCTGTACGACCGTTACGCCGGGGTCGCCGACGGTCTCCTCATCGAGGGGTTCTCTCCCCGGGCCCCCGGCGGGACCGGGACGTCGTTTCCGCACGAGTGGGTGGATGCGGTGCGCGCCGACGCGGGTCCCGAGATCGTCCTCGCCGGCGGGCTCGACCCGGGGAACGTGGCCCGAGCGATCGAAACCGTGGCCCCGGACGTGGTCGACGTGTCCTCGGGGGTCGAGTCGGAGCCGGGCGTGAAGTCCGTGGCGCTCATCCGCGGCTTCGTCGAGGCCGCGAAGGGGCCGGGACGATGAGCGCGCCCGCCGCCGCCGCCGGCAGCCCCGGCCGGATCGCCCGATGAGCGCCCGCGCCGGCTGGTTCGGGTCCTACGGCGGGCAGTTCGTCCCCGAGACACTGATGCCCGCGCTCGAGGAGCTCACCGCGGCCTGGGCGGCGGCGAAGGACGACCCGGACTTCCACGCCGCGCTCGACGCGCTTCTCGCCGACTACGTGGGGCGCCCCACGCCGCTGTACCGCGCCGAGCGGCTCGGGGACGCGCTCGGCGGCGTCCGCGTGTGGCTCAAGCGAGAGGACCTGTGCCACACGGGCGCGCACAAGATCAACAACACGATCGGGCAGGCGCTCCTCGCGCGCCGCATGGGGAAGCGGCGCATCATCGCCGAGACGGGGGCCGGCCAGCACGGCGTGGCCACCGCCACCGCCTGCGCGCTGCTCGACTTCGAATGCGCCGTGTACATGGGCGAGGAGGACATGCGGCGCCAGGCGCTCAACGTCGAGCGCATGCGGCTCCTCGGGGCCGAGGTCGTGCCGGTGGACAGCGGCAGCCGCACGCTCAAGGACGCCACGAACGAGGCCATCCGCGACTGGGTCGCGAACGTCGACGACACGCACTACATCATCGGCTCGGTGGTCGGGCCGGCGCCGTATCCGGAGCTGGTGCGGGACCTGCAGCGCGTGATCGGGGACGAGACGCTGTCGCAGCTCGAGACGGCGGGCGTCGAGGCGGATGCGGTGTTCGCCTGTGTGGGCGGGGGGTCGAACGCGATGGGGATGTTCACAGCGTTTCTCGAGTCGCGGCAGGGAGTTGCCGACGTCGAGCTCGTGGGCGTCGAGGCCGCGGGACACGGCATCGATAGCGGGCGGCACTCGGCCTCGCTCGCCGCGGGTCGCCCCGGCGTCCTGCATGGCAACTACAGCTACCTGCTGCAGGATGAGGGCGGGCAGGTGATCCCCGCGCACTCCGTGTCGGCGGGGCTCGATTACCCCGGGGTGGGTCCCGAGCACGCCTGGCTCAAGGAGAGTGGCCGGGTGCGCTACGAGTCCGTGACGGATGACGAGGCGCTCGACGCCTTCCAGCTCGTGTGCCGCGTCGAGGGCATCATCCCCGCGCTCGAGAGCTCGCACGCGGTGGCCGGGCTCGCGCGCGAGCGCGAGCGCTGGGCCGACCGCGACGTGGTCCTGTGTCTGAGCGGACGCGGCGACAAGGACGTGGGCGAGGCGGCCCGCGTCCTGGCCGCGCGCGACGCCGCCCGGGACCGGTCCCGGACCGACCGGCGGTCCGTCGCCGCCTCCGCCACCGACTCCCCCGAGAGCGGAGACTGAACCGATGGCCTGGATCCGCTACGTGGACCCCGACGACATCCCGCCCGAGGACCGGGTCCCCGACGACGACAACATCCTCCGCATCCACGGCGTCCACAGCCGGACGATCCGCTTCCACTACGACCTCTACCTCGAGCTGATGTACGGTCGGAGCCCG
>Ga0299913_10002144_pt1 | contig 15380 bp, 14 predicted proteins | sample RVTome_9_FD_201360 | JGI IMG/M metagenome (GOLD analysis project Ga0299913, IMG submission 201360) | Soil microbial communities from uranium-contaminated site in the Upper Colorado River Basin, Wyoming, United States - RVT155D38 (version 2) ...
CTCGCATCCGTATCGACGTTTTCGGCGCCGTCAAACGTCGGTACGGATGCGAGTCGACGTTTTGGAGCGAACTAGAGCGGCAGCTCGCGGCCGAGCACCGCGAACAGGCGCGGATCGCTTGGGAAGCGGTAGTTGCGCAAGAGCTCCTGGAAGCCAAGCCGCAGGTATAGCCGCCACGCCCGGCTGGGTCCCTCCGGCGTGGACAGCAGCACTCGGCTGGCCGGCGCCGGATCGGCCAGCAGCGTGCGCAGCAGCTGCTCGCCGAGGCCGTGGCCCTGCACGGCCGGGCGGACGTGCAGCTCCGTGAGCTCGAAGTAGTCCGCCAGCCACCGCCGCACGCCGTCCGGCGGCAGTGCCGAGACCAGTCCCTTGTGCACCTGCTCGTGCCACCACTGGCGCGGCGCGCCCAGGTATCCGTACGCGACGCCGACCATGGCGTCCTCGTCATCCAACAGCGCGGCGCACCGCCAGCCCGGCCGGCGGGTGTGCTCGGCCCAGATCGGTGCCCGCTGCTGCTCGGTGCCGGGCGGGTAGTGCATCGCCTCGACGTAGAGCCCGAGCGCCTCGTGCAGCCGGAGGTGCAGCTGCTGCGGGGTCAGCTTCACGAGCCGGGCGGATGGCACCGTGGTCACCCGGCCACCGCCACGTCGGCCCCCTGTCCGCCGGTGAGCGTGAGCAGCTCGTCGAACGTCGTCGGGAACAGCGCCTTCGGATGGCCGGCCGCCGCCCACACGACCGGGTGTTTGCGCAGCTCACGGTCCACCAGCGTGCGGATCGGCGCGGGATGCCCGGTCGGCGCGACGCCGCCGATCGGCTGGCCGGTGTGCGCCCTGACGAAGTCTGGGTCACCCATCCGGATGGCGTGCACGCCGAGCAGCGCGGCCACCCTCGTGGTGTCGGCTCGGTGCGCGCCCGAGGTCAGCACGAGCAGCGGCCCGCCGTCGGCGTCGAACACGAGGCTGTTTGCGATGGCCCCGACCGTGACCCCGAGGGCCTCGGCCGCCGCGGCAGCGGTCCGCACGTCGGCGGCGAGCATCCGGACCGCGCGTGCGCCAGGTAAGCCCGCGGCGGTGAGGGCGTCGATGACCCGGCGTACCCGGGGGTGGTCGAGGTCGGTCTGCGACGACACGCGGATATCCCACCACGTTCGGCCGTCCGGACGGGACTTGACGGGTTGTCGGGGGGCCGGGTTACCCTGGATGTGTTCGAACACATGTTCGAGTATGCTCGGTGGCGGGGTGGGGGAAGCACCTCGCCACCGGGCGCCGCCGGCTTCCCCACGGCGCAGTCGAAGTACCAGGACGCGCGAGGAGGCCACGCAAATGGCAGTCATCCCACTCTTCACCGAGCCTTACGGGACACCCGCACCCGGTCGGCCGAGGCGTGCGGAAACGGCATTGCGCGCCCCGGCCTCCGAGCCCAGCGGCGCACCTCACCGCGCATGGCACACGCCTGCCCTGGAGCCCTACGGAGCGTCCACACCCGGCCGGCCCGGGCGTGCGGCCGACGAGACCCGGCACCCGGCTCGCGGCCGGCGCCGGCTGGCCAGCGTGAGCGCGCCGCCACCGGCCACCGCCCTGGCGCTCATCGAGCAGGCCCGTCGCGGGCTCGCCGCGGCGGACAGCGCCGAAGAGGCCGCCGAGCGCTACGCCGGCGCACACCTCGCCGCGCTGCGCGGGGCAGCGGCCGTCGTCGCCATGCGGGGTCGCCCGGACCGCCGCAGGAGCCGGCCGCTGTCGGTGTGGGCGCTGCTCGCCTCGCTGGCCCCGGAGCTGCGGGAGTGGGCGACGTTCTTCGCGGCGGGTTCGGACACGAGGGCGGCAGTGCAGGCCGGCGTCACCAGGCTGGTGTCCAGCCGCGATGCCGACGACCTCGTCCGCCAGGCCGGGGAGTTCATCGACCTGACCGATCGGCTGGTGCGAGGCGACCATCGATGACCGAGCCGCACTGGCCGTCGCTGCGGCCGACCCTGGTCGGCTACGGCCGGCTCCTGGAAGCGATCACCGTCGAGGGTGACCTGCTCGTCCACTCCGCGATCGGCGCCGACCCAAGGCTCGGGGTGCCGGGCTGCCCCGGGCTGACGGTCGGCGACACCGTGCGGCACACCGGCAGCGTGTACCACCAGGTGCTCGACTGGATCCGGCTCGGCGAGCGGCCGGACGACTGGCAGCGCCACCCCGACGGCGACGGCTTCTTCGCGTTCCACAACGAGGCGCGGCTGGCGCTGGCGACGGAGCTGGCGGCGCACGAGCCCGACGAGCCGTGCTCGACCTGGTGGCCGGCGGAACAGAACTACGGCTTCTGGCGGCGGCGGATGGCGCACGAGACCACGGTCCACCGGGTCGACGTGCAGGCCGCGATCGGCATGGAGGTGGGGCCGGTCGCGGTCGACTTCGCCGCCGACGGCATCGACGAGGTGCTGGCCCTGTGGTTCAGCCACCGGCTGGCCGAGCTCGGCATGACGGCGACCACCCACGGCGCGGTCGGCTTCGAGACCGCCAACCGTGCCTGGCTGGCCATCCTCGGCCGGGTCCGCAGCACCGCGCGCCGCGTGCACCCCGCCGACGCCAGGGCCGCGGACGCCCGCGTCACCGGCGATCCCACCGCCGTCTACCTGTGGTTGTGGGGCCGCCTGCCCAACAGCGCCGTCGAAACCGACGGCGACTTCGACGCCATAGCCCAGCTGTGGGCACTCCTGCGCCCAGCCATGCAAGGCCGCTAGGCGCGCAGGCGTAGGCCCTTGGGGGTGACGCGGAATCCCGCGTCGCGCAGCACATCGGCGAGCCGGGAGCCGAGCGCGCCCTCGCCGTCCGCGCGCTCGACGGCGAGGGAGCCGAGCCAGCCGTCGTGCACCGCGCGGGCCAGGCCGCCGGCTGCGGCGCGCAGCGCGTCGTCGTCCTCGGTGAAGGACAGCAGCGACCGCCCACCGCGCTCCACGTACAGCGCCGGCGTGCCGTCCACCAGCACGGCGAGCGCACCCGCCTTGCGGGCCGGGCGGTGCTTGCTCGCCCCGACCGGGTCCGGCCAGCGCAGCGCGGCGCCGTACGGCTGGGCCGGGTCGGTGGCGGCCAGCACGACCGCGGCGTCGTTCGCCGAGTGCTCGCCGGCCGGCCGGGACAGCGCGCGCAGCCGGTCGATGGCGCCGGGCACCGCGAACTGTGCCGCGCCGAGCCCGTCGATCACGTACCCGCGGCGGCACCGCCCGGACTCCTCCATGGCGCGCAGCACCTTGTACACGGCCGCGAACCCACCGGTGACCCGCTCGGTGTCCAGCGCGCCGCGGGTGAGCACGCCGTGCCGTTCGAGGTACGCCTCGGCCCTGGCGTGTGCTCGCCGGGTCGGGTCGGCCTCGCGTTCCGGGGCGAGCCCCCAGCGGCCGGCGGCGGTGGGCGGTCCGGTTCGCGACGGCATCGACGGCCTGGCGCCCAGGCGTGCCTGGCCCGGCTGCGAGCTTCCGATGAACTGCTGCGCTCCGGGGCCGCGCAACCGGGCATAGCGGCCGCGCGGCGTGGACCGTCGAGGGCGATGGGTGGCCCCGCGGCCGGACACCAGGGCCCGCACCGGGGCCAGCGTGTCGCCCGACACCAGGCCCGCCCACACCAGGTCCCACAGCGCGGCGTGCACGGCCTGGTCGTCCGGTGCCTCCTCGCCGGCGGTGATCAGCGCGGCCCCGACCCGCTCGGCCAGCTGCCGGAAGAACAGCGCGCCGCCGTCCAGTGTGGACAGGACCGCGTTGTGCATCGGCGTCAGCTCGGGCGGCTCCGGATCGGGCAGCAGCAGGTCGGCCACGTCCGCGGGGGCCAACGAGAGCCAGCCGTCGCCGCCGGCGGTCCGCCCCGAGTGGTGCGTGCCGCAGCCCGTCCACACCACCTCGCCGGACGAGGTGAGCTCGTCCAGCAGCGCCGGGGAGTAGCCCGGCAGCCTCGCCGGCAGCACCAGCGACTCCAGCGCGCTCGCCGGGATCGGCGCTCCCGCCAGCTGCTCGATGCACGTCAGCACGTCGTCCACCGTGGGCGCGGCCCGCAGCCGCCCACCGCGCGCCGAGCCACCGGCCACGCCGCGGCCGGCCTGCAGGCCGGTGCCCGGAGCCGCGATGCCAGCTTGGGGGCCGCGACCTGGCTGCGGGATCGCGCCGGTGACGCCGTGCCACGCCGGCAGGAACCGGCCCAGGGCCGCCGGTTCGACCGGCTCCACCTCCGCGCGCAGCCTCGCCAGCGACCCGCGCCGCAGCCGGCGCAGCACGTCGGCCTCGCAGTACTCCTGCCCGACGCCGGCGGGACGCAGCTCACCGCGCACCAGCCGGCCGGCGCCGACCATCCGGTCGAGTACCCCGGTGACCACGGCCACCCCCAGCCCGAACCGCGACGCCGCGGCGGCCGCCGGGAACGGCCCGCGGGTGCGGGCGTACCGGGCGAGCAGGTCGGCCAGCGGGTCGGGGACCGGCTCGGTGAACACCTCGGGCACCCCGACCGGTAGCGCCACGCCCAGCGCGTCACGAACCCGCCCGGCGTCCTCGATCGAGAGCCAGCGTGGCTCGCCGGCGATCCGCACCCGGATCGCCCGCCGCGCCGCCTCCAGCTCGGCAAGCCATTCGGCGCGCACGCCGCGGGCGGCCGCCTCCTCGGTGGTCAGGTCGCCGAGCCAGCGCAGCAGGTCGGCGGCCTCCTCCATGGACCGGGCGTGCCGGTCCGGGTCCAGCCGCTGCAGGGACAGCTCGACCTCGTCGACCACCTCGGGGTCGAGCAGCTCGCGCAGGGTCTCGGTGCCGAGCAGCTCGGCCAGCAAGGTGCTGTCCAGCGCCAGGGCGGCGGCGCGCCGCTCGGCCAGCGGCGCATCCGTCTCGTACAGGAACATGCCGACGTAGCCGAACAGCAGGCTCCGTGCGAACGGCGACGGCGACTGGGTGCTCACCTCGACCACCCGCACCCGGCGCGCCCGCACGTCGGACATCAGCTCGCGCAGCCCGTCGAGGTCGTACACGTCCTGCAGGCACTCCCGCATGGCCTCCAGCACCACCGGGAACTGCTCGAACCGCGCGGCCACGGTCAGCAGGGCGGCCGCCCGCTGGCGCTGCTGCCACAGCGGGGTGCGCCGCTTCGGGTCGCGCCGCGGCAGCAGCAGCGAGCGTGCCGCGCACTCCCGGAACCGCGCCGCGAACAGCGCGGAGCCGCTCACCTCGCCGACCACGATCTGCTCGATCTCGTCCGGGTCGAGCAGCACGTCCTCGGCGGTGGGCAGCACCTCGTTCCCGCTGTCGTCCACCGCGTCCGGCAGCCGCAGTACGATGCCGTCGTCCGCCCCGAGCGCGCTCACCTCGACGCCGCGCCGCTCCCGCATCCTGGCCGCGATGGCCAGCGCCCACGGCCCGTTCACCTGCGCGCCGAACGGCGAGTGCACCACCAGCCGCCAGTCGCCGAGCTCGTCGCGGAACCGCTCGACCAGCACCGTCCGGTCGTCCGGCACGTGCCGGGTGGCGTCGCGCTGTTCGCGCAGGTAGCCGAGCAGATTGTGGCGCGCCCACTCGTCGAGCCCGGCCGCCTCGGCCCTGGCCAGCGCCGCCTGGTCGTCCATCGAGGACAGCTCGCGCACGAACGCGCCGATGGCCCGACCCAGCTCCAGCGGCCGGCCGGGCGCGTCGCCCTTCCAGAACGGCATCCTGGCCGGCTGCCCCGGCGCCGGCGTGACGATCACCCGGTCGTGCGTGATGTCCTCGACGTGCCACGACGTGGAGCCCAGCAGGAAGTTGTCGCCGACGCGCGACTCGTACACCATCTCTTCGTCGAGCTCACCGACCCGGCCGCCGCCAGGGGTGACCACGGCGAACATGCCCCGGTCCGGGATCGTGCCGCCGGAGGTGACCGCGAGCCGCTGTGCTCCCGGCCTGGCCCGCAGCTCGTCGGTGATCCGGTCCCACACGATCCGCGCCCGTAGCTCGCCGAAGTCCTCGCTCGGGTAGCGGCCGGCCAGCATGTCCAGCACGGCCTGCATGGCCGACTCCGGCAGGCCGGCGAAGGGCGCCGCCCGGCGCACCAGCGCGCCCAGCGCGCCGACCGTCCACGGCTCCATCGCGACCATCGCCACCACGTGCTGCGCCAGCACGTCCAGCGGATTGCGCGGGTAGCGGATCGATTCGATGGCGCCGGCCCGCATCCGTTCGGCGACCACCGCGCAGGACACCAGGTCGCCGCGGAACTTGGGGAAGATCACGCCGGAGGACGCGGCGCCCACCTGGTGGCCGCCCCGGCCGATGCGCTGCATCCCGGACGCCACGCTCGGCGGCGCCTCGACCTGCACCACCAGGTCGACCGCGCCCATGTCGATGCCGAGCTCCAGCGACGAGGTGGCCACCACGCACGGCAGCCGCCCCGTCTTCAGCTCCTCCTCGACCAGCGTGCGCTGTTCGCGCGACATCGAGCCGTGGTGTGCCCGCGCCACCACGGGAGAGGCGCCGTCGGCGACCCCGGACTGGCCGATCGCCTCGGCCGGGAAGTCGGCGTCCAGGTCGGCCTCGAACCCGGATGCCTGCTCGTTGAGCTGCGCGGTGAGCCGTTCGGCCAGCCGTCGCGAGTTGGCGAACACGATCGTGGAGCGGTGCTGGCCGACCAGTTCGCCGATCCGCTCCTCGACCGCCGGCCAGATCGACGAGCGCTGCTCGCCGCCGGACGCGTTCCCGACGACCTCGCCGATCGGGCCGCCGCCGGCGAACAGCGCGTCGTTGTCCGCGGGGAAGGGCGCTTCGGCCGGGCGGATCGGCTGGCCCAGCGTGGACATGTCCTCGACCGGCACCTCGACCCTGATGTCGATGATCTTGCTGGTGGCCGGCTGTACCACCTGCACCGGCCGCCCGCCAGCCAGGAACGCGCTGACCTCGTCCACCGGCCGCACCGTGGCGGACAGCCCGATGCGCTGCGCGGGCTTCCCCGGGTGCGGGTGTCCCGCAGGGTTCAGCAGGAGGGCGTCCAGCCGCTCCAGGGACAGCGCCAGGTGCGCGCCGCGCTTGGTGGCGGCCACCGCGTGCACCTCGTCGACGATCACCGTCCGCACGCCCCGCAGCGACTCCCTGGCCGCGGAGGTGAGGATGAGGAACAGCGACTCGGGGGTGGTGACCAGCACGTCGGGCGGCGTGCGCGCGAAGTTGCGGCGCTCGTCCGCCGGGGTGTCACCGGTGCGCATCCCGACCGTGATGTCCGGCGGTGGCTGGCCGCGCCTAGTGGCCGCCTGCCGGATGCCGGTCAGCGGGGCCCGCAGGTTGCGCTGCACGTCCACCGCGAGCGCCTTGAGTGGTGACACGTACAGCACGCGGCAGCGCCTGGTGGCCTCCTCTGGCGGGACGCTGGAGGCCAGCCCGTCCAGCGCCCACAGGAACGCCGCCAGCGTCTTTCCCGAGCCGGTCGGCGCCACCACGAGCACGTGCGCACCGGCCGAGATCGCGCGCCAGGCCCCCTCCTGGGCGGCCGTCGGCGCGGCGAACGCGCCGGCGAACCAGTCCCTGGTCGCCGGCGAGAATGCATCGAGCGCGCTGCCCACGCCGTCCATCCTGACCCACCCCACCGACAATTCGCCGCCGCACAGCCCGGCCCACTTACGGGAGGGCGATTCGCAGGGCCGCGCTCACCCTGGCCATCGTCGCCGGGCAGAGAGTGCCGATGGCCTCGGTCAGCTCGTCACGGTACAGCTGCATCAGGTCGTCGACGAGGATCGCGCCGACCAGTGGATCGGCGCTGACCAGTGGGACGATGGTGGGCAGCGCGGGCTTGCGGGAGGTTGTGATCCGGGCCGCGACGACGGTATCCAGTTGCCGGTTCCGCGCGTTGTTGCTCAGCACCACCCAGGGCTTCGGGCCGTGGCCCAGGTCGGCGCGGTACACCTGACCCCGGGCAGGTGCGTTCATGCCGGGCGACGCGAGGCAGCGCGGTCGGCGTAACGGTCTCGAGCCGCGCGGCTGTCGGCCCGCTCCTCGTCGGTCAGGCTCGCGGCCAGCTGCGCGTAACCCTCGTCGAGCGCCTTTTCGTGCAACGACTCGATGCCGACCCGCAGCAGCAGCCGGATGAGGGCCGCCTCCGACGGGCTCACCGGCAGTTGCAAGCCGTGCTGGACGGCCCACGCGGCCAGCGCCGCGTGCTCGGCGCGGTCCGGATCGGCGAACGCGATCAGTGCGCCCTCGTCGGCTGCTTCAAGCGTGACACTGAGTCGCTTGGCCATGCACCACATTTTACACCACCTAGTGGTGCAGGCATGCCTTAGAACGGATGGCGATTCAACCCGAGGTTCTAGCGCTTCTGCCGCCACCAGCGGATCAGCACGATCAGCACGGCGAGCAGCATGGCCGCGACCAGCAGCTGCCCGGTCGTCGATGAGAAGCCGGTCGGATCCGATTGCGCGCTGAACACAGCGGTCACGCTACGCCGGTGGCCCACGGTGCCGCCGGTCGCGCGGCGCTCCTAGGCTTGGAGCCGATGCGCCTCACCCACTTTCGCCAGCAGATGGCCGACGAGTTCGGCCGGATCCGATCCGAGATGATCGCCCGCGACCACGTGTTCTCCGTGTTCGGCAACCGCACGGTCGACCAGGCACTCGACGCCGGCTACGACCCCAAAGAGGTATGGCGCGCGGTCTGCGAGGCCTTCGACGTCCCACCCGAGCGCCGCTGAAAGCGCGGCACCTTAGCAGCGCGGTGTGTCGCGCTTGCCTCGAACACGTGTTCGGCTAGCCTGTTGTCCACACCGAGGTCGGTTGTCCACAGATCTGGCCGCGGTAACCGAGAACGTCGGTGTGGCGTCCTAACGTCAGCACCGACACGCACGAAGCCGATCCGATCGGCCCGACACACCGAGGTGGACGAACCCATGGCACCAGCATTCGACAGGGAGAAGGCGCTGGAGCTCGCCCTCTCCCAGATCGAGAAGCAGCACGGCAAGGGCTCGGTGATGCGCCTCGGCGACGAGGGTCGCGCGCCGATCGAGGTGATCCCCACCGGCTCCATCGCGCTCGACGTCGCGCTGGGCATCGGCGGCCTGCCGCGTGGCCGCGTCATCGAGATCTACGGTCCCGAGGCGTCGGGTAAGACGACGGTGGCCCTGCACGCGGTCGCCAACGCGCAGGCGGCTGGCGGCATTGCGGCCTTCATCGACGCCGAACACGCGCTCGATCCCGACTACGCCAAGGCGCTCGGGGTGGACACCGACGCGCTGCTGGTCTCCCAGCCGGACACCGGCGAGCAGGCGCTGGAGATCGCCGACATGCTGATCCGCTCCGGCGCGCTGGACGTCATCGTGATCGACTCGGTCGCCGCGCTCGTGCCGCGCGCCGAGATCGAGGGCGAGATGGGCGACAACCACGTCGGCCTGCAGGCCCGCCTCATGAGCCAGGCCCTCCGCAAGATCACCTCCGCGCTCAACAACGCCAACACCACCGCGATCTTCATCAACCAGCTGCGCGAGAAGATCGGCGTGATGTTCGGCTCGCCGGAAACGACGACTGGCGGAAAAGCATTGAAATTCTATGCATCCGTTCGATTGGACGTACGCCGGATCGAGACGCTCAAGGACGGCAGTGACGCGGTCGGCAACCGCACCAGGGTCAAGGTGGTCAAGAACAAGGTCAGCCCGCCGTTCAAGCAGGCCGAGTTCGACATCATCTACGGCCGCGGCATCAGCCGCGAAGGCTCGCTGATCGACGTCGGGGTGGAGCAGGGCATCGTGCGCAAGTCCGGCGCCTGGTACACGTACGAGGGCGACCAGCTGGGACAGGGCAAGGAGAACGCCCGCAAGTTCCTCACCGAGAACCCCGACGTGGCCGTGGACATCGAAAAGCGGATCAAGGAGAAGCTCGGAGTTGGTCCGCGCGTCGATGCCGATCTAGCCGACGGCGCGGTGCCGGCTCCGGTCGACTTCTGAGGCATCTCCAGATGGCCCGTCGCACTCCACGGGCCGGCAAGCGCCGGCCCGTGGAGGCATCCAGCACGGAACCCGTAGACGCGCACGCCAAGGCCCGCCAGATCTGCCTGCAGCTGCTGACCAGCAAGGCTAGGACTCGCGCCGAGCTGGCCACCGCGTTGGCCAGGCGCGGCATCGACGACGACACCGCGAACGAGGTGCTGGCCCGCTTCTCCGAGGTCGGCCTGATCGACGACACGGCGTTCGCGGAGAGCTACGTGCACTCCGGCCACACCTACCGTGGCCTCGGCCGCCGGGCCTTGGCCTCCCAGTTGCGGCGCCGCGGGGTGGACGAGCAGACCGCCGGTGCCGCGGTCGCCGCGGTGGACCCGGACGCCGAGGAGCGGATGGCCAGGGCACTCGTCCGCCGCCGGATCCCGGACGCGTGGGGCGCCGGCACCCCGGACGCTGACGGCCAGGACGGCACGGGCACCCAGGACGCCGGCACCCGGGCCGCCGACGGACGGGACGCTGACGGACGGGACGCTGACGGACGGCAGGACGTGAGCGGCCGGGACGCTGCCGCGGCAGAGCTCGCGTTGATCCGCAAGCTCGTCGGCATGCTGGCCCGCCGCGGCTATCCCGAGGGGCTGTCCTACCGGGTCGTGCGCGAGGAGCTGCGCGCCGCCGGCCGGGACGCCGCACTGCTGGACGGTGCCGACGCCGACTAACGCCACCCTCGACAGCGCCGCCGTCGACCTGCGCGCCACCACCCAGGGACGCGGCCGGGGCCATGGCGCACCGCCGGCCGGATGCGGCCGAGACCGACTGGCGGGCCCGTAGATGTGGCGTTGCCGACATTTCGGCGACACACGGGAGTCAGCCTCGTCACCCCACGGCAGGCGGCGCGCGATCACCTGGCACGATGTCGGCACCACCAAGACGGAGGCCGACATCGACGCCTTCCACGGCGACACCCGGCGGGCGGGCGTGAGCCGGCAGAGCCCGCGGGTGGCGGCCGCATCAGCGCTGATTCGGGCAAGGAGATCATGACCGCTACCACAAGCGCCCCGGGTCGGGCCAAGATCGCCGAACGCACCCTGCGCACCGACCGCTGGTGGCTTCCGCCGCTGCTGACCTTCGCCGGCCTGATGACGTTCGTGATCTACGGCATGATCCGCGCGTTCATGAACGACAACTACTGGGTGCCGGAGCACCACTACCTGGCGCCCTTCTACTCGCCGTGCCTGTCCGAGGCCTGCGTCGACGGCGCCAGCCACTTCGGCCAGTGGGTCCCCAACCTCGGCCCGCTGATCACGCCGCCGCTGCTGGTGCTGCCGTTCGTGCTGGGCTTCCGGCTGACCTGCTACTACTACCGCAAGGCGTACTACCGGTCGTTCTGGCTGTCCCCGCCGGCCTGCGCGGTCGACGAGCCGCACAAGCGCTACACCGGCGAGACCCGCTTCCCGCTGCTCGGGCAGAACCTGCACCGCTACTTCTTCTACGCGGCGATCCCGGTGGCCAGCGTGCTCACCTATGACGCGGTGATCGCCTTCCACGGCAAGGACGGCGGTTTCGGCATCGGGCTCGGCACCGTGATCCTGGTCGTCAACGCCGTGCTGATCTGGGTGTACACGCTGTCGTGCCACTCCTGCCGGCACCTCATCGGCGGGCGGCTGCGGCACTTCTCCAAGCACCCCGTGCGGTACTGGATGTGGACGCAGATCACCAGGCTCAACGGGCGGCACATGCAGCTCGCGTGGTACTCGCTGGCCTCCGTGGGGCTGGCCGACCTCTACGTCGCCCTCGTCGCCAGCGGTGCGATCACCGACCTGCGAATCTTCAACTGAAGTTAGGAAGCCCGGAACAATGACCGAGGTCGAGCGGCACTCCTACGACGTGGTGGTGATCGGGGCCGGCGGCGCCGGTCTCCGCGCCGCGATCGAGGCCCGCGAGCAGGGCAAGCGAACCGCGATCATCAGCAAGTCGCTGTTCGGCAAGGCGCACACGGTGATGGCCGAGGGCGGTTGCGCCGCGGCCATGGGCAACGTGAACTCCAACGACAACTGGCAGGTGCACTTCCGCGACACCATGCGCGGCGGCAAGTTCCTGAACAACTGGCGGATGGCCGAGCTGCACGCCAAAGAGGCGCCGGACCGGGTGTGGGAGCTGGAGACCTACGGGGCGCTGTTCGACCGCACCAAGGACGGCCGGATCAGCCAGCGCAACTTCGGCGGGCACACCTACCCGCGGCTGGCGCACGTCGGCGACCGCACCGGGCTCGAGCTGATCCGCACCATGCAGCAGAAGATCGTCTCGCTGCAGCAGGAGGACCACGCGGAGACCGGCGACTACGAGGCCAACCTCAAGGTCTACGACGAGTGCACCATCACCGAGCTGCTCAAGGAGCGCCCGGGTCCGGGTGCCCCGGAGGGGGACGGTCGGATCGCCGGCGCGTTCGGCTACTGGCGTGAGTCCGGCCGGTTCGTGCTGTTCGAGGCGCCGGCTGTGGTGCTGGCGACCGGCGGCATCGGCAAGTCGTTCAAGGTCACCAGCAACTCGTGGGAGTACACCGGGGACGGCCACGCGCTCGCGCTGCGGGCCGGCGCCACCTTGATCAACATGGAGTTCGTGCAGTTCCACCCGACCGGCATGGTCTGGCCGCCGAGCGTCAAGGGCATCCTCGTCACCGAGGGCGTGCGCGGCGACGGGGGAGTGCTGGTCAACTCCGACAACAAGCGGTTCATGTTCGAGTACGTGCCCGACGTGTTCAAGGGGCAGTACGCGGACAGCGAGGAAGAGGCCGACCGCTGGTACACCGACCAGGAGAGCAACCGCCGCACACCGGACCTGCTGCCGCGCGACGAGGTCGCCAGGGCGATCAACTCCGAGGTCAAGGCCGGCCGCGGCTCGCCGCACGGCGGGGTGTTCCTGGACATCGCCAGCCGGCTGCCCGCCGAGGAGATCAAGCGGCGGCTGCCGTCGATGTACCACCAGTTCAGGGAGCTGGCCGACGTCGACATCACCGCGGAGCCCATGGAGGTCGGCCCGACCTGCCACTACGTGATGGGCGGCATCGAGGTCGACCCCGACACCGCGGCCGGCAAGGTCACCGGCCTGTTCGCCTCCGGTGAGTGCTCCGGCGGCATGCACGGCTCCAACCGGCTCGGCGGGAACTCGCTGTCCGACCTGCTGGTCTTCGGCAAGCGTTCCGGAGCGGGCGCCGCCGCGTACGTGGACTCGCTGACCCGGCGGCCGGCGATCTCCGATGCCGACGTCGAGGAGGCCGCGCGCCGTGCGGTCGCGCCGTTCCACGTCACCGACGAGGCGGCCGCGGAGAACCCGTACACGATCCACGCCGAGCTGCAGCAGGTGATGAACGACCTGGTCGGGATCATCCGCAAGGCCGACGAGATCGAGCTGGCGCTGAAGAAGCTCGACGAGCTCAAGCGGCGTGCCCGCAACGTGACCGTCGAGGGGCACCGCCAGTTCAACCCCGGCTGGCACCTGGCGCTGGACCTGCGGAACATGCTGCTGGTCAGCGAGTGCGTGGCGAAGGCGGCGCTGATGCGCACCGAGAGCCGCGGCGGGCACACCCGCGACGACCACCCCGGCCTGGACGCGAAGTGGCGCAACCGGCTGCTGGTGTGCACCGTCGAGGAGACGGAGGACGGCGAGGTGGCCGAGGTGGCCCCGCAGCCCCAGGTGCCGATGCGCCCGGACCTGGTGGAGTTGTTCGACCGCACCGAGCTGGAGAAGTACTACACCGAGGACGAGCTGGCCGACTACCCGGGAGGGCAGGGCTGAGATGGCCTACCAGGCGAAGTTCCGGGTCTGGCGCGGCGATGCCGACGGCGGCGATCTGGTCGACTTCACCGTCGAGGTGAACGAGGGCGAGGTCGTGCTGGACGTGATCCACCGGTTGCAGGCAACCCAGTGCGGCGACCTCGCGGTGCGGTGGAACTGCAAGGCCGGCAAGTGCGGCTCGTGCTCGGCCGAGATCAACGGCCGGCCCCGGCTGATGTGCATGACCAGGATGTCCACGTTCACCGAGGACGAGACGATCACCGTCACGCCGATGCGGTCCTTCCCGGTGATGCGCGATCTCGTCACCGACGTGTCGTACAACTACGTGAAGGCCCGCGAGGTCGAGTCCTTCGTGCCGCCCAAGGGCGTGCAGCCCGGCGAGTACCGGATGATGCAGGTCGACGTCGAGCGCTCGCAGGAGTTCCGCAAGTGCATCGAGTGCTTTCTGTGCCAGAACACCTGCCACGTGCTGCGTGACCACGAGGAGAACAAGCCCGCGTTCGCCGGCCCGCGCTACCTCATGCGGGTGGCCGAGCTGGAGATGCACCCGCTCGACGCCGCGGCCGAGCAGGGCCTGGACCGCAACACCGTCGCCCAGGACGACCACGGCCTCGGCTACTGCAACATCACGAAGTGCTGCACCGAGGTCTGCCCCGAGCACATCAGCATCACGGACAACGCGCTGATCCCGCTCAAGGAGCGGGTCGCCGGCCGCAAGTACGATCCGCTCGTGTGGCTCGGCAACAAGATCCGCCGCCGCACCGGCTGACCGTAGCCGCCGAACCGTAGCCGCCGAAGGGCCCGGCACTCCCGAGGGAGGTGCCGGGCCCTTTTACAGCACTGCGCCGCCGGTGGTGGGGACGAGCGTCGGCTGCTCGGGGGCGACCTCGGTGGTGCCGACGCCGGGCGGCAGCTTCTTGCTGCGCCGGTTGCGGGCCTCCAGGTAGGTGGCGAGCCAGGTGAGCAGCAGGCACAGCGCGATGTAGATGCTCGACACGACGAGGAACACCGGGATCAGTGGCCGGCCGAACTGGAACTGGCTGCCGATCAGCTGGGTGTAGCGCAGCAGCTCGTAGTAGGTGATGAGGAAGCCGAGCGCGGTGTCCTTGAGCAGCACGACGAGCTGGCTGATGATCGCCGGCAGCATGGCGCGCAGCGCCTGGGGGAGCAGCACCAGGATCATCACCTGGGTCTTGCGCATGCCCAACGCATAGGCGGCCTCGCTCTGGCCGCGCGGCAGCGACAGGACGCCGGCCCGGAAGATCTCGGCGAGCACCGAGCCGTTGTAGAGCGTGAGGCCGAGCACCAGCGCGAGGAACGGGGTCATCTTGATCCCGGCGCTCGGCAGGCCGTAGAAGAACAGGAAGATCAGGATCAGCAGCGGGATGGCGCGGAAGAACTCCACGACGAGCATTGACGGCGTCCGCAGCCACCAGTGCTCGGACAGCCGGCCGGCGGCGAAGATGGCGCCGAAGGTCATCGCGAGCACCGCGCCGACGGCGAAGGCCTGCAACGTGGACAGCAGCGCTTCGAGCAGGTCGCGCTGCACCTGCTCGAACTGCAGCCAGCTCCACAGCCGGCCCTCGAACTGCCCGGTGTCGTAGAACCGGTAGCCGACGTACGCGATCACGGCGAGCACCGCGACCAGGCCGAGCGCGCCGGCGAGGCGGTTGCGCGCGATGCCGCGCGGGCCCGGTA
>Ga0299913_10002145_pt1 | contig 15377 bp, 10 predicted proteins | sample RVTome_9_FD_201360 | JGI IMG/M metagenome (GOLD analysis project Ga0299913, IMG submission 201360) | Soil microbial communities from uranium-contaminated site in the Upper Colorado River Basin, Wyoming, United States - RVT155D38 (version 2) ...
CCGACCGCCATGGATGGCGGGAGTGCAGATCACGCAGGAGCGGTTATCTGCCGACCGCCATGGACGGCGGGAGTGCAGATCACGCAGGAGCGGTTATCTGCCGCCATTGCGGGCGACCACGCCAATCGGAGCGGCACCGCCTCCGTCCGCTGCGACTTCAAGGGCTGTGGGGTCGTGACGATAACCGAGGCGGCGGGTGACGGTAGCCTGGCAGAACTCGGCCTGCACCGTCACCCATCGGACGAAGTGTCGCCCGCGCGCAGATGACCAGTCCCTGCGTGATCTGCAAGCCCGTCATCTTTCGCGGTCGTGGCGGGTTCCTGTATCGGCGGTGCGGCGCAGTTCCGTGCAATGAATTCACGATGCGTCGGCATCACCTCGACCGATTTCGCGATGACCGATTTCATGCTTGCGAAACGCGTGCGCAGTTCGTCGAGTGGCATCACGTCGGCCATCGGGTCGTGCCCCCGGGGCTTCAGGCCCTGCCCGACCATCACGGCGAACCAGCTCGTATCGTTGAACAATTCCTCGTTTTCGCGAAATATCCGCCCGCGACTCTGGAACAAACTGATCTTGTCTTCGAGATATTCCGGGATGCTCATCGTACGGCAATAATTCCAGAACGCGCTGTCGTCGCGCTCCGTCGCGTTGTAGTGCAGCACCAGGAAGTCGCGGATCTTCTCGTATTCGAACTGCATCAGCCGGTTGAAGCGATCGGTATCGGTCTGCTCGAACGACCGGTCCGGAAACATCGTGAGCAGGCGGGCAATGCCGGTCTGGATGAGGAAAATGCTCTGCGATTCGAGCGGTTCCAGGAAGCCGGCCGAAAGTCCGATCGCGACGCAGTTCCTGTGCCAGGATTTTTTTCGCCGCCCGGCCGTGAATCGCAAAATCCTCGGATCGCGCAGCGTTTTTCCTTCCAGATTGGCGAGCAGTGTTGCCGTAGCCTCGTCGTCGCTTGTGTGAGCGCTCGAATATACGTAGCCGTTCCCGGTGCGGTGCTGTAAGGGAATGCGCCATTGCCAGCCGGCAGGCCGCGCGGTCGCGCGCGTGACCGGCGCGAATGAGCCGCCACTCTCGCACTGCGTGGCAACCGCACGGTCGCAGGGCAGCCAGTGCGACCAGTCCTCGTAACCGGTCTTGAGCGACTGCTCGATGAGCAGTCCCCGAAATCCCGAGCAATCGATAAACAGGTCGCCTTCGATACGCTCGCCGCTCGCAAGCGTGACCGACTCGATGAATCCGTCTTCCCCGCGGAGGCTGACATCGACGATCTTGCCTTCGGAGCGCAGGACGTGACGCGCTTCCGCATATTCGCGCAGGTACTTCACATACAGATACGCATCGAATTGAAACGCGTAGGCAATCGTCGAAAGCGGGGAGTTTCCGGCCTCGATCGGGCGCGTGAACTTGCCTTGCCGGGCCGCGAGCACTTGCAGCGAATAACTGCCGAGATCGGGAGCTTCACCCAGTGCATTCATCCGCAGCCAGTACGCGTGAAACGACACGCCTTCCATGTTCAGGCCGAACGGGCCGAACGGATGGTGATACACGTGCCCCAGGTGCTTCCAGTCGACAAATTCGATCGCCAGTTTGAAGGTTGCCTGAGTCTTACGAACGAAGTCGTCTTCGTCCAGGCCGAGCATGCGGTTGAAGATGCGGATCTGCGGGATGGTCGACTCGCCCACGCCGATGATGCCGATTTCGTCCGACTCGATCAGGCGGACTTTCGTATACCCGTCCTTCAGGAAACGCGACAAGGCAGCCGCAGTCATCCAGCCGGCGGTGCCGCCGCCGACGATCACGATGTTCCGCAAGCGGTTATCCATGACAATTATTCAAGGCAAGCGGACGTTCACCGGGGGGCGACCCGCCCGGGCCGCGCCACCGAAGGGTCGGCAGCGCAGTTCTGCAGGATGTAGTCACGATGGGTCGGCATCGCATCCACCGTTTTCCGGATCGTCGTACGGATGTGCTCGAGGTAGCGCCTCACGGACGTAACGTCGAGACGATCGGCGAGCAGGTCATAGGAAGCCGGCAGGACGTTCTGCCCGAGCAAAACCGCAATCCAGTTCGCCTCGGCGAACAGCTCGTCCTCGTACCTGAACACCCGGCCCTGACCCCGAAACAGCTCCATCTTGTGCTGCAGCGAATCCGGGACACCCATCATTCGGCAGTAATCCCAATATCCGGAGTCATCGCGCTCTGTCGCCTTGAAGTGCAGCACGAGGAAATCCCGGATGCCTTCGTACTGGCTGGCCATGAACCGATTGTATTGCTCGATTTCGGCAAAATTGAAGTTTTTGTCCGGAAACAGCGCGAGCAGACGCGTGATCCCCACCTGGATCAAATGGATACTCGTGGATTCCAGTGGCTCCAGGAAGCCGCTGGCAAGTCCCAGTGCCACGCAGTTGCGGCTCCAGAATTGCTTACGTCGGCCGCCCGTGAACTTGAGAATTCGCGGCTCCAGCAACGGCGGACTTTCGAGATCGGCGAGCAGCGTGGCGGTCGCTTCGTCGTCACTCAGATAGCGGCTGCTGAAGACGTATCCGGTGCCGACGCGATGCTGCAGCGGGATGCGCCACTGCCAGCCCGCGGTGCGCGCGGTGGCACGTGTATATGGCGTCAGGTCGCCATGACTCTCGCACTGGATCGCGACTGCGCTGTCGTTAGGCAGCCAGTGCGACCAGTCTTCGTAGCCTGCTTTGAGGGCCTCTCCGATGATGACACCGCGAAAGCCGCTGCAGTCTATGAACAGGTCTCCTTCGACCTGCTCCCCGCTCGCGAGCAGCAACGCCTCGACGAAGCCGTCGGCGCCGCGGAGCTTTACATCGCGGATTTTGCCTTCGGTGCGCACCACGCCTCGCGTCTCGGCATAGCGTCGCAGGAAAGCGGCGTAGAGGGAGGCATCGAAGTGGTAGGCGTACCTGAGCCGCGACGCGACGGCAGCAGGGTCGGCGGCCGGCTGCGCGAACTTGCCGAGCCGCGCCGCTACCGCGGGCACGCAGTATTCCTCGATTCCGGGCACCTCGCCCTTCATGTGGAGCTTGCGCCAGAACTGGTGGAACTGGACGCCCTCGATGTCGAGGCCGAATTCGCCGAACGGATGAAAATAGGAGTGGCCGATGCGGGCCCAGTCGACAAGCTGGATCGCCAGCTTGAACGTCCCTTGTGTTTTCCGCAGGAACTCGTTCTCGTCGATGCGCAACATCGTGTTGAAGGTGCAGATCGGAGGAATGGTCGCCTCGCCGACGCCGACGCTGCCAATTTCATCCGATTCAATCAGGCGGATGGCGGTCAATTCGCGCGGCAAGACGTGCGAGAACGCCGCGGCAGCCATCCAGCCGGCGGTGCCGCCGCCGACGATGACGATATTGCGGATCCGGTCACCCGGTGGACCGGTGGTCTGGTCACGCACGCCGGTTTCGTTCATCGACACGTCACACAGGTTGTTTCAGTCGACAACGAAGGGAGCCGACTCGGCAAGAAGGGCATAACCGTCATCGAGAAGAAGCCTTGCCACATAGCGTCCGGGCGCGAGGGGCCAGTCGTCCTGGCTATTGCCCGCAGACACCTGCATGTGCCCGGAGCTCCGTGCGCCGATGTATCCCCAGGCACGGTATTTCTGTTTCTCGGCAGCATTCACCTCGTATATCGCGATCCAATCGTAACGGTTGCCGGGTGCGTTCTGCCATACGACAGGCAGGGGTTCGCCGCTGGCAAAGCGGTTCCCGGTTACGCTGACGGAGGGTGTTGCATCGGGAGCCACGATCCAGAATTCGTTGCGGCTGACTTCGTGGCCGGCCCGGTCCTGCAACACGGCCTGGTAGAAGCCTGGTTGGAGGAAGTTGTCGCGCACTTTCAGCTGACCGGCATCGGGCTCGAGCGCTATACGCCTTTCGACGACCACACTGTCACCATGACGTTCCATGACGAGTGAGCCGCGGGGTGTTCGATTCCGGTACACGAACGCGATCGGAGTGCCGCTGGTGTGAACCTTTCGTTCGGCCGCGACAAGCAGGGGCATAGGCGCCGGGATCGCTTCGAAACCGGAGACCACGGCGCGATGGTCGCTCGGCCATGGTACGACCGTGACGTCGACTTCCCGCGCGCCGGCCTCCCCGACGAGGCGGCTGTCGATAACCTTCGCCGGACCGCCGTACCAGACAAAGTCAATGCGGGTTTGCAGGCTCTTGTCGGCGGGATTGTAGTCAGCAATTTTCGGCCGGGCCGCCCACCAGGTAAAGCCGGGGTCCGCTACGGGGTCCGGGTGGATGTCCCTGAATGAGTCGCGCAGCCCGGCCGCGGCCGCGGCGCCGGTCACCGGCCAGGGGACGATGTGATCCCGCCGGGGGAACCGGCCGAGGGCAGCTTCGATCCAGTCTTCGTGCGAGGGCGAGTTGAAGTCGCCGCTCAGGAAAACCGGCATGCCCTGCCGTGCAAGGCCGGGGAGTGCGGTGAGAAACGGTTCCATGACAGATAAGCGGACCCTGCGTTCCATCGCCACAACCTGCTCCGGGGTTCGCCCGGCGCGAAACCAGGCCGCCCCGGAGGGCGTCGGCGGCAAGTGTACATTCGCAATGGCCACCACCCTCCCAGGGAGAACTTCGACCAGGACGTACTTTCCTCCCGCCCCAGGCGGGTCGATCACCGGGTACTTCGAAACGATGTGATTGCGCAGGTCGTAGTGCCAGCCGAGGTCGCGCGCCAGCCGGGCCAGATTGCCTTCGGCTTCCTGGATGCCCACTATGTCTGCGTCGGCCGCGCGGATGGCATCGGTAATACCGGCGAAGCTTACGTGCGCGCCACCCCATTCGATGTTGAACGACATGACGCGAAACGAGGCAGGGCGACCCATTTCGCCGTCGATCTGTTGCCCTTCGTGTTCACTCGCCCCGGCCGCCGCCATACCGACCGCCGACAGCAATCCTGCTGCAATGGCCCGGCTCAGCGCCGTCAGGTTCTGGTGTAACACCGACTTGTCCAGAAGCAACTGACCTCGCGTCTCATTCCGTGGGGTTATCGTGCCTGCGCCTGCCACCAGTCCCGCACGCCTGGCGAGCGCTTATTCTTCTTCCCACTCCCCGTCACTGTTGACGGCGACTACCGGCGAGCGTGCCGCATGATCCGCCCAAAAACAAGAACCGAGCCGTCGCAGCTTCCGTTTCGGGACACCCATCAAACGTGGGACACCCGTTTCGGCACCCGTTTCGGGACACCCACCAAACGTAGGGACCCGCAGGAGCCTGGACGGAAACAGTGGGAAGAGTTGGGACACCCACAAGAAGGTGAGCATTCAGCAGTACCCACCGAATTGAAACTTTGTTAGACCGCCCCTCCGGAAGCAAGATGGCGTCATATCCGAGCGTCGCCGCTGATCTCACGCGGGATGCTGGATGATGGATATCCCCTAGATGCACGGCCGCTCAGGCCTGACATTCGGAGACCGGCGTAGCATACTGCCAATGCCAGAGAACCGGACAGTGCAGCGACCGCCGGAACGTGCTCCTGCCATGGCCTCGGTTCGCCGGTGTGATGCTGAATCAGCACAAAGGACCGTTCGGCAATCAACACCAGAGAATTCGGAGCCAATGTGGCGAACACCAACCAGGCGTTATGCGAGTAAGTCGTACTTCCATGAAGCCAGCAGCAGGACGATCAGCAATGCCGATAAGGCAATGCGCCATGCAAACGCTCTGGTCACCTTAGTTGAATCGCTTTTGCGCGAGGTCATATAGTACAGCGCAGAACCGAGGCTGAAGATCACGGCGATGAAGACGACACCGATTAGGATTTTCAAAGACGGCCCTCACAGCCCGAGGCTCAGAAGAAAGAAGCCCACAGTGGCGACGACCGCGGCCAAAGCAGCGTACGGCAACTGCGTGCGCACATGATCAATATGATCTGTTGCTGAGGCCATCGACGCAACCACTGTCGTGTCGCTGATTGGCGATGCGTGGTCGCCGAACACGGCGCCGGAAATCGCCGCTCCGAGGAACAACGGCACGGGCAGACCGAGGTTCAACGCGATCGGAACGGCTATTGGGATCATAATTGCAAATGTACCCCAGCTCGAACCTATGGAAAACGCGATGAACGACGAGGCAAGGAAGGTGAGAGGCGCAAGAAGTACGACCGGCAGGGTCGCGCCCACCACATTTGAAACGTAAACGCCGGTACCTAACAGCCCCGCAACGTCACCCAGCGCCAGCGCGAGCAGCAGAATTGCGGCAATAGGCAACAACGAGCCCGCACCCCGCATGAAGATCCGCGTCAACTCGCTGACCGTGCTGCGACGGCTGATCAGGATCATGGCCCATGCTACCGCAAGTGCGAACGTGACTGACCACAGGATGGAAACGGATCCAGACCCTTCGATCATGTTGCCGTCACCAGTGATATAAAGCGCAGCGGGCATCATCAGGACCATGGAAAGAATGGGCAGAACCATAAACGCCCCCGACGGAATATCAGCAGCTTTCTCGTCTGGCTGGTGCTGTTCTGCAGAGACGTCGATCAGCGGTATCGCGCCCGGCCAAAGCAGTTCACCTCCCTGTGTTCGTGCCTCCGCTTTTTTCATCGGGCCGATGTTCATGTTGGTCCATGCAACCAGGGCCGACAGCAATATCGCTGCGATTGCATAGAGATTGTATGGGATGGCCGCGATAAAGGTCGGCAGCGGATCCTCAATTCCGGACGCAGCCACCAGGCTGATTATGATCGCCCCCCAGGCGTTGAGCGGGATCATGACGCATACCGGCGCCGAGGTTGCATCGATGAGATACGCGAGCTTTTCCCGGGACACCTTGTAGCGGTCGAACAGCGGCCGGCTCACCGTGCCGGCGACAAGTAAAGTAATATTCGATTCGATAAAAATTACCAGACCTGTCATCCACGCAAGCAGCTGTGCGCGACGGCCGTTGTGCACCCAGCGCCGCGATTCGAGGAAGTGGACGAAGCCCCGCACACCCCCCGAATTCTCAATAGTCGCGATGAGCGACCCGATGATCAGCGTAAAAATGAGCACCCGCGTATCACCGGCGTCGCCAAAGACCTTGACCAGGCCTTCCAACGCCTCCGTCACGCCCAGGAAAGGGTTAAGTCCGTTCAGGAGGGTGTATCCGATCCAGATGCCGGCGAAAAGCGACAGCAAAACCTGTTTGGTCCAGATAGCCAGTACGATGGCAAGGATCGGCGGAAGGATAGAGTACCAGGAAGGCTCAGCCATAATTTTTCTTTGGATGTCCCGGTTAAGCGGCGGACCAGCGTACCCGACTGGAGCAGAGGCGCAGAGCTTACCGGCGGATGTAAAGGAAAGGTAGTCGATGTGCGACCGGCCGACGGAGGCTTCGTGCGATGCAGCCCCCAACCAGGATAGTGATTGGTAGACTTCCTTGTTATTCTTGGCCTGACCAAAATGCTGCCGGAGCCAATCATGCTGAAGAAGTCCGTTGCTCTGATATCCCTCGTTATCATGCTCGCCGCGTCGCTTGCCACGGGGGCAGACACAGCACCTGAAGATGCGAAAGCCTATCGAACGTCGGTGATGACGACACTGCGGGGCCACATCGGCGCCGCGTCGATGCATGTGCGAGGGCTGGTCGATGATAACGGCTTTCTCACAGCGCATGCCGAGGGCCTTGCCAACGGCGCTCGGGAACTGAAGTACATTTTCCCCGCCGGTTCCGACGTCGATGACTCGGAAGCGTTGCCGGTAATCTGGCAGGAACCTGAAGAGTTTGAGAAGGCGATAAGCCGTGCGCAGGAAGCGACTGCGGCGTTCAGCGATGCAGTGGCTGGCGGCGACGAGGCTGCCATCGGGGCAGCGTTTCGCGATGTCGGGGCGGCGTGCAGAGGCTGTCATGACCGGTTCCGGCTCGACACTGACTAGTGGCCTGTAACAGCGAAATCGGAAGTGTCTCGCTCGGTCTGGCGGTGCCTGGCGTGGTCTTCACTCAGCCGATAGCTAGGGCTATCGGCTTCGCTCCAGACCGGCGCCAGCCACCACCATCCCTTCGCGATGCTACTCCCGATTTCGCTGTTACAGGCCACTAGTCTGGCTTCTATCTCCTCCTTTGCGGCCGCGTGGCTGCTGTTCGCGCCGCCGTTGCCGGCGAACGAGGACCTGGTCGAGCGCGGCAAATATCTCATTCACGCGGGCGGGTGTGTGACCTGTCATACGGCCGAAGGCGACGACGCAGTGCCATTCGCGGGTGGGCGCGCGCTGGAGTCCCCGTTCGGAACTTTCTATGCGCCTAACATTACGCCCGATCGGCAAACCGGTATCGGCGACTGGTCGGATGAGGACTTTGTTCGTGCCTTTTGGGACGGTGTGAATCCTTCGGGCGAGGATTATTTTCCGGCATTTCCCTTCACGTCATATACTGGCGTGGCGCGCGATGATCTCCTCGCGATGAAGGCTTACCTGTTCAGTCTCGAGCCAATCGAGAAGGTCAATCGCGAGCACGACCTTCCATTCATGATGTCCTCGAGGCGTGCTTCCGGTGCGTGGAAGGCCCGCTACTTCAGTGCCGGACGATTCGAGCCCGATTCAAGTCAAAGCGATCAATGGAATCGTGGTGCCTACCTTGTCCGCCACCTTGGCCATTGCGGGGAGTGCCATACTCCCCGCAGCCGCCTCGGCGCGATCCGGGACACCCATGAACTTCGCGGGAATCCCGACGGGCCAGGCGACGAGAAAATGCCGAACATCACTTCCCATCCTGACGATGGAATCGGCCGCTGGACACTGAAGGACATAGAGTACTTCCTCGATATCGGCATGCTGCCGGATGGCGATTTCACCGGCGGTTCGATGTCTTCGGTCATTGAAGACAACACTAGTCGGCTCACAAGTGAAGACCGCCTTGCAATAGCCACGTATCTCAAATCGGTCGAGTGAGGCTGGAATGATCTACAAATCAGTACAAATCAGGACATCCATCGGACCGCAATCCGGGATCGCCCGCAGTCCGGGACATCCGCAGAGCGGGACGTAGTCCGGGCCATCCACAGGAGCGGCAAACTCGGACATCCACCGGCAAACTGGGACATCCACAGTGCCGGAGCTCATGACGCCGTGTCCGAAATTCGTATCCTGATCCACGAATCCACCGAAAAGTACAAGAAAGTGCGCAGCTCTCCTGCGTCGCCAGAGGGTAATGTCAAACCAATTCAGGGAGGAATCGAGATGACGATACCCAGGAAGCAGCAGATCAGTCTGGAGCACACCCGTTACTATCACTGCATGTCGCGATGTGTCAGACGAGCTTTCCTATGCGGCAAGGACCGGCTTACAGGAAAAGATTTCGAGCATCGTCGGCGGTGGATTGAGGATCGACTCGTCGAGCTTGCATCAATATTCGCAATCGAAATTCTAGCGTACGCAATCATGCATAATCACTACCATGTTGTCTTGCGCGTTGCCGATAAGAAGTCCGCGCGCTGGTCCAATAAGGAAGTTGCGAGACGCTGGGCACGACTCTTTGCTGTTCCAGAAGACGGCGTCAACGAACAAGAATTGTGCAGGTGGCGTGGCCGACTGGCGAGTATAAGCTGGTTTATGCGTTGCGTTAACGAGCCACTGGCCCGTCGGGCGAATCGTGAAGACGACTGTACCGGTCGTTTCTGGGAGGGCAGGTTCAAGCTTCAGGCGTTACTTGATGATGCTGCGGTTCTCAAGTGCATGACCTATGTAGATCTAAATCCGGTTCGCTCAGGTTTAGTGCGTCTCGCCGAGGACGCCCGACATACTTCCCTGAAGGCGAGGATCGACGGTAGAGATGCGCATTTGGTTGCACTAAGCGACAGCAGTTCGTCAACCGCAGATCGGATAGCAATCGGGCATCACGAGTACTTGAATCTGGTACGTTGGTCCGCTCGTTGTGTTCGCTCACGCAGACCTGGTCGAACTCCGTCCGGTTGTGTCCACTTCCTTGCGCGCATGCAGCTATCGCGCGCCCAGTGGGCGCGCGAAATGGTCCACTATGGACGCTGGTACTATCGAGCCGTCGGTTCCCTTACCTCCATCGAGCAGTACTGCTCGCACCTCGGCCAGCACTGGCTCAAGGGCACCGGGAGGTCGAGAGTTTGTCCCGCATGAGGTACGAATGGGGCTGTGGCGACGCGATAAGTTAGCCACCGACGCCCCTCAACCTCACCGGCTAAGTCTGCCCGCCTCGGGAAGGCCCTTATTCCGCATTTGGTTGATCCGCCAAGCTGACAATCACACTTGCCTCTACTGATCCGCGGTGTTACGTGAGCCTGGCACGGGCTGGTTAATGTCCGGCAGGCCTGTCTGGGCGAGAGCGGGTAATAGCCGGACTGGTGTGGCCGGTCTCTGGTGCCTCGTTTGACAGCGGAAGAGCCAATGGCTGTCCCCGAGTGCTATCGAAGCTGTCGAGGCTGATGGGTGTTCCTGGTCTCCCCTATCTCCTCAATCAGCGAAGTTCGTGGGTGTCCCCGATCAGTATCCCCGATCAGTAGCTCACGGCAGCGCCGTCTTCGGCACGCGAGTCGGCAGCTCCAAGGAAAACGCCTTTCTCCCGGTCGTGGAACACACCCATCGCTGAGCCGATCGTCCCGACCCGGCGAACATTGTGGCCGAGTTCCTGGTAGAGGCTGATCGTGTCCGGTGAGAAGCCATGTTGCTCGATCAGTGTACGGTCCGGCAGCCATTGATGATGAATTCGCCCGGCTTCGATCGACTCGGCGATCGTCATGCCATGGTCGATAACGTTCAGGATGGCTTGCAGAGTCGTATTAATGATGGTTTTGCCGCCGGGCGTGCCGGTTGCGAAAACCGGCACGCCGTCGCGTGCAACGATGGTCGGCGTCATGCTGGACAGCATGCGCTGCTCCGGACGAATACGGTTCGGTTCGGTGCCGATGCGACCGCTGACATCAGTTACGCCCGGCACCGCATTGAAATCTCCCATCTCGTTGTTCAGAAGAAAACCGGCGCCCTCCACAACGATATGAGATCCGTAGCCCCATTCCAGCGTATACGTCAACGACACCATATTGCCGTCCTTATCGACAACGGAAAAATGTGTGGTCTCGTCGCTTTCATATCGTTCGGCAAACAGCGCCGGATCGCTTTCTGACGCCCGCGACAGGTCGATACTGTCCCGCAGATTTCCGGCGTGCGACTTCGAAATCAGGCGCTCGACCGGCATGTCTTCGTTGAAATCGGGATCTCCGAGATAGCGCGCCCGGTCAGCGTACGCACGGCGCATCGATTCAGTCAGCAGATGCAGGTATCGCGCAGAATTATGTCCCGCAGCAGCCAGATCGTATCCCTCGAGAATATTCAGCATTTCGACAAGCACCACACCGCCCGAGCTCGGAGGCGGCATGCTCACGATCTCGTAGCCCCGGTAAGTGCCGCGGATCGGTTCGCGCTCGAGAGCTTCGTACTTTGCCAGGTCCTCCAGCGTGATGATGCCGCCGTGCCTTTCCATGAAATCAGCAATCAGCGCCGCGGTCTTGCCCTCATAGAAGCCGGCTTTACCGTGGCGTTGAATCCGTTCGAGCGTATTCGCCAGATCCTTTTGCACCCACATCTCGCCAGGCTCGTAAACGTCGCCGTCCGCCTTCAGAAAGATCCGCGCGGAACTTGGATACCTTTCCCAGCGTTCCTTGCGGCCCTTGAAGTCATCGTGGAGCTTCCAGGACACGGGTATGCCCTCACGGGCGAGCCGCGCTGCGGGCGCCACGAGGTCGGGCCACTTCAGTTTGCCGTATTCGCGATGTGCCAGGACGAGTCCGGCAACAGTGCCGGGAACGCCAACGGCCAGGATACCTTCGTGATTCGAGTTTTCCCGGACATTGCCGTCTTCGTCCAGATACATGTCTTCGGCAGCGGCGAGCGGCGCTTTTTCGCGGAAGTCGAAGGCGGTCGCTTCGCCGTCGGCCCCGTGGTAAACGAGAAAGCCGCCACCGCCTATATTGCCGGCGGTGGGCCAGGTTACGGCAAGTGCAAATGCCGTCGCAACGGCGGCATCGACTGCATTGCCGCCGTTTCGCAGGGTCTCTATGCCGACCTCCGATGCGAGCGCGGATGAGGACGCCACCACACCATTCTTGCCGCGGACGGCGCTTCGCCCGGCGGCGTCGGCACTGATCGAAGTCAAAAGCAGCGCTGCGGAGAGAGCGGCTACGATAAGATGACGCATTCTGAACATCTGCATACGTTGGATCCCGCTACGGCAAACTGATGGAAGACCGGATGGAAGAGAGCGGCGCATTCATGTTGTTCGGGAACACCGGCTCTGCATCAGAAATCGGGCATTCTACAGGAAGGAGCACGCGAGTTACCTGTGCTTGAGTCCATATGAAACCTGACCGCGAGAGGCGATCGCCTTATGGGTGAAGCAATCCCGAAGTCGGTGACTCGGGACCTCTACGACCTTCTGACCGGCGATGAGGATGCGCGCGTGTGCCGGGATATACCCGACGATGCATGTCGTGAGCAGCCACGAAATTTCTTTATTCACATCGGGTCGCTCATTGCGTCAAAAACGGGAGACCGCCTGTCCAGCCCCAAACTTGTGCTGTCATGGCTGTTTACCAGCCTCGGTGCTCCGACGTTCATGCTTGGCCTGCTGGTGCCGATCCGCGAGTCCCTGTCGCTGATTCCGCAATTGTTTGTCGCGCGTGCCATCCGCCGTGTCGGTGTTCGCAAATGGTTCTGGGTTGCGGGTAGCGTCGTACAGGGCCTTGCAGTGGCTGCCATGGCAGCGGTTGCGCTTTCTCTCCACGGTGCGCCAGCCGGCTGGAGCATCCTCGGAATGCTGGTCGTGTTCAGTCTTGCCCGTGGCGTGTGCTCTGTCGCTGAGAAGGACGTGCTGGGAAAGACGATCAGCAAGAGCCGGCGTGGCACCGTTACGGGGTATGCGTCGTCGGTGGCGGGAGCTATCACAATTGTCGTGGGGTTCATGGCACTTGCACTGAAGCCGGGCGAACAGGGACTCATTCTGTTCGTGGGCCTGCTGGTGATCGCGGGTGCGTTGTGGATTCTCGCGGCACTCATCTTCAGCCGCCTGGAGGAATACAGCGGGGCCACAGAGGGAGGTGGCAACGCAATTGCGGAAGCGCTGCGGCAGATGCATCTCATTCGGGAGGACAGGGACCTGAGGCAGTTTCTGGTCGTCCGGACGCTACTGCTGTCGACCGCGTTGGTCGCGCCGTTCTACGTCAGCATCGCGAGCCAGCACTCCGGCGGCGCCCTGACGCAGTTCGGCGCCATGTTGATTGCAACCGGTGCTGCCAGTTTTCTGAGTGCGCCGGCCTGGGGCAGGCTGGCCGATCGCTCGAGCCGGCAGGTGATGGCCCGAGCGGCGCTCCTGGCTGGCGTTTCGGGAGTCGTGACCGCAGGCCTCGCGCACACGCCGGACCTGCCTTACCCGGCGATCGCGTTTTCTGCGACGTACTTTCTGCTCAACATTGCGCACGCAGGCGTTCGAGTCGGGCGGAAGACCCATCTGATCGATATCGCCACGGCGGAAAATCGTGCAAGTTATGTCGCTGTCAGCAACACATTCATCGGCGTAATGCTGATCGTGGGCGGCACGTTTGGCGGTATCGCCTCGCTGGCGGGCCCCACAGCCGTAATCCTGTTGCTATCGGCGATTTCGTTCATTGCTGCCGGTGCGGCACGGCGCCTCAAAGATGCCCAGTAGCGCAGCCCTGTCGTCACAAACACAGATACGTCGGTCTCGGCGCGCAGCCGCAACGCACCGCTATAACTCGAAGCCGGAATTCTGAAGAGGCCGTCCGACCCCATGTTATAAATATACCCGGCAGTATTGCCTTTAATGTGCCAGCGAGGATCCGTCATGAATCGTCTATTACTCCCAGTTGCAGGTGTCCTTCTTTCTGCCTGCGCCGACTCGAGTTCGACCGCAGCCGCAGAGGCAGCTTCCGGCGACCGCCCGTTCGTCGCGACGCCGGTTGCGACGCTGGACGAGCCCTGGGCGATGACTTTCCTTCCTGACGGTCGCCTCCTGGTTACGGAAAAGAAGGGGCGTCTGCTCATCGTTACGCAGAACGGTGATTTGTCACAGCCGGTAACCGGCGTTCCGGACGTTGATTATGGCGGCCAGGGCGGACTGGGCGATGTCGTTCTCCACCCGCGATATGCGAGTAACGGCACAATTTACCTGAGCTATGCAGAGGCTGGCGAAGGCGATGTGCGCGGCGCCGCGGTCATGCGTGCGACGCTGACTTTGAACGAGGATGGCGGCACATTGAGCAAACAACAGGTGATCTGGCGTCAGGAGCCCAAGGTGACGGGCCGAGGGCACTACGCGCACCGGATCGCTTTCTCAGATGATGGCCATATGTTCATCTCCTCAGGCGACCGGCAGAAGTTCACGCCGGCGCAGGAAATGCAACAAAACCTCGGCAAGATCGTGCGCCTCAATGACGACGGAACGGTGCCCTCGGACAATCCGTTTTCGGATCAGGGCGGGGTCGCCGCGCAAATCTGGACGCTGGGACATCGGAATCCACTCGGCATCGCGTTCGGCGCAGGGGGTCGGCTTTGGGAACACGAAATGGGGCCGCGCCACGGTGATGAGTTGAACCTTATCGTTCGCGGCGAGAATTACGGCTATCCCGTCGTCTCAAATGGAAATCATTACGATGGCCGCAGCATTCCGGACCACGACACTCGACCCGAATTCGAAGCGCCAAAGACTTACTGGGTACCGGCGATCTCGCCCGGTGGACTGATCATCTACAGCGGCGACCTCTTCCCCGAATGGAAAGGCAATGCGTTCCTCGGCGGCCTGTCATCCGAAGCCCTGATTCGCGTCGAAATTGAAGGGGACTCTGCCAGGGAAGCCGAGCGTTTCGAGATGGGTGAGCGTATCCGCGAAGTCGAACAAGGCCCCGACGGCGCAATCTGGCTTGTTGAGGACGGTGACGACGACTCTGGCCAGGGCGGACGACTGCTCAAATTGACTCCCTCCTAAACCGGGACACCCATCAACCTCGTTCGCAACTGCGTCCGGCGCCGTTTACAGTCTGTACAGCCGGGGTGGGTCTCCGTGTTGGTCGTGCCGCATTTCTGTGTCGCGCCATTTGATGGATGTCCTCGAACATGTTTCTGTGCCGCGCCATTTGATGGATGTCCTCGAACATGCTCGAACATGTTTGATGGATGTCCTCGAACATGCCGAGCCTCAAGTGGCGCCTAGCTGGACGTCGGGAGGGACTTCGATCCAGGTGGCGAGGCAGCGAGCAAGAGGGGTGTTGGCCTCGCCGAACAGGGTTGCTTCAGCCAGATACTTACGTCCCTCGCGGCTGGTCTGATGGGCGGCGATGACGCATCTTTCTCCTATAACGGGTTTCGCCACGATTGTGACGGCCTG
>Ga0299913_10002146_pt1 | contig 15374 bp, 15 predicted proteins | sample RVTome_9_FD_201360 | JGI IMG/M metagenome (GOLD analysis project Ga0299913, IMG submission 201360) | Soil microbial communities from uranium-contaminated site in the Upper Colorado River Basin, Wyoming, United States - RVT155D38 (version 2) ...
GGCGAGGGGGCGGCGGCCGTCGCCATGCACGCGCGCACGGCTCGGCAGAAGTTCTCCGGCGAGGCCGACTGGTCGCACATCGCGCGGCTGAAGGAGGCGCTGTCGATCCCGGTGATCGGAAACGGCGACATCCGCGAGCCGGACGACGCCCTGCGGATGCTGGCCGAGACCGGCTGCGACGGCGTCATGATCGGCCGCGCCGCGACCAAGAACCCGTGGATCTTCTTGCAGATCGCAGCCCGCATGGAGGGCTCGACGGTGCCCGAGCCGACGCTCGCCGATCGCCGACGGCTGATCCTCGACCACTTCCGTTTGGTGGCCCAGCGGGAGGAGGGCGGCTACGCCCTCCACAAGCTGCGCAAGTTCACCGGCTGGTACACGCACGGCCTGCCGCACGGGCGGCGCCTGCGCCAGCAGATCCAGGGACTACCCGACGTGCCGACCTTCCTCGCCGCCGTCGAGCGCTTCTTCGACGAGATCCTGGAGCAGCAGGCGGCTTGAGCGGCGACGGGCACTCGGTGACGAGCCCGCTCCCTCCCGACGAGGCCCTGGCCGAGGTGGCCCGTGTGGTCGAGGATTGGGGGGGGCGCTGGCAGCCCGGCATCGGCGGCGGCCGGCTCGAGCTGCCGGTGACGGCGGGCCTGCGTCGCGGCGTGCTGGCCGGCCGGCTCGCGATCGCGCGTCACCCCGCCGGCTCCCGGCTCTCCCTCGAGATCGAGGAGAGCCGCTGGCAGGTCCATCGCTCGGGCGTGGCGGTGCTGCTCCTGGGGGCCGCGGGCGCCCTCTCGGTCACGCTCTGGCCGTTTTTCCCGGCCCTGCTCGGCCTCGCGCCCCTCGGCGGGGTGCTCGCCTTCGTCGCCTGGTTCCTGATCGTCTCGCGACTCCGCTCCAGCGGCGCCGAGGAGTTCCTCGAGCAGCTCGCGGCGCCCCCGCGGCGCGCGGCGGAATGATCCGCCGCCGCCGGGCGTAGTAGACTGTGCCCGGTTCTTTGATGGGGGCGCACAGGCTTCGACGGGAAACAGTGCGGCTCCGAGGTTGCGTGTCGATCTTCCGCTCGTCAAGCGGATTTCATACCTGCCAACGACAACTTGGCCCTGGCTGCTTAAACAGCGAGTCAGCGTCCCGGCGGAAGGCCTTGATTCGCGGCATCCGTCGGGGCGACGCTAAAGCGGATCAAACGCGACGGCAGGTCCCTGGCCGTTGCGGGATCACTCGTGGGACTGGCCGGCTGTGCTCGGTTGCTCCGGTTCGCACCGCAGCCGGCGAGAACGACAAACCGGGGCTACGCACGTAGAGACCTCCGAGACGCGTTTTCCGGACGTGGGTTCGATTCCCACCGCCTCCACCATTTCCGCCCCTTCTCCAGCCGACTCCCTCGATCGCTCACTGGCCCCGCGGCGCCCCGGCGTCTTGCCGCCAGTCCCCGCCGGCGATCCGGAGACCGACACTCAGGTGCTCGCGCTCGTCGCCGTACTCGTTGTACGTCCAGGACACGAAGATCCGCTCCGCGACGACCACTCCCACGCGGGCGAGCGGCGCCCACGAGGTCGTGTGCCGATCGAGCAGGGCGAGGGACTCGCGACTCCAGCGGCCGCCGGCGAAGAGATGGAGGGTGATGCCGGCCCCGCTCCGCCAGCGCGCTTGCGCGCCCAGCACGGCGTGCGACCGGAAGCCGGGGATGCTGTCGGCTTCGAGCCTGGGCCCCACGTCGAGGTCGTCGGCGGGCAGGAAGAGCCGCTCGGCCTCCAGCCGCAGCCGGGGGTGGAGCCTCGAGCCCAGGTATCGCAGCTCCACCTCCTCCTGACCGAGCACGCGGTGCAGAGCATTCTGGGCCGCTTGCCCGAACAGCCCTCGGCCCACGTGCACGGCTCCCCCTTCCGCGTACAGGCTCCACGCTCCGAGGTCGGGAAGGGCTCGGCCCGCGGTCAGGTGGGTCTCGTCGAAGCGTCTACCGGCCTGCCGGTCCGTGAACGCGTTCTCGCGCAAGGTGAAGGTGTACGGTCCGCGCTCGGCGGCGAGGGCGACCGAGAAGGTGTACAGGTCGTCCTGGTTGTCGCCGGTGAGGAAGTCGTTCTCGGTGGCGACACGGAGGTCGACGGCCAGGGCCGGAGCGGTCGCGAGCGCCAGGGCCGCGACGAGGCCCGCGGCCACGAGAGGTCCCCCCGAGCGGCCGGCGAGCCGGCGGCCGCGGACCGTTGATCGGGAGAGACTCTGGCTCGGAGATTCGCGGTGCGGCGACATGATCGCTGTCCTCCTGCACCGCCCGGGAAGTTCACAGGCCTTGCCATCCGGCAGGACGCCTCGCCGGAACCTCTAACCCTCTGTGGGTCAATCAGTTGCGCGGTCGGCGCGGGCGCGTTGGCGGAGCCGGAGACTGCGCGGAATCAGACAGGGTGTCGAGAATCGGACAGCCCTCTGGTCGCCTACTCCTCGGCCCGCTCGACGTCGTCGTCCGGCACGTCCTCGCCGCCGGTCTCCGCGCCCCTCCTCGGCAGCAGGATGAGGGCGCGGCGCTGGCGCAGGTTGGCGAGCCAGGCCGGGATGAAGGCGGCCAGGGAGGCATGGAGGTCGCACAGCTCGGCGAGCAGGCGCGCCAGGCGCTCCCGCAGGTCGGCGATGGCCGGCAGCGGCGAGGTCCCCAGGCGCCGGTAGGTCTCCTCGAGATCGAGGAAGACGAGCGCCTTGACGGCGAGGCTGCGACAGAGGCGGTCCAGCGCCTTGGTTTCCCCGTAGCGCACGCCCGGCATCACCAGCACCGACTGCAGGCCCGGTAGAAGCTCCTCGACCATCCCGCGGAGGAAGTGCAAGGCGGCCTTCCACTCGGGAGCCGTGGCGACCAGGCGGGCGTCCCCCTCCATGCGCTCCACCAGCCGGTTCATCGCCTCGGGACCGCGGGCCCCCAGGGAGTCGAGCGACTGCCGGATCTCCGAGACCGCCTCGTGGAGGGCCTCGGTCTCCTCGACGTCGCGGGCGAAGCGCTGCGAGAGGAAATAGTCGGCCTCATGGGAGCTGCGCGGGTCCCCCTCCATGAGGGCGCCGAGGGTGTCCTGGAGAAAGGCGAAGAGGCGGCCTGCCGCGGTGGCCAGCTTGCTCCGGCCGGCGCCCTCCCCTCCTGGCCCTATGCCGCCGAAGGCGGCGTAGAGCTCCCGGAAGATCACCTCGTCGAGCTCGCGCCACGACGCGAGCGCCCGCTCGCGCGCCCGCTCGAGGTCCGGTACGCAGGAAGCCTCCTCGAGCAGCGGCGCGAGCTCTCTCTTCAGCCGCTGGTGGACCTCCATCACATGATCGCGGATCCGCGTCAGCTGCCGCGGCGAGCAGTGGAGGAGGAAGTAGTGGCTGTCGAGCACCTCCTCGAGCTCGCGCAGGGCCGTCAGGACCACCCGCAGGCGCGGGTTCTGGCGCCGACTCCGTTCCAGCGACCAGGCGACGACCGAGACGCCCTCCGGCAGCTCGACCTCCCGGCCCCGTACCTGGATGACCTGGCGTACACCCTCGCGCTCGCGAGTCACGGGTTCCCCCTTCGGTGGTGTGGTTCTAGCGGCCGGCTGGAGACGGTGTCAAGCGCCGCGCAGCAGGCTGACGCTCTTGACCCGCGCCCAGACGGGGAGACCGGGTGAGAGCCCCAGGAGGTCGCGAGAGCGCGAGGTGACGGTCGCCAGGAGGGCCGGGGCCGGGTCCCGCGAAGTGCGACCGAGACGCACCAGCACCTCCCCGGGCGCGATCTCGGTGAGCTCCAGCACCTCGAGGCGCAGCACGTTCAAGATCGAGGTCGGCGGACCCTCCTCGAGGGCGACGCTGACGTCGCGCGCGCGGACGTGGACGCGCACGGGGTCTCCGGGCTCGCCGTCCAGGCGCCGCACCCAGAGCTCGCCCCACGCCGAGGCGAGCACGCTGAGATGATGCGCCTCGTCGTGGCGCAGGAGCCGGCCCTCGACGGCGCTGCCGGCCTCGTCCCCCAGGGTCCGTCCGACGTCGAGGCGCGAGAGGAGCTCGCCCACGCCCCCGCTCGCCACCACCCGCCCGGCCTCCATCCAGACCAGCCGATCGCCCGCCCGTGCTGCCTCCCAGGGGGCGTGCGTGACCCACACCACCGGCACCGCGAGCTCGCCGGCCAGGCGCCGCACGCGCTCGAGGATGGCGCCCGCCGCCGCCAGGTCGAGCGCCGCCAGCGGCTCGTCCAGCAGGAGGAGGGCGGGCGCCGCGAGCAGGGCGCGGGCGATCGCCACTCGCTGCCGTTCCCCGCCGGAGAGCCCCGCCGGCGACCGCCCGAGCAGCTCGCCGAGCTCGAGCGACTCGACGATCCGCGTCGGGTCGGCAGCGGGCCCGCCGCCGGCCCGCCGCCGGGCGTACTGGAGGTTGCCCGCCACCGAGAGATGGGGGAAGAGGGCCGGCTGCTGGAGGACGTAGCCGACCCGGCGCCGGTGGGGGGGCAGGAAGAGGCCCGCCCGGTCGTCCTGCCAGAGTGCACCGTCGACGCCGACCACCGCCTCCGCGGCGCGGTGCAGGCCGGCGAGACACCGCAGGAGCGTCGTCTTGCCGGCTCCCGAGGGGCCCATCAGACAGGTCACCGCCCCCGCCGGCGCCGCCAGCTCGCAGTCGAGCTCCAGCGCTCCCAGGCGGGTGCGCACCCGGGCCGACAGCCCGCTCACCCGCCGAGCCTCCCGCCCCTGCGGTTCCAGGCGTAGATCGCCAGCAGGACCGCGAAGGAGAAGGCGATCAGCCCCGCCGAGAGGCGGTGGGCCGCCGCGTACTCCAGCCGTTCGACGTGCTCGAAGACGGCGACCGAGAGGACACGCGTGCGCTCGGGCACGGCGCCGCCGATCATGAGGACGATCCCGAACTCGCCGACGGTGTGGGCGAAGGCGAGCACGGCGGCGGTGAGGAAGCCGCGCCGAGCCAGTGGCACGACGATCGAGCGGAAGCGATCCCACGGTCCGGCACGCAGGGTGGCGGCGGCCTCGAGGAGCCTCGGATCGACCGCCTGGAAGGCATTCTGCAGGGGCTGCACGACGAAGGGGAGCGAGTAGACGACGGAGCCGACGACCAGGCCACCGAAGGAGAAGACCAGACGTGCGCCGCCGAGCGCCTCCCAGACACGCCCGACCGCGCCCTGCGGGCCGAGCAGCACCAGGAGATAGAAGCCGAGGACGGTCGGCGGCAGCACCAGCGGCAGCGCCACCAGCGCCTCGACCACCGTGCGCGGCGCCGAGGGACCGCCGGCCAGCCACCAGGCCAATGGCGTGCCGACGAAAAGGAGGACAAGCGTCGAGACCGCCGCCAGACGCAGGGTCAGCCGGATGGGGGAGCTGACGGAGGAAGGTGCCCCGCCCGACGGCGCTCGGGGCGGCGCCGGGCCGGTCCCTTCCGCCGCGGCGCCGTAGCCGGCGGCGGCGAGGAGGGCGACGGTTTCGGGCGCCCGCAGGAAGGCCGCGAGCGGCTCGCCGCGGCCGGTGAGGACGGCGGCGTCCTGGCGGATGGGAGCGTGCAGCCTCTCCGGAATCGACCAGCACTCGAGGTCCCCCCGCCCGGCGGCGGACCGGCGGAGCGCCTCCGCTGGGAACGGCGGGGTGTTCGCCGTCGTCTGCGCCAGCGCCACGATCCCCAGCTCGGCGTTGCCGGAGCGCACGAGTTGGAATGCCTGCGCCACGCTCTCGCCGTAGACTAGACGCGCCTCGAGGTCCCGTCGCAGGCCGAGCCGCTCGAGGGCCTCGACCGCGGCCAGGCCGTAGGGCGCCAGGGCGGGATTGGCCAGCGCCAGCCGGCCGTCTGTCGCCGCCATCTCCTCGAGACGTGCCGTGCCGCGCCGGGAGCCGGGGCCGCACAGGGCCAGCCGGCCGACCGCATAGGGGAAGCTGCGGATGGCCAGTCCCTTCTCGACCAGCAGCGCCGGACGCTCGGCGTCCGCGGCGAGGAAGAGATCGAACGGAGCTCCGTTGGCGATCTGGGCGTAGAGCTGTCCGCTCGAGCCGCCCGCCAGGACGACCGCCTCGCCGCTCGCCGCCTCCCACTCGCGTGCCAGCGCCTCCGCCGTCGCCAGGAAGTTCGCCGCCACGGCGACACGCACCGGCTCGGCCGCGACCGGCGCCGCGAGAAGCAATGCCAGCAACCCGACCGGCCACCGTCGACCAATGGCCGGCAGTGGCGCGTCGGCCGCGCTGCGATGTCGCCCCTGTAGGGGAGGGCCTTGCGCCCTCCCGGGCGGGGCGGGCGAGCCCGGCCGCGCAGAGGTGGCGCCGGACGACGCCGGCCGCGGCGAACGGAGGCCGCGCCGCGCCGTCACGGTCCGGCTGCCGCCTCGCCGTCACGGGCCGCGAGGGCGCCGGCGATCGACTCCGGGTAGGGAGGCTCGAGGACGCCGGCGTCGGTCACGATGGCGCGGATCAGCTCGGCGGGCGTGACGTCGAAGGCGAAGTTCGTCACCGGCGCCTCGGTCGGCGAGACCTCGGTCCCGAAGACCCGGCGCACCTCCTCCTCGTCGCGCTCCTCGATCGGGATCTCCGCTCCGCTGGCGGTGGCCGGGTCGATCGTCGACAGGGGCGCGGCGACGTAGAACGGCACGCCGTGACGCGCGGCGAGGGCGGCGACGGTATAGGTCCCGATCTTGTTGGCCGTGTCGCCGTTGGCCGCGATCCGGTCGGCACCCACCACCACGCGATCGACCAACCCGCGACTCATCAGCGCGCCGACCGAGGAGTCGGTCACCAGGCGGTAGGGGATCGACTGGCGGCCGAGCTCCCAGGCGGTGAGCCTGGCGCCCTGGAGCAGGGGCCGGGTCTCGTCGACCCAGACCATCGCCAGCCGTCCGGCGCTCCACGCCGCCTGCACCACGCCGAGCGCCGTCCCGTAACCCGCGGTGGCGAGAGCTCCCGTGTTGCAGTGGGTGAGCACCCGGTCGCCGGCCGCGAAGAGCCGCGCCCCGTGGCGACCGATGGCGCGGTTGGCCTCGACGTCGGCCGCACGCAGCTCCTCCGCCCACGCCAGGAGGACCTTGGCGGCCTCGCTCGGCGCCGCGTCGAGCACCCGGCGCGCTACCCGCTCGCCGCGGTCGAGCGCCCAGCGCAGGTTCACCGCCGTGGGCCGCGCCACCACCAGGGTGTCCCACGCCCGCTGGAAGCGCTCGGCCGTCGTCTCGCCCGGGCCGTGCAGCACGCCAAGCACCAGGCCGTAGGCCGCGGCCACCCCGATCGCGGGCGCACCGCGCACCGCGAGGCGACGGATGGCCGCCGCGACATCCTCCGGGTGCCGGCACTCCAGCCAGTCCTCGTGGTGAGGCAGCACGGTCTGGTCGAGGAGCCTGAGCACGTCGCCGTCCCAGCGGATCGGCGAGAGCTCCGCGGGGGCTTCGCGCACGGAGCGATCATGACAGACCGCTGCCGCGGCTCCGGGCAGCGCTACAATCCTCGGCCCCGGCCCCACGTCGGGCCGCCATTCCCCCGCGAGGAGCCGACCGACATGAAGGGCGATCCCAAGGGCCTCCACTTCGCCACCCGCGCCATCCACGCCGGCCAGCCGCCGGACCCGACGACCGGTGCGGTGTCGGTGCCGATCTACGCCACCTCGACCTACGTTCAGCCCGAGCTCGGCCGCAACAAGGGCTTCGAGTACGCGCGGGTCCAGAATCCCACCCGCACGGCGCTCGAGGAGAACGTCGCGTCGCTCGAGGGCGGCGTCTCCGGCCATGCCTTCACCTCCGGGATGTCGGCGATCTCCGCCCTGCTGACGATGGTGGGCAGCGGCGACCACGTGGTCGCCTCGCACACCGTCTACGGCGGCACCTACCGGCTGCTGACCCAGGTGTTGGACCGCTACGGCGTCCTCTCGAGCTGGGTCGACACCAGCGACCTGGACCGCATCGAGGCGGCGGTGACCCCGGCGACGAGAATGGTCTACATCGAGACGCCGACCAATCCGATGATGGAGATCACCGACATCGCCGGCGCCGCCGAGATCGCCCACCGGCACGGCGCCGTCCTCGCGGTCGACAACACCTTCGCGTCGCCGTACTTCCAGCGCCCGATCGCGCTCGGAGCCGACGTGGTGGTCCACTCCGCCACCAAGTTCCTCAACGGCCACAGCGACGCCCTGGGCGGCGTTCTCGTCGCCACCACCGAGGAGCAGCGCGACTGGTTCGCCTTCGTCCAGAAGTCCGTCGGAGCCGTCCTGTCGCCCTTCGACAGCTTTCTCACCCTGCGCGGCATCAAGACCCTCGCCGTGCGCATGGAGCAGCACGAGCGGCTGGGCGGCGCCGTTGCCAAGTTCCTGGACGCCCACCCCAAGGTCGAGCGCGTCTTCTACCCCGGGCTGCCCGCCCATCCCAACCATGAGGTGCACAAGGGCCAGGCCTCGGGCTTCGGGGCGCTCATCAGCTTCGACCTCGGCGGCTTCGACGCCGCCAAGCGGTTCCTCGATCGCCTCCGGGTGCTCTCCCTCGCCGAGAGCCTCGGAGGAGTCGAGAGCCTGATCTCGCACCCCGCCACCATGACCCACGCCTCGATTCCCTCCGCCGAGCGCGCCCGGCTCGGCATCACCGAAGGCCTGGTGCGCGTGTCCGTCGGTCTCGAGGACCTCGATGACCTGCTGAGCGATCTCGAGCAGGCCCTCGGGGCGGTGTGACCGGCCCCGCAGACCCCGTGACGCCCGGCGCCTACGGGACCTGCTCGCGGGGGACGACCTCGTCGTCGAACTCCGCGTCTTTGTCGAGGCTCGCCGCGATCCACGCGAGGAAGCGCTCTTCGCCGCGCGCGACGGTGAAGGCCAGGATCTCGGGCAGCTCGTAGGCGTGGAGCTCCTGGATCGCCGCCTCGATCGCCTCGTACTCCGAGGCCAGGCTCTTGATGATCAGCAAGTACTCGCAGTCGTCGCAGATCTTGCTCTGCCAGCGGTAGACCGAGCGGTGGACCTTGATGATGTTCACGCAGGCGGCGTGACGGCGAGCGACGAGCTCCTCCGCGACGAGGTTGGCCTGCTCCTGGGTTCCGACAGTCGTTGCGACGACGATAGCGCTCACGACCCGCGCACCATACTCAAGCTCCGCCGACGCGTCAACGCGCCGAAGGGTGGGCGGAGCCGCCGCGGCCGCTCACTCACGCCGCCACGTCTCCGCCTCCGCGTCGTAGGCGAGGATCTTCACCTTGCCGGTGCGGCCGAAGAGGCGCACCGCCATCAGGTGGCGGCGGCTGTCGGTGAGGTAGACGGAGCCGGGCGTCGAGGTGCCGAGGGGGTCGAAGGAGGCGATGTCCGAGAGGTTGAAGCGGATGGGGTCGTCGAGCCTGTCGAGCCGCCGGGAGGGGTCGCCGGGATCTCGAGGCGCCGGTCCCGGCGGGAAGCCGAAGCGGACGTCGGCTCCGAGGTGCTCGAGCCGCCGCGGTGCGGCGAGCGCCGGATCGACCCCGCTGTCGATGTCGCGCGTCGAGAGTCCGTCGCCGTCGCCGTCGCGGTGGAGGGTGAACGAGACCGCACCGTCCGCCGCCACGCGGAACTTCAAGCCGACGCGGGCACCGCGCTTGGCCGCCTCGGAGCGGGCCAGGCGCAGCGCCCCGGCCACCTCGCCGGCCGCGGCCCGCGCCCGCAGGCGACCGGTCCACTGGACGAGCGGCGGCGCCGCCACGGAGAGCAGGATCCCGGCGGCCACCAAGGTGACCAGCAGGCCGAGGAGCTGGAAGCCGGCGCGCCCGCCTGAAACGGGCCGGGCGGGGCGGCCGGGGGCCGCCCCGCCGACGACCCTGGACATCAGCCCTCCGGCTCCTCGTCGGCGCGCGCCGTGCGCACCTTCTCGGTGAGCGTGGTGGCGCCGTCCACCGTCACGTGGGGACGCATCAGGTCGAAGGTCGCGTCGCCGATGCCGCGCACCAGCAGCAGGTCGTCGACGGACTCGAACGCGCCGTTGGTCTCGCGGAACTCGACGATGCGCTGGGCGATCGAGGGACCCACCCGCGGCAGCAACGCGAGCTCTTCGGCCGAGGCCTGGTTGAGATTGACGACGCCGGCGGCGAACGCGGCTCCGGCGCTCAGGGCGAGGGCGACGAGGGCGCACAGGGCGCCCGTTCTCAGGTTCCTGTTCATTTCTCTGTTCCTCCGTTCCATGTCGTGGCTTGGCGAGCCGCTCTGGGCCCGCGGGGTTCGTGGCCCGCACCACGCGGGCCACGGCTTGTCGTCGCGCTGTCGTTCGGTCTCCCGTCTGCCGCGCCTCCTTTCTCCGGTTGAGGTTCGCGGGCGAGGAGATCAAGCCGCCTGCCAGATCGTCAGCGAGTGCGTAAGTGGTGGAAAACAAACGAGTTGTGTTGAGATCGGACGGAGCCCGAGGAGCGCTGATGGTCCAGCGATTCGTCGCTCCCGGCCTCCCGCCGCGGGCGGCCTCGCGATCTGGACCGCGAGGCAGGGCCGGCAGTCGGGATTCGCATCGGTGTCCAGGGTTCTGGACCCGGCGCGCGATCGCTTGACGTCGCGGGAGGCGACGGCTGCTAGATTAGCCGGTCCATGGCCGAGCGACGCACGTCCACGACCCGGGAGTACCTGGAGGCCCTGCTGATCGCCGGGATCTTCCTCGGGTTCTCCAACACCTTCGTGGTGAAGACCTTCTACATCCCCAGCGCCTCGATGGAGGACTCCCTGCTGGTCGGCGACCATCTCTTCGTCAACCGATTCGTCTACGGACCGTCGCGCTTCCCCGCCCTGGCCGGCTTGTTGCCCCGGCGCGACGTCGAGCGCGGCGACATCGTGATCTTCCGCTCCCCGGAACCCCCCCACCAGGACCTGGTGAAGCGCTGCGTGGCGCAGGGAGGCGACCGGGTCGAGATCATCGACAAGGAGCTCTACATCAACGGCGAATGGGTCGAGGACGGCTCCTACACCAAGCACGTCGACCCCCGGGTCGATCCCCGGCGCGACCGCTTCGGTCCGGTGACCGTGCCCGCAGGCCGCTACCTCTGCCTGGGAGACAATCGCGACCGCTCCCACGACTCCCGCTTCTGGGGCCCGCTGCCGCGGGAGATGGTGAAGGGGCGGGCCTTCCTCATCTACTGGTCCTACGGAGGCGAGACCTCCGACGGCGTCTGGCACGGCTGGACGGCGAAGGTGCGGCAGCTCCTCGGTACCGCCACCGGCTTCTTCACCAAGACGCGCTGGGGCCGTACCTTCGAGGTCATTCGCTGAGGGTCCCATGGCCGCGCGCCGGACGCTGACCCGCGAGTACCTCGAGGCCCTGCTCGTGGCCATGGTGTTCGCCGTCTTCGCGCGCACCTGGGCGGTGCAGGCGTTCAAGATCCCGACCGGCTCGATGGAGCAGAACCTGCTCATCGGCGACCACATCCTGGTCAACAAGTTCGCTTACGGCCCGACGCTGTGGGTGGGCGAGAGGGTGCTCCTGCCCCTGCGCGACATCCGCCGCGGCGACATCGCCGTCTTCAAGTTCCCGGACGATCCGAGCCGCGACTTCATCAAGCGCTGCATCGGCCTGCCGGGCGACCGGATCGAGATCCGCGCCAAGCAGACCTACGTCAACGGTCGGCGCGTCGAGGACAGCGGCTACACCTTCTTCACCGATCCCCACACCTATCCCGAGAACCCCCTGCTGCACGAGTCGTTCAGCCGCCGCGATCACTACGGCCCGTACGTCGTGCCCGAGGGTCACTACTTCTTCCTCGGCGACAACCGGGACAACTCCAACGACTCGAGGTTCTGGGGCGCGGTGCCGGCCGAGTACGTCAAGGGCCGGGCCTTCATGATCTATTGGTCCTTCGCCGGCGACGAGGCGGTGGCGGAATGGGCGGGGATCCAGGGCAAGCTACAGCAACTCGGCCAGGTCGCCGGTCACTTCCTCGACCGGACGCGGTGGCACCGCAGCTTCCGCCTGGTGCGCTGACCCGGGCCGCCCGGCGTCCGTACGCTACAATCCGCTCGTCGTCGCAACGAGATCTCTGGAGGTAGACCATGCGCAAGAGGTCGCGTCAGGCCGGTGAGGGACTGGCCGGCTGTCTGTTCTGGCTCGCCATCCTCGGCATCTTCCTGCTCGTCGGCTTCAAGACGGTGCCGGTGAAGATGAAGAGCTCGCAGCTCTACGACTTCATGGTCGAGCAGGCGAAGTTCTCGCCCAAGAGCTCGGCGGAGCTGGTCCAGCGACGCATCGTCGGCAAGGCCCGCGAGTTCGGCCTGCCGGTGACCTTGAAGGACGTCTCGGTGGTCAAGGCCGGCGGGCGGATCCGTATGCGCTGCCGCTACACGGTGCCGATCGACCTCTACGTCTACACCTACCACTGGAAGTTCGACTACGAGGTCGATCGACCGGTCTTCATCGTCTGAGGCCGACCGCTCCGCGGTCCGGCCGCTCAGGGCGTCCGCCGCACCCCGAGTCGGGAGGCCAGCTCCTCGAGCGCTCGCTGCGGCCGCGCTGCGGCGGTCAGCGGCCGACCGATGACCAGCAGGTCGGAGCCATCCTCGAGCGCCCGCTCGGGAGTGTCCACCCGGTGCTGATCGTCGCCGGCGACCGCACCGAGGCCGCGGATGCCCGGCGTCACGAGCAGGAAGGGCCGCGGCAGCGCAGGCCGCAAGAGGCGAAGCTCGCGCGGGGAGCAGACCGCCCCGTGACATCCCGCCGCGGCCGCCATGCGGGCCCAGGAGGCCGCCCGCTCGGAGGCGCTGCCCGGCAGTCCCAGCTGCGCCAGCGCCGGAGCGTCGAGGTGGGTGAGCACGGTCACGGCCAGCAGGCGAATCGTGTCGCCGGCGCCTTCGGCCGCCGCGGCCAGCATCTCCCGCCCCCCGCCCGCGTGCACGGTCAGATAGTCGACGCCCAGATCGCGCACCGCACCGACCGCGCCGCGCACGGTGTTGGGGATGTCGTGCAGCTTGAGGTCGAGGAAGATCCGGGCCGGCCAACGCCGCGCTTCGACGACCGCCTCCGGCCCCCACCGGGTGTAGGCCTCGAGACCGACTTTGAGGACACCCACGCGGGGGCCGAAGAGGGCGCACTGGGCGACGAAGGTGTCCCAGTCGGCGGTATCGAGCGCAACCGCCACCTGGCCCAGCACGCTCGCTGCCGCGTGCTCTGCCCCCGCGCTCACAAGTCCGCTCCCACCACCTGGCCGAGGCTCTCGAGCCCGTCGCGATCCATCAGCTCGAGCAGGCCGCGGTGGATCTCGCGGAAGAGACCCGGTCCGCGAAAGACGAGACCGCTGTAGAGCTGCACCAGCGAGGCGCCGGCCCGCAATCGGCGGTAGGCCTCCGCCGCAGAGTCGATCCCGCCCACGCTGACCAGGATACAGCGCCCGGCCAGTCGCGGCGCCAGAACGCGCAGCATGGCGTAGCTGGCCGGACGGAGGGCGGCGCCGCTGACCCCTCCCTCGCGGCGGGCTCCCGGCAGCCCGGCGACGTCGGTGGTCGTGTTGGTGGCGACGATCCCGGCAGATCCCGCCGCGAGCGCGGCCTCGCACAGATCCAGGGCCCGGGCCGGCTCGAGGTCCGGAGCGATCTTCACCAGAACCGGCCGGTCGGTGCTGGCGACGACCGCCGACACCAGCTCCGCGAGCGGGGCCGGCTCCTGCAGGGTGCGCAGTCCCGGCGTGTTCGGCGAGGAGACGTTGACCGTCAGGTAGCCGGCGAGGGGGCCCAGGCGGCGCGCCAGGATCCGATAGTCCTCAGAGGCCATTTCAAGGTCAGTGTCGCGGTTAATTCCAATGTTTATTCCCACTGGAATGTCAGTTCTTGCCAGATTTCTGAGATTCTTCTCCACCTCGATCATTCCGCGGTTGTTGAAGCCCAGGGCGTTGCGCAGGCTCTCCTGCTCCGGGTAGCGGAACATCCGCGGCCGTGGGTTGCCCGCTTGCGGGCGTGGCGTGACCGTCCCCACCTCGACGGCGGCGGCGCCCAGCGCGCCCAGGGCGGCGACCAGCCGGCCGTTCTTGTCGAAGCCGGCGGCCAGGCCCGCCGGAGCCTCGAACCTGAGGCCGAGGAGGTGCTGCTCGAGACGGGATGAGCGGATCCGCAGGCGGGCCTCCACGGCGCGGCGCAGGGGCGACACCCGCTGCATTGCGGCCAGGGCCGCCACCACCAGCTCGTGGGCTCGCTCGGCGTCCAGGGCGAAGAGCAGCGGTCGCAGCAACCGATAGACCATGAGCGGGGCCGGCAGGGGGCTCTGGTACTATCTCACGCCCCTCGTGGGTCCGTCCTCCATGCCCAGATCGCCAACCCGCTGGCGCGGCTCCGCTCGGGCCCTGCTCCTGGCCAGCCTGCCGGGATGGCTCGCCGGGAGCTTGCTCACCGGTCTGCTCTTCTTCCTCAACCCGGGGCTGCCCTTCCGCGCCCAGGCGGTCGCTCGGGGAGCTCTCCACTATGGCGGAGCCCTCGCGCTGCTCGCCGCCCTGCTGCTCGGGACCTTCTGTCGGTTGCGGGAGGCGAGGGTCGAGCGCGCCCTGCCATGGGCATTGACGGTGGTCCTCGCGTGGACCGCGGCGCTGGCCTGGTATCACGCCTCCCACTACTCCTACTTCCTGCCCCCTGGCATCAACGTCCGCCTCATCAAGGCGGCCGCGCTGGTCTCGCTCGCCGCGCTCGTGGCCTTCTACACCGCCTTGCTCCATACCCTCAACCGGCGCTCCTACGGGCGGCGCAGCAGGGTCGGGCTCGTGCTGCTCTCGATCGCCGCGGTCTACTTGATGCTGGAGCGGCGCGAGGCCTTCGAGCCGCGACCGGGCAGCGCTCCACTCCCCACCGCCCTGGAGGACCTCCAGGTCCCCCACCTGCTCCTCGTCGGCGTCGACGGCGCGAGCTTCGAGGCCCTTCTGCCCCTGAGCGAGCAGGGGCTCCTGCCGTTCCTGTCGCGGCCGCTCACCGAGGGCGCCCGCGCCCGCCTTCGCCCCCTCGCTCTCGAGAGGCCCTCGGCAACCTGGAGCACCGTCGCGACGGGCAAGCTCCCCTACCGTCACCGAGTCCTCGACCGGGAGCGCTATTTCGTCCCCGCGCTCGGCCACGATGCCTACCTGGCGCTGCTTCCTCGGGCCATCGGCTTCCGCCTCTGGGGCGCCCCGCCACCCCGGCGCCAGGCGGTCAACGGCGCCGATCGCCGCGCCCTCACCCTCTGGGAGATCCTCGGCAGGCTGGGGTTTCCCACCGGCGTCCTCGGCTGGCCGGCCGCGGTACCGGCTCGGGCTCCCGTGGAGTTCGCCTTCTCCGAGGGCTACTTCCAGGGCGAGCCCTCGGACGCCCAGGCGACCCCTGGGGAGCTGATCGAGCGGGGTCTGCTCTTCCGCGTCGGTCCTTCGGAAGTCCCCGCTGAGCTGCTGGCCACCCTCGGGGTCGGCGACGAGCCCGCTCCGCGGGCGCTCAGGGCGGCCCTCGCCGAGGACCTCTGGCGCACCGGGCTGACCGCTTTCCTCCTCGAGCAG
>Ga0299913_10002147_pt1 | contig 15370 bp, 13 predicted proteins | sample RVTome_9_FD_201360 | JGI IMG/M metagenome (GOLD analysis project Ga0299913, IMG submission 201360) | Soil microbial communities from uranium-contaminated site in the Upper Colorado River Basin, Wyoming, United States - RVT155D38 (version 2) ...
AGACGTAGCCGGCACCACCGCCTCCGCCCATCACGAGCACCAGGCTGCGCAGGCCGACCTCGGCGTCCAGCTCGGTCTCGGTGAAGTCCGCGCGGTGCGCGTCGAGCAGGCGTCGACGCTGCTCGTCCATCCCGGGCGTGAGCGCGACCAACGCGTCGCGGGCTCCGAGCAGCTGCAGCTCCGGGTCCTGCTCGCGGCGCAGCGGCCCGCCCAGCGCCGAGACCACGCGCTCCCGCCACGGCTCGACCTCGGCCGCGACGTCCACGTCGCCGCGTCCCCGCACGCCCCGGCCGACGGCGCCCGGCTCGAACACGGTCAGCCGGGCGAAGGAGATCACGTAGCGCAGCTGGCGTACCTCCTCGTCGGTGAGCACGCCGGGCAGCTGCAGGTGGGCCCGCACCAGTGCCCGCTCCATCTGCTGCAGCCGGAAGACCGGGTCCTGCTTCGTCGAGGCCAGCGCCTCCTCCGCCTCGACCAGCGCGGCGTCGTCGGTGTCCGGAGGCATCACGGGCTCGACGCGCGAGCGACGCAGGGGGAGGCGCATGCCCGCAGCGTAGGGCGCGGATAGCCTTGCCCGCATGAGTCACACGTCCCGCCCCCGGGTCCTCCGCATGTCGCAGCTCTTCGTCCGCACGCTGCGCGACGACCCGAACGACGCCGAGGTGCCCAGCCACCGCCTCCTGGTGCGCGCGGGCTACATCCGCCGCGCGGCGCCCGGCATCTACACGTGGCTCCCGCTGGGCCTGCGGGTCTATCGCAACGTCGCGCGCATCGTCCGCGAGGAGATGGACGCGATGGGCGCCCAGGAGCTGCAGTTCCCGGCCCTGCTCCCGAAGGAGCCCTACGAGGCAACCAACCGCTGGACCGACTACGGCGACGGCATCTTCCGGCTCAAGGACCGCAAGGGCGCGGACTACCTGCTCGGCCCCACCCACGAGGAGATGTTCACGCTCGTCGTGAAGGACCTCTACTCGTCCTACAAGGACCTCCCCGTCTGGCTCTACCAGATCCAGACCAAGTACCGCGACGAGGCGCGTCCCCGCGCCGGCCTGATGCGCGGCCGCGAGTTCGTCATGAAGGACTCCTACTCCTTCGACACCACCGACGAGGGGCTGGACCGCTCGTACGCCGCCCACCGCGAGGCCTATGTCCGCACCTTCGACCGCTTCGGCTTCGACTACGTCATCGTGCGGGCCACCGCCGGCGCCATGGGCGGGTCCAGGTCCGAGGAGTTCCTCGCTCGTGCCGAGGTCGGCGAGGACACCTTCGTGCAGTGCACCTCGTGCGACTACGCCGCCAACGTCGAGGCGGTCACCGTCCCGGCTCCGCCATCCCAGCCGTACGGCGACGCGCCGGCCGCGCACGCCGAGGACACGCCCGACACCCCGACCATCGAGACCCTGGTCGCCCACCTCAACGAGGCGTTCCCGCGCGAGGACCGGCCCTGGACCGCCGGCGACACGCTCAAGAACGTCCTGGTCCTGCTCAAGCACCCCGACGGCACCCGCGAGCCCCTCGCGATCGGCGTACCCGGTGACCGCGAGGTCGACCAGAAGCGCCTCGCGGGCCAGCTCGAGCCGATCGAGGTCGAGGCGATGGACGAGGCCGAGTTCGCGAAGCACCCCACGCTGGTCAAGGGCTACATCGGCCCCGAGGCGCTGGGGGAGCAGTCGAAGTCCGGCATCCGGTTCCTCGTCGACCCGCGCATCGTCGAGGGCACCCGCTGGGTCACCGGCGCGAACACCCCCGGCTCCCACATCCTCGACCTCGTCGTCGGCCGCGACTTCACCGCCGACGGCACGATCGAGGCCGCCGACGTGCGTGACGGCGACGCCTGCCCCGCCTGTGACGGCGGCACGCTGGAGTCCGCGCGCGGCATCGAGATGGGCCACATCTTCCAGCTCGGGCGCAAGTACGCCGAGTCGCTCGGGCTGCAGGTGCTCGACGAGAACGGCAAGCTGGTCACGGTCACGATGGGCTCCTACGGCATCGGAGTCTCGCGCGCCGTGCCGGTCATCGCCGAGGGCAACCACGACGAGCTCGGCCTCTGCTGGCCGCGCGAGGTCGCCCCGGCCGACGTCCACGTGGTCGCCGCGGGCAAGGGCGAGGAGCTCTTCGCCGCCGCGGAGAGGCTGGCGACCGGGCTGGCCGAGGCCGGCCTCGAGGTGATCTACGACGACCGCGCGGGCAAGGTCAGCCCCGGCGTGAAGTTCAAGGACGCCGAGCTCATCGGCGTACCGACGATCATCACCGTCGGCCGCGGCCTCCCCGACGGCCTCCTCGAGATCAAGGACCGCCGCTCGGGCGAGCGCGAGGACGTCGCCGTGGACGACGCCGTACGCCGCCTCGTGGAGATCGTCCGCGGCTGAGCCGGCTCCTGGGCCAACTTCTGCATTTTCCTGCAGTGCAAGAACCTGCAGCGCGATTTTGCGGGTCTGTCCTCCGCAGTGGGGGAGACTCGACCAGCACAGGGCGCAGTCAGCGGTCCGTCAGCTCCCGGGCTCCGGGGAAGGTCTCGGGACTCCCCCGGAACCGGAGCTGGCGGACCGCGGCGTCTGTCAGTGCCGCGACGGCCCAGGTGCGCTCGTCGCCGGCGGAGCGGGCGACCAGGTCGGCGTACGTGGCCGCGCAGCGCTCCTCGGTCTGCCGGGCCACCGCGAGCAGGCGGCCCTTCGTCCTCGTCGCGCCCACCTGGTAGCCGATCTCCGCCGCGACCGGTGTCTCGCCGAGGTCGGTGAGCACCGCGACCAGGTGGTCGCGCCGCTCACGGTGCACCTCGTAGGCGTGCTCCATGTCGTCGAACAGCGCGTCGTCCTCCGACGCCTGCCCGCCCAGCAGCGCGTAGACCCACACCGCGGCGTGCTCGGCGGCGAGCGTCTCCTGGAGTGCGGGCGTGCTCACGCGGGACCCTCCGCAGGCTCGGGGAATACGGCGACGTGCTGCGCGACCGCGGCCGACATGCTCGCCAGTGCCCGGGCCAGCCGGCCGCTGGTGGCGTTCGCGGCGTGGGCGGCGAGCCGGGCCTGCAGCCTCACCTCGGCGGTGCGCACGTCGGCCAGGGCGCGGGGGCCGCGCCTCGCGACGGCAGGCGACGTGACGACGGCCGCGGTGCCGCCCAGGACCCGGAGGTGCTCGTCGTGCAGCGAGACGAGCGGCGTCATCGCGGGGGAGAGGCCGACGTGGCGGCGCCCGGTCCGCTCGGCCAGCAGGCGCACCGCGCCGACGTCCGCCCTGGCCCGGTCGACCAGGGACTCGTCGGCGTCCCGCTGCTGCTCGGTGGCGCCGTCGACCTCGTCGTCGGGACCGAGCCGGCAGCCGCCGAGCACGAACAGCGCACCGGCGCCGAGGCCGGCGAGCGCCGTTCGGCGCGATAGGCCGGGGACGCCGTCGTGCGTCGGCACGGGGGCGGAGGGGTGGTCGGGCACGGCCGAAACGATAGCCCGCGTGGTCGGAGGCCCCTCGGGTAGCCGCTAGGGTTGTGCCCGACAACAGCACAAAGGAGGTCGATCGTGAGCAGCGCCGAATCCCAGAGGGAGCGGATCGAGTCGGAGCTCGCCGGCCCCCTGGCCGAGCTGGGCCTGGACGTCGAGGCGGTGGAGCTCGCCGCGGCCGGCAAGCGCCGTGTGCTGCGGGTCGCCGTCGACCAGGACGGTGGCGTGACCCTCGACGAGATCGCCGACGCCACCCGCGAGGTCTCGCGGGTGCTCGACGACTCCGACGTCATGGAGGAGTCGCCGTACACGCTGGAGGTCACCTCCCGCGGCGTCGACCGGCCGCTCACCCTTCCGCGCCACTGGCGCCGCAACGCGGGGCGCCTGGTCAAGGCCGACCTCGTCGAGGGCGGCGAGGTCACCGGGCGCGTCGACGAGTCCGACGACGAGGGCGTCACGCTGCTCGTCGACCACCGCGCCTCCAAGGGCGCCAAGCCGAAGATCGTGCCGACCCGCGTGCCGTACGCCGACATCGTCAAGGCCCGGGTCCAGATCGAGTTCAACCGACCGGCCCTCTCGGAGGACCGGGACAGTGCCGAGGGCGCCTCCGGCGCTGGGGAGGGAGACGCCTGATGGACATCGACCTGAGCATCCTGAGGATGCTGGAGCGGGAGAAGGAGATCTCCTTCGACGTCCTCGTCGAGGCGATCGAGCAGGCGCTCCTCACGGCGTACCACAAGAGCCCCGGGGCCCAGACCCGCGCGCGGGTGGTCCTCGACCGCAAGAGCGGGCACGTCAGCGTGCTCGCCGCGGAGCTCGACGCGGAGGGCAACCTGGTCGCCGAGTACGAGGACACCCCCGAGGGCTTCGGCCGCATCGCGGCGACGACCGCGAAGCAGATCATGCTGCAGCGGCTGCGCGACGCCGAGGACGAGATCAGGTTCGGCGAGTTCTCCGGCAAGGAGGGCGACATCGTCTCCGGCGTGATCCAGCAGGGCCGCAACCCCGACGACGTCCTGGTCGACCTGGGCCGCCTCGAGGCCACGCTGCCGCCGGGCGAGCGGGTGCCGGGGGAGCGCTACGAGCACGGCACGCGCATCAAGTGCATGGTCGTCTCGGTGCGCAAGGGCATGCGCGGGCCGCAGGTCACGCTGTCGCGCACCCACCCCAACCTGGTCAAGAAGCTCTTCGCCCTCGAGGTCCCCGAGATCGCCGACGGCACCGTCGAGATCGCCGCGATCGCCCGCGAGGCCGGCCACCGCACCAAGATCGCGGTCACCTCCACCGTCCCGGGCGTCAACGCCAAGGGGTCCTGCATCGGCCCCATGGGCCAGCGGGTGCGCAACGTGATGAGCGAGCTGCACGGCGAGAAGATCGACATCGTCGACTGGTCCGAGGACCCGGCCACGCTGGTCTCCCAGGCGCTGTCCCCGGCCCGGGTCTCCTCGGTGGAGATCATCGACCTGGCAGCCCGCTCGGCGCGCGTGGTCGTGCCGGACTACCAGCTCAGCCTCGCGATCGGCAAGGAGGGCCAGAACGCCCGTCTCGCCGCCCGCCTGACCGGCTGGCGCATCGACATCCGGTCCGACGAGGCGCCGGTCGCTCCCTGAGTCGGTGTCAGTTCGGACATCGTTGGCGGTTGGCGGTAGAGTTACCCGCAGTGGTCCGCGAACACGTCACCTCCGCGCGCCCTGATCCCCCCTTCACCCCGGGCCCGGTCAGGACGTGTGTCGGATGTCGGGAGCGGGCCGCGAAAAGCGAGTTGTTGCGGGTGGTCGCAGGCTCGGACGCGCACGGCCCCGCCGTCGTACCCGATCCCGGCGGCACGGCGCACGGTCGTGGGGCGCACCTGCACCCCACCCCCGCGTGCTACGCCCTGGCAGTGCGAAGACGCGCCTTCTCGAGAGCCCTGCGGCTCGAGGGCGGGCTGCCGAGCGCACCGGTCGAGGCCCACATCGCCCAGCTCGCACAAGACAAGTGATCACCGACCAGAAACTGGAGCAGCAGCTCATGAGCACTCGATGAGTACCTCGCGATGAGTTTGCAACACCAATAACGGTCCGAATCACCTCCCCCTGAAATCGAACAGGGTCGGGGCTCGGGCCAGAAGGAGAAACGTGGCCAAGCCCCGAGTACATGAGCTCGCCAAGGAGTTCGGCGTCGAGAGCAAGTTCGTTCTCGAGAAGCTGAAGGAGATGGGTGAGTTCGTCAAGTCTGCATCCTCGACCGTGGAGCCCCCGGTCGCGATGCGCTTCAAGAAGCAGTACGGCGAGCAGCTCAAGGCCGCCGAGTCCAGCGCGCCCGCGAAGGAGGAGCCCACGGCGGCTCCTGCCAGGAAGGCCGCCCCCAAGCCCGGCCCGAAGGCGCCCCAGAAGGCAGCGCCCGAGCAGGCCGCTCCCGAGGCCCCCGAGGCCCCCGAGGCACCGGCCGCATCGGCTGCATCGGCTGCGCCTGAGGCCCCCGAGGCGCCGGCGGCATCGGCCGAGCCTGCGGCCCCGGCCGCCACCCCCGGCCCCAAGCCGGGTCCGAAGCCTGCCCCGAAGCCGAAGCCGGCCCCCGAGGGGCCGACCCCGCCCGCGGCGAAGCCGTCGGGTCCGCGCCCGCCTGCGGCCAAGCCGGCGGGCCCGCGTCCGGTCGGCAAGCCCGGCGGCACCCCGCGTCCGGGCAACAACCCGTTCTCGTCCAACCAGGGCATGGGCCGTCGTCCGGCCCCGGCCGACCGTGGCCCGTCGCAGACGCCCGGTGGCGACCAGCGTCCGCCCCGTCCGCCGGCCGGTGCCGGTGGCGGCGCCGCCGGTGGTGGCGCCGCCGGTGGCCGTTCCGGCATGCCGCGCCCCAACCCGGCGATGATGCCGAAGTCGCCTGCCGCGTTCGGTAACCGCCCCGGTGGCGGTCCCGGCGGTGGCCCCGGCGGCGGTCGTCCCGGCCCCGGTGGCCGTGCCGGCGCGCCCGGTCGCGGCGGCCCCGGTGGCGGTCGTCCCGGTCCCGGCGGTGGCGGTGGCGCTCCCGGTCGTGGCCCCGGTGGCTTCGGTCCCGGCGGCGGCGGTCGTCCCGGCGGTCGTCCCGGTCCGCGTGGCCAGACGCAGGGTGCGTTCGGCCGTCCCGGCGGCCCCTCGCGCCGTGGTCGCAAGTCGAAGCGGGCACGTCGCCAGGAGTTCGAGCAGATGCAGGCGCCCACCATCGGTGGCGTGCGCGTCCGCAAGGGCAACGGCGAGACCGTGCGTCTCGCCCGCGGTGCGTCCCTGACCGACTTCGCCGAGAAGATCAACGTCGAGCCCGCTGCCCTCGTGCAGATGCTCTTCAGCCTGGGCGAGATGGTCACCGCGACCGAGTCGGTCAACGACGAGGTGCTCGAGCTGCTCGGTGAGGAGCTCAACTACGACGTCCAGGTCGTCTCCCCCGAGGACGAGGACCGCGAGCTGCTCGAGTCGTTCGACATCGAGTTCGGCATGGACGAGGGCGACGACTCCGACCTCGCCATCCGTCCGCCGGTGGTCACGGTCATGGGTCACGTCGACCACGGCAAGACCAAGCTCCTCGACGCGCTGCGCAGCGCCAACGTCGTCGCCAAGGAGGCCGGTGGCATCACCCAGCACATCGGTGCCTACCAGGTGGCGACCGAGGTCGACGGCGAGGAGCGTGCGATCACGTTCATCGACACCCCGGGTCACGAGGCGTTCACCGCCATGCGTGCCCGTGGTGCCCAGGCCACCGACATCGCGATCCTCGTGGTCGCGGCCGACGACGGCGTCATGCCGCAGACGGTCGAGGCGCTCAACCACGTCAAGGCCGCCGGTGTCCCGATCGTGGTCGCGGTCAACAAGATCGACAAGCCCGACGCCGACCCGACCAAGGTCCGTGGCCAGCTGTCCGAGTACGGCCTGGTCCCCGAGGAGTACGGCGGCGACGCGATGTTCGTCGACGTCTCCGCGAAGTCCGAGCTCAACCTCGACAAGCTGCTCGAGGCCGTCGTGCTGACCGCCGACGCATCCCTCGACCTGCGGGCCAACCCGGAGCAGCAGGCCCAGGGCCTCGTGGTCGAGGCACACCTCGACCGCGGGCGTGGTCCGGTGGCGACCGTGCTGGTCCAGCGCGGCACCCTGCGCGTCGGCGACTCGATCGTCGCCGGTCCGGCGTTCGGCCGGGTCCGCGCGATGCTCGACGAGCACGGCGACCAGATCGAGGAGGCGACCCCGTCGCGTCCGGCGATGGTCCTCGGACTCTCCGGCGTCCCCGGCGCGGGCCAGAACTTCCTGTCCGTCGAGGACGACCGGATGGCCCGTCAGATCGCCGAGAAGCGCGAGCACCGCGAGCGTGCGGCCATGCAGGCCCAGCGCCGTGTCCGCCGTACCCTCGAGGACTTCATGGCCTCCATGGAGAAGGGCGAGAGCCAGGAGCTCAACCTCATCCTCAAGGGCGACGTGTCCGGTTCCGTCGAGGCGCTCGAGCAGTCGCTGGCCAGCATCGACGTCGGCGACGAGGTCAGCCTGCGGGTCATCGACCGCGGGGTCGGTGCGATCACCGAGACCAACGTCATGCTCGCGGCCGCGTCCGACGCGATCATCATCGGCTTCAACGTCCGCCCGCAGGGCAAGGCGACGGAGCTGGCGGACAAGGAAGGCGTCGAGGTCCGCTACTACAGCGTGATCTACCAGGCCATCGAGGAGATCGAGGCGGCGCTCAAGGGCATGCTCAAGCCGGAGTACGAGGAGGCCAGCCTCGGCCAGGCGGAGATCCGTGCGATCTTCCGCTCCTCGAAGATCGGCAACATCGCCGGCTGCATGGTCACCTCGGGTGTCATCCGCCGCAACGCCAAGTGCCGCGTGATCCGCGACGGCAACGTGGTGGCCGACAACCTCGACCTCGCCTCGCTCAAGCGGGAGAAGGACGACGCGTCGGAGGTCCGGGAGGGCTTCGAGTGCGGTCTCGTGCTCAAGAACTTCCAGGACATCAAGGAAGGCGACATCGTCGAGGCCTTCGAGATGCGGGAGATCCCCCGCGCGTGACGCTCACCTGGGTGCAGGTTTCACCGGTCGACCGGTGAAACCTGCACCTGTTGGGTGTTGCAACCCTCAACAAGTGACAGTTTCACCGGTCAGCCGGGGAAACTGGCACACCCGGGGCACCCCTAGACTCACTGGTGCGGGACCCCGCGCTTGCTCTCAGGAGGAGAACGATGGCCAGCCCTCGCGTCCGCAGGATCGCCGACCGCATCCAGGTGATCGTTGCGGAGATGCTGGAGCGACGGATCAAGGACCCGCGCCTCGGGTTCACCACCATCACGGACGTGCGCGTCACGGGTGACAGCCAGCAGGCGACGGTGTTCTACACGGTGCTCGACGGCGACCGCGCCGAGACCGCGGCCGCGCTCGAGTCGGCCAAGGGCCTTCTGCGCTCCGAGGTCGGCAAGCAGCTCGGCATGCGTCACGTGCCGACGCTGGAGTTCGTCCACGACGCGCTGCCGGAGAACGCCCGTCACCTCGACGAGGTGCTCGCCCGCGCCAAGGCGCAGGACGAGGAGGTCGCCGCGGTCCGGGTCGGGGCGGCGTACGCCTCCGACGAGGACCCGTACAAGAAGCCCAAGGCCATCGACGACGAGGACGAGGACGACCTCGACCCCGACGACGTCGGCGAGTCCGGCACCGAGGACGACCTCGACCCCGACGACGACAGGTGACCGAGCCCGTCTCCGGGCTGGTCGTCGTCGACAAGCCCGGCGGACTGACCTCGCACGGCGTGGTCTCGCGGGTACGCCGGCTCGCCGGCACCCGCAAGGTCGGCCACGCCGGCACCCTCGACCCGATGGCCACCGGCGTGCTGGTGGTCGGCGTCAACCGGGCCACCCGCCTGCTGGGCCACCTCATGCTCACCGAGAAGGCGTACGACGCCACCATCCGGCTGGGCGTCGCGACCAGCACCGACGACGCCGAGGGCGAGGTCACCGCGACCGCCTCGGCAGCCCACGTCACCGAGGCCGACGTACGCGCGGCCCTCGAGGCGTTCGTGGGCGACATCGAGCAGGTGCCGACCGCCGTCTCGGCCATCAAGGTCGACGGCAAGCGGGCCTACGCCCGGGTGCGCTCGGGTGAGGACGTCCAGCTGGCGGCCCGGCCGGTGACGGTCCACGAGATCACGGTGCACCGAGTGGCCTCGACAGGCTCGACCACCGAGGGCGACGTCGAGACCGTCGACGTCGACGTCTCCGTGCGCTGCTCGTCGGGCACCTACGTCCGCGCGATCGCCCGCGACCTCGGGGCCGCGCTCGGCGTCGGCGGTCACCTCACGGCCCTGCGGCGCACCGCCGTGGGACCGTTCACGCTCGAGCTGGCCCGCACGCTGGAGCAGCTCGAGGAGCGGTTCGGGATCGTGCCGATCGCCGAGGCGGCTCGCGCCGCGTTCCCGGCGTACGAGCTCGACGACGAGCAGGCGCAGGACGTCCGCTACGGCCGCAAGCTCGGGATCGAGCTCGCCGGGCTGACCGCGGTCTTCGACCCGGACGGGGACTTCCTCGCGCTCTACGAGCCCGCGGGCGAGCGGGCCAGGCCCGTGGCCGTCTTCACGGGGTGACCGGACGCTGCCCTCGACCGGCCGTTGTGGGAGAGTGACGCACGTGCGAGTCTGGCATGCCCTCAGCGAGGTCCCCGGCGACCTCGGGCGCACCGTCGTGACGATTGGGAACTTCGACGGCGTCCACCTCGGCCACCAGCACGTCGTACGGCGGGCCCGCGAGGTCGCCGACGAGCTCGGCGTGCGCGACGTGGTCGCGGTGACCTTCGACCCGCATCCGATCGCCGTGCTGCGGCCCGAGCACGCGCCACCGACGCTCACCACCGTCGACGAGCGGCTCGCCCTGATGGGCGAGGCCGGTGTCGACGACGCCCTGGTGATCCCGTTCAGCCGCGACATCGCGGCCTGGACGCCGACGGAGTTCGTCGAGCGGATCCTCGTCGAGGCGCTCCACGCGAAGGCGGTCGTCGTCGGCGCCAACTTCCGGTTCGGCCACCGCGCCGCGGGCGACGTCGCCACCCTGCGCGAGGCGGGGGAGCAGCACGACTTCGTGGTCGAGGGCGTGGAGCTCGACGGCGGGCCCCAGGTCTGGTCGTCGACGTACGTGCGCAACTGCCTGGCCTGCGGAGACGTCTCCGGTGCCGCCGAGGCGCTGGGCCGGCCGTTCGTGGTCCACGGCGTCGTGGTCGCGGGCGACAGGCGCGGCCGCGACCTCGGCTTCCCGACCGCGAACGTGCCCACGCGCGGCATGGCCGCGGTCCCGGCCGACGGCGTGTACGCCGGCCGCCTGACCCGGCGCGACACCGGCGAGTCCTACCCGGCCGCGATCAGCGTCGGTACCAACCCGACCTTCGACGGGGAGCGCGACCGCCGGGTCGAGGCCTACGTGCTGGACCGTGACGACCTGGACCTCTACGGCGTCGACGTCGAGGTCGCGTTCGTCGACCGGATCCGCGGGATGGTGCGCTTCGACGGCGTGGACGGGCTCATCGAGACCATGCGTGACGACGTACGCCGGGCGCGGGAGCTCCTCGGCGTCTGACCACCGGCCCCGGGACGCCGACCCCTGGAGAAACTAGGGGCTACCTCGGGGTGAAACCGGATGCGCGTGCGTGCGCAAGGCGAGAAGGTGTCTCCATGCATCGTCAGATCGCCGGGACCCTCACCGGGCCCGCCACCAAGTGGTTCGTGCTCGTCTTCTGGGTCGTGACCGTTGGCGTGCTCGGCACGTTCGCCGGCAAGCTCACCGAGGTCCAGAACAACGAGGCCAGCTCCTGGCTGCCCGAGTCGGCCGAGTCGACCCAGGGCTTCGAGGCCATGGAGCCCTTCCAGGACCCCAATGCCATCCCCACCACCGTCGTCTACGAGGGCGACGGTGTGAGCGGGAGCGAGCTGGAGCAGCTCGCCGCGGGTGACCTCGCGGAGCTGAGCGGCCTCGAAGGCGTCAACGGGCAGATCGCCCCGCCGGTGCTGTCCGCCGACGGTGAGGTCGCCCAGGTGACCATCACGTTCGACCTCGGCTCCGAGGGCTGGAACAAGATGCCCGACATCGCGGACGAGATCCACGACATCACCGGGCACGACGGTGTCACCGTCCACGTCGCCGGCCCCGGCGGCCAGGCGGCCGACGCGGCCGAGGCCTTCGCCGGCCTCGACTCCACCCTGCTCCTCGCCGCACTGGGCGTGGTCATCCTGATCCTGCTCTTCGTCTACCGCAGCCCGGTGCTGTGGGTGCTGCCGATCTTCAGCGTCGTGGTCGGCCTGGGGTCCGCGATGGGCCTGATCTACTTCCTCGCGAAGTACGCCGACCTCACCGTCAACGGCCAGAGCCAGGCGATCCTGAGCATCCTCTGCATCGGCGCCGGCACCGACTACGCGCTGCTGCTGGTGTCGCGCTACCGCGAGGAGCTGCGCAACTACGAGGACCGGCACGAGGCGATGGCGCACGCGCTGCACCGGGCGGCCCCGGCGATCCTCGCCAGCGCCGCGACCGTGGTGCTCGGCATGCTCTGCCTGGTGTTCGCGGAGATGAGCTCGACCGCCGGCATGGGGCCGGTCGTGGCGATCGGCATCGCGATGACCTACCTGGTCATGGTGACCCTGCTCCCCGCCCTGCTGGTGATCTTCGGGCGCTGGGTCTTCTGGCCGAAGCGGCCGACCCGCGGCTCCGCGGAGCCGACCCAGTCGGGCGTCTGGGCGAAGGTCGGCCGGGTCATCGCGCGCCGTCCGCGCATGGTGTGGATCGGCACCACCGCGGTGCTCGCCATCGCCTGCCTGGGCCTGCTCCGGCTGGACGCCAACGGGCTCCAGAGCGACGAGGTCTACACCGAGGACTTCGGATCGGTCATCGGGCAGCAGGTGCTCGTCGACCACGGCATGGCCGACAACGCGAACACCCTGATGGTGGTCGCCAACGCGCCACAGGCCGAGGAGGTGGTGGCCGCACTCGCCCGGGTCGACGGCGTACAGGACCCCGTGTCGCCGGCACCGCCGCAGGACGGCGTCGCCTTCATCACCGCCGTGGTCGAGGCGGACGGCATCTCCCAGGAGGCGTTCGACACCGTCGAGGCGGCCCGGGACGCCGTGCACGGGGTGGAGGGTGCCGACGCGCTGGTGACGGGCAACTCGGCGATCTACCTCGACACCAAGACCGCCTCCCAGCGGGACAACGTCGTGATCATCCCGATCGTGCTGCTCGTCGTGCTGCTGGTGCTGATGGCGCTGCTGCGGGCCCTGGTCGCGCCGCTGCTGCTGCTCGGCACGGTGGTGCTGTCCTTCGGGGCCGCGCTGGGCATCTCGGTGATGCTGTTCGAGTTCGTGCTCGGCTACTCCGCGGTCGATCCGGGGTTCCCGCTCTTCGCGTTCGTGTTCCTGGTCGCGCTCGGGATCGACTACAACATCTTCCTGATGACCCGGGTCCGCGAGGAGACCGCCGTCCGGGGCACGCGGTCGGGCGCGCTGGTCGGGTTGACCTCGACCGGAGGCGTGATCACCTCGGCCGGCATCGTGCTGGCGGCCACGTTCCTGGTCCTGGGCACCATGCCGATGGTGTTCCTGCTGCAGATGGGCCTGACCGTGGCGCTGGGCGTCATGCTCGACACGATGATCGTGCGGTCGATCCTGGTGACTGCGATCAACCTCGACCTCGGGGGCGCGATCTGGTGGCCCAGCCGGCTGGACCGCGAGGCGCAGTCGAGCGACCCGGACGACGACGTTCGGCCGGAGCTCGTCCCCACCCCCTGACCCGCCACCACGCGGGCGCGGGGGAGCGCCGGGACCTCCTTCGAGGCGGACGTCATGCGGTCCGGGACGAATACGTCCCGGACCGCATGACGCCGTGCCGCAGTGTCATGCGGTCCGTGAGGGATCGCCTCCGGACCGCACGACGTCGGGGGCCCGGGTCAGGCGTCGAGGTCCTGCTCGACCAGCGCGGCGATCTTGTCCACGGCGGCCTGGTCCTCGCCGGAGACCTCCACGCTGGCGCCGTTGCCGGCGCCGATGGTCATGATCAGCAGCGCGGAGGCTGCGTCGACGGCCTCCTCGCCGGGCAGGCCGATGAGCACCTCGGAGTCGAGCTCGCCGGCGGCCTCGGCGATCAGGGCGGCGGGTCGGGCGTGCAGGCCGATGGCGGAGCCGACGACGACGGTCTTGGTGGGCATGTCTCTCTCCTTGGTGGGGTGGTGGTGTTCAGACGGTCTCGAGCTCGCGCTCGGCACCGGTGACGGACTTGAGGGCGACGACGGACGCGGCGGCGACGAGGACGCCGGCCACCAGGGCGATGGCGAAGCCGAGCACGTTGTCCACGGCGAAGAGCACGAAGACTCCGCCGTGCGGGGCGCGCAGTGAGACCTCGAGGGCCTGGGCCACGCCCCCGGTGACCGCGCTGCCGAGCATGATCGAGGGGATCACCCGCAGCGGGTCGGCCGCGGCGAACGGGATCGCGCCCTCGGTGATGAACGAGGCGCCCATCAGCCAGGCCGCCTTGCCGTTCTCCCGCTCCGCCTGGTCGAAGAGCCGCGGCCGTACGACGGTCGCGAGGGCGAGTGCGAGCGGCGGGACCATGCCGGCCAGCATGACCGCGGCCATGATCTGCAGCTCGGCGGCCTCGGTCGCCGCTCCGGCCGTGGTGAGGCCGGCCGCGGCGAAGCCGTAGGCGACCTTGTTGAGCGGGCCGCCCATGTCGAAGGCCATCATCAGGCCGAGGACGACGCCCAGCACGATCGCCGAGCCACCGCTCATGGACGCCAGCCCGTCCTCGAGGGAGGTCATCAGGCCGCCGAGCGGCTTGGCGAGCACCACGAGCATCAGGGCGCCCGAGATCAGCGTCGCCCCGAGCGGGATCACCAGCACCGGCATGAGGCCACGGGCCCAGGCCGGCACCTTCCAGCCGCCGATCCAGTGGGCGACAAGCCCGGCCAGGACACCGCCGACGATGCCGCCGAGGAAGCCCGCGTTGATCACGCCGGCCACGGCACCCATCACGAAGCCGGGGGCGATGCCCGGGCGGTCGGCGATGGCGTACGCGATGTAGCCGGCCAGTGCCGGCACCAGGAAGCCGAAGGCCAGGGCTCCCAGCTTGAACAGGAGGGCACCCAGGTAGGCCGCGAAGGCACTGTCCAACAGCGCGTGCTCGAGCCCGTGCTCCTGCAGGTCGGGCAGGTTGAAGATGGTGTTGTCGGCGATGATGGAGTCGGCCGGGTCGACGATCTCGTAGCCGCCGAGCAGGAAGCCCAGCGCGATCAGCAGGCCGCCCGCGGCGACGAACGGGATCATGTAGGAGACACCGGTCATCAGGATCCGGCGCACCCGGGCGCCCCAGCCCTCGGTACCGTGGTCGGCGCCGGCCGCCTCGGCAGAGCCCTCGACGCGCGGAGCGTTCGGGTCGTCGGCGTACCGGAGGGCCTCGGCGATCATCGCGTCGGCGTCGTCGATGGGGCGCTTCACGCCGCTGTTGACCACCGGCTTGCCGGCGAACCGGCCGCGGTCGCGGACCCCGACGTCGCAGGCGAAGATCACCGCGTCGGCGGCCGCGATGGTCGCGTGGGGCAGCGGCTTGGCGCCGGCCGAGCCCTGGGTCTCGACGTGCAGCTCGACGCCGGCGCGGGTCGCCGCGGCCTCGAGGGCCTCGGCCGCCATGTAGGTGTGCGCGATGCCGGTCGGGCAGGCGGTGACCGCGACCAGGCTGCGCGGCCGCTCGTCGGTCGCCGTGGCCGGGCCGGCCCCGGCAGCGGGCGCGGCGGCGACCGGAGCAGCGGCGGGCGCCTTCTCGGGCTCGAGTACGCCGGTCACCAGGGCGACCACCTCGTCGGGGGAGGTCGCCGTGCGCAGTGCCTGGGTGAAGTCCGGCTTGACCAGCGCCCGGGCCAGCTTGGTGAGGATCTGCAGGTGCGAGGCGTCGCCGCCCGCGGGAGCGGCGATGAGGAAGGCCAGGT
>Ga0299913_10002148_pt1 | contig 15366 bp, 14 predicted proteins | sample RVTome_9_FD_201360 | JGI IMG/M metagenome (GOLD analysis project Ga0299913, IMG submission 201360) | Soil microbial communities from uranium-contaminated site in the Upper Colorado River Basin, Wyoming, United States - RVT155D38 (version 2) ...
CGCGACCACGACCGCGGATGGCGCACCGTCGTCGCTGCCGTCCTCGCCCGAGCGAGGCTCGGCCGCGCGGGTGACCTCGAAGGTCTCGGTGTCGACGGCGAGCAGCGGCCGGCCACGGTCGGCGACTGTGAGGCTGCCACCGGGGCCGCTGACGAGCCCGAGCTGGAAGAGGTCGCGACGGCCCTCGAGCTGCGGCAGGTCGATGCAGACTGCCGTGCGGCCGACGGTGTCGAGCGCGTGGATGAACGGCTCGTGCTTGACGCCGTCGTAGAGCGTGTAGGCCCAGCGCCCGTCGGGGCTGGTGGCGCGGCTCATCGGCAGCCCTGACATCTCTTCGCCCGGCTCGTCGGGATCGACGATCGCCCCGGGCAGCAGCCGCCCGCTGCGGAGATCGAAGGCGCGGACCTCATAGCGGGTCAGATCGCGCGGCGCGAGGTAGCCGATCAGGTACATCGTCTCCCCGTCCGGCGAGATCGCGTCGAAGCTGAAGTCACCGCGCAGCGAGACGATCCGATCGAGCCGCAGGCGCTCGGCCTCGAGGACGGCGATCTGGGTCTGACGCTGCGGGAAGGAGATCCGCGGGCGGATCAGCGCCAGCGTCTCGCCATCCGCCGAAATGCCGCTGGCGCTGCCGTCGTAGGCGACCGCGGGGATCGTGAATCGTCCCGGCAGCGCGCGCGAGGCCTGGACCCGCCCGTCGGCGACGGCGACGCGGGCGACGACGGTGCCCCGGCCGGCGGACATCGTCACGTAGCGCGAGCCGGCGCCGTCGGTCACCCCGGTGCGGCCGGCGTCGACGCCGAGGATCGGCAACCCGTCACCGGGAGCTGCGGGCGCCTGAATGGCTAGTCCGGTGAGGCCGGCAACGACGATTGCGACGAGGCGGGCTCGGCTCATCTCGTTCTCCTCTCGAAGGGCTGCACTCGAACGAGATACGAACCAGGCCCCGTGGAGGTCCCGCGGCTGGTCCACCGATGGCGCGTCTGAGCACCACATAGGTGTCGAGACGCGCCATCGCCCGATTTCTTTGGACGGGTTTGGCTCGCCGGGCGACGCCTAGACTCGGCTTCGATGACGACCTCCCAGCGCTTCACGCTGGTCGCCGCGATCCTCGGCTCGACGGTGGTCTTCCTCGACTCGACCGTCGTCAACGTGGCGCTGCCGGCGATCAGCGAGGACCTCGACGCCGGGCTGGCCGGCCAGCAGTGGGTGGTCGAGGCCTATCTGCTGGCCCTGGTCGCGCTGATGCTCGTCGGCGGGTCGCTTGGCGACCAGTTCGGCCGGCGGCGGATGTTCGTCGCCGGGCTGGCCGGCTTCGGCGCCACTTCGGCGCTTTGCGCGATCGCCCCCTCGGACGAGTTCCTGGTCGGCGCGCGCGCCCTGCAGGGCGTCGCCGGGGCGCTGCTCGTGCCGGGGTCGCTGGCGCTGGTCGCCTCCGCCTTCGAGGGGCCGGCTCGCGGCAAGGCGGTCGGGACCTGGACGGCCTTCACCGGGATCGCCACCGTGCTGGGCCCCGCCGGGGGCGGCTGGATGGTCGACTCGCTCGACTGGCGCTGGATCTTCTGGGTCAACCTGCCACTGATCGCCGTCACGGTCTTGCTCACCCTGGGCCATGTGAAGGAGAGCCGCGATCCCGAGGCCTTCCTCGGCATCGACTGGAGCGGCATCGCCCTTTCGGCGCTCGGTCTCGGCGGACCGGTGTTCGCGCTGATCGAGCAGCCGGTTCACGGTTGGGCGGACCCGATCGTCTTCGTCCCGCTGCTCGTCGGGATCGCCTGCTTCGCGCTGTTCCTCCGCCACGAGGCCCGCGCCGAGCACCCGATGCTCGACCTCGGCCTGTTCCGCATCCGCAACTTCTGGGTCGCCAACCTGACCACGTTCACCGCCTACGCCGGCCTGATCGGCGGCCTCTTCTTCGTGCCTCTCTACCTGCAGCAGATCGCCGGCTACTCGGCGCTCGAGTCGGGGCTGGCGACGACGCCGATCTCGATCGTCCTCTTCGTCCTCTCGCCGCGCTTCGGGCGGATCGCCTCGGACACCGGGCCGCGGCTGCCGATGAGCGCCGGGCCGCTGCTCGCCGGCGTCGGGATGCTGGTGATGATGCGGATCGGCCCCGACGGCGACTACCTCGCCGACGTGCTGCCGGCGGTCCTGATCTTCGCCCTCGGCCTCGCCGCCACCGTCGCGCCGCTGACCGCGACCGTCCTCGACTCGGTCGAGGAGCGCCACGCGGGAATCGCATCCGGGGTCAACAACGGCATCTCCCGGGTCGCCGGCCTGCTGGCGATCGCGATCCTCGGTGCGGTGATCTCCGCGGTCTTCGGCTCGGCCCTCGACGACGAGCTGGGCCGGGCGCCGCTCGGCCCGGCGGCGGAGCGATCGGTCGAGGACGCGAAGCGCCAGCCGCTCGGCTCCCCCGACACCGCCGACCTCGGCGCCGCCGAGGCCGAGCGGGTGGACGCCGCGGCCGCGGACGCCTCGACCGACGCCTTCCGCCTCGGGATAGCGATCGGGGGCGTGCTGATGATCATCGGCGGCGTGGTCGCGGGCATGGGGATCGTCAATCCGCCCCGCCCCGAGGAGGCACCCGAGTTCGAGCCCTCGATGGCGCCGCGGGCCGCCACCGCCGGCGAATGCGGTCGCCACAGCGGGCCCTCAGCACCCTCGCCGGTCCCTGGCAGCCTCGGTGAGCCGGTCGGCGCCGGCTCCGGGGGCATCGACACGGCGCTATAGCCTGCGCCCGCGATGGCCGAGACCCCGTTTCGCATCTTCTCCGGCATCCAGCCGACCGGCCGCAAGCACCTCGGCAACTACATCGGCGCGATCCGCCAGTACGTCGAGGGGCAGGATCGCGGCGACCCGGCGATCTACTGCATCGTTGACCTGCACGCGATCACCGTCGACTACGACCCCGCCGAGCTTCGCGAGCGCCTCTACGACACCACCGCGATCCTGCTCGCCGCCGGCCTCGACCCGGAGCGCTGCATCCTCTTCCGCCAATCCGACGTCGAGGAGCAGACCGAGCTGACCTGGCTGCTCGCCGCGGTGACCGCATGGGGCGACCTGAACCGAATGCACCAGTTCAAGGAGAAGTCCGCTCGCCAGCGAGAGCTGATCTCCGCCGGGCTCTTCTTCTACCCGGTGCTGATGGCGGCGGACGTGCTCGCCTATCGGGCCCACGAGGTGCCGGTTGGCGACGACCAGCGCCAGCACGTCGAGCTGATGCGGGAGATAGCCCGGCGCTTCAACGAGCGCTTCGGAGAGACCCTGGTCGTGCCGGAGCTGAGGATCCCCGAGGTCGGAGCGCGGATCATGGACCTCCAGGACCCCGGCAACAAGATGTCGACCACCGGCACCACCGACGCGGGCACCGTCTACGTTCTCGACGAGCCCGACGCGATCCGGCGCAAGGTCGGCAGCGCCGTCACCGACTCCGGCCGGGAGATCGTCCGCCGCGCCGACAAGCCCGGCGTCTCGAACCTGATCGAGATCGCCGCCGTCGCTCGCGGAGTCGAGCCTGGCGAAGTCGAGCGGGAGTTCGACGGCGCCGGCTACGGCGACTTCAAGCAGGGGGTGGCCGAGACCGTGGTCGAGCTGCTGGCGCCCGTCCGCGAGCGATACGCCGAGCTGCGGGGCGACGAGGCTGCGCTGGAAACGACGCTGGCGGGCGGTGCCAAGAAGGCGCAGGCGATCGCCGCGGCGACGCTCGCCGACGTGCGCGAGCGGATGGGTGTCGGCGCGCCGTCGCGAGGCTGAGCGGGCACAGACCTCTGCTGGCGTCGCGCCCGTAGGGCACGCGCCGACCCGCCAGCGTCAGTGACGAACCCTCGATTGCGCGCGCGGGGCATCCGCTCTGTTACGTTCACCGTCGGCAGCAGGCTTCACCCGGACGGGGAGGAACCAATGCGGGTCCCAGGCTCGATCAGGCGCACGACGCGACCAGGCGTCGCGACTCTCGTCGTCGTCCTGCTGGGCGCTCTCGGCCTCGCCTCGATCTCGCAGGCGGCGATCCCGCTCCAGAACCCGAAGGGGCAGCCGCTCGACACCACCCAGGCGGGCGCCCCGACCCGCTTCAACATCCACATCGAGCTGGGCGGCGACGAGCACATCAAGGACCTCACCCAGCAGCTCCCGGCCGGGCTCGGCAACGACCCCTTCTACCCGACCTGCGCGGTGGCGGCCTGGCAGGCTGACAACTGCGCCGAGAACTCCCAGGTCGGGACCAGCGAGGTCGGCGTCACCGTCGGCATCATGCCCGAGACGGTCCCAGGCCGCATCTACTACCTCGAGCCCGAGGGCAGCAACCTGCCCAGCCTGGGGATCATCCTCGACTCGCCGACCGGCAAGCAGTTCCAGCGGGCCGAGGTGCGGATCAATCCCGAGCTCGGCGTGCTGGAGTCGACGATCCGCGACTTCCCGCAGAGCGCCCCGGTCGGCCCGATCGACGTCCCGATTCGGATCAACGAGATCGACGTCATCCTCACCGACAGGTTCGTCAAGAACCCGCTCACCTGCGACACCGTCGTTACCCGCTTCATCGTCAACAGCTACGAGGACCCCGACAACCCGACCACCGCAGAGGCGCCCCTCACCCCGACCGGCTGCGAGCCGCCGACCCCGCCGCTCTGCGACGACAGGCCCTCGACCCTGCTCGGCACCGGCGCTCGCGACGTGATCAACGGGACGCCGCGGCGCGACGTGATCAGCGGCTTCCGCGGCAACGACCTGATCCGCGGGCGCGGCGGCAACGACCTGATCTGCGGGGGCAAGGGCAACGACTCGCTGTTCGGCGGTGCCGGCAGGGACACCCTCTTCGGCGCCGCCGGCCGGGACTCGCTGTTCGGCGGTGCCGGCAGGGACACCCTCTTCGGAGGAGCGCTGGCCGACATCCTGCGGGGCGGCGCCGGCGTCGATGTGCTCCGCGGCGGCCGCGGCGCCGACAACGAGCGCCAGTAGCGCTCGCGGCGGCCGACCGGCCCTCTAGCCTTTCCCTGTGAGCGTGAGGCTCATTCAGGGAGGGTTGTCGCGGGCCGAGCGCGAACGTGAGGATTTTCTGTGAGCGCGAGCGTGGGCGTCAGCGAGCTTGACCTCGACCTCGACGTGTTCGCGGGTCCCTTCGACCTGCTGCTGGCGGTCGTCCTGCGCGAGGAGGTGAGCCTGCTCGAGGTCGAGTTGGGCGAGGTCGTCGTCGCCTACGTCGAGCATCTCGAGCGGGAGGGCGAGCTCGAGCTCGAAGTCGCCACCGAGTTCCTCGTCCTGATCGCCTCGCTGCTGGAGTTGAAGTCGCGGCTCATCCTGCCCGGCGCCGAGGATGAGGTGGATGCCGGCCCCGAGGAGGCGGTCGAGGAGCTGCTCGCCCGCATGCTCGAGTACCGCCGCTACCGCGACGCCGCCGCGATGCTGGCCGAGCGATTCGAGGCGGGGCGCGGCTTCCTCTACCGCTCGGCCCCGTTGCCGGCGGAGCTGCGCCGGGTCGCGCTCGACGCCGCCACCGCGTCGTATGAGCCCGACCAGCTCGCCGCCGCGCTGGGCGAGCTGCTGGTCGCGCCGCCGGCCCCGGACACCAGCCACATCCGCCCGACGGTTTCGCTGGAGCGCCGGCTGCGGGCGCTCCGCGAGGCGCTCGCCACGCGTCCGAGCTTCGACTTCGACGAGCAGTTCGGCGGCGAGGACCGCCTCACCCAGGCGGTGACGCTGTTCGCCCTGCTCGAGCTCTACCGCAGCGGCGAGGTCACCTGGCGGCAGCGCAAGGCATTTGGGCCGATCGAGATCGAACGCGCCGCCGCGCAGGCGCCCGCCGCGAAGGAGCCCGTCCGATGAGCGACCTCGCCAGGACGATCGAGGCGCTGCTTTTCCTCTCCCCGCAGCCGGTCAGCCTGGCCGACCTCGCCGAGGCGACCGAGCGGCGCGAGGGGCAGGTCGCCGAGGCGATCGAGGTGCTGCGGGAGGAGCTCGGCGAGGGCCGGCGAGGGGTGGTGCTGCGTGAGGTCGCCGGCGGCTTCGCGCTGGCCAGCGATCCCGACAGCGAGGCGGCGGCACGGCGGCTGCTGGCGAAGCCCCGCACCCCGCCGCTCACCCAGGCGCAGGCCGAGACGCTCGCGATCGTCGCCTACCTGCAGCCGGTCTCGCGGCCGGAGATCGCCCGGATCCGCGGGGTGACCTCGGAGTCGGCGGTGCAGACGCTCGCCGAGCGGGGGCTGATCGAGGAGTCCGGGCGCTCACGCTTCGGCGCGGTGATCTTCCGAACCACAGCTCTCTTCGAGCGACTCTTCGGCCTCTCGGGACTGGACCAGCTCCCCGACCCGGCGCGCTTCGACCCCTCTCCGGAGGACGAGCGCGAGCTGCGCGAGCGGCTGCTGCGGGCCGGCGAGCAGCGCGCCGAGCCCTGAGGTCTCGCCGGCTCCGGTCGGCGGCGAGAATGGCGCGATGCGCCTCGCCCGCTACCTCGCCCATTGCGGCGTCGCCTCCCGGCGCGCCGCCGAGGAGGTGATCGCGGCCGGCCGGGTCGAGGTCGGCGGCGAGGTGGTGACCGACCCCGCCCGCGACGTCGACGAGGGAGCGGAGGTGCTCGTCGACGGGGTCGCGGTGAAGCCCGAGCCGCACGAGGTCTGGGCGCTCAACAAGCCGGCCGGGGTCGTCTCCACCGCCAGGGAGCCGGGCGCCCGGCCGGCCGTCGTCGAGCTGGTCGACTCATCGGCGCGCCTCTACCCGGTCGGCCGCCTCGACGCCGACTCGACCGGCCTGATCCTGCTCACCAACGACGGCGAGCTGGCCAATCGCCTCACCCATCCCCGCTACGGCGTCGCGAAGACCTACCGGGCGCTGCTGCGGCGCCCACCCGCGGAGCGCGACCTGCGCCGGCTGGCGCGCGGCGTGCGGCTCGATGACGGCCCGACGGCGCCGGCGCGGGCGCGGCGGATCGGCGAGCGGGAGATCGAGCTGACGATCCGCGAGGGACGCAACCGCCAGGTGCGGCGAATGGCCGAAGCGGTCGGCCACGAGATCGTCGAGCTTCAGCGGATCCGCTTCGGCGCGGTCGAGCTCGGCGCTCTCGAGGCCGGCAGCGCCAGGCGGCTCGACGAGGAGGAGGTCAGGCGGCTCTGGGAAGATGCGCGCTCCGCGGGCCGGTCGCCCGGTCGCCGCCCCGTCACCCGCAAGCCGATGAGGAGAGCCAGGGCGAAGAGGAGAGGTCGATGAGCGAGCGCCTGTTCGCGGTTCGCGGGGCTGTCCAAGCCGCCGACAACGAGGCCGCCGCGATCCTCGCCGCGACCGAGGAGCTGATGCGCGAGCTGATGGCCCGTAACGAGCTCGGCCCCGAGTCTCTGGTCAGCTGCGTGTTCACGACGACCGAGGACCTCGACGCCGAGTTCCCGGCCGTCGCCGCGCGCAACCTCGGGCTCAACGGAGTGCCGCTGCTCTGCGCCAAGGAGATCGACGTCCCGGGGGCGATGCCACGGGTGATCCGGGTGCTGGTCCACTACTACGCCGGGGCCTCGCACGCCCCCGTCCACACTTATCTCGGCGCCGCGCAAGCCCTGCGCTCGGACCTGCACGCGGCACAGTAGATCTCCGCCGCGGCCGTAGCCGCGGCACAAGCAGGTCAGGCGCGAAGCGCCGCAACTACCGTGCTCCGCCGCGGCCGTACCTGCGGCACAAGCGGGTCAGGCGCGAAGCGCCGCAACTACGCTGTCCTCGTGACCGTCACGTTCGCGGAAAAGCTCGCCCGCATGCCGAGCTATCAGGCAGGCGTTCCCGCCGGCACGCCTCCGGAGGCCGTCGCCGCCGGCGACGTCGCCCAGCTCGCCTCCAACGAGTCGCCAATCCCACCCCACCCGAAGGTGGTGGAGGCGATCGCGCGAGCCGCGTCGGCGATGAATCGCTATCCGGACCCCGGCGCGACGCTGCTGCGGCGGCGCCTCGCCGACCGCTACGAGGCAGAGCCCGGCCGGATCGCGGTTGGCAACGGCTCCTGCGAGATCCTCCTCGCCGCCGCCGAGGCGCTCTGCGAGCCGGGGGCGGAGATCGTCTACGCCTGGCCTGCCTTCTCGATGTACCCGTACCTCGCCGCGCTCTCGGGGGCGCGCGAGATCCGCGTCCCCCTTGCCGACGGCTACCTCCACGACCTCGACGCGATGCTGGCCGAGATCACCGCCGCCACCCAGCTGGCGCTGATCTGCAACCCCAACAACCCGACCGGGACCTACCTGGCGGCCGATCGGGTGGCGGCGTTCTGCGAGCGGGTGCCCGACCATGTGACGGTGATCCTCGACGAGGCCTACATCGAGTTCCAGCAAACCGACGACCCCGACGCCACCGTCGACCTGCTGGCGAGCTTCCCCAACCTCGTCGTCCTGCGCACCTTCAGCAAGTGCTACGGCCTCGCCGGCCTGCGGGTCGGCTACGCGCTCGGCTCGGCCAAGTTCCGCGCCGCGGTCGACGCCGTGCGCCAGCCGTTCAGCGTCAACGCGATCGCCCAGGCGGCGGCCGCGGAAGCCGTCCTCCACGGCGACGACGTCCTTGCCCGCGTCGAGCAGACGATCGTCGAGCGGGTCTTCGTCGAATCCGGGCTCGCGGAGATCGGAGTGAGGACCTCGGAGAGCGAGGCGAACTTCTCCTGGCTCGACCTCGGCGAGGCCGAGGAGGCCTCCGTCGCCGACGGCCTCGAGCAGCGGCGGGTGCTGGTCCGCCCCGGCACGCCGCTCGGCGGCCCGGGCCACATCCGCGTCACCTACGGCACCCACGCCGAGAACGAGCGATTTCTTGCGGCGCTGGGAGAGTTGTTGGACTAAGCGTCACCTGGCTGCTACAAAGTCGGCACCGTGAAGCGCCTGGGCACAAGCGCCAGCACCGCCGGCGGCTCCGCCGCCGCGACCCGGTCTGCCCACCGCTCCTACCGGTATTGGCGATTTAGCTAGGCGTCCGGCCCCGCGGCGCTGCGCCGCGCGACCCGATTTCACCCGCCGGGCGCCGACCCACTCGCAATGCGTGCGCGAATCGGGCCCGCGGACGCCAGAAAGTACGATCTTCGAGCTTTGGAGAGGGGCATTGACAAGATGGTCATCGGGGTGAGTGAGCAAGCGCGGGACCGCGTTCGCGACCAGCGGATCGACCGGGTCGTCGAGCTGCTGCCGCCGGCCAGCCTGCTCGAGGAGCTGCCGCTCGGTGAGCACCGTGAAGGCGTCGTCCTCGCCGGCCGGGCCGCGGTGGTCGACGTGCTCGACGCCAGCAGCGACCGCCTGTTGGTCGTCGTCGGCCCATGCAGCGTCCACGACGTCGAGGCGGCGCGCGAGTACGCCGGCCGCCTCGGCGAGGTCGCGAGCGAGCTCCGCGAGGACCTGCTGGTCGCGATGCGCGTGTACTTCGAGAAGCCGCGTACGACCACCGGCTGGAAGGGGTTGATCAACGACCCCCACCTCGACGGCTCCGCCGACGTCAACGGCGGGCTTCACCTCGCCCGCCGTCTGCTACTCGACGTCCTCGACCTCGGCCTGCCGATCGGCTGCGAGTTCCTCGACCCGATCACCCCGCAGTACATCGCCGATGCGGTCGCTTGGGGGGCGATCGGCGCCCGCACCACGGAGAGCCAGATCCATCGCCAGCTCGGCTCCGGGCTCTCGATGCCGATCGGGTTCAAGAACCGGACCGACGGCGACGTCCAGGTGGCCGTCGACGCGGTGCGGGCGGCGGCCGTGTCGCATGCCTTCGCTGGCATCGACGACAACGGCGCGCCGGCGATCCTGCACACGACCGGCAACCGCGACGGCCACATCATCCTGCGTGGCGGCAGGGCGGCGCCCAACTTCGGCGCCGAGGCGGTGGCGGCGGCGCTGGCGCGGCTGCGCGGCTGCGAGTTGCCGGAGCGGCTGCTGATCGACGCCTCTCACGACAACAGCCGCAAGGACCCCGAGCGGCAGGCCGCCGCGGCGGCGGAGATCGCCGAACAGGTTGGCGCCGGCAACCGGGCGATCGTCGGCGTGATGCTGGAGTCCTTTTTGGTCGCCGGCCGCCAGGACCTCGCCGATGGCTCGGGGCTGACCTATGGCCAGTCGATCACCGACGCCTGCATGGATTGGCAGCAGACCGTCTCGGTGCTCGAGCGGCTGGCGGGGGCGGTGCGCGCGCGGCGCGAAGGATGAGGATCGCGGTCCTCGGCGTCGGCCTGATCGGCGGCTCGATCGGGCTGGCGGCGCGGCGCCGCCTCGGCGCCGAGGTCAGCGGCTTCGACGCCGATCCGGCAACGCTCGCCGCAGCCCGCGATCACGGCGCGATCGAGCGGGCGGCGGAAAGCGTCGCCGACGCCTGCGCCGACGCCGAGCTGGTCTTCTGCGCGGCGCCGGTCGGGGCGCTGCGGGCGCTCGCCGCCGAGGCGCTCGCCGCGTCGGGCTCGGGGTGCGTGGTCAGCGACGTCGGCTCGACGAAGCGCGAGCTGGTCGCGGCCCTCGCCGACGACGAGCGGTTCATCGGCGGCCACCCGCTGGCCGGCGCCGAGACCGCCGGGGTCGAGAACGCCCGGGCCGAGCTGTTCGAGGGCGCCCGCTGGTACCTGACCCCGACCGAGCGCTCGGGCGGGATGCATTACGACCGCCTCCAGCGGGCCATCGCCGACCTCGGCGCCCGGCCGCAGGCAATCGACGCTGACTCTCACGACCGGCTGATGGCGACGGTCAGCCACCTCCCGCACGTGATCGCCAACGTCCTGGTCAGCCAGGCGGTGGAGGAGCTCTCGCGCGACTCCGAGCAGCTGCCGGAGGTGGGACCGAGCCTGCGCGACACCACCCGCGTGGCCGGCGCCAACCCGGCGGTCTGGACCGACATCTTCGCCACCAACGGAGAGGCGGTCGCCACCGCGGCCGAGGCGGCGGCGGAGCGGCTGGCAGAGGCGGCGCGCCTGATCCGCGGCGGCGATCGCGAGGGCGTCTCCCGCTGGCACTCGGCGGCGGCGGGTGACCGCCGGGCGCTGCTCGAGCGCGAGCTCGCCGGCGGGCCGCTGCAGGAGCTGCGCGTGCGGGTGCCGAACCGGCCCGGCATCGTCGCCGAGCTGGCGCTGGCGCTCGGCCGCGCCGGCGTCAACATCGAGGACATGGGCCTCTATCCGGCCCAGGACATGCAGTCGGGGGCGGTCTCGCTGTGGATCGCCGGCGCCGAGGAGGCGCAACGCGCGGCGGAGCTGGTGCGCGAGCTCGGCCATGGGGTGAGCGTGATCTCGGCCGGGGAGTAGAACGAACGTGCGCCGGCGCTTTCAGCCCTCCGGCCCGCTGCGCGGCTCCTCCCGCCCGCCCGGCGACAAGTCGATCTCCCACCGGGCGGCGCTGCTTGCGGCGATGGGCGAGGGCACGACGCGGGTCGACTACTACCTCGACGCTGCCGACAGCCGCTCGACGCTTGCCGCGGTGGCCGCGATCGGCGCCAGGGTCGAGGCGCCGCCCCCGGGACCCCACTCGATGTTCGTCGCGATCCGCGGCGTCGGCCTGCGCGGAGCGGGCGAGGCGGCGATCGACGTGGGTAACGCCGGCACGCTGTTGCGGCTCCTGCCCGGGTGGCTGGCGGGCCAGGACGCCGGCACCTGGACCCTCGACGGCGACGCCTCGATTCGCCGCCGCCCGGTCGACCGGATCGCCGAGCCGCTGCGGCTGATGGGGGCCGGCGTCGAGTGCCGCGACGGGCGGCTGCCGCCGCTGCGGGTCGAGGCGGCGCCACTGAGAGGGATCAGCTACGAGCTCCCGGTCGCCAGCGCCCAGGTGAAGTCCTGCCTGCTTCTCGCCGGCCTCCTCGCCGAGGGGGAGACGCAGGTCGTCGAGCCCGCGCCGACCCGTGACCACACCGAGCTGATGCTCGCCGCCGCCGGCGCCGAGGTGAGCCGCGACGGCCGCGCTGTGAGCGTGCGGCCGGTGGAGCGTCTCGAGCCCGGCCGGATCTTCGTCCCCGGCGACTTCTCCTCGGCCGCCTTCCTGCTGGTCGCGACGCTGATCGTCCCGGGCAGCGCGATGGCCTTCGTCGACGTCGGGCTGAACCCGACCCGGACCGGCCTGCTGGGGATCCTCGAGCGGATGGGCGCGCAGCTCGAGGTCGAGCCGGAGGGCGAGGCCGGCGGCGAGCCGCTCGGGATCGTCCGCGCCCGGCACTCGGCGCTGGCCGGCACCGAGATCGGCGGCGAGGAGGTGCCGCGGGCGATCGACGAGCTGCCCCTGGTGGCATTGGCCGCCTGCTTCGCGGAGGGAACCACCGTGATCCGCGATGCGGGAGAGCTTCGCCGCAAGGAGTCCGATCGCATCGCCACCGTGGCGGAAGCGCTGCGCGCGCTGGGCGGAGACGTCGAGCCGACCGAGGACGGCCTGGTCGTCACCGGCAGGGGCGGCCTGCGCGGTGGCGAGATCGACTCGCGCGGCGATCACCGCATCGCGATGCTCGGCGCGATCGCCGGGGTCGCCTCCGAGGATGGGGCGACCGTGGAAGGGTTCGAGGCGGTGGAGGTGAGCTACCGGGGGTTCGAGCACGTGCTCCGCGCCCACCTCGGCGAGCGCTGAAGCGACTCAGCCCCTGCGGCTCGGGTGCCCCTTGCCGGGCCAGGGGCTGAGCAGCAGCAAGAGGCGGGAGTCCTCGGTGGCCCGCACCTCGCGCCGCTCGTTGGGGTCGAATGCGGCAAGCGTCCCGACCCCGGCCGAGACGACGCTGCCACCCGAGTCCTCGAGCTCGACCGCTCCTTTGACGATCACAAGCCAGGCGCTCTCGTGGACCTGGTGCTCCTGCATCTGCTCCCCCGCGGGCAGCTCGATGACGATCGCGCGGCCCTCGTCGTCGGACTCGATCACCTCCGGCTTGTGCGGCTGCACGTCGAGGCTGGCCAGGTCCCAGGTCTGCACGGCCGGGACTCTACCCTGCGACAGATGGTGATCGCTATCGACGGCCCCGCCGGGGCCGGCAAGTCCTCAGTCGCGCGCGGCGTCGCCGCCGCGCTCGGCATCACCTACCTCGACTCCGGGGCGATGTACCGCTGCGTCGCCCTCGCCGCCCTCGAGCGGGGCGCCGACCTCGACGACCCCGAGCAGGTGGCGGCGATCGCCGCTCCGCTGCGGATCGGCTTCGCCGACGGCGCGGTTCGGCTCGACGGTCGCGACGTGAGCCGGCAAATCCGTGACCCGCGGGTCAGCGCCGCGGCCTCCCGCGTCTCCGTCCACCCGCAGGTGCGGGAGGCGATGGTCGCCCGCCAGCGGGAGCTGATCGGCGCCGGCGACTACGTCGCCGAGGGCCGCGACATCGGCACCGTTGTCAGCCCCGACGCCCCGCTCAAGGTCTTCCTGAACGCCGCCGCCCCGGAGCGGGCGCGACGCCGGGCCCGTCAGACCGGCGAGGACCCCGAGGCGGTGCTGGTCGCGCAGGGCAGGCGCGACGCGCGCGACCGCGCCCGCGAGCACGGCGCGCTGCGGGCGGCCGAGGACGCGGTCGCCGTCGATACCACCGATCTCCGCCTCGAGGAGGTCATCGCCCGGGTCGTCGAGCTGGCGCGTCAGCGGGGGATCCCATGAGCGTCCCTAGCGTGGCGATCGTCGGCTTCCCGAACGTCGGCAAGAGCACCCTGGTCAACCGGCTCGCCGGCGGACGCGAGGCGGTCACCCATGCCGAGCCGGGCGTGACCCGCGATCGCAAGCGGCTGCGCTGCGAGTGGAACGGAGTCGCCTTCGACCTCGTCGACACCGGCGGGATCGACCTCGCCGACGAGGGCGAGCTGGCCCGCGAAGTGCAGCGGCAGGCGCGGCAGGCGATCGCCGAGGGCGAGCTGGTGATGATGGTGGTCGACGGGCGCGCCGGACTGCGGGCGGGCGACGCCGAGCTGGCGGCCACCCTGCGCCGGGCCGACACACCCGTCCTGGTCGTCGCCAACAAGGTCGACAGCCCCGCCGACGAGCACCTCGCCGCGGAGTTCCACAAGCTCGGCCTCGGCGAACCGCTCCCGGTTTCGGCGAGCCACGGGCTCGGCACCGGCGACCTGCTCGATCGGGTCGTCGAGTTGCTCGGCGGGAGCCGGTCGGTCGCCGCGGAGGGGGAGCAGGTGCGCCTGGCGGTGATCGGGCGGCCCAATGTCGGCAAGTCCTCGCTGGTGAACGCCTTCCTCGGCTCCGAGCGGGTGATCGTCTCCGCCGCCGCCGGGACGACCCGCGACTCGATCGACACCGAGCTCGTCGTCGATGGGCGCGAGGTGGTGCTGATCGACACCGCGGGGCTACGGCGTCGCGCGAAGGTGGCCGGGACCGTCGATTTCTACGCTCAGCTTCGCTCCGAGCGGGCGGCGGAGCGCTCCGACGTGGCGATCGTCGTCTGCGACGCCTCGGAGGGAGTTACCGCCGAGGACCTGCGGGTCGCCGACCTGGCGATGCGCTCCGGCTGCGCGACGCTGCTGGCGCTCAACAAGTGGGACATCAGGCGCACCGACATCGACGATGCCCGCGCGCGGGTGGCCCGCAAGCTGCGGCTGCGCCCCGAGGTCGTCACCTGCTCCGCTCTGGGCGGCCGCAACGTCGGTTCGCTGATCGAGAAGGCCCTCGCGCTCGCCGATCGCGCCGCGCGACGGATCCCCACGCCGGAGCTGAACCGCTTCGTCTCCGACGCGGTGGCCCGCACCCCGCCGCCGTCGCGGCGGGGGCGGCGGCTGCGTCTCTACTACGCGGCCCAGGTCGGCATGCGCCCTCCGCGGATCGCGATCCAGGTCAACGACCGCCGGCTGATCGATCGCGCCTGGGCCTTCCACCTCGAGAACCGCCTGCGAGGGGCCTACGGGCTCGAAGGGGTTCCGCTCGTCGTCGAGTTCGTGCCCCGCAGCCGCCGCAAGCGCGCCCGCAGCCCCGCCGCCACAGGGCAGGCGGGAGGCGAGGGTCGGGTATAACCGCCGGCTGGTGCGACGATGGCGCTTGCCGAGGCCACGCCGGCCGCGACTGCCGAGGCCGCGGCTGCGACGCCGTGATCGCGTCGCCGTCGCCCGCCCGCGCGGCGTGGAGGGGCGGCGCGCCGGGCTGGGCGGCCGGCTGCGCCGCGCCCGCGGCCTGCTCGGCGACGCCGGCTTCGTCCTCGCCCGGGCGGCGCGCGCGGTCCTGGCGGCGCCGCTGGGCGCCGGCCGGGCGCTGCGGGACTTCTGGTTTGGCCGCTCGCTGGGCTTCCGCCGCCGCTTCGCGGTGGTGCTGCTGGTCCTCGGTCTCTACGCGCTGGTCCGCTTCGTGCCGCTGCCGGTCGTGCCCTGCGGCCTCTCGCCCGCCGAGGAGTGCCCGCCGAGCGACGACGCGGTCGCCTTCGTCCCCGCGGAGGCCTACGCCTACGCCCACCTGAACCTCGACCGCGACTCAAGTCAGTATGAGCAGGCGGTCGAGCTCGCCGAGC
>Ga0299913_10002149_pt1 | contig 15360 bp, 14 predicted proteins | sample RVTome_9_FD_201360 | JGI IMG/M metagenome (GOLD analysis project Ga0299913, IMG submission 201360) | Soil microbial communities from uranium-contaminated site in the Upper Colorado River Basin, Wyoming, United States - RVT155D38 (version 2) ...
CGCGAACGCCGCCACGAGGCCTTCGTCCGCTGACAGGTGCGCCATGATGCGAAGCTCGATCTGCGAATAATCGGCCGCCAGGAGCAACTGTCCCGGAGGTGCGATGAACGCCTGGCGAATGCGACGTCCTTCCGGTGTGCGAATGGGTATGTTCTGCAGGTTGGGATCGGTAGACGACAGCCTTCCGGTCGCTGCCACGGCCTGGTGGTAACAGGTGTGAATTCGCCCGGTGCGCGGTGAAATCTGCAGGGGGAGCTTGTCCGTATACGTGCTTTTCAGTTTTGCGACACCACGATAGTCGAGAATGACCTTAGGCAGTGGATAGCGGACCGCGAGTTCCTGCAAGACGTCTTCCCCGGTCGAAGGTTGTCCTTTCGGCGTCTTGCGTATTACCGGCAGGCCCAGCTGGTTGAACAGTATTTCCTGGAGCTGCCGCGGTGAGCCGAGATTGAACGGCCCACCGGCCAGTTCGTGCGCCTTTTCCTCGAGCGCGCGCATCGTGGTTGCGAGTTCGGCGCTTTGTATCTTCAGCATGTTCCGGTCGATCAGCACCCCGTGCTGTTCCATTTGCAGAAGGACGGGGACCAGCGGCTGCTCTATCTGTTCATAGAGAGTCTTCAGGGACTCCGTTTCGCCGAGCATCGCCCAGAGGTGCTGGTGAAGCCTCAGCGTGATGTCGGCATCTTCGCCGGCATACTCCGTTGCCGCCGCGAGGTCGATCTGGTTGAACGTCAGTTGCCTGGCTCCTTTGCCGGCCACGTCCTCGAAGTGGATAGTCTCCACGCCCAGGTAGAAGCGCGCAGTCGAGTCCATGTCGTGTCGTGTGGCGACGCTGTTGTAGACATAAGACTCGAGCATCGAGTCGTAGGCCATGCCTCTCAGGGCGATTCCGTAACGGGAGAATACGTGCGCGTCGTACTTCAGGTGATGGCCGACTTTTCGTCGTTCCGGGTCTTCGAGAAACGGCTTCAGCTTCCCGAGCACGTGGTCGCGCGACAGCTGCGGAGGCGCGCCGGGATAATCGTGGGCCACCGGAATGTAGGCGGCCTCTCCCGGTGTCACGCACAGCGAGATACCGACGAGTTCGGCTGTCATGTAACCGATACTGGTGGTTTCCGTGTCGACGGCGACAAGCTCGGCGGTATTCATCCGTGCCAGCCACGCATTCAACGCGTCCTCCGTGAGTACGGCTTCATAGTTGCCTTTCTTTGCGCGGGGACGGGCATCGGTCCGGGTTGCGTCGGGCCGTTCGTCCAGTTGCTTCAGGAGGGCGCGCAGCTCGTATCGCGAGTACAGTTCCCGGAGGCGCTCGGCATCCGGCGGGGAGCGCAGGAGTTCCTGCGCCGCGAAGGGTAACTCGACGTCCTGACGTATCGTCGCGAGCTTCTGCGAAAGCAGCAGCTGCTCGATATTCTCACGCAGGCTCTCGCCAACTTTTCCGCCGATGCTACCCGCGTTTGCCATGATTGCTTCGACCGTGCCGTATTCACTGAGCCACTTGGCGGCGGTCTTCGCGCCGACTCGCGGCACTCCGGGTATGTTGTCGGAACTGTCGCCGACCAGAGCCAGGTAGTCGATGATCTGTTCGGGGTATACGTCGAACTTCTTCTTGACACCGTCCCGGTCCAGCACGCTCCCGGTCATGGTATTCACGACGGTGACGTTTTCGTCGACGAGCTGCGCCATGTCCTTGTCGCCGGTCGAGACCAGTACACTCAGGCCGTCCATACCTCTGCACTGACGGCAGAGCGTGCCGATCACGTCGTCGGCTTCGACGCCTTCGACTCGAAGCAGCGGCAGGCCCAAAGCCGACACCGCTTCCAGCAGCGGATCTACCTGGGCGCGGAGCTCATCCGGCATCGGCGGGCGGTTTGCCTTGTACTGTTCGAACATCGCGTCGCGAAAGGTCTTGCCGGGTGCATCGAACACGACGGCGAAATGCTCGGTCGGTTGATCCTTGAGCAGCCTGCCGATCATGTTCAGCACACCGAGCAGGGCGCCGGTCGGGTCGCCTTTGGAGGACGAGAGTTTGGGCAGCGCATGAAACGCCCGGTAGAGATAGGAGGATCCGTCGACCAGGACTAGTACCCTGTCAAGGTGATATTGCTGCATTCAGCGTCCCTGTGGTGTTTCGCCGCAAGGCGCGTCGCGCCGGCAATGGCCAGCCCTTGTCAAGCGGCGCAACGCCGCGGCGGGACACCACAGGGACGCCCTCCGGGTTGGCCTGCCAGCGCCCCTGGCGGCGTTGCGGCTCGCTGATGTAGCGGTGCTACACGGCGCTCGCCGCGCCTTGCCAGGAACGCTGGCAGGCCAACTGAATGCAGCAATATCACCTTGACAGGGTACTAGCACTCGCGTCCTGTCGTTCACCGGCTGAACTCCGCACATCTGGAAAACGTCATACGGTAGCTTCAGCGGTTCCCGTCGGACCTCGGGCGTGGAGACGCCGGGTCTATGAAAGGTTCGGCCTCGTCGTCTTCGGCCGGCGGCCGTTCGGTACCGGGGACAACCGGCGTCTCTTCCTCATTGTCGTCCTCGAACGCTTCCTCCACCGATTCCCGGTCGAGCGGCGGCAATTCCGTCTGCACCTGGCTCCGGTCGCCGGGCAGAAACAAGGGTCCTTTCTGCCCGCAGCCGCACATAAGGAGGCATGTCAGAACAGCGGCGGCGAACGGGTTTTTCATCGAGGCAACGGACCGACTTGTGGCGGCCAATGGCCGGCATGGGCAAGGAGGTCGAATGGTATACTAGATGGGCGGGACTCCGCAGATGGACGTTCTTCAACGACGAACAACGTGCGGCAAAGGTCGATCGCCCGCAGTGCGGGCTCCGACAGCCCGCGAATAGTACAGATCGCGGGCTGTAGGAGCCTGCACCGCGGGCGATCCGAGTTTTGAAGTACGACTAGTCCTCCTGCTTCCGGTATCCGGACGCGACGCGACGGTAAGCTTCCCGAAACGGGATTCCCTCGCTGGTCACCAACCGGTAGGCCCGTTCCGCCGCATCAAGGCCCTCGCTCAGGCGAATTCGGGACGGAACAAACTCGAGACCCGGAATGATGCGCGCCATGATGTCGACACTGTCACAGGCCAGGTCTATTGCCCGGAACAAGGGCGGCTTCAGGCGTTGCAGATCGCGCTGGTAGCCGGAAGGGAGCTTGGTCGTAATCAGGAGGCCTTCTGTGAGACAGGCCTGCGCGGTGGCCGCGCCCGCCCGGACGAGTTCCAGCACATCCGGATTCCGCTTCTGCGGCATGATCGAGGAGCCGGTCGTGACCTCCGGGGCCAGGTCGATGTAACCGAATTCCTCGGTGTAAAAGAGCAGCAAATCGCTTGCCAACCTCCCCAGGTCCTGCATGACGAGCGCGAGTTCAAACATCAGCGTGCATTCCGCCTTGCCGCGCGATAGCTGAACCGCGGTGACCGGCACTTGCGTTTCGGCAAAGCCCAGCTTCGCCGTGGTGGACTCGCGATCGAGTGCCAGGCCGGGCGTTCCGTAACCGGCCGCGCTGCCGAGTGGATTCCTGCTGGAGCGTCGATGAGTGGCGCGCAGTCCCGCAATGTCGTCCTCAAACGCCTCGCGATATCCCTCGCACCAGAGCCGGACCGAAGAGGGCATGGCCTGCTGCATATGCGTATAGCCGGGCAGCACGACCTCGCCCTGGCGAACGCAGAGTTCGTCCAGCGCGCGACACAGCCGTTTAGCGCGGCCGGCGACGTCGTCGGCCGCGTCCATGATGTACAGGCGCAGAGCCGTCAACACCTGGTCGTTTCGTGAGCGCCCGAGATGCAATCGCTCTCCCGCATCGCCGATCAGCGCAGTCAGCCGGGACTCCAGGGCTGTGTGCACATCTTCGTCTTCGAGCTCGATCTGCCATGTGCCGTCGGCGAATTCCCGCTCGAGCGTCTCAAGGCCGTTGCGGATGGAGGCACAGTCCGCCTCGCTCAGCAGTTCCTGGCGGCACAGCATTTCGGCGTGCGCGATGGAACCGCGCACGTCGTAGCTGACCAGCCTGGCGTCGAGCAGGTGATCTTCCCCTGCGGTGTATCGCAGCACGCGGTCGTCCAGTGCCGTGCCCTTGTCCCACAGGCGAGTCATGCGCCGGACTCCGTGGAAGCCTGTTCGGCTGGAGACAGCGCGGCTATGTCGTTGACGACCAGCGTTCCGGTGCCTTCGTTGGTAAACACCTCGAGCAGCAGGCTGTCCGGAACCTTGTAGGAAATGACGTGCACTCGCTGGACGCCATTGCCGAGCGCGGCGTCGATCGCCGCCGCCTTGGGCAACATCCCGTCGGCAAGCTTGCCGCTATCGGTCAGTTTCTTCAGGCCCGCTCTGTCGATATAGGAGATCAGCGACCGCGGATCGGTGGCATCGTCGAGTATCCCGGGAGCGCCCGTTGCGAGAATCAGCTTTTCCGCCTTGAGTTCCGCGGCAATGGCTGCCGCAACCGTATCGGCGTTGATGTTGAGCAGATTTCCGGACTCGTCGCAGGACAGCGGGCTCACCACCGGCATCAGTGCGTTGTCCAGCTGCTTGCGAAGGACGTCCGCGTTCACGGATTCGATATCGCCGACGAAGCCGTAGTCGACCGATTCCCCGCCCTTGTTCTGCACCGGTGGACGGCGGAATGCCCGTATGAGGCCGGCATCGACCCCGCTGATGCCGACCGCCGGAATCCCCAAGTCCCGGCAGGAGGCGAGGACCCGCGTATTGATCTGCCCGTTCAGCACCATCGTTGCGACATCCAGCGACGCCCCGTCGGTCACGCGACGACCGTCGATGAACGTTGCGTCGAGCCCGAGGGCCTTCGCCAGTTTCGTCGATTGGGGTCCACCTCCGTGTACCAGCACGACGCGAATGCCGACCTGGTGCAGAATCCCGACCTGCTCCATGAGCGCGCGCGTGCCCGTGAGGTCGGCGAACACTTCGCCGCCGACCTTCAGCACGAAAACCTTGCCCTTGAAAAGGCGTATGTACGGCGCCGCGTGTTTCAGCGCGGATACGACGGCGGCGCGATCGTGTCTCTGCTTCATGATTGCGACCCCAGCATCTGGTGGAGTACGGCCATCTGGGCAAGCATTCTGTTGCGCGCTTCCTGTATGACGACGCTGCGGGGCCCGTCCAGCACCCTCTCGGTGACGACGACGCCTCGGCGCACCGGCAGGCAGTGCATGAAACGACAGTCCGGCGCGGCGTTGTCGAACCAGGGTTCGTCCACGCACCAGTGTTCGAGTCCCCGCCTGAGTTCCTGATCCTTGAGCCTGTTGCCATAGTGTTCCGTCGTCGACCACGACTTCGCGTAGATCACCTGCGCACCCTCCATGGCTTCCACACGATCGTCGCTTTCCCTTATGGAGCCACCTGATGCTTCGGCCGCGCCCCGGGCCTTCCGCATCAGCACTTCCGGCAGGGCGAAGCCGTCAGGACGCAGCACAGTAACGTCCATGCCACGCTTCGCGGCCATGTACAGCGTCGAGGCGGGTACTGCGAGCGGCAGTGCCTTCGGGTGATAGGCCCAGCTCAGCACGAATTTGCCACCGTTCGCGGGAACGTCGAGATCGTCCAGGGTTTTCCAGTCGGCGAGACTCTGGCAGGGGTGCTGGATGGCCGACTCCATGTTGATGTACGGCGTATCGGTCAGACCCACCATGGACATGAACTCGGCATCCGCGAGGTCGGCCTCGAGATTCTTGCGTTCGGCGAACGCCCGGATACCGATGGCGTCCCCGTAGGAAGCGATCACCGGTACGGCTTCGCGGATGTGCTCGGCAGCCGCTCCGTCCATGACGATGCCCGGGCGGGTCTCAATGCCGTGGATGGACATATCCGGAGAGATGACGAACGCGCCTCCGCCCAGGCGGGTCATCGCGGCCTGGAAGGATGCGAGCGTTCTCAGGGAAGGACTCAGAAACAGCAATGCCAGCACCTTGCCGGAAAGGGCGCGAGGTTCCGGGGTGGTGTCGAGTCGCAACGCGAGCGCAAGCAGGGCGGCGATTTCGTCATTCGAGAAATCGGCAAGGTCATTGAAGAATTTCACTGGGCAGTTCCGGTTTGAGTAGATATTGAGCCGATATCGCGGAGCGCGTCGGACAGCCTTCTGACATGGTCGGACTCGAGTACGAGCGGCGGCAGCAGGCGCAGCACGCGGGGATCGGCGCTCGTGCCTGCCAGTATGTCCCGTTCGAGCAGCGCTTTCTGCACGTCGGCTGCCGGCCGGTCGCAGCGGAGGCCCAGCATGAGTCCCATGCCCTGGATGCCCGTGACGGGCCCGGTCAGGCATTCGGCCCTGATCTGGGCTTCGCGTTCGCGAACGTTCAGGAGCAGCCGTTCGTCTTTGAGCACCCGGATCACCGCGAGTATCGCGGCCGCCGCGAGCGGACCGCCGCCGAACGTGGATCCGAGATCGCCCTTCCTCCGGGATGCGGCGAGGCTTTCCGTTGCAAGAAGCGCCGCACAGGGCACGCCTCCACCGAGCGACTTCGCCAGCGTCATCAGGTCCGGCTGAACGTCGTGGGACTGCACCGCGAAATAGCGCCCCGATCGGCCCATGCCGCACTGGACTTCGTCGGCAATCAGCAATGCGCCCGCCAGTGCCGTTCGATCGCTGAGTGCCTGCACGAACTCGCGCGACAGATCGAACGCACCGCCGATTCCCTGCACCGGTTCGAAAATGACGGCCGCAACCGCGTCGTCGATCATTGCTTCCGCCGAGGCAACGTCGTCTCTGGGAATGAATCCCACATCGAATGGCATGCGCGGGAAGCCATACCACGTTTCGGCTGCCTTCCACGTGACGGCTCCCGCCGCCGCGGTGCGGCCGTGAAAGCCCTCTGTAATGGCAAGAATCCGGCCACGTCCCGTCGCGCTGCAGGCTATGCGCAGGGCGTTCTCGTTGGCTTCCGCGCCGCTGTTGGCGAAAAAAACGCGAGTCAGGTTCTCCGGTGCGATCGAGTTGAGCGCCTCCGCCGCCTCAGCCCGGACTTCGAGAGCGACGGCGTTGCTCTGAAACAGCAGACGTTCGGCCTGCCGCTGGATCGCTTGCGTCAGGACGGGATGTCCGTAGCCGAGACCGGCCACGGCATGCCCGCCGTAAAAGTCCAGGATGCGGCGACCGCTTGCTGTAACGATCTCGCAACCTTCCGCGCGTTCCGGCTGGAAGGGCATCTGTCCGTAAACCGGGATTAAAGCCTCAGCTTCCCGCGCCCGCGCATCGCTGTGCTTCTGCACTAGATCCATGGCGTAGCCGGGGAGAGCAGGCCGGCCGTCTCCGGCAAGGCCCAGAGCCGATTCATCCACTGAACGGCGCCACCGGCCGCGCCTTTGAGAAGGTTGTCTATGGCCGACATCACCACCACCGCGCCGTCCGCCTGCGCGACGCCGATATGACAATAGTTGCTGCCGACGACGTGCTTGAGTTTCGGAGCGCCGTCGACGACGCGGACGAACGGGGCTCCGGCGTAATAGCGCGAAAATGCCGTACGCACTGCGTCGGCGGTGGCAGCCGAAGCCAGCCCTGCTTGCAGAGTCGCGTAGATGCCCCGGGAGAACGGCCCGGAATGCGGCGTGAAGTGAACGGATACGTCCTGTCCCGTGGCGGCCTCGACAAGACGCCTTATCTCCGGCGCATGACGGTGCGACAGCGGCTTGTAGGCATACAGGTTCGCATGTCGCTCGGGGTGATGTGTCCCGGCCTGCATGGATTTGCCGGAGCCGGTGCTGCCGGTCACGGCGGTGACGAACAGAGGCCCACGAACGAGTCCGGAATCGACCAGGGGTACCGACGCGAGCAGCACGGCGGTCGCGAAGCATCCCGGATGACCGATGCGGTCGCCGCTCCCGGCAGAATGTTCCGGTACGGCACAGGCGAAGCTGCCGAGGAGTTCGGGAGCCGCATGGGGCTCCGTATAAACCGCCTGGTAGCTCTCCGCATCCGGGTAGCGGAAATCCGCGGAACAATCGACGACGCGGACACTCAGATCGCGCGCTGCCGCAGCTTCCAGAGCCTCCGCTACCGCCGACGCCGATGCGCCGTGCGGAGCCGCGGAGAAAAGCGCGAGATTGCTGCCCCGGTCCAGTCCGTGGGTCCACGTCGCGGGTGCTGCAAAGTCGAGGCCGGCGCAGGCCTGGGCCAGGTGCGGAAAGACGGTCGCGATCGGGTCACCTGCGCTCCTTTCGGATACGGCCGCTCGCAGCGAGAACGCCGGGTGCGCGGCCAGGAGACGCAACAACTCGCCGCCGACGTAACCCGTCGCCCCGATCACCACCGCGTTGATGTCGTTCGCAACGTCGGTCATAGCAATTCCCGTTGGCTTTGCCCGGGGAGGGTCTTTGCGATCAGGTCTCCCAGCGCCGCACCGTTGGTCAATGCGTTGATCGCCGGCAGCGCCATGCGTGCCGCGATCTGATCGATGCCGACGGCGTTGTCCGTGGCCGGACCGGTAACGACGGCCGGCTCAATGCCATACTGCTCACGAAGGATCTTGCAGCCGCCCCAGGCGGCCACCGGATCGTTCGCGCAGAGCACGACCGCCGTGAATGCCGCGCGGATGGTCGCGTCGCTGAGAATGGCTTCGACCCCGTAGGCGCCGAGCAGGCCGTCTCCAAGTTCGATCACGATCACATCCGGCAGATGAACCGCCAGCGACGACAGCAATGCGCGGGTCAGGGCCGGGCCATTGTCCGCAGTCGTCGTAACTATCCCTAAGTCCGAGAAGATCATGGTCTCTCCGGCGCCGGCGTCTTCCATCGCGAGAATGTCCCGGCGCAGCGAGACGCCCGTGGCCTTGCAGGCCGCGACGTGCAGACCGAGATGTCGCAGGCGGCTTACGATGGCGCATGCGGCCGCCGTTTTGCCGGAATCCATGCAGGTTCCTGCGAGTGCGACGACCGGCACGCCGCGCGCGTCGAGCACGACGTTCGCGTCGAGCTTGCCGGCTCCTACGCGCGCGGGCACGCCGATGCGCTCCGCGAGGTAGGGGAAATGCAACACGGTACCCAGGACTTCGCAATCGAAGGGTGCGCCGACGTCGGGATTTGCCGAGTCGCAGATACCGAGGACTCCGCCGATGTTCAGTATCTGCACGGTCGAGCCGACGGCGAGCGTCTCCGGCAAATGCCCCGAATAACCCAGCAGAGCCTTGCGATGTCCCAGGGCGCCGACCACGATGTCGCCCTGGTTGACGGTCGCCATGCGGCCGCTCGTCAGTTCGAGCTGGTTGTACCGGTTTTTGTTGTTGAGCACGCGGACGGCAAGAAGTACACCTTCCTCGCAGGTGATCTGGTCAGATACGCGAAGCTCGCGGCTCAGGTTACTGTGCTGCGCGACCGACGCGACCTTGTCTACGATGACGGTGCGCATCTCCTACTCCGCACCGGCGGCTGCGCGACTCTGGAGTGCGCCCGCCAGGGACAGGATGCGCGAATAGCCGAGCGCCTCCTGCGCCGTCCACTCGCCGGCCGATTCGCCGTAAACGCCACGCGACGCGGCCATCAGCGAATGCGGTGAACTGACACCGGTGACGAAAAGGCTGCCGGGCCGCAAGGTGAAACGCACGCGCCCGGTGACCCTCCGCTGCGACGATGCAAGCAAAGCTTCGATGTCGCGGCAGGCCAGGTCCAGCTGCTTTCCTTCGTGCACGAGATCGCCGTAGACGTTTGAAAGCATGTCCTTCACGCGGGCTTGCTGGGCGCTCAGCACGAGCTTCTCCAGTTCGCGGTGTGTGGCGATGATCGTTTCCGCGGCCGGCGCCTCGAACGCGACTCGCCCCTTGGTGCCGAGCACCGTGTCTCCGAGATGAATGCCTCGCCCGATTGCATGGCGTGCCGCGATTTTTTCCACCTTTTCAACGAGCGCAACGGGATCGAGCGCTTCGCCGTCGAAACCGACGGGAATGCCTCGTTCGAAGTCGATTGTATGATCGGACGGCTGCGCAGGGTCCCGGTATGCGTTTGCCGAGAGTACCCATGCTTCTTCGGGCAGCGGGTGTTCCGACGTTAGTGTCTCGCGGCCGCCAATCGTAATGCCCCACAGGCCGCGATTGGTCGAATATGCGGATCCCGCCGACGAATGAGGCAAATTGCGCGCGCGAAGGAAGTCCAGCTGGTCCTCGCGCGCCCAGTTGTTATCGCGCACCGGCGCAAGTATTTCAAGGTCGGGGTTGAGCGTACGCAGCGCAACCTCGAAGCGCACCTGGTCGTTGCCGGCCGCGGTGCACCCGTGAGCAACGGTGGATGCGCCGTGCTCGCCGGCAACGCGGGCCAGACCGGCTGCCTGGACGCCGCGCTCGGCACCGACGCAAAGCGGATACAACTGTCCGCGACGGACGTTGCCGGCAATCAGGAAGCGAAGGACGCTGTCGAAGAAATCCTTCCTGCCATCGACAAGTACGTGCTCGATCGCACCGAGGCTCAACGCTCGTTGCCGGAGGGCCGCTGCCGCGTCTTCATCGATGCCTCCGGTATCGACTGTCGCGGTGATGACGTCGCGCCCGTACGTCTCCTTGAGCCACGGGACGCAAAACGAGGTATCGAGGCCGCCAGAAAATGCCAGTACGACGGGTCCGTCTGCTAAGGAATGTTGACTCAAACCGGTTGCTCCATTTCGAATTGCTGCCGCTACCCGCTTCTTCCTGCCGCGCGGTATATCTTTTGCAACAAAGTGCGCTGCGCAGCGGCAGTCGGGGTGGCTGTGAAGACGGTATCGTCGCCGCCGACGTTTCCGACAATTTCGGGCCAGCCGGAACGATCCAGCGCCAGCGCGACCCGCTGCGCCGCCCCAATGGCCGTCTTTATGACCAGCAGATTCGGGCCGGCGGCCGACAGGCTTCGCAGCAAGTCGGCGACTCTCGAGATCTCGTTCTCACCGCCGGTTTCGACGCCCGGCAGTTCGTATCCCTGTCCCGTCTTCACGGCGCCCAGGCCTTTGAGGTCGCGGCTGACACTGGACTGGGTGGCGTGAAAGCCCTGCGACGTCAGCGCATCAACGAGTTCCTGCTGCGTCGCGGCAGGCGCCCGCTCGAGGACCCTGCGAATCGCTTCGCGTCGCTCGGCTTGAATGTCGGCAGGTACGGGCATGGCTATCATCGCATAAATATGCGCATAACACTGCCATCATGCGCATAGGCTGTCAAGTCCGTCAGCTGCTACCATTCGCGCTTTCTTTCCGGGTTAGCGCTGCCCCGCTGGCAGGACTGGCGGGACACGACTGGCGGTCGTTCCGCTGCTGCGGCCGATACGCAGGAAACAAGCACGGCAAATGCAAATTCCCGACTGCGTAGAAGTGGAGCTTGGTAACCCGCGAGCCAGTGTCATCTGGCTGCACGGCCTCGGTGCCGACGGGCACGATTTCGAACCGATTGTTCCGGAGCTCGGCCTCCCGGCCGATTACGGCATTCGCTTCGTGTTTCCGCACGCGCCGATGCGGCCGGTCACCATCAACGGCGGCATGACGATGCGTGCCTGGTACGACATCCGGACATTCGACCGTGACGGGCCCCAGGACGAAGCGGGCATCCGCGAGAGCGCGTTGCTGCTCGAGCGACTGATCGAGCGAGAGCGTCAACGCGGTTCCGATTGCCAACGCATCGTCGTTGCCGGTTTTTCGCAAGGCGGGGCGATCGCGCTGCACGCGGCGTTGCGCTTTCCAAAGCGGCTCGCGGGCCTGATGGCTCTTTCAACGTGGCTTCCGTTGGCGCAAACCTTTCGCGAGGAAGTCGCCGGGAGCGGCGATCCCGATCTGCGCAGGTTGCCGATTTTCATGGCGCACGGAAGCTTCGATCCGGTGTTGCCGATCGAATTCGGCAAGACCACCAGAGAGGCGCTCACGAGCGCGGGATTCACGGTAGAGTGGCACGAGTACCCCATGGGGCACGCCGTCTGCGCGGAGGAGATCGCTGCCGTCCGTCGCTGGCTTCAGACCGTGTTGCCGGGCCCGGCAGCGTCCTGATCCATCACCCGCCGGGCTTCAGTCGATGGCGTACTTGAACGTCTGTTCGCCGACGGTCTGTCCGGCACTGTCAAAGCGGCGTTCATGTATCTCGACCTGGCCTGCGCTGCCGACGAGCAGAGCGGTCGAGCAGCGGGTGCCGTATTCGTGCGTCGTGATGAACGGCGCCGATATCGCCCGAGCCATCGCGGGTGCGAGACCCGTGCCCGCGTAGTCGTCGGACGCGGCCGGCTCGCGATCCGCCAGGATGCGGAATAGCTCTGCCGCCCCCGGTCGGTCCCGCTGGAGCAGAGCATGTAGCGCCTCCTTGCTGCGCAAGACCTTTGTCCAGGGGGTGTCGAGAGACGCGTTGCTGAGACCGTAGATACCGGGCTCGAGGCGGCGAGCCCGGTCTCCGCGATTCGAAACATAGGCCATCTCCGCGGCGTCTGCGGTGAGCAAGCTGAATCCTTTGAAGTCACCGGAACGGAGGTTCCGGGACCAGGAAAGCGGCGTCTCCGTGCCCGTGAGGAATCCGGTGACGAGCTCGCCGCGCGAGCGGCCGCGATGGTTCTGCTCCAGGTCCTCACGATAGTTGGTCACGGCCGCAAACCGCCCCGATTTGCCGACGCCGAGCCAGGTACCGCCCGCCTCGAGGTCGCGCCCCGCCAGCAACTCCGGTTGATCGTGCCACCAGTGCATGGCTTCTGCCGGGCGCGCGTGAAATTCGTCGCGATTGGCTGCGAGAATCAGCGGATAGTCCGGGTGCGTCCTGAAGGCGAAGACGATGAGGCACATCAGCGTATCCCATGTGTTCTGTAGGGCGTTTCCCGCTCGTGCTCGTTGAGCCACTCGTCGACCAGACGTCTGGCAATGGACAACCTGTAGGGCAGCTTCGGGAAGCCCGACTCGAGTTCCTTCCTGGTGAACCAGCGCGCGTCTTCGAGTTCGCCGTCATTCAGCCTGATGGAATCCGACAGGGCGCTCGCCATGAAACCGAGCATCAATGACGACGGGAACGGCCAGGGCTGCGAGCTGTGGTAGCGGATGTTGTGTATCTCTATGTTGGTTTCTTCCAGCACTTCGCGCTGCACGGCGTCTTCGAGACTTTCTCCGGGCTCTACGAAGCCTGCAATGGTCGAATAACGACCTTCAGGCCAGTTTTCCTGGCGTCCCAGCAGGCATCGATGCCGGTCGGAGACGAGGACGATGATGGCCGGGTCGACTCTTGGAAATATGCGAATCCCGCAGTTCTCTCCGATACAGAGCCGGGTATTGCCTCCCGACTCGGCGCGGGAGAGGGCGCCGCAGCGCCCACAGTACTTTTGCGCACGGTGCCAGAGAACCAGCGCCCTGGCCTGAGCCACGAGGTTGGCCTCATCGGCCGGCAACGAGCTGCCGAGATACCGCAGGTCGTGAAACTCTCCGGCTTCCGCGAACGGCGCATCCCGATCAGGGTCAATCTCCAGCGCAAATGCGGGCCGGTCGCGATACACGCCGAGAAAGATGCATTCCGGTTCGTTCAGGAAGTCTGCAACATCCTGCCGGTCGAGCAGTACCGCGTGCAGCGGTTCGCCCGTGGCAAGACACTTGTCGCCCCACACGGGAACGAACAGACACGTTTCACTGTTGATGGCGGCATGCAACCACTCGGGATCCTCCCGCCGGTAACCCGAGCGATCGACGAATGCGCCCGCGAAAATGTTATGGCCGTCCATACGGCAATCTGAGGCACCCTGAGCTGCGGAAGACCCGCCGAGCGACCATGGTACCGGATAAAAACCTGTGCCGACGGTAGCGGTGCCGACCGCCTGAGTCCGACGGGCTAGCGTGCGGACCGCTGAATACGAGCGAAACTGACGGTCCCCGGCCGGCGTTGCCGGTGTCGCGTGATCTCGCAGCTGGGACACAGCTTGTGGTCGAGCGCGTACGCATCCTGCACGTAGCAGGTGTCACAATCGGCGCAGACCGCGAGGAACAGCTCGTCGTTCCGGGAAATGGTCTGCAGGAGATTCCAGGCCCATTCGAAGCTTAACCGCGGAGACGGATGCAGCAGCAGGTAGGTTTCGAAGGCGCGGCAGACGCGGTGGCCATATTCGACATCCGGACGTGGCCAGCAGGCATGGATCTTGTTTGTCCGTTCTATGCGCAACAACAGACTGGCACAGTACAAGGCAATGAGTGTCGTCGCCTCCAGCTGGTTCAGCGGGTTTTTCACGAAAAGCGACACCTGACGCGGCGACTTGCCGCGACGCCGTTTCACCGACATGCGGCCCGAATTGCGGAAGTAGGTGGCATATAGCTTGCGTATCCGGTCGTCGCTCAAGCCGGTGCAGGATTTGATGGTGCGGGTGCGCGCTTCGTGCCCGATCATTCGGAGGGCCAGCTCGAACTGGTTCCGTTCCGTGGCATAGCGGTTGTCTGTCAGTCGCATTTGTCGCTTGTTCTGCTAGATTTTGCCCATATACAGTGATATAAAAGCCTATACGATTACCACATGGGAAAGCAATCAATAATAGCGTATCTCGGCACAGTCGGGAAAAATGCGCACCACGTGGGGAGGTCGGGGTGGAATTCAGAGGGCCGGGTGGCGCTGATTTCGAGAACGTCCATTCGCTGAACAGGGCGTTTCTGAAGTTGTTGAAACACGATCCAGGTGCGAGGAGGTGTCTCCGAGGCCTTCCTTCGGTCCTGGCAGATCGCGTCACCTCGCTTTCGGAGGGCGAGGCCGAAAGGCTTTCGGCAACGCCGTTTCTGCTGCTGTCCTTTCGCGAGCGGGACGACGAATTCTGGGACGCGATTTTTGCCGACGTGTCGCCCAGGGACCTGTTCGCGGTTCCGGAAACGCCGTCGGACGAGCTCGGGCGCCTCATCTCGGCAGGCCTCGGTTTCGTCTGGCAGCTGGCGCGACAGAATCCCTTTGCCGCAAGGCTCGTGTGCGGCGCCAGCCTTCACTGGTGCGAGCAGCTGGCTGAGCGCACGTTCTTCCAGGTGCTGGCCACAGCCGGGGCTCGCGCCGACGTCCTGACACTTCGTTGCGCCACCGACGCAGGCTTGTGGGCGAAGTTGCTTGCAAGCGGCATCAGCCGGGAGAAGCAGGTGCGGCGCGCCGCGCATATCAGCGCATTGCAGTCCGTTCTGACGCGCGCCTCGATGCCGGACCGCAAACGATGGGCAGCATGTGCTTCGAAAGCTCCTTCCATGAAGGTCGCCGACGAAAGCCAGTCCTGAACGCCGGAGCTGAGTCCGGCCCCGCAGGCTTTCGCAGCTGCCGGGTTTTCCGTTAATTCCCTGGCCGCGTATACAATACGCGGCTCCATGCACGCCCTGTCGATACGCAACCTGACCAAGACTTACCCCAACGGCGTCCATGCGCTGAAGGGGATCGACTTCGATGTGGACGCCGGAGACTTTTATGCGCTGCTCGGCCCGAACGG
>Ga0299913_10002150_pt1 | contig 15359 bp, 12 predicted proteins | sample RVTome_9_FD_201360 | JGI IMG/M metagenome (GOLD analysis project Ga0299913, IMG submission 201360) | Soil microbial communities from uranium-contaminated site in the Upper Colorado River Basin, Wyoming, United States - RVT155D38 (version 2) ...
CGTGGACCTGATCGGCAAGGGCTATGGCTACCTGACCTTCGCCTTCATCCTGCTCCTGATCGTCCCGGTCTTGACGGTGGGCCTGTGGACGATCCTGCGGCGGGACGGGGCGGACGTGCTGGGATAACTAGCCGCCCGAGGCTCTGGAGCGGCCTCGAGAAAGCGCGACGCGAGCGGTGGGGCTCGGCGTGAGCTCGGACGGCCGGGAGTTCTACGACGACGAGGGAAACTGCAACACGGGGTATCTTCTGGCGGCGGACCGGGACGGCCGGAAGCTGCCGCAGGCCGAGATCGACACGATTCACGGCCTCTATCGGGTGGCGGTGCCGCACCTGGACGCGGAGATGGGGGACTTCTTCGACGAGCTGAGAAGCAGCGGGATGTTCGAGGGATCGCTGAACATCGTCACCTCCGACCACGGCGAGGAGTTCCACGAGCATGGGCGGTTCATCTACTCCCAGCCCTACGACGAGACCATTGCTGTGCCCCTGTTCATCGAGTTCCCGGGCTCCTGGGCGGCGAGCAAGCGCGTGGAGGAGGTGGTCGAGACGATGGACATCCTCGCCACGGTCCTAGTCCACCTGGGAATCGATCCTCCGGAGAGCGCTCAGGGCGAGAGAGCCGAGGGAGTGGACCGAGACCCGTTGTCGGCCGAGGAGAGGGAGCGGCTCGAGCCGCTCGGCTATGTGAACTGATGCCACTCCCCGCCCGCCAGGAGGATCTCCTCCTCAGCGTCGTCATCCCGGTCTACAACGAGAGGTTCCTCGTCCGCGAGCTGCTGCGGCGGGTCCGGGCGGTACGGATCCCGCAGCTCCGTGGCCTGGAGATCCTCGTGGTGGACGACGGGTCCTCCGACGGGACCCGAGAGATCCTGGCCGAGATCGACGGAGAGACGCCCGAGATGCGGCTCATCCTGCACGACCGGAACCGGGGCAAGGGGGCGGCCGTGCGCACCGGGATCAGCGCCGCCACCGGCGACCTCATCGTCATTCAGGACGCCGACCTCGAGTACGACCCTCGGGACTTCACGCGACTCGTCACTCCGTTCCTCGAGGACGGCGCCGACGTCGTGTACGGCTCGCGCTTCCTGACCTCCGAGCGGCGGCGGGTCCTCTACTTCCGCCTCGCTCTCGGCAACCGGCTCATCACCCTCCTGTCGAACTGGGCAACCGATCTGAACCTCACCGACGTCGAGACCTGCTACAAGATGTTCCGGGCCCCACTCCTCAAGTCGCTTCCGATCCGCTCGAACGACTTCGCCATGGAGCCGGAGCTCACGGCCAAGATCGCCAAGCGCAACTGCCGGATCTTCGAAGTTCCCATCAGCTACCTCGGCCGGACCTACCGGGAGGGGAAGAAGATCGGCTGGCGGGACGGGTTCAAAGCCCTCTACACGATCCTCAAATTCAAGCTGATCGATGATCTCTACAAGGAGGACGAGCACGGGTCGCACATCCTGCACGAGCTCGAGCACGCCCGGCGCCTCAACCGCTGGATGGCGGACGCGATCCGGCCGTGGGTCGGAGACCGCGTGCTGGAGATCGGAGCCGGCATAGGCAACCTCACGGACCAGCTCCTGCCGCGCGACCGGTACCTGGCGAGCGACATCAACCCGCACTACCTGGACTACCTCCGGAGCTCCGCGGTGGGGAAGCCCTACTTCGAGGTCGGGCGCCTCGATCTCGAGGCGCGCAGGGACTTCGAGACCCTGAGGGAAGCCTTCGATACCGTGGTCTGCCTCAACGTCCTCGAGCACGTGGACCAGCCCGCAGTCGCCCTGGACAACATGGCCCAGTCCCTTGCTCCGGGCGGCCACCTCGTCCTCTACGTCCCCCAGGGGCAGCGGCTCTACGGCACTCTCGACGAGGTGCTCGGGCACCGCTGCCGCTACGATCCCCGGATGCTCACGCAGGAGCTGGAGGCGGCGGGTCTCGAGCTCGTGCACCTGCGGCAGTTCAACCGCTTCTCGGTGCCGGGCTGGTGGCTCAACGCCAAGGTCCTCCGTCGCCGCCGCTTCTCCCGCTGGCAGCTCAAGCTGCTGGAAGTCGGCATGCCGGCGATCCGGTTGTTCGACCCTCTGCTCCCGTGGCAGGGACTCGGGCTGATCGCCGTGGCGGAGAAGCCGGATCCCGCGGGGCCCGTCAGGAAGCCGCCACCACCTCGCAGCTCCCCCGCGGGTCCGTGACCAGGATCTCCGCCGGCCGCATCGAACGGCTCGGCCGGTATCTTTTCCGTTCGCCTGTGGCGGTGGAGCGACTGACCTTCGAGCCGGGTGCCCAGCAGGTGCTCTACTGGCAGAAGGGCGGCCAACGGCTCGGCGGGCACGTCGAGAGCTTCGAGCCCGCGGAGTTTCTCGCCCGTCTCCTGCAGCACCTCCCCGAGCCGGGCCTTCACCAAGTGCGGTACTATGGCGCTTCTCCAATGTGTCGAGAGCACATCGTGACGTCCTTCCCTATCCTTGCGAGAGCTCGTTATGGGTCAAGGCGGCAGCGGCCTGCCTGAGGTTTTGAGCAGAGTCGCCGATGGCGAGTTCGGTATCGGCATCTACGCCGCCTACCTCCCCACCCTCGGTGGAGGTGAGAACCTCCTTGCCGTCCTGGCACAGTGTCTGGAGCAGGAGATCCCGGCAGCACAGATCGACCTGATCACCCATGCGACGAGCGACATCACGCTCGAGCCGGTCACGGAGCGATTCGGCGTCGACCTGCGGAGGACTAGGATCCGTCGACTCGAGATCCGGGAGAGAGCTCACCTGCGGCGCTTCCAGACTCTCCGCAGGCTCCTGCACGAGCGTGACATCGCACGCGCCTCGGCCGAGTACGACCTCTTCGTCAACGGGACGATCTTCAGTCTGGTGCCCCCACGGTCGCCACTAAGCCTCTACATGTGCATGTTTCCGATCAACCCGCTCCCACCCGCCTACGCAGCCGCGACGGGATTCCGGCGATGGAGGAACGCACTGTACCTCTTCGCTCGCCGCCACGCGATCCGTCATCGCCTCGGCAGGTACGACAAGCTTCTAAGCATCTCCGAGTTCACCCGCTCGTGGATCCGAGTCTTCTGGCAACTAGACGCGCAAGTGCTCCATCCGCCGGTCGACACCGCTTCGATGGTGAATCTGGACTTGAAGCGCAAGCGGATCCTGGCGATCGGCCGGTTCTTCCCCGCCGATCACAACAAGAAGCATGATGTGTTGATCGAAGTGTTCCGCCGTCTCCTGGGCGATGGCCTAGAGCCGGGTTGGGAGCTTCACCTCGTCGGGGGACGCACGACGGCTGCTGGCACGGACGAGTACATTGACAAGTTGAAGGAAATGGCACGAGGGTTCCCCATTCATCTCCACATCGACGCCAAGCGTTCGGTGCTGCAGCAGTTGCTGGTCACTTCTTCGATCTTCTGGCACGCCACGGGCTATGGCGAGGACGAGCGGAAGGATCCGTATCGCTTGGAGCACTTCGGCATGTCGACCGTGGAGGCGATGTCGCACGGCTGCGTGCCGGTGGTTTATGCCGCCGGCGGGCAGCCCGAGGTGGTCGAGGATGGCGTCTCCGGCTATTTGTGGCGGGATCGAGCGACTTTGATCGCTCGCACGCTCACGCTCGCTCACAACCCATCGCACCGCGAAGAGCTCGCCGGCGCGGCTCATCTCCGGAGCCGGCGCTTCGATCGCGCTACGTTCTCCGAGCGCGTGCGGGAGATCTTGCTCGATCTCTGTCCGACACGAATTCGGCCGCTCCCATCGGCAGCGCCTCCGCTCAAAACCGTCGCGACGGCCGAACAGTCGTGATACCGGACTCGTCGCCGCCGCTGGTCAGCGTCGTCACCGTCAACCACAACGGCTGGGCCTTTCTCGTTGGGTTGCTCGAAAGCCTGCGCCGGCAGACCTACCGCCACTTCGAGGTGGTCGTGGTGGACAACGCCTCTTCGGACGGTTCGCCGGAGCAGCTTCGTGAGCTGTACCCGTGGGTCCGAGTGTTAAAGTCGCCCGCGAACCGCGGCTTCGTCGGCGGGAACAATCTGGGTTTCTCCGCCGGACGGGGCGACCTCTTCGCATTGATCAACAACGATGCCGTCGCCGATCCCGAGTGGCTGGGCCAGATGGTGGCGGAGATCGAGTCCTCGCGGCGCATCGGCGCCGTCTGTTCGAAGATACTCTTCGCGCGGCCGTACCTCCGGGTCGTCTTCGACGTTCCGACCTTCTCGCCGGCGCGCCTCGGCCTTTCGACCGACCCTCGTGAGCTCGGGGTGTTCGTGGAGGACGGCACGGGCTTCGCGGGCTGTTCCTATCGCAAGAGCATCTTCAGGGAGGGCTTCTACGCGGCGGAGACAGTCGGCGGGGAGATCTGGCGGTGGAGCGCGGGACACGCGGTAGTGGACCTGCCCGTCGAGCATCGCGATGGCGCCGCACTGCTGTGCCTACGCGCGGCTGGCGGTCTCGGCGGAGCGAGGGAGCTTCGCGTCCGGGTGGGCAGCGCAGCCCCGGTGAAGATCGGGATTGACGGGTACGAGCGGGAGCACACCGTCGAGGTTCCCCGAGACGTCGTATCACGAGATGCATTCGAGGTGATCAACAACGCAGGCTCCTTCCTATCGCCCGAGGGCGTCGCCGGCGACCGCGGCATCTACGAGCCGGATAGAGGGCAGTATGACGGGCCGGGAGACCTCGAGGCATTCTGCGGCTGCTCGGTCCTCCTCCGCCGGCAGGCGCTCGTCGACGCCGGGGTGTTCGATCGGGATTTCTTCATGTACTTCGAGGACACCGAGCTCTCCTGGAGGATTCGCAAGCGGGGCTATCGCCTGAGCTACCAACCGCGCAGTGTGGTGCGCCACCACCACGCCGGGAGCATCGGCGAAGACTCGCCCCTCTTCGTCTTCCTGGTCACCCGCAACCGTATCCTGATGTTGCTCAAGCACGCGCCTCTCGCGCTCGGTCTACGGGCCTATGCCGAAGAGCTGGCGCGTACAGTACGGTTGGCTATTCGGCAACGCTCGCTTCGCACCTCTTCGGTTCGCAGCCGCCTTCGGGTGCAGGTTAGCCTGTTGCGGCAAGCTCCCCGCGCCCTCCTCAAGCGTTACGGACTACTCCGCGAGGAGACGGTGGTTGCCATGTTCCACATCCCACGGAAGTCGGACACCGGCTCCATATCCACCAGGACTAAGTAAGTCAGCTCGAGCGCCAGCAGCACCGCGCCGAGCGACAGCAGGAAGTAGCGGTCTCGCACCCGGCTCGGCCAGCGGCTGGCGAACAGGACGCTCACCGAGATCGCCGCGGCGGCGAGGAGCAGCGTCGACCAGGCGCGGGACGAATCGCTGGCGGCGTGCGCCGTCAAGCCTTTGGCGGCGAGCTGGAGCGCGCACCCGCCGCGGCGGGAACGAGGAGGCCGGCGACGACACTTAGCGTCCTTAAGCGGTTGCAGACTGCTCGTTCGCTGGTTACAATCAGCCGGTTCGCCGCCCGGACTCGGTCCGTTTTCCCTCGAGTGACGCAAGGCGTCAGGAGGCCTGCATGTGGTTATGCGCCCACTGCTCTCTTCGACCGAGCCGGACCTTCGCCGCCTACCTCGGTGTTCTCTCGATCCTGGCGCTGTTGCCGGCCTGTCGCGGCAGCTCGGCGGCCGCGGTGGACGCTCCGCGTCGTATCGTGCTGGTGGTCATCGATACCCTGCGGGCCGATCACGTGGGTGCCTACGGCGGTCGGGCCGCGACACCGAACATCGACGCGTTCGCCCAAGAGGGGGTCGTCTTCCGGCGGGCCTATTCGCACGCGCCGGTGACCGGCCCCAGCCACGTATCGATGTTCACCGGCTTGCTGCCGGTCGACCACATGGTGCAGGCGAACACGCAGATCGTCGCCGAGGAGGTCGAAACGTTGGCCGAGAGCCTACGTGATCTGGGCTTCTCCACGGCGGCATTCATCAGCCTCGGCGTGATGACGAGCCAGTGGGGCTTCGCCCAGGGCTTCGACACCTACGACGAGGAGTTCGCCGGCCAGTGGTTCCGTTCAGGTGCGGAGGTTCGCCAGCGGGCCATCGACTGGGTCACGTCGTCCGGCGATGCGAGCGCGTTCCTCTGGGTCCACTTCTCGGATCCTCACGAGCCCTATTCGCCGCCGGACCAGGAGTATCCGCGCGTCGAGGTCGTGCTCGACGGCCGAGTCGTCGGCACGGTCGAGGCCAACGGGTACAGCTGGGACCTGCCGGTGCGCATTGCGCCGGGAGAGCACGTGCTCGTCTTCCGAGCGGCGACGGGAGAGACCGAATCGGAGGTGGTCTTCCGTTCGATCCATGAGACTGGCGGCAACGCGCGGTTGACGCTCGGTCCGGGATGGGCGGAAGACGAAGGATCGGCGCCGATCTGGTGGAACGCCTCGACGCTGCCGTCCGTGGTTCGCATCGAGAACCCGCTGCAGCGGGACCTGCAGACGAACCTCCGCTTCTTCTGCCACGAGAAGCTGGGGCCGGAGGAGATCCGCCAGCGGTATCGGCAGGAGGTTGAGTACGTGGATGACCAGTTCGGTCGTCTGATGGAAGGCCTTCGAGCGCAGGGCTGGTGGAACGACTCGCTGATCATCCTCACCTCCGACCACGGCGAGGGCTTGGGGGATCATGGGCTCGTGGGGCATATTGAACAGCTCTACGAGACCTTGGTCCACGTGCCCTTGATCGTCGCCTCCCCGGGACGAATCGAGCCGGCGGTCGTCGATTCGGTCGTACGGCACGTCGATCTCGCGGCAACGATCTTCGACTACCTCGGGCGCGGGGATCGGTATGGACGGGGCCGAAGCCTGCGGCCGCTGATCGAGAAGGAGGTCGAGAGCCGGAGGCGCCCAGCGGTTTCACTGACCTATCGCCCGACCGCCAGTACCGATCGTCAGAGCCTCGTCCTCGGCTCGCTGAAGCTGATCCACTCGCCGCTGGCAAGGGAGCTGGAGCTCTACGACCTCAGTGCGGATCCGGGCGAGTCGCGCAACCTGGCTTCCCTCGACGCGCGGCGCCTGGAGATGTTGCGTGCACGGCTCGAGCGGCTCCTCGAACCGGTCGCGAAGGATGGGCCACGCGCGGCGCGAGCTGCGACGATCGACGAAGAGGAAGAGCGCCAACTCCGTGCGCTCGGCTACGTCCGTTGAGATGAGCTCGACCACGCCATGAGCCGCTTCCGCATCGGGCTGTTCGACGCCTACCTCTCGACGCTCGGTGGCGGCGAGAACTTCCTCGCCGTCCTCTGCGAGCTGATCGAGCAGGAGTTCCCGGAAGCGGACGTCGAGGTCCTGACCTACGCGCCGTACGCTGTCGACATCGCTCGGCTGGCCGAGCGTTTCGGGGTCGAGTTACGGCGCACGCGACTGCGGCTGATCCCCACCATCTCGCGCGATCGCCTGCGCCACTTCCCGGTGCTGCAGCGTTACCTGCACGAGAGGGATCTCGGCCGCCTCTCGGCCGATTACGACCTGTTCGTCAACAACACAATCTACAGCATTGCGCCGGCCGCCTCTCGATATAGCGTCTACATGTGCATGTTTCCTCTCGATCCGGCGCCCGTGGGCCTGCGCAGACCGTCGAGGCGTCGCCGCCTGCTGGCGCCCTATGTCGCCGCGCGGCGCGCCCTCTACCATCGCTGGATCGGACGCTACGACCTGTTGCTCTGCAACTCGGAGTACACGCGCCGCTGGGCCAGCAGGATGTGGCGTCTCGATTCACATGTCCTCTACCCCCCCGTGGAGCTCCGCCCGCGGCTTCAGCTCGAAGGGAAGACGAAGTCGATTTTGTCGATCGGCCGTTTCTTTGCGGGCAATCACAACAAGAAGCACGATATCCTGATAAACGCCTTCGTCACGCTACGTCTCCTCGGGCTCGCCGATTGGGACCTCCACCTCGTCGGCGGCCGTACCGACGTCGCCGGTACGGATGAATACATCGCCGATCTCGAGCGCCGGGCGGAGGGGCACCCGGTGCACTTCCACTTCGATGCCAGTCGCGAGCTCCTGGCGTCCCTCCTCGGCAGCGCCTCCTTGTTCTGGCAGGCAACCGGTTTCGAAGAGGATGAGGAAAACGAGCCGGAGAAGCTGGAGCACTTCGGCGTCTCGACGGTGGAGGCGATGACACATGGGTGTGTGCCATTGGTCTACAGGAGCGGCGGTCAGCCGGAGATCATAGAGCAGGGCGCCACCGGCTTCCTCTGGAGGACGCTACCGGAGCTCCTCGCGCACACGATCGAGCTGGCCCGCGAGCCGGTAGAGCGCGAGCGCATGGCACGTGCGGCGCACCATGCCAGCAAGCGGTATGGGCGTGAGGCGTTCCGCCGCGAGGTGCGGGCACTCTTGCATCAGCTCGTGCCAGACGGTGCAGCCTTGGTCGTGGGGCCTCGGATCCCGGCGGCGCGGTCCGGCTGATCACCGGCCGGAGGAGCGCGTGGCTACTTGACGGCCTCCCAGGTCAGGAACATGTAAGTCGGGTGAAAGGCCAGGATGCTCGTCAGCTCGCGGTCCGCGATGGGGATGAGATCGGCCTTTTGGCCGGCGGCCAGGATGGAGTCGACGTCGAATTCGCCGCTCGTCGGGTCCGGCCAGATGCGGGCGCCCGCCTCGACCAGCGAGTAGAAGCCTTCGGTGCATAGCAGGTGGGCACGGAATCCAATCTCGCGAAGACGGGCGGTGAGGTCGAGACCGAATCGCCAGAAGACCGGCGTGGCGTCGCCGTGGAGCTCCGGCGACTTCGGCGGTGTGGTCCAGCCTTGCTGGACCGGCACTTGGAGGTACATTCGGCCTCCTGGTGCCAGGACCCGATGGATCTCTCGCAATGCGCGCCCGGTTTTCGGTACATGCTCGAGCACGTGAGGCGTGAGGACGACGTCCAGCGAGTCGCTCTCCAGCTGGAGGTCCTGAAGGTTCAGTTGCAGCTCGGCGCGGTGCGAGCGCTGGTCGAAGTCACTGGCGCGATAGTCGAACCACGAGCTCATCGAAGTGCGATAGGGCTTACCCAGACGGGGGCTCGTTTCGAGCAGCCGGTACATGCCCGGCGCCGTGCGGCGGATGAAGCAGAAGAAGAGGAACCGGTCGCGAGCGATGCTGCCGCAGCCGGGACATGTCGCCGACTCGGAGTGGTAGAAGCCTTCGAAGCCGTCACCGCCCCACCAGCAGATGTTGCAGGCCACGGTGCTCGGGTTCTCCTCGAAGGCTTGGAACCAGTCCCATGGACTGGCGATGTCACTGAAAGGGGTTTGTGCGTCGCGCCGCACGCCTACCGTTCCTCTTCTCATTTCCCGCCGGAATGTCCACATCGCTCGCACGCTCATCGATTGTCGCCGGAGGCGTTGGTGAAAGCGCTGTACTCCCGAAGCACGTCGTTCGTCACACCCTGTGCCCGGATCCGTCCGTGGTCGAGCCGATTCATCTTCCGAACGGCTTCTTGCCTTCCCAGGTGAGGAACATATAGGAGGGGTGGAAGCTCAGACGGCGGGTGTCCTCGTCGTCGGCGACGGGAACGAGATCTTCGAGGCAGGCAGCGGCGAGTATGTCTCCGACGTCGATGTCGACGGGAGTGGGGTCAGGCCAGCGACTGGCGCCGGTCGCGACCTGTTGATGGAAGCCGCGGTTGCAGAGCAGGCGCACCCGGAATCCGAGCTCGCGGAGCCGCTTGGTCAGATCGAGGCCGAACCGCCAGAACACCGCCGTGTGATCGCCGTGGAATTCCGGGGTCGGCGGCGGCGTCGTCCACCCCTGCTGGATCGGTACCTGGAGGAAGACCCGCCCGCCGGGGATGAGGACTCGAAAGATCTCCTGCAATGCGCGGTCTGTGTCCGGCACGTGCTCGAGCACGTGGGGGATGAGGATCAGCTCGACGCTGGCGGACTCGAGATCGAGCGCTTGGAGATCGAGCTGGGCGTCGGCCCGGTGAGCCCGCAAGTCGAAGTCGCTGGCGGTGTAGTCGAACCACTTTGCCATCGCCTGCCGGTAAGCGTCACCCAGCCGAGGGCTGGTTTCGAGCACACGGTAGCGCCGGGGCGGCAGGGAACGGAGAACGCAAAACATCAGGAAGCGATCCCGAGCGATGCTTCCGCATGCAGGGCAGGTCGCGGATTCCGAGTGGGGGGGACCGATGAACTCGTCGCCGCTCCACCAGCAGATGTTGCACAAAGCAGCTTCCCTGGCCTGCTCGGAATGGGCGAACCAGTCCCAAGGCGACTCCACGTCCACGAAGGGTCGGTGCTCCGCGGGCGCTGGTTGCGGCTCGTGCTCGTGCTCGATCGTCACCTCGGTCCCACCGGCGTCAGCGCACATAGCCTAACGATCGTAGGCCTTCGAGCGTCTCCGGGTCGACCTCGGAGCGCTCCCAGTCCCGGCGCGCGAGGTCCGCGGTCCGGCAAGGGCTGCCGCCGAGGTGTGAGTGCAGCTCTCTGACCAATCGACGGACGTTTCGCTCCTGTTGCGACGCTAGGTCCACGAGCTCGGCGGGGTCCGCAGCGAGGTCGTAGAGCTCGACGCCGACGTTCGGATGGCAGGTGACGATCAGTTTCTCGTCGCCATCCCGCACGCTGACCAAGACCTGGTCCGTGGTGATTGAGGCGATGACCGGGGGCGGTCGCTGTGGCTCGAGCTCGGCTGAGGCGAGGTCGATGCCGTCCACCTCCGTTTCGAGTGGGTGACCGATCAAGGCGAGGAGAGTCGGCATCAGGTCGACGCTCCGCGCCCGGGTAGACACCCGCCGTGGACCGACCTTCGGATGGTGGAGGACCAGCGGGATGCGCAGGTGCTCTTCGTACAGACGGCTGTGCTGGAAAGCGCCATGCTCCATGAACTCCTCGCCGTGGTCGGCCGTCAACACGACGATCGCGGAGTCGAGCAGTCCGGACCTGCGCAGGAAGGAAACCAGCTCGCCGAAGAGCCCGTCGGCCGTCCACACCTCGCCCGCGTAGAGATCTTCGAGGCGAGCCACGTCGCGCGGATCCGAAGCCTCGAACTTGATACCCGAGGTCCGGGTGAAGGCGCCGTCGTAGGACGGGTCGCGATAGAGATGGCTCGCCTCCGGGCGGGCGCGGTAGGGGGCATGCGGCCGTAGCAGGTGGAGCCACAGGAACAGTGGTTGCTCGGAAGGAGCGTTGCGTTCCAGCCAGTCGATCGCCTCGGTGACGACCTCTTCGTCCGGCGCGTTCATCCGCCATTCATACTCGGCAAAGCCTCGGTCGAAGCCACGCTCTGCGGTGAGTTGGACGTTGTTGAGGAAGGCGGCAGTGCGGTAGCCAGCGGCGGAAAAACGCTCCGCGAGGGACGTCGGGGGATCGAAATGCCAGCTATGGAAGACCTTCATCGAGTGCATCGCAGAGAAAAAAGCGGCGAACGAGGTGGGGGTAATCGGCGAGGCGGTGTAGGCGTTCTCGAACACGATGCTGCCGCCCGCGAAGGCGTCCATGTTCGGGCTCGCTCCGCGCTCGCTGCCGTAGTTGCCCAGCGCGTCCGCCCGCAGAGCGTCGAAGGAAATGACGATCACGTCGGCGTCCGCGAGTCGCGGGATTGCGCCGAGTGCGCCGTCGGCCTGCGCCGTCTGCCACGGCTCGCCACCCGTGCCGCCGCACGCCGTCGCCGCGACGAGGACGGCGACAAGGCAGGGTAGGCCAGCCCGGCGACGCGTACCGAGATGCTTGCCGCCGGTCGATGGGAGCTGCGGGCATGCGTCCATGTGCGGCAGGCACCCTACCACGCCGGCTGGCGGCTTCCAATGGTGGGCCAAGTCCCGCGAAACAACGTTAAGATGCGGCACGCATTGACGACAGCCCCGCTCGGAGGTCGGATGGAAGGATCGAAGAGGGTTGACTCGGACTCATCGGTCGCGGGGAGTAGCCCGCCCCGGGGGGAAACTCTCGAGGGATGGCCTCGTCGACGGTGGCGCGCAGCCGGGGCTCGAATCGCTCAAGAAGTGCTCGTGGTCGCGCTCTTCGTCGGCATCACCTACGGCATGTTCTTCGAGCTGGGGGCAGCGAACGGCCGTCCGGCTGTCGCCGATCTCGACGACGTTCTGCTCGTCGCCTCGCCCGATGGACCGCTGGTGATCTGGATCCTGTCCTGGTCGGCTCACGCGCTGCGCCACCAGCCGGCTCGGCTGTTCGACGCCAACATGTTCCACCCGGTCGAGAGCAGCCTCGCCTATACCGAGTCGATGGCGCCGTTGGCCCCGTTGTGGGCGCTGCTGCTCGCTTCGACCGGCACGCCGGTCCTCGCGCTCAACCTTCTCCTGCTCCTCCTCACGGTGCTCAACGCCTGGGGTGGGTACTTGCTTGCGAGATGGCTCACCGGGCGGATCGACGCCGGGATTCTGGGCGGCGCGCTCTTAGCCTTCAATGGGTATGCGTCTGCGCAGCGGATGCACCTCCAACTCCAGGTGATGTTCCTCGTTCCGATCGCCTTGTTGCTGCTCTTCAGGTGGCTGGAGGAGCGCGAATGGCTGGTCGCTCTACTCCTCGCCCTCGTGTCGGCGGTGCTCGCCGTGACCGTGGTCTACTACGGGATGATATTCGCGATCATGGTCGGCGTCGTGCTCGCCGGCTACTTGGCGGCGAAGCGGCGGCGACCTGACCCTCGGTTTATTGGCGGGTTGGTCACCATCTGCTTGGTCGCCACCGTCCTGGTTGCTCCGTTCGCCACGGCCTACTTGCAAGTTCCTCACACCGGGGGCTCGGGAGCACTCCCGGCTCATCACCTCAACCCGATCGATCTCGTCACTCCCTCGGTCGGCAGCGTGATGCATCGCTGGCTCGAGGCGATCGGTCCGCCGCGCAGTGAGGAGCACCGTCACTTCCCCGGCTTCCTCGCGATCGGCTTGGGAGCCATGGGCCTCGTTTTCGTCGTTCGTGGCGACCGCAGGAGCGATCGACCCTTCGGTGTCCGGCACGACGGCCGGGATTGGCGGCTCTACGCGCTGCTCCTGGCTTTGGCGGGAGGACTCTTGCTCGTCCTGTCGTTCGGCCCCGCGGTCCCCGTGCTGTCCCTGCCGTACCGCATCTTCGTCGAAGCTCTCCCCGGCTTCGGGCGTATTCGCGTCCCCTCGCGCTTGGCGTCAGGGACACTGCTCGCGGGTTCGGTCCTCGCCGCCGTCGGCTACGCAAGGTGGACGGCCCGTCTCTGGCGGCCAGGCCCGCCGGGGAGGCGGTTCTTCGCCGTCTCGGCGGCGATTGCGGTGACCGCGCTCACGGCGGTCGAGAACGCATCCCAGACCCGTCTCTTCCCGATCCCCGTAACCGCCGAGGAGGCGCTGATCAATCGGGCGCTCGCGAAGGCGCCGCCTGGCGCCGTCCTCGAGCTTCCGATCGCTACGGGCGTGGGCGTTCAAGCGGCACGCATGGAAGCGAAGCGCTTCATGCTCTCGACCATCGACTGGCGCCCGCGAGTGAACGGCTACTCCGGCGGCTATCCGGACGGGTACTTCGAACGCGCTGCCGAGTTGGCGCGGTTCCCGACTCCGCGGGCACTACGCTGGATCTGCGAGCTGGAGGTACGCTACGTGGTGCTCCGGGTGGCTGACCCGGCCAGCCATCCACGACTGACTCCTCGCGAGGCGCGCGGCATCCTCTCCCGCATGCCGCTCCGTGCTCGCTGGGAGGAGCACGGCGGCGACTACCTGATCGACATGGGCGATTGGCTGGCGTGGCGAGCCGGCCAGTGCCCGGCTCCCTCGAGCGTCGCGAAGAAGCTCTCGGCCAGCGCGTTGAAGATCCACGAAACCGCTCGACCTCCCGCACCCCTGCCGAGGCGAGGCGGTCGGGCCCCCGACGAGCTCCATCACCAAGGCTCTCGTGCCGTCGCTCTCTTCGAGGCCGAAGATCGAAGCGATGTTGGGGTGGTGGAGCTGGGCGAGGAGCTGCGCCTCGCGTTCGAAGCGGGCGGGGCGCTCCTTGTCGGCGGTGACCGCCGCCCGGCACCACCGCCGGAACTTCACGGAGGCGCGGAGCTACCCAGCAAGCCCGCGAGAGCCTGGTGTAACTCCGGCCGCGCTCTGCGGTAGTACCTCCCGAGTGAACACGAATCCCTGGAGGTGAGCGATGGATGGTTCCAAGAGCCGGTCGCTGGTGGAGGATCTCCGGAGCGACCTGCGGCTTTCGGTGCGGCTGCTGAAGAAGGCGCCGCAGTTCACCCTGGCGGCGGTGCTGACGCTGGCGCTGGGGATCGGCGCGAACGCGGCGATCTTCAGCGTGGTCGACGCGGTGCTGCTCTCCGAGTCCCCGTTCGCCGAGCCCGAGCGCCTGGTGATGGTCTGGGAGACCGACCGAGCGAGCGAGACCTCTCACGAGCCGGCCTCGTGGCCGGACGTCGTCGACCTGCGGGAGCGCACCCGGACGCTCTCCGCCATCGGCTCGATGGCGGCGATCTCCGCGACCCTCACCGGCGTCGAGGAGCCGGAGCGGGTCACGGCCCTGGCGGTGACCCCGAACCTGCCGGAGGTACTGGGGGTGCGCCCCGTCGCCGGGCGAAGCTTCGCGGCGGGCGAGGGGCTGCCGGGCGGCGCCCGGATCGCGCTCCTCGGCGAGGAGTTCTGGCACCGGCGCTTCGGCGCCGACCCGGCGGTCGTGGGCTCGGCGCTGATCCTCGACGAGCAGCCGACGACGGTGGTCGGCGTGCTGCCGGCCGACGCCGACCTTGGCGTCCGGCAGGTGCATGCGAAGGCCGACTACTCGGCGCCGCTCGCCGGCCCGGAGATCGAGGTCTGGCTGGCCACCGAGCCCAGCCCGGAGAGCTATCCCCGTCAGACCCACCCCTTCCTGACCCTCGGGCGGCTTGCCCCCGGCGCCTCGATCGAGGCGGCCCAGGACGAGCTCGCCGGGATCATGACCGACCTCGAGCGCCAGTACCCGGAGAACGCCGCACGCGGCGTGAACCTGGAGCCCTACGAGACGGTGACCTTCGGGCCGGTTCGGCCGGCGCTCCTGGTGCTGCTCGGCGCGGTGGCGCTGGTGCTGCTGGTCGCCTGCGTCAACGTCGCCAACCTGATGCTGGCGCGCGCGACGGTGCGCTCCCGCGAGCTCGCGGTGCGCCGGGCCCTGGGCGCCGGGGCGGGGCGGCTGGCGCGGCAGTTCCTGGTCGAGAGCGGGGTGCTCACCGGCCTGGGCGCGGTCGCGGGCGTGGCGCTCGCCCACGCCGGGCTCCGCCTGCTGGTGGCGCTCGCGCCCGCGGACGTCCCGCGGCTGGCGGCGGCCGGGATCGACGGCCGGGTGCTCGCCTTCACGGCGGCGGTGGCGGCCGCGGTGGCGCTCGCCTTCGGGCTGGCGCCGCTCCTCCAGGTGCGCCGGCTCGACCTCCAGAGCGTGCTCAAGGCCCAGGGTGGGCGGGGCGGCACCGCGGGGCGCGAGGCACGCCGTTTCCGGAGCGCCCTGGT
>Ga0299913_10002151_pt1 | contig 15349 bp, 12 predicted proteins | sample RVTome_9_FD_201360 | JGI IMG/M metagenome (GOLD analysis project Ga0299913, IMG submission 201360) | Soil microbial communities from uranium-contaminated site in the Upper Colorado River Basin, Wyoming, United States - RVT155D38 (version 2) ...
CCCCTACAAGGTGGCCGTCCTCCCGCTCTCCAAGAAGACCGAGCTCATCGAGCCGGCCGAGAAGCTCGCAGAAGAGCTGCGCAAGCGGTGGATGGTGGAGCTCGACATCACCCAGTCGATCGGACGTCGCTACCGGCGACAGGACGAGATCGGCACGCCATTCTGCGTCACAGTCGATTTCGACTCGCTGGATGACGGCGCGGCCACTATTCGCGACCGGGACTCGATGGCTCAGGATCGTGTGGCCATGACCGGCATCGCCGACTACCTCGCGGCACGACTGGTCTAGACAGCTTCGGTCATCCTTATGATCGACCTATATGGCTGATCGTGGAGATATCGACCGGGTCCGGGAGTCAACGGACATCGTCGACCTGATCTCCGAAGTGACCAACGTGAAGAAGAGCGGCCGGTCGTACATGGCGGTGTGTCCTTTCCACGAGGAGAAGACTCCCTCGATGTCGGTTGATCGGGCTCGGGGCCTGTATCACTGCTTTGGATGTGGCAAGGGAGGCGATGTCTTCCAGTTCGTGGAGGAGACCAGAGGCGTGGATTTTGGGGAGGCGCTGGATCTTCTCGCTACCAAAGCGGGGATCACTTTGGTCCGTGACCCAGGCGAAGTCCGTCAGCGCGGTCGCCGGGCCGCCGCAATCGACGCATTGCGGCATTCCGTCGACGTATATCACGATCGTCTCAAGAGAGCTCCCGATGCCGGGCCCGCCCGCGCCTATCTCCGCAGCCGAGGCTATGACGTCGACATCATCGACGAGTGGAGGCTCGGTTTCGCGGGAGTCGATTGGGACACACTCTCCAAGACGCTGCGAACCGGAGGCACCGACGATCGGGCTCTGGCGGACGCCGGGCTCGGTCGCAAAGGGCGCCACGGCATGTACGACGTCTTCCGGGGGCGGCTGATGTTCCCTATCTACGACCTGCGGGGCGACCCGATCGGGTTCGGAGCGCGCAAGCTGGACGAGGTCGACCGCTCCCAGACCAACAACCCGGACGCCAAGTATGTCAACTCGGCCGATTCCATCGTCTACCAGAAGTCGCGGGTCCTGTTTGGCCTCGACCGGGCGAGGCTGCATATCGACGAGGAGCACCCCGCGGTGATCGTCGAGGGATATACGGACGTCATCGCCATGCACCAAGCAGGTGTTGGCACTGCGGTGGCGACCTGCGGAACGGCGCTCGGGGATGGTCATTTCGATTTGCTGCGCCGCTTCACACCAAGCGTGATCCTCTCGTTCGACCCTGATCAAGCGGGCTCAAGGGCCGCGGTTAGAGGCGATGCTGTGAGTCCGCTCTATAGGTCGGATGTGGATCTCATGTATGCGCCGATGCCTGACGGCTTCGATCCAGCCGATCTAGTTCAGGTCGGGCGTGAAGACGATGTGAAGATGGCGATCGATGCTGCGGTGCCCTTGCTGGAACACCGCATCCGTCACGAGGTGGCCCAGCACAAACTGAATACGGCTGGTGGAAGACAAAGAGCCTTGCGAGCAGCCGCTCCCTATGTAGCTCAAGTCGACAAGCGAATTGATCCGCTGGCAAGGGACCAGTACGTAGCTCTGCTCGCGAGGTTGGTTGGGCCGGTTGATCGTGAGATTGTCGAAGAAATCGTTGAGACCGGGCGATCTCGGATTCTCGAAGCAAGAACAGCACCGGACCGACCTTTTGACCGCAGTGAAGTGGACTTACTTCGGGTGGTTTTCGACAACACTGAAACCATTCAAGCCACGCCTTCGGACTTCAGGGATGAACGTCTTAGGAAGGCTTTCGCTGCGCTGGAAGACCAACTCCGGGAAACGCCACAAGGAACACCATTGGACCTGAGCAAGGTTGTCGATTCCGGCGCAGCCGATATTGTACGGGCCGTCGCGCTAGATCCGCGACCTCTTCCCGACTCGGCGGAGATTAAGCGCCGCATCCACCTCCGCCGCATCGATGGCGAGATCGATGAGCTGGAGAGGAAGTTGGCCGGGACAGAAGAGGGCACAGAAACCCATTCCGATTATCTCCGACGCTTGATAGCTTTACAGAAGGAGAAACGCTCCTCGGGAGAATGACAGAACATTCACTAGCGACGGTCACGGCCGCCCTGGTCAAGCGTGGCAACCACCGGGGTTTCTTGACCATGGCCGAGGTCCAACAGGAGCTGGAGGACATCGAGGCTCCCGGCGAGGCGTTTGAGAGGGTCGCCGACGAGCTGCGCATCAAAGGCATAAAGCTGATGGAGGAGGGCCCGGGGGTCGTCGAGGAGAACATCGAGGTCTCCCAGATTTCGGTCTCCGACCCGGTCCGGCTGTATCTCAACGACCTCGGTCGCTATCCGCTGCTCACCGCCCAGCAGGAGGTCGAGCTCTCCATGCAGATCGAAGCCGGCCAGAAGGCGAAGGAGCGGCTGGACCACGACGAGCCTTTGGCCCCGGAGGACCGCGCCCTGCTTCAGCATCAACTCCACGTGGCCAAGGCCGCGCACGATCAACTGGTCAACTCGAATCTCCGTCTGGTGGTGTCGCTGGCCCGCCGATATGTCGGCCGGGGAATGGCCCTCCTCGACCTGATCCAGGAAGGGAACGTGGGTTTGATGCGGGCGGTGGAGAGGTTCGACTATCGCCGCGGCTTCAAGTTCTCCACCTATGCAACCTGGTGGATCCGTCAATCGATATCTCGGGCGATTGCGGACCAGGGCCGCACGATCCGCATGCCCATCCACGTCTTGGACGCAGTCAACAAACTGACTCGCATGCAACGCGAGATGACTCAATTGCGGGGTCAGGCGCCGACGATCGAGGAGTTGGCCCAGGAGTTGGACCTGCCGGTGGAACGTGTAGCCGAGCTCCGTCGGATAGCCCAGGACACCGTGTCGTTGGAGACCCCGGTAGGCGAGGACGAGGACGGGACACTCGGCGACCTCGTCGAGGATGTCGACTCCGAGATGCCCGCCGATGTCGCCACCTTCACGTCACTGCAGTCCCAGCTCGCCGCCGCGTTGGAGGGCCTCAGTGAGCGAGAGCGTCAGGTGCTCGTGATGCGGTTCGGCCTCGCCGACGGTAAGCCGAGGACCCTCGAAGAGGTGGGTGTCCACTTCAACGTGACCAGGGAGCGTATCCGCCAACTGGAGACCAAAGCCCTCGCCAAGCTTCGTCACCCGGACAAATCGGGCCGCCTCCAAGGATTCCTGGAAGACGCCTGACCGTAGGGTAAATCGGGTTGCTATAGCATCAGGTCGTGGTTTCCGAGACCTCATGCACGCCGAAACCGGTGAATAGGAGTACATAAGCCGCGTTGGTAACCTGAGTTGTCGCCAACCGGCACACCTTCCGCGGTAGCTCAATTGGCAGAGCAGTGGACTGTTAATCCATTGGTTGTAGGTTCGAGTCCTACCCGCGGAGCAAGATTCTGAGCAGAAGAAACGCCAATTTCTCCGCTCTGACCAGGTAAAACTCACTGGCCGGTAGTCTTTCAGTGTCTTTCTTCGTTTCCCGTGGTTTTGCTACAGTTTCACTTCTCTTGTGAAACGCCGGTGAAACAGGAGGAGGTGTAGTGTGGGATCGATACGGCGCGTCGATCGTCCCAAACCCTGGCTCGCACGCTATCGCGGCCCTGACGGACGTCAGCACTCGCGAACTTTCAAACGAAAGATCGATGCAGAGCGGTGGCTGCGGGCGGAGGAATCCCGGGGTGACCGAGGCGAGTGGGTCGATCCAACAGCTGGACAGGTCACCTTCGCTGAGTGGTCCGAAACCTGGCTCGACGGGCTCGACCTCAAACCCGCCACGCGGGCTAACTACGTCTCCAACCTCAACTCCCGTGTGCTCCCTATTTTCGGCGGCACACAGCTGGCTCGAATCACCCCAGCGGCGGTGAGATCGTGGCAGACCCGGCTTCGAGACGAAGGCCTCTCTGCGGCATCGATCCGTCAGGCCCGTCAGGTCTTGTCCGGCGCACTCGAAGTGGCCGTGGCCGATGGGCTGCTTGTTCGGAACCCGGCTGCGTCCGTGAAACCTCCCAAAGTGCGGCCTCGAAGGCAGCAGTTCCTCACTGGAGAGCAAGTGGAGGGATTGGCCGCGGCGTGCGATGACCGTCAACCGGGCTCGGGTGCGGTCGTCTCCTTCCTGGCATGGTCAGGCCTTCGGTGGGGTGAAGCCGTCGCGCTCCGCTGGGCGAGCGTGGATATAGAGCGGAGGCGGGTCGAGGTGAAGGTCTCGGCAACCGAAGTGTCGGGCCGGCTGGAGTGGGGGAGTCCCAAAACCCATGAGGAGCGTACGGTCATTCTTCCTCAGTTCGTCTTCGACCGGCTGGGACCTCCGGGCCCACCTGATACGTTGGTGTTCTCCGCTCCACGTGGCGGGCCATTGCGCAACTCCAACTTTCGAAAATCGGTTTGGGACCCGGCGGTCAAGGCGTCAGGTTTGCCCTCCGACCTGGTGCCGCACGATCTCAGGGACACGGCGGCAAGTCTGATGATTGCCTCCGGCGCCTCGATCAAAGCGGTGCAACGAGCTCTAGGCCACGCCTCCGCCGCGATGACTCTTGACACATACGGCGGACTCTTCGAAGACGACCTCGAGGACCTGGCGGACAGGATGGAGGAGCGATACGGGTGACGGGTGCCCTGTCTCCCTCAATGCCCGTAAGCTGAGCGCCAATGCGCCTCTCAGGTACTCGCGGCTTCGTGATTTGCTCGATGTTGGTAGCGGCCTCGATGGGTTTTACCGCCGTCGACATCGGTACCAATTGGAGGTCCACACAACTCGATTCAGCGATAGTCGCCGTTTACGGCTCGGATAGTCGAATTACCCCGTGGCCCGCTGTGACTGACACGCTTGCAGAGAGACTCGGCCCTGACCGCCCTGCTCGTGGTGTCCTACTTGTCGTGGTCCTCGGTGGCGTCGGCGAACTTCTCATGCTGCGACGTGGGTTCATGCGAGGTGTCCCCACGTCGTCTCGTCTCAGTAGATCTTCGCATTCGCCACATCGTGGTCGTGCTCCGCCGTTGGCGAAATTGGGTTTCTGACAGCGTCACCGGGCTGTCGGCCCACCGCAGACTCCTAACCGCCAAAACACGGTGGCGGCCGCATTTTCTATAGCGGTGGCACTCCTGATTCGAAGAGAGGCGCCCAGTGAGCGGCCGCGCCGTTGTGCCCGCCATTTAGAAACTGAGACTCCAATGAGACCAGAACCTAGGTCAGCCAGATGGCTGGCCCTCGACTCAGGCACCTGGTGCTCTCGCGTGCATGACTACCGGCATCCCTCGGTACGACCGCTATGAGCTGGGTGGCTACCTCTGAGCGCCCCAGACTGATCCTCGGGTTCAAGCCGGGGGCCTTTGTTGGTGTTGTGCTGGCTGTTGCCGGGACCGTCGCGGGTCTGATCCTGGTGATGCAATCAATGACCCTTCCCGAGCATGTCGACGAACTCGCCGTTGAGAACGGAACTGACTTTCACCTCAGGATTGAAGTTTCCGACGGGGACGGCGAATCCTGGTTGGCGGTTGGCACCGTTGAGGCGGAAACCACAAAGGCGTTTCCCCGCGTAATCGATCAGGGTGAGGTTTGGCTGTTTCGTTTCGCTGGTCAGGGGAGGATGGGTGGAGAACTCCGAGTTGATCGGTCGCAGCTTGTGAGAGATGGCTGGAGACTGGTGGTCCCGGAGTCGGTGGCTGATGAGCTTCGGGCACAAGGGGCACTGCCCCCACCATGAGTAACACCAGCCCACCGAAAAGGGAGTCCCCGCGATACGTGTCGCGGTGGAGGCTCTTCTTTTCCGTCGTCGCAATCGCTGCGTCGATCTACGTGTTACTGCTGACTCCGATCCGCTTGGGCCTCGATCTACGAGGGGGAACCCAGATCGTTTTGGAAGCCCAGGACACGCCCGACGTCGAGGTTGATGCCGATGTCACCGCCCGCACACTCGAGGTGTTGCGCCGCCGCGTGGATGCCTTCGGTGTCGCCGAGCCCACGTTGCAGGTCTCTGGCGACCGGAGGATCATCGTGGAGCTACCGGGCGTAGGGGATCCGGATGAGGCGGTCGAGGTAATTGGGCGGACGGCACGGCTGACCTTTCATCCGGTGATCTCCTCCCATCCGCAGGGCTCTGCTCCAGAAGAAGAGTCGAACTTGGTCCTTCCGGGAGATCCGGGTGAGGAGCTGGTGCTGGGCCCAGTTGCCGTCTCGGGGGAGCAGGTCGCCGGTGCTGGGGGTATTTTCGATACCCAGGGATCCGCGCAGTGGGTGGTAACGATCGATTTCCGGTCCGGCGGTGCACGGGCGTGGACGGATCTCACCTCGGAGGCCGCTTGTGCCCCGCTGGGTGATCCTTCGCGTCGTGTTGCCATCGTCTTGGACTCGATGGTGATCTCCAGTCCCGGTGTTGCACCTTCGGTCTCATGTGGTGTGGGCATCACCGGGGGCGGTACCATCATCACCGGTGGATTCACCGAGGAGGAGGCGACCGAGCTCGCTCTTCTGATCCGCGCCGGTGCGTTGCCGGTTCCGGTCGAGGTGATTGAGCGGGGCACCATTGGTCCCTCGCTCGGCGAAGCTGCGATAGCTGCCAGCGTGGAGGCTGCCATCATCGGTGCCACCCTCACGATCGTCTACATGATCGCCTTCTACCGTCTCATGGGGGTGGTCGCGGCAGTGTCGTTGGGCGTTTATGCACTCGTCTCCTACGCCGTGTTGGCGGCGATCGGAGCGACACTCACCCTGCCCGGTATCGCCGGGTTCATCCTCGCGATCGGAATGGCGGTCGACGCCAATGTCCTCGTGTATGAGCGGGCGAAGGAGGAACACGCCGCCGGGTCATCGATCCAGGAGTCGTTCGGCGCCGGCTTCTCCCGGGCGTGGTCGGCCATCGCCGACGCCAATGTGACGACATTGTTGGCAGCGGTCCTCCTCTTCTTCTTCGCCGCCGGGGCCGTCCGCGGGTTCGGAGTCACCCTCACCATCGGTGTTATCGTCTCGATGTTCTCGGCGCTGGTGGTCACAAGGGTGCTGCTCCAGATCCTGACCAGATTGTCGGGTATTCAGAGCCGTCCCGGTCTGATGGGGATGACCGTGGGCCGACGGTTCCAGGAATGGATCAGAACGACGCGCCCCGACCTGCTCGGCTCCTGGCGTCGATGGTTGGGTATTTCGGCGGTGCTCGTCTTGTTGGCGGTGACCGGGCTGGTGGGATCCGGAGTCAACCTTGGGCTTGAGTTCGTCGGCGGACGGTTGGTCGAGTTCTCCACCAGCCGCTCCGTCGACGCGGAGGACCTCCGCGCAACCCTGGCCGGCCGCGGTCTTCCGCGAGCGCTCATACAGGAGTCTGGTGAGGGGAACCTCGTCATCCGGACCGAGGTGCTCGACGAAGACGCTGAAGAAGTCCTGTTCGATTCGGTGGAAGTCGCCGGCGGCGAGGTGGACGTGGTGCGCGACCAATTCATCGGCCCCACCCTGGGCGAAGAGTTGCGTAACCGTGCCCTGATGGCTCTGGGAATCGCGCTGCTCCTGCAGCTCACCTATCTGGCGATCCGCTTCCGCTGGACTATCGCCACAGCGGCCGTCGCCTCGATGTTCCACGACGCGGTGATCCTCATTGGCGTGTTCGCCTGGATGGGGAAGACTTTCGATGGGGTCTTCCTTGCCGCCCTGCTCACAGTCATCGGCTACTCGATCAACGACTCGGTGGTGATCTTCGACCGGATCCGCGAGCAGCAAGCCCTACATCCGGACGACCCGATGGAGGAGATCGCAAACGACGCCTGTCTACAGACCGTTCCCCGTACCATCAACACTGGCCTGGGTGCACTGCTGATCTTGGTCAGCCTCTTCGTCCTTGGAGGCGACACCCTGGGCGACTTCGCCCTGGCTCTTCTAATCGGGATGGTGGTAGGCACATACTCGTCGGTGTTCACCGCCGCTCCCATCGCCATTGCCTTGGAGAGGCGATACCCCCGACCGCCGCCAGAGCCGGAACCAAAGGAGAAGATGACGAGAGTACGAGGCGGATGAGGGTTCGGGTACGTGCTCAACGGTCGGGCATGGCCAGACGGCCCTGTATTCTGGGCAGTAGGTACCAGTCGATGGGAATGTCCCGGTGTCGCCTTTTTTGAAGTTTGGCTCCCTTGGGCTAGCCGCTCTGCTGTTTGTGTCGGCAGTTGCGGTGACTCTGGTCGAGGGCGGGGGGATCCTCCACGGCTTGTGGCTGGTGGCAAACACGATCTTCACGACAGGATTCGGGTCCGGACCGCAAACCCAGGTCGGACAGATGATTGTGGTGGGGACGATGCTCATGATGGCGCCTCTCTGGCTGGTCACGCTGGTCGGTGTCATCGAGACCGCGGCCTGGCGAGTAGAGCAGCGACGGTTAACCGGATCGCCCTTACGGCGAGATCGTTCCCCAGATTCCGACGAGCGACCCTAGGGCCTCGGAGGGTCGTCCGCCGAGGGTGCACGAGATTTTGGTCATCATAGGATGGTGGGAAGACACACCAGGAGGTTGGTCAAATTGCCCAGGATCGAAGAAACTTCCCTCCCGGGAGTTGGTCTCCGACTTGATTTCACCGCCGAAGACGGGAATCGGATCGGTGTCGTCCATCACCGGTCTGGACGAAAGGAGTTGTTCGTCTGCACGGCGGACGATCCGGATGCGGCTGTGGTCAGCCTCAACCTGTCTGACGACGACAGCCACGCTCTCTCCGAGGCTTTGGGCGGGTCAACCGTGATCGCGAATCTGAATGACCTGCAGCAACGAATCGAGGGTCTCGCGATCGATTGGCTGTCTGTCGATCCCGGGACGCCGTATGCGGGCAAGACCGTTGGCGATGCACGCATCAGGACCAGGACCGGGGTATCTGTCGTGGCCGTGATCCGGGGGGATGAGCCTCACCCCGCGCCCGGTCCGGACTTCACCTAGAGGCTTCAGACACTCTCGTCGTGGTGGGTACGCCATGGGGAATCAAGGCAGTCGATGAAATCCTGACAGTGGGCTAGCCCTGTGGATCACGGGGCCCTACTCCTCGTCGAGTTGGGCGGAGTTGTGCTCGCACTCGGGGTATTGGCCAGGCTGGCCAGCCGTCTGGCGATCTCGCCTATCCCCTTGTATCTCCTTGCTGGGCTGGCCGTCGGTGAGGGCGGGCTCGTGCCTGTTGTGACCTCCGAGGAACCTACATCTCTTCAACGGGTGTGATCGCCAAACTGTTGAACGACCTCGGCTGGACTGGTAACCGGGAGACCCCAGTAGTGCTCTCCATCCTCGTCTTCGAAGACCTAGCCATGGCGATACTCCTTCCCACTCTCGCTGTCTTAACCTTGGGCGGGACCACAGGTGGGGCGCTCCTAACAATCGGCCTCGCTGTCGGAGTCATGGCTATCGCGATCGCTTTTGCTTATCGACAAGGCGACTGGTTGGGAGATCTGGTATTTCACCGCTCCGACGAGGTCTGCCTGCTCACCGTGTTCGGACTCACACTTGTCGTAGCCGGACTCGCTGAGGGCGTCAACATCTCTGCTGCAGTCGGAGCATTCATCCTCGGCATCGCCCTTTCTGGAGAGGCAGTGGCCAGGGCCGATGCACTCCTCTCACCGCTGAGAGATCTCTTCGCAGCCGTGTTCTTCGTTTTCTTCGGTCTTTCGACCGACCCTCGGGAGATCCCAGGCGTGCTCCTTGTGGCAGTCTTGCTTGGAGTGGCTACCGCCGCCACGAAGCTCGTCGCAGGCCGATGGGCAGCGCGTCGTCACGGAGTCGGACGTGCAGGCCAGCGGCGCGCGGGACTTACCCTGGTGGCACGGGGCGAGTTCTCCATCATCATCGCGGGGTTGGCCGTAGGCGTAGCCGGAGCCGAAGACCTTCCTGCCCTGGCCGCGGCATACGTTCTGCTGATGGCGGTGACCGGACCACTCGCGGCAAAACTCGCCGCCACCGGACGTTCACGAGCCGCTGTCGGCTGACCTGTCCATCATCCCCGCCGGGGCGAAGAGGTGCACGGGAACCTCACATCGAAGGCTCGAGCGTTATGCATAACGTCTAGTCCTGCTGATCCAACACTTCACGGGACGCCTTACCACCGATGAGGATCTCCGATGTCTCGCGAAAGCCTGAACGCGGGCTCGAGTAGGGACCCTCGAGCACCCCAGAATCTCGCGAGTCGTCGGGGTTAGAGCGAGTTCTTGGGGGATTCTGTCGCGTTTCGGGCTCGGCGGTGCCCCTTATAGGGTATGAAACTTAGGAGAAGAGCTTGGCGGTTTCAGCCTGGCCGTGGGCTCCTCCGTGCCGGTGAGACCGAACCCGATGCGCCACTCAGGGAGACGCAATCGGAACGTCCACCAACGACCGATCGAATTCGAGAATCTCATCACCGGGTCGAGCATCGCCTGGACCTGTTCGACCATCAGACCCGAGCCGGCTGAGGAGCGAGATCAGATGCCCATCTCCGTGCGATCCCGCCGAGTTTCGATCCACAGACGATTGCACACCTGCGGTCTTGCGGTTGAAGGGGGTGTGGGATGACGGTTCGGGTGACGACGTTGAAGGGGTTGGAGGCGGGCCGGTATTACACGGAGCGTCTCCCCGGCTATTACCTCAACGGTCAGGAGCCGCCGGGACGATGGTGGGGGAGAGCAGCGTCTGATCTCGGGCTGTCTGGCCAGGTCGATCCGGAAGCGTTTCTGGCGGTGATAGCCGGAGGGGATCCGGTGTCGGGTGAGGTTTTGGGTCGTCGTTATGGGGAGGGGTCGGTGCGGGGTTATGACGCGACCTTTTCTGCTCCGAAGTCGGTGTCGGTGTTGTTTGCCCTCGGAGACCACGAGGTCCGACACCAGGTGGTGGAGGCGCATGACAGTGCGGTCGGGGCGGTCCTGGGGTGGGTGGAGGATCACGCTCACACTCGGCTACGTCAACAGGGACATGTGGTGCATGTGGATGCTGAGGGCATCATGGTGGGGGTGTTCCGTCAGCACACCAGCCGCAGGCTCGACCCCCAGCTCCACACCCATGCGGTGGTCGCCAACCGGGTTCGTGGACCGGATGGTCGATGGCTGGCGTTGGACGCCCGCCCCCTCATCTGTGACCAGCGGACCCTGTCTGCGCTCTACCACGCTGCTCTCCGTGCCGAACTGACCCGTCGTCTCGGTGTGGAGTGGGAGATCCCGGAGAACGGCATCTCCGAAATCGCAGGCCTCTCGAAAGAGGTGTTGGCTGGGTTTTCCCAGCGGACCGCTGACATCGAACGGCGTCTGGTTGAGAAGCTGGACCGATTCGATGAGGAGTTCCGCCGGGAGCCGACGGTGAAGGAGCGGTGGAGGATGGAACGGGAGGCGGTGTTGGATAGCCGGCCGGGTAAACCCCGGTCTCCGTCTCTGGACGAGCTTCGGGAGGAGTGGCGTCAGCGGGTGGAGGCGATGGGATTCGACCCGGCATGTGTGGTCGGCCGCGCAATTGGGCGTCAGCGGCGGCGCCAGGGGATAGGACGTCACCACACAGCACGGATCATCAGCCGAGGGCTGCAGGCACTGGTGGAGAAGCAGTCATCGTGGCGCCCTGCCGAACTGGTCCGAGAGTTAGCCGCTGCAACACCGGCCAACGTGACAGCGGATGCGAAGGAGCTGACCGGCTACATCGACAATCTGGCCGATGCTGTGACCAAGACTCGTTGTGCTGACATCTCCCGACCCATCCCCGACGGTGCAGCCCTTCGGAGGAGAGACGGAAGGCCAATCACCGAGCCGGCAGTGGATCGAGCCCTAACCACCCAGGCGATCCTCGACGAAGAGGAACAGCTGATCGCGTGGGCGGAGCAGCGTCTGGTCGGTGACGTGCCGAGGACCCGGTGGCCGTCGCTGGTCAGAAGCAGCGGCATGTCGCTGGGACAGGCCGAGGCGATCGCTGCCGTTACCGGACGTCGGGGTTTGGAGTTGATCGTTGGTCCTGCCGGTGCTGGCAAGACCACCACCCTGAAAACAGGTGTCGCCGACCTTCAGGCTCAGGGTCGCAGCGTGTTCGGAGTGGCCCCCACCGCCGCCGCAGCCGAAGTCCTCGCCACCGAAACCGGCATGCACGCTGACACGTTGGACAAGCTTCTCACCGAACACCGTCTCGCGGCCAGACCACCCGACCCCGTCTACGACCTGGCTCCAGGTACGACAGTGATCGTCGACGAAGCGGGCACCGCCTCGACCCCGAAGCTGGGGGAGCTGGCTCGTCTCGCCGACCAACACCACTGGCGGGTGGTCCTGGTCGGCGATCCCCGACAGTTCTCCGCGGTAGGGAGGGGTGGCATGTTCGCCCACCTCATCCAAAGCCACGGTGCCGTCGAGTTGGATCAGGTGCACCGGTTCCGCCACCACTGGGAACGTCAAGCCAGTCTTCGACTCCGCACCGGCAACCCGGGTGTGCTGGTCGAATACGACCGGCGAGGACGCATCCACGGAGGAAGCCAACAGCAGATGGAGACCGAGATCATTCAGTCCTGGTGGGGGGCACGTCAACGTGGGGAGACGGTGGCGCTGATGGCCAACAACACCGACACCGTGACCCGGCTCAACACCCTCGCCCAACAGGCCCGCATCCAATCGAAAGAGCTCGACCCAACCGCACCCAGGCGGCGAGTACGGGACGTGTCGCTGGTGGTCGGGGACGAGGTGGTGACCCGCCGCAACAACCGGCGTCTACGCACTGACCAAGGGCTAATGGTCAAGAACCGGGACCACTGGACCATCACCCACATCCACCGGAACGGCAGCATCACGATCTCTGGCCGCACCGGCACCATCAGACTCCCCGCCGACTATGTGACCCGTGACCTCGAGCTGGGTTATGCGCAGACCAGTCATGCAAGCCAAGGCCGCACCGTCGATGTCGCCCTCCTCCTCGTAGACACGCCTGCGGACAGCCGAGGTGTCTACACGCCGATGACCCGTGGACGGGAAGCCAACCACGCCTACGTGGTCACCGAAGACAACCAGACCGCACTCGACGTGCTCAGCCAGGCTCTCGCCAGGGATTGGATCGACCAGCCCGCCCACGCCCGCCGGCTCCAGCTCGACCCCCACCATTCCAGACAGGTCATACCCCACCCATCGAGACAAGTCGAACCCCACGGCCCGGGAGACGAGAACGAGGAGCATTCGAGACAGCTCGAACCCGGCGGCCCGAGTGACGAGACCGGAGAGCGGACGAAGAGTCGAACACTCGAACTCATCGCAGAACGAAAAGCACGACGGAAACGCGTCGAGCGTTCACGGGACATCGGGTTATAGCCGACCAATTCATGGCAACCACCCAGCGTGATTTACCGAACCGCTATGGATTGCCGGATCGGTAGTGGGTTAATCGGGTTCGGTGTGGCCCCGTCGGTGCGCGTTATGCGTGGGTGTCTGCCAGTCGGCGTCATGGCCTGAGTCTGTTCGCTAGCCATGTTGTGGTCTCGTCGACGTACCCGTCGGGGAACGAGAATGGTGGGATGCCCACACCACACGCCTTCTCCCCTGTGAGCCACACGAGCATGACGTGACCGGCTTCGCGGTAACGAAGGATTCGGTGTTCGTTGCCCGCGTCGCTCAACGCCGATTCGATGGTGTCTGCTCCGGCTTGGGCTGGATTGCACCGGTCTTGAAACCCAAAAGCTGCTAACACCGGGTCTGAGAACCTGGCGAGCGACGAGAGCAGTGTGAAATCCTGATGCTCGATGAACGCGATGGTTTCGGGATCATCTGGTGTGGTCACTCCGTCGGGTCTTGGGAGCAGCCCGACTTCTAGGGCCGTCTCATACCAGGCTTCGCCCTGGATGGCCTCCAGATCATCAAGAACATCTGATCGGCCCTCTGCGGTCCGGTAGTAGTCGTTGATTCGTCTCCGCAGTGCGATTGCCTCTTCGGCTTCGGCTTCTGAGAAGCCCGCACCGCGCATGCGCCAACCCAGCTCATAGTAATAGGTCTCGCCGAACTCGATACCGGGAGACACCAGGACTAAGGCAGCAGCGCCGTCGACTCGTTCTGCTACCAGGGGGGCGATCCAGGCTCCTTCGCTTGATCCCCACAGCCCAATCCGAGTTTCGTCGACGTCGGGACGATCCTGTAGGGCTTCGACCCACGCCACCACATCGGAGGCCAGGTCAGCGAAGTCGTCCCATGGGGAGCCGCCGACCGAATCGCCGGTACCTCTCTTGTCCCAGAGGAGTGCGGCTATGTCTTCTCGAGCCATACGGTCGGCGAAAGGACGGGAGACAAACCCCGGTTCGGCTCCGGCACCGTGGATGAAGAGGACCAACGGGAACGGACCCTCCCCGCGAGGTACTAGCAGCGTTCCGCGCAGCTGGATCTCACCGTTGGCAGCGGAGACCGCCTCCGACCGGTATTCGCCGAATCCGTCGACGATCACCCCTACCAGGACCAGCGCGGTGACCACGCCCAGACTCCACCAGACCTTCGACCCGCCGCTAAGTCGGATTAGTCCAACGAGCGAGAGGACCAAAGCCCCTGCTGCTAGCGCAGTGGCGATCCAGGCGACCGGCAGAATTGATCCCAGGGCGGTGTTGCGGTTGACGGCGAACAGCACGGCAAGCCCGGCCACCAGCAGCGCCGCCCAGAACAGAGGCTCCTCGAATCTCGAGCCTTGAGCCAGCGTCAGGATCGTGAACACCGCGAGCAGGAGTCCCCCCGACCCGATCACAAGCCCGAACCAGGGGTTGGAAATCAGAGCCGCGACTAGAAGGCCAACCAAGGAGGCGATTAGCAGCCAGCCGACAAGACGCGACGATTTCCTGACCAGACCAGTCATCTCGGGTCCCGCGCTGTGCTCACGCTCGTCGGTAGGTGAGAGCGATCACCAGACCGGTCAAGAGCATGGCGACGAGCTGCAAGGAGAGTTCTAGCAGCACTAGGGGAAACGGCTCCCCGAGAAGGTTGAACGGCACGTAGGCCTCGAAGAATAAGAACGTCACAGCCCAGATCACCGCACCAAATGTCAATCCGCGCCAGATCAGACCCCCGGGTCGGTTGACCCAGCCTAGCGCGTAGACCAAGACGACAGCCGCCGCCCATAACAACAGCAACCCGTGAACACCGAAACCCCGTTCCTCGATTTCGCCAATGTCGTCCCACAAAGGAGTGACGGCAGGCAATGGCTCCTGCTCGAACCACACCGACAGCACCTTTTCGGACTGGCCCGCATCCTCGGAAAAGAGCAGATCCTCAATGAAAGGATTGCCGAAGAGGAGTGTCAGAGAAACCACTGCAGTGACATACGCCGCCAAGGAAGCCACCACAAGCCGCGTCCAACCGATTCGTTCCATACCCGACCCCTAACTTTCAAAGATCAGTCATGATGACCGATCCGAGCAGAACGGCACTTCGAGGAGCGC
>Ga0299913_10002152_pt1 | contig 15349 bp, 10 predicted proteins | sample RVTome_9_FD_201360 | JGI IMG/M metagenome (GOLD analysis project Ga0299913, IMG submission 201360) | Soil microbial communities from uranium-contaminated site in the Upper Colorado River Basin, Wyoming, United States - RVT155D38 (version 2) ...
TCCGTCGGCCGCGCGGCCGTCGGCTGTCGCTCGCGCCGAAGCGCCGGCGCAGTCACGCCGGCGCTTCGACGACCCTGCTGCGAACCGACTACGCCGCGCCCGCGAGCTCGCCCGCGATGCTCGTGAAGATGGCCGACACGGCATCTCCGGCCGACGTCACCGCCACGATGGCCACCAGCGCGATGAGCGCGACGAGCAGCGCGTACTCGAGCAGGTCCTGGCCCTCTTCCTGGTTGGCAAACGACTTCACGTAGTTGATCAGATTCATCATTGGATCCTCCCCCGAGGATTGTGCGCATCGATGTGATGCGCGAGTGCGGCGTCGCCGCTGGTTGTTGTCGACGATCGCGGCCCGACGCCGCGTGACGGAAGCTCATATCGCAACGGCTGTGCCACGAGGTGTGCACTGCGATGCAAAGCAGCCTCAGTTGGCTGTTTCTTGCGCATTTCGGTGGATCTGCGGCGCGCGCGCAGGCGCCAGACACGCCGCCGATCGTGCACGCGCACACCGCTTCGCACAGCCACTTTCGTAAGGCTCCGCGCGTTTTCGGTGATGGATGGAAACAGGAGATCAGGAGGTCAGGAGGGGGCAGGAGATCAGGAGGTCAGGAGATCACATCACCGAGATCAACAACACAGGATTTCACGGGCGACTTGCTCCCTCACTGCATCACGAGTGCTGGGCGTACGGGCATTCACGGGGTCGCTGCGCCGTCGCGCGCGAACGTCCTGGAGCTCTCGGCCGTGAGCGTTCCACCTGATCACCGCAACCTGTTGCGACCTTTGCCAGCTGATAGCTGCCAGCTGCCAGCTGATAGCTCTTGTCCACGTGTCTCCTGTCGGCACGCCGCTTGCGACCTTCGCCGCGAGTCGCCGGTCGGTCGGCGCGCTGGCGAGTGTCGCGCGCGGCCGTCCACATGACGGCAAGGACCGGCGGTACCAATACCTTCGGCGGCCGTGCCGCGGTGCACAGCCGGCGGTCGCGGCCGCCGCGGGACTTTCAAATACGAAATCAGGTCGTCAAATGCGAACGAAGCTCGCTCTCCGTCAGACGGTCGTTTCGGCGCTGGTGTTCGCGGGTGTGCTGATCGGCCTCGTGTCGGTGGATCCGCGCGTGCGGGAGCGGATGACCGAGCTGCTGGCGACAGGGGACGGACTCGCGCCCTGGGGCGAGCGCGCCGGCGACCTCACCCACGCGCTGATGACCGCCGCGCGGTACCAGAGCATCGAGAACGCGCCGCTGCTGATCTTCGCCTCGGTCGGCGCGGTGCTGTTCGTCTTCATGTTCAGGACCTGACATCGTGCCGCTCGTACTCGCCATCGAACCGGACCCCGGCCAGGCGCAGATCCTGACCGGAGTCGTCCAGAGACTCGTCGGAGCGGATCTGACCGTCGTCGATTCGCGCGACACGGCCATCGCGACAATCGACCGGCAGATCCCCGACGTCATCCTGTTCACGGCGCTCCTCTCGCCGCGTGACGAAGACGACGTCGTGGCGCACCTGAGACGCCTCCCGGGCGCGGAGCATCTCCAGACCTGCACGATCCCCCGGCTGGCCGCGCCGCAGGGCAGCGCCGCAACACAGAAGGCGGGCCTCCTCGGCAAGCTCCGCCGCACCAGGAAGGTGGACGAGCCCGCCAGCGGGTGCAACCCGGAGGTCTTCGCGCGCGAGGTTCGATCATTCCTCGAGCACGCAGCGGAGCTCAAGGCCGCGGCCGACGCGCGCGGCGAGCCCGCCCACCCGCACGAGACGACCGAACCGGAGGCACCTGCCCTGTGGACCCATGCGGCCCACGAGCCGGCATCTCAGCCATCGCGCACGTCCTGGACGCCGCACGACGACCCGTCGGACCGCACGGCGGAGGTGTCCGCGTGGACCTCTCCGTTCGAGTGGCGGTCCAGCTACGCACCTCCGCCACCCGAGTCGGCAATCACGCCGGAGCCTCCCGACGCCGCGGCGGCGGCCAATCGCGCGCCGTCCCACCGCGAGCGCCTCGCGGAGCTCGAGGCAGTCGCCGCCGCCGAGCGCGAGCGGGCCGAGCGCGTGCGCCTGGAGGCCGAGGAGACGGCCGAACGGCTCCGCCGCGATGCGGATGCGCGGGCAGCGGCCGAACGGCACCGGTTGGCGGAGCTCGAGGCGATGGCCGCCGCGGAGCGACAGCAGGTGGAAGCGGTGCGGCGGGAGGCCGAGGACACCGCGGAACGGCTGCGGCGGGACGCCGAGGCGCGAGCGGAGGCGCTGACGCGCGAGGCCGAGGAGCGTGCGGAGCAGCTGCGTCGCGAGGCGGAGGCGCACCGTGTCGAGGCCGAGCGCCTGCGCGGCGAGGCTGAAGCGGCCGGCGAGCGGGCGCTCTTCGAATCGCTCCGTCGTCAGGAGGCGGAAGCAGAGGCGGAAGCCGCCGAGCGCGAGCGCCACGAGCATATCCGCCGGCTGCAAGCTGAAGCGGCGGAGGCAGCTGCGCGCGCGCGCCAGCAGGAGCGTGCCCGGCTGGAGGCGGAGGCCGCAACGGCAGCCGCGGTCGAGCGGGCGCGTGAAGAAGAGCGCGCCAGGCTCGAACAGGCTGCCGCCCGCGCGGCCGAGCAGGCACGCGCCGAAGAACGGCACTGGTTCGAAGCCGAGGCGGCGGCCGCGGCCGCGCGCGCGCGCGAGGAGGAGCGGGCGCGGCTCGCCGTGGAGGCTGCGCGGGCGGCGGAGCATGCTCGCGAAGAAGAGCGCGCCCGGCTCACGGCCTCGGCTGCGGCTGCCGCCGCCGAAGCGCGCGAGGAAGAACGGCGACGGCTGCTCGCGGAGGCCGCGGCTGCGGAGGCCCGTGCACGTGAGGAGGAACGCGCCCGCGTGGCGGCCGACGCGGCCGCCGCCGTGAACCGCGCGCGCGAGGAAGAACGGGCGCGCCTCGAGGCAGCCGCCGCCGCCGCGGCCGAACAGGCACGCACGGAGGAACGCCGGCGCCTGGAGGCGGAGTCCGCCGCCGCGGCACTGCGCGCCCGCGAGGAAGAGCGTGCGCGCCTTGCGGCCGATGCTGCGGCCGCCGTGGAGCACGCGCGCGAGGAGGAGCGCGCGCGGCTGACGGAGCTCGCCGCCACCGCCGCCGCCCAGGCGCGCGAGGAGGAGCGCCAGCGGCTCCAGGCCGACATCGCACTGGCCGAGGCGCGGGCGCGCGAAGCCGAGGGCGCGCGCCTGGCGGTCGAAGCCGCGGCAGCCGCCGAGCGCGCCCGCGAGGCCGAGCGCGTGGCCGCTGAACAGACACGGGAGCAGGAGCGGCTGCGCGACCAGGAACGGCGGCAGCTCGAGGCCGATGCGCTGGCCGCAGTCGCGCGCGCCAGGGAAGAGGAGCGCCGGCACCTCGAAGCGGAGCTCGCCGCCGAGCGGCAGCGCAGCGCCGAGGCGCTGGCGGCCTCCGAGCGCGCGCGGGAAGAAGAACGGGTGCGCCTGGAACACGAGCGCCGGCTGGCAGCCGAGCAGGCACGCCACGAGAAGCGCGCGGCGGGTCGCCGCAGGCGCGCGTTGCGGCGGCAGCCGGCGTCCGCCGAGCCCGAGCTCCCGCCAGCACCAGAGCCGCTGGTCGTGCCCGACGAGTTCGCCGAGTTCCGCGAGGAATACGACCAGGTCACTCCCGCCGTGTTTCGACACATACCGCTCTCCGACTGGGCGCGGACGGAGATCTGGTCCACTGCATCGGGGTCGCCCGACGCGGCGCCTGCCGAGCCCGACGATCTCCGCGAGCTCCTCGCCGGCTTTGCGCTGCCGCCGCACGTGGCGGGCATCGCCTACGGCAGCGGCTGCCGCATCCGGCGCGTCCGTGTTCCGCCGGATCCCACGGTGGCCCGCGGGCATGCGCAGACGGTGATCCTGTCGCGCCGCGTGCTCGACGAGGTACGGAGCTCGACGCGCTGAGATCGCGTTTCGCGCAACACGGCACCGCCTGAGGGGTGGCGGGATCTGCAATATCGAACGCTCAGCCTGATGCCGCGGGACATCCGCGTGAGTGCATTCGGCGCAGCCGGCGCGCGGCATCCGGCTTGCCTCGCGTCGCCGCCATGGACTGGCCAGCCGGAGCCCGCGTGCTCCTTCGCGGCGGCGGTTGGCAGGTGCTCCGCACCACGACCTACACCGACTGCGCAGCGATTCATCTCGCGCCCACGGGATCCGGACGTGCCCGCACGTTCCTGCTGCCGTTCGATCGCCCTCGCAGCCGGCCTCCGGCCACGTTGGCGGCGGTGTCACGCCGCCGATGGGCGCGCCACGTCAGCGCACTGATCGTGTCCTCCTTTCCATTTGGCGGCCTGCGCGCGTGCCCGGCGGGCATCCGTCTGCTTCCTTACCAGCTCGAGCCCGCGCTGGCGATGCTCCGCCACGGTGCGCTGCGCGTGCTGGTGGCAGACGACGTGGGGCTTGGAAAGACCGTCGAGGCCGGGCTCGTCGCGGGGGAGATCCTCCGCGCCGACCACCTGGCGCGTGTCCTCATCCTCTGCCCCGCCCCCCTCCGCACCCAGTGGGCCGAGGAGCTCGATGCTCACTTCCACCTCCAGCCGATCGACGCCGACAGCGCGTGGCTGCGCCGGATGGCGCTGGAGGTGCCGCGGGACGTGAACCCGTGGTCGCTGCCCGGCGCGTACCTGTCCTCGATCGACTTCGTCAAGCGGCCCGAGGCGCTCCGACCGCTGGAAGACGTGCGTTGGGATCTGCTCGTCCTCGACGAGGCCCACGTCGCCACGCTCGGCAGCGACAGGAGGGCCGCCGCGTCTGCGCTTGCGGCGCGGTCGCGGCGGCTGATGCTGCTGACGGCAACGCCGCATTCGGGCGACGAGGAGCAGTTCCGGTCGCTCTGTGGCCTCGGGTCAGCGCCGGGTGTGCCACTGACGTTGTTCTCGAGAGATCGAACACATGCGGGCCTCCCCTCGCTCGGGCTGCGATGCACCGTCCTGCCGGTGGCTCTGAGCGAAGCGGAACGCGAATCCCACCGCCTGCTTCAGACCTACGCCGCGCAGCTCTGGAGAAGCTCCGAACGATGCCGTGAGGCTGGAGGCGCGCTCCTCGCGACGCTGCTCATGAAGCGCGCTCTCTCGAGCCCTGTGTCGCTTGCCGTCTCGATTCGCCGCCGGCGCGCGCTCCTGCGCGGCGGGGTCACGATGCCGGCGCAGCTGGCGCTCCCGCTCGGCGATCCCGTCGTGGAAGACGAGGCCTGCGACGCCGTGCTGGGCACGCGGGTCCTCGATCATGCTGGCGATGAGGGCCGGGTGCTCGACGCGATCGCGCAGGCTGCGGACGTTGCGTCGGGTGACGAGCGCAAGCTGCGGGCGGTGATCCGGCTGCTGCGTCGCACGCGGGAGCGGGCGCTCATCTTCACCGAGTATCGCGACACGGCCGAGCGGCTGCGGGATGCGCTGTGCGCCCATGGGCTCGCGGCTGCGCTGTTGCACGGAGGGCTCACCCCGAGAGAGCGCCGTCAGGCGATCGGCGCGCTGGCGGCCGGGCGGGCGCACCTCGTCGCGACCGACGCCGCGTCCGAGGGGTTGAACCTCCATCAGGGATGCCGGCTCGTCGTGCACTTCGAGCTGCCATGGACACCGCTGCGGCTGCACCAGCGCTGTGGCCGCGTCAACCGCATCGGTCAGATGCGTCGGGTGCACGAGATCGCGCTCGTCGCCCGCGACACGGCCGAGAGCCTGGTGTTGGCGCCCCTGCTCGATCGGGCGCGGCAGGCAGGTACCCTGGCGCGCGCACCGCTGCTGCAGCAGCTCACCGAATCGATCGTGGCGGCGCATGTCCTCGACGCCTCACCGATCCGGCTGTCCGCAGCGGCCATGTCGCCGCAGATCGCGCCGGCCGATTTGCGTGCAGAGGCACGCGCCGAGGCCGAACGGCTCGAGGCCGCACGCCGCCTGACGCCAGCCGGTCGATGCGCGACGCCGCCCCGCCGCAGGACCCGCTCGTGTGTCCCGGTTGCGGAGATCCGGGGCCGCCACGCGTACATTCCTCGCGGTCTCCATTTCGTGTACAGCCTCTGGATCCGGACGCGCAGCGGCACCGCGCTCGCTCACGAGATTGCGGTGCTGTCATCCACGGCACCATTGCCTGGCTGGCCGCGAGGCGGCCTGCTGGCAGCGGTGAGGGCAATCCACCTGGCGCTCGAACCCGAGCTCGCCGCCAGGATCGCGTCAGCGCTCGCGAAGCGGATCGAGCAGGTACGTGTCCGGCACGTCGATGCATGTCGACTCGCCGGTAAGCGAGCTGCACACGCGACACCTCAACGGCATTCCACCGCCCAAGCGCTGGTGCAGGCGGGGCTCTTCGATCGCCGGGCGCTCCGCGCGGCCGCCGCTCGCCAACGCGCCGAGGCAGCCGCGCGTGAGGCGGACGATCATCACGAGCCCTCGGCCGACTGCGAAAGCGTGGAGGGTACGTACGAGCTGCGCGCCGTGCTCGTGTCGCGACCCAGATGATTGCGGGCCTTTCGGGTTCGCTCCTCTCCCACGCCGCGCTCGAGCGAGCCCTTCGAGATCCCGCAGGGCTGGCAGCTTTCGCCCATCGGCCCACTCATGCCGCCGCCCGGTCCTGGTACGGCACCGTACGCGACGTGCTCGGGCCCGCCTGCGGACCCCGGCAGGTGTACGACCTCGTGGCCGAGCCGCTGGCGCGGCTGCTGGGCTTCACGCCCGTCGTCGTCCCATCAAAAATGGACAGCATCACTGCCGGCCTCCATGTCGATTCGGCACTGGCCGCCGTGCTGATTGCCGCGCCGTGGGGCGAGCCTGCCGCGATCGCCTGGCGCTCAGCGGTGCACCAGGCACTCGCGCACGCGGTCAGATGGAGCATCTCCGTCAACGGCTCGACCGTGCGCCTGTTCGACGCCGCCCGTGCCTATGCGCGCCGGTTTGCGGAGTTCGATCTCGCCGTCGCCGTGGAGGACGAGCGCACGTGCCACATTCTGTGCGGGCTGCTAAATGCGGCGGCGTTCGAACCGCGCGGCGCGGCCAGAGTGCTCGACGCGATCGTGAGCCGCTCGGATCGGCACCGGGCCGAGGTCGGCGTCTCGCTGCGCGAGGGCGTCACCGAGGCGCTGCTGCACGTGGTCGGGGCATTTCAGACTGCCTCGCGGGCGCACGCGCCGCACCGGATCCTGGACGAGTCTCTGATCGTCGTGTATCGCATGCTGTTCCTGCTCTTCGCGGAGGCCCGTGCGCTCGTGCCCGCGTGGCATCCCGTCTACCGGGAGAGCTACACGATCGACGCCCTGCAGCAGCACCTGGAGCGCCGGCAGGGGAGCGCGGGCTCGTGGGAGGCGCTTCAGGCCATCGCGCGGCTCGCCCACAAGGGCTGCCGCGCGGGTGCCCTGCGCGTACCCCCGTTCAACGGTCGGCTGTTCTCGCCTGCGGACGCGCCGCTCGCCGATACGCTGCCGCTCGACGATCGCGCCGTGGGCCGGGCGATCCTGGCGCTCACGATGCGGCGGAGCCGGGAGGGAGCCGAGCGGATCTCCTACGCCGATCTCGGCGTCGAGCAGCTCGGCACGGTTTACGAGCACCTGCTCGATCTGGACGTCGATCCGACCGCCGGCGAGGCACGGTTCGTCGCGACGGGCCGGAGGAAAGCGACCGGTTCGTTCTACACGCCGCGAACGCTGACCGAATTCCTGGTCCGCCGCACACTGGCGCCCCTGGTCTCGAATGCCAGCCCGGAGGCGATCCTCCAGATCCGCGTCCTCGATCCGGCCATGGGCAGCGGAGCGTTCCTCGTCGCGGCCTGCCGGTACCTGGCGGCGGCATACGAGCAGGCTCTCATTACTGCAGGCGACGTGACGGCAGGCGATGTCGATCACGAGGACCGCGCCGCGTTCCGGCGTGCCGTCGCCCAGCGCTGTCTCTTCGGCATCGATGTGAATCCGATGGCGGTCCAGCTGGGGCGGCTGTCGCTGTGGCTGGCCACTCTCGCGGCGGACAAGCCCCTGACGTTCCTCGATCATCACCTGCGGCCCGGCAACAGCCTGGTTGGCGGATCGATCGAGGACATCCTCCGTCGCGGGTCAGCGGCGCGGCGTGCTGCGCACGGTCTGCCGCTCTTCGACATCGACGAGCTGCATGGTTCCCTGCAGGCGGCGGTAGGCAGCCGGCTGGCTATCTCGCGGACGCCGGACGACACGATCCAGCAGGTGCACGGCAAAGCGCGGGCGCTGGCCGCACTCTCAGCTGCGGACGGCCCGCTGGAGCGCTGGAAACGGGCGGCGGACATCTGGTGCGCCGCGTGGTACGGCACGGACGCGGAAGGCGCGCGCGGCGCCACCCTGCGTGCGCTGCTCGATCGTGTCCTGCGGGACGACCGGGTGCTGCCGCCGAGCGTGGCGGACCCGCTGCTGACGCGCGCGGCCGACACGGCGCGCGCCGGAGGATTCTTCCACTGGCCGTTCGAATTCCCGGAGGCGTTCCATGACGAGTCGGGGGCGCCGCGGCGCGACCCGGGGTTCGATGCCGTGCTCGGCAATCCGCCGTGGGACATGCTCCGCGCCGGGCGCGGGGCGTCGCAGTCGCGTCCGCTTGCGGCATTCGCGCGCACGTCGGGGATCTACACACTCCAGGGGCGCGGCGGCGCGCACGTCAACCTGTATCAGCTCTTCGTCGAGCGGGCGCTGCGCCTCCTGAAGGCCGGTGGCCGTCTCGGGTTCCTCCTGCCCTCGGGCTTTGCCGCCGACCAGGCGTCGTCTGCGCTGCGCGCGCACGTGTTCGCCCGCACGACCGTCGATACGTTCACGACGATCGAAAACCGGGACGCGATCTTCCCGATCCATCGCGGCCTGAAGTTCCTACTGCTCACGTTGACGAACGGCGGGATGACGTCCGTACTCCCGGCGCGCAGCGGTGTGCGATCGCCGGCCGTGCTCGAGCAGGTTCCTGACCTGGGGGTGGATGCGGATGCCCTGTCGGTGCCGCGCGGGCTGATCGAGCGCGTCGGCGGCGACACGCTCGCCGTGCCGGAGATCCGCGGATCCGCCGACCTCGACATCCTCCGCGGCATTGCGTTCCGCATCCCGGCGGCGGCGGACCGGGAGGGATGGCAGATCCGGTTCGGACGTGAGCTGAACGTGACGGACGACCGACGCCACTTCACCCGAGATGGCCGGGGGCTGCCGGTGGTCGAAGGGAAGCAGATGCGGCCGTTCGGCATCGATGCCAGCGCGTGCCGGTTCCGCATCGCCGCTCGCACGGCCGCGCGACTGCTCGACGCGGAGACGACCTTCGCGCGCCCGAGGCTCGCCTACCGCGAAGTCGCCTCGGCAACCAACCGCCTGACGCTCATCGCCGCGATCGTGCCGGCGCGCGTTGTGACCAGCCACACCGTGTTCTGCCTGAAGACGCCGCTCGATGAGGAGGCGCAGCAGTTCCTGTGCGGCGTGTTCAACAGCTACGTGGCCAACTACCTGGTCCGCATGCGTGTGGGAACGCATGTGACGGCCGCCATCATCGCGAGACTGCCCGTGCCGCGGCCGGTTCACGGCGATGCGCGGTTCTCGCGTATCGCCGCGCTGAGCCGGCGGCTCGCGGGCGGGCACGACGACCGGGCCCTCGCCGAGCTGAACGCGATGGTCGCGGCGATCTACGGCATCGTCTCCTCCGAGTTCGCGCACATTCTGAGCACGCTCCCGCTCGTGCCGGAGGAAACCCGCTCGGCGGCGCTGCACCTGCTCGGGCGCGACCCGGCACCGCGACGCCACCCCGGAGGTCACCGGACGGGTAGGTGCTGACCGGCGCAACGGCGTGCACATCGTCCGGCGCAGGTTCGGCGCGTCAGGATCGGAGCGCGTCCCGAAGCGTCAGCGCCATGAGTATGGCGAGCACCGCCAGTGTCGCCCCGAGCGTCAGCCAGTCGCGCTCACCGGCGCTCGCGGCGATCACCGCCAGCAGCTTCAGCAGAGGATTGGCGAGCAGACCCAGGAGCCCGATGGTGAGGAGCGCGCTCGCCGCCCCGCCCGTCGGCTGAGCGAGCCACACGACCAGTCCCGCGGCGAGGCATGCGAACGCCGCCCAGAAGACACACAGCATCAGCCAGGGCAGGACCCGATCCGCCACCGCTGCGGCCACGCGCGACGTCACCACGCCTCCAGGAAGTAGGTGGCCGACACGAACATCAGCACGCCAGCCATCAGCAGCTTGAGGCCTTTCGCGGGCAGGCGCGCAGCCACCCACATGCCTGCCCGTGAACCCGCGAAGGTGCCGAGGACCGCGGCCGCGGCCAGCGGCGGGATGATGTCACCGCGCCCGTAGTAGAGCGGCGCCGATGCTGCTGCGGTGATGCCGATCATCACGGCGCTCGTCGCCGCCGCGGCTCGCATCGGCACGCCGCACCAGGCGTTCAGCGCCGGGACCTGCAGGATGCCGCCGCCGATGCCGAGCAGCCCGGATATGCTCCCGGCCACGAGCGAAACGCCAAGGGCGGCGGGCATCCGGCGCGTCCGGTACAGGACCTGCTGGCCGCTCTCCTCTTCGTAATAACGCCCCCCGAAACGACCCGTGCTCGCGGCCCGATCGAGGATGACGTTCCGCCGCTCGAGGCGAGCGAGCATGATCAGCGCGATCCCGAGCGTGACGACGGCGAACATGAGCTGCAGCGTGTGTTCGGGGATCCGCTGGACGATGGTCCCGCCGACATAACCGCCGGTTGCCGCCGCGACCTGCAGCACCATGCCGAGGCGAAGATTGACGATGCCGCTGCGGCTGGTGCCGCGGGCCACGACGCTCGACGTGGCGACCACCGTCATCAGACCCACTCCCGAGGCGACGTTGAGGGGGAAGCCCAGCACCACGTTGAGGAACGGCACCAGGAACACGCCGCCGCCCAGGCCGAGCATCGACCCGAACCCTCCAGCGACGGCACCGGCGGCAATGACGAGGGCGATGATGCTGGCTGAGATATCAAGCAAGGGATGAGGTCGAGCGCCGGCGCCGAGGCATGCAGGATCCGGGTGCTATGATGGGCTCATCGCCTCAGGATTGTAGTGCATCCAACACTGCGGGCCGCCGCGTCCGCTCCAGATTCCCCATCGCGGCTGCCTCGACGCTACACGCCCCGAAGGCCGGCCGTCGCATGCCCTTCAATGCTGGATCCCGTCTGGGTCACTACGAAATCATCTCCGCTGTCGGATCCGGCGGCATGGGCGTCGTTTATCGCGCACGGGACCTGCGGCTCGGCCGCGACGTCGCCCTCAAGGTGATGGCACCACACGTGGCGTCCGATCCGATGATGCGGGGGCGGTTCGAGACGGAAGCCCGAGCCGCGGCATCGCTCTGCCATCCCGGCATCCTCTCGATTTACGAGCTCGGCGTCAGCGATGGGGTGCCGTTCGCGGTGATGGAGCTGCTGAACGGGCAGAACCTCCGCCAGCGAATGCAGAGCGGGGCGCTGACCTGGCGCGAGGCCGCGGAGATTGCCGCGGCCGTGGCCGATGCGCTCGCGGCGGCACACGCGAAGGGCATCGTCCATCGCGACATGAAGCCGGAGAACGTCTTCCTGACGAGCGACGGCGCCGTGAAGATCCTCGATTTCGGACTTGCCTTCCAGCGCGCCGACGCGCTCGACGGCGACCGCCCGACCGTCGCTCCGACAGGCCAGGGAGTGGTGCTCGGCACGTTCGGCTACATGGCGCCCGAGCAGGTGACGGGTGATGCCGTGGACGGCCGGACGGACATCTTCGCGCTCGGCTGTCTCCTCTACGAGATGCTGACGGGACGGGGGCTGTTCGCGGGATCCACCCCCCAGGAAGTTCTCGCGCGCGTCGTCACGACTCCGCCCCCGATCTCTCGACGATCGATCCGCTGGCACCGCACGAGCTGCGCGCGATTGTCCGGCGGGCGCTGGCGTCGCATGGGTCCGCCATTTTGCGGGGGAGCACGAGCTGGCGGTGCGCGACGCGGAGCGGGCGCGCGAGCTGGCGCCGTCGGTCGAAGAAGCGGGCAACGTCATGATCAGCTCGTATGAAGCGCTCGGCCGGTTCGAAGATGCCGCCCGTCTCATCGGCGAGCAGCGTTGCTGGGGCTACCGCATCGACGGAGGTGAGCTGCTCGCGGCATTCCGGAAGGACGGCGCAACAGGCTATCTGCGTCGGCGGCTCGAGCTCATGTACGAAACGAGCACCGGACACGCCGGGCACTCACCGTATCTCGCCCTCGCGATCACCCACGCCGTCCTCGGCGAGCGCGACGCCGCGCTGGCGCAGCTCGAAAAACTGGTCGCGGCCCGCGCCGGAGGATCCGTGTTCATCGCCGTGGATCCGGCCCTGCGGCAGTTCCGCGGAGACGACCGGTTCGAAGCGCTCCTCAGACGCATGGGGACGCCCATGGCTTCAGCACCGCATACAACGTCGAGATGACCGGCGCCGCGATGCCGGCCTCGGCCGCACGCCGGACGACGCTCCCCTGCAGCGCTTCCACCTCGATCCGTTTGCCCGCCGAGAGATCGATCAGCAGCGACGACCGCATGGACCCCGGGATGGTGTCGATGTAGGCCGGTATCCGATCGCCGATGTTCTCCGCGACGGGAATCCCTTCCGCGCGCGCAAGGCGTTCCACCTCCCTGCAGCCTTCCAGGAACTGCTGACGGCAGACCGGGTCCTCGCGGATGGCGCCAATCGGCAGCCGCGCGGCGCCGGTGAACCCGGCCACCGCGACCAGCAGGATGAACTTCTCCCAGATGGGTACCCGGCCGTCGGCGACGGGCTCGGCCTGGATGTCCGCTGCCGCGAGGGCGTCGGCCAATTTCCGCACCCGCTCGCTCACCAGAACCGTCGGGCCGAAGACTTCACCCATGACGATCCGGCGATGCGTCCCGTTCTGCTGGATCACACCAGGCTCCACGATCTCGGTTGCGATGTAGGTTGCGCCGCCAATCACGTGCGCCTCGCCAACGGCGGCGGCCAGCTCCGCCACGCTGTCGACGCCGTTCTGCAGCGTGAGGACCATCGAGTGCGGCGCGAGCATCGGGGGAATCGCCCGCAGGGCTGCGGCGCTGTCGTAGGTCTTCACCGCGAGGACAACCACGTCGACCGGCCCGACGACCGTCGTGTCGTCGGTGGCGGCGGCGGTCACAGTGAAGTCGCCGAGCGGGCTCCTGATCTGCAGCCCCTGTGACCGGATGGCGTGCAGGTGCGCTCCGCGCGCGACGAAGGTGACGTCGTGTCCGGCACGTGCCAGACGGGCGCCGTAGTAGCCACCGACCGCTCCGGAGCCGACGATTGCGAATCGCATACGCCTACAGTATGCGCCGTGATAGCCGAGGGATGGCCGCGTGCGGCATGCTAGAATCGCGCCTGCTGCACCGGCGCTGGTACGCCCGCGGCCGGCGCACAGGCCAACTCTTCCCGGAGGACCGATGGCGGCCCGCCTCACCGCATACCTCGTCGTCGTGATCGTGGCCGGCACGCTGATCGCCGGGCTCATCGTCGGCGCGCAGCGCGACGACAGCGAGGGTCCCGTCGATCTCGTCGTGCAGAATGCGACCGTGTACGCGGCGGACGGCCGCGGCACGAAGGCCGAGGCGATTGCGGTGCGCGGGAGCCGAATCCTGCGAGTGGGGACGACGCGCGAGATCGCCCGGCTGCAGCAGCGGCAGACGCAGGTGATCGACGCGCGGGGCGGTGCGGTGCTGCCGGGGTTCAACGACGGGCACCTGCGGTTCGGGAGGAGCGCGTTCGCGATCGGCGCGGTAGACCTCTCCGAGGCGCACACGATCAGTGAAGTGCTGGCGCGCGTGAGCGCGTGGAGCACCGAACATCCTGACGCCGCGTGGATTCCGGGGCGGGGCTGGTCACCGGGATCGTTCCGACCCGGCACCCCCTGGCGGCAGGTGCTCGACTCGGTCGTGCAGGACCGCCCGGTACTTCTCTACGGCGTGGACGGCACCTCTTTGCTGGCGAACTCCGCGGCGTTGCGGAGTGCTGGCTTCTCGCGGATGTCGCCGGATCCCGCGGGCGGGGTGATCGTCCGCGAGCCGCGATCCGGCGAGCCAAGCGGCCTCCTCCGAGGGACGGCTGCCGAACAGGCGGCCGGCCAGGTGCCGCCGCTGACGCGCGAGGAGCGCGCCGCGCTGCTGCGCGGCGCCATCCAGGCGGCGAACGCCGCCGGGATCACGAGCGCTCACAGTATCGACGACGACCCGGACACGCTCGAGACATATGAGCAGTTGCGCCGTGCGGGCGATCTCACGGTCCGCGTGTACTCGGCCATCCCGCTCCGGGAGCCGATCTCGGATGACGACCTGCCGCGCCTCGAGCAGGCGCGGCAGCGCTACCCTGACGACCCGCTCGTGAAGGCCGGTGCGCTGTCGCTCCATATCGACGGCGCGCTCTCGGTCCGGGCTGCTGCGCTGCTCACGCCCTACAATGGCGATGGTGCGGGGCTCGGTCACCTGCATTTCGCGCCAGACGATCTGAACCGCACCGTCCGGATCGCGGACGCGGCGGGATGGCAGGTCATCGCTCACGCGTCGGGTGACCGCGCGGTCCGCATGGCGCTCGACGCCTTCGCCCACGCGGCGCGGTCCAATCACATGCCCGAACGGGGCCGGCGTCATCGGATCGGCGGGCTGACGCTGGTAGACACGGCTGACGTATCGCGGATGGGTCCGCTCGGCGTCATGGCAGCGATGCAGCCGGTACCCGCGCTGTTCGGCGCCCCCGGCGACGACCTGCTCTCGCGCCTCGGGCCCGCTCGTGCCGCGCGTGCGTACCCGTATCGGGCACTCGCTGCCGATACACGGCTCGTGTTCGGCACCGGGTGGCCCGCGTCGCCCCTCGACCCGGTCGCCGGGCTGCATGCCGCCGCCGCACGGCTGCCCCTTGCACGGGACGGGAACGACACGTCCCCCCGGCGGCTCACGCTGACGGACGCGGTCGAGGCCTGGACGTCGGCCGGCGCCTGGGCCTCCTTCGACGATCAGCGGAAAGGTACGGTCGCTCCCGGCATGCTGGCCGATCTCGTCGTCCTGACCAGCGACATCTTCGCCGCGCCGCCGGAGGCGCTGGCGGACACGAAGGTCGCCTTCACGATCTTCGACGGGCGGGTGGTCTATCAGCGACCCCCGCCCGCATCCAGCACGGAGTGACGCCGAGGGTCACCAGCACGACCTGCCCGCGCAGAGCCCGCAGCACGGCGCTCGCGGCGCGCGGCTTCAACCCGCGTCTCACGGCGATGAGTACCGCAGGCGGAGCAGCGTCGGCTGATCGCCGCGTACGACGAGGAACAGATTGTCGTACTCGTCGTCCGCTATGGCGACCTGCTGCTTCACGCCGAGCGCCGCGATGAGCTCTGGCACGGTATTGGAGTGCCCGACGACGAGCACGGTGCCAGATGCCTTCTGCAGCA
>Ga0299913_10002153_pt1 | contig 15346 bp, 9 predicted proteins | sample RVTome_9_FD_201360 | JGI IMG/M metagenome (GOLD analysis project Ga0299913, IMG submission 201360) | Soil microbial communities from uranium-contaminated site in the Upper Colorado River Basin, Wyoming, United States - RVT155D38 (version 2) ...
CGGCTCCGGCTCCGCCGCGACCGCCTGCCTCAGCTCCGCGGCCGCGTCCCGATGGTTCCCCGCGAGGCCCAGCACCCGTCCGAGACGAACATGCGCTTCGATGAGGGCGGCGTCGAGACGAACGGCTCGCTCGAGATGACGGCGTGCGCGCCCGAGCTCGGCGCGCGCGGATCCGACGGGGAATCGCGACTGGTGATTGCGCCGCCTGGCTGCCTCCATCGGCTGCTGGACCGCGTCGCTCGCCATCCATTCGTGCATGCTGCCGACGAGCAGGTGCACGACCGCATCGTCCCCGAACAGCTCCTCGGCCCTCTTGAAATGCGCCGTATCGACGTAGGGCACCGCCGCCATGAAGGCGAGGCTCGCGCGGTACCACGAGCGGACCATCGGATCGCGGGCGGGCGAAGCGTCGGCGTCCGACGGATTCGCCCGGACCTGGTCCACGAGGATGCGCGCCATCGCCCAGTGCGCGGCGGCCGTGTTCGGCATGAAGGTATGCGTACCGTCGGCCAGCATGGACATTCCGGAGCTGGAGCCGGCGGGGCGATGGGCGCGCGGCGTTCCGGTGGGCGGCCAGGCGCCCGTCTCGGGGTCGGGCAGCGCCAGCATCGCGGCATCGCCGTGCAGAATCGCACCGCCTCGCAGCAGGTGATCGATGACCCCGGGCGGTGTCTCCCGGACGACCCCGTCGTGCGTTCGGCACAGTCCGAGCGCCAGCCTGCGGATGAACGCGATCTCGTGATCGGCGAGGCCGCCGCGGCGCGGGCGAGGCGTCGCGATCGCGCCGGCCGTTCGCAGGCGCTGCCGCACCGGCCGGTCGCACGTGCGCAGCAGCGGCAGGAGGCCCTCGGTAAGCAGCGCACCGAGATCCGCCCCCGACCACCGGCTCACGGTCGCGACCGCCGCGTCGCGTTCGCCCGGCTGGTGCTCGTTCACAGCGCGGAGCCAGCTCTCGACACCCTCGAGGACCGCCGAGGGCGCCCTCTGCTGTCCGGCGCCGGATCGCTCGGTGCCGCTGGCCGCAGCGGCGCCAACGCCCAGGCTCATCTGCAGGAACACCACGAGCGGAGGCAGCACTCCCCGGCGGAGAATGCGCGGCATGGACCTCCGAATCAGGCAGGCCCGGCGATTTTACGACAGGTTCGCCGGACCCACAATTAACCCGAGCAGCAACGTCGGACGTCGACCGAGCACGGCGGAAGGCTCGCCTGCCAAGCCGCAGCGACCGTCAGCGGACTTGTGACGGGGAAGGTCAACGGAAGCGTCATCTGGCTGCCGAACGGAGCCGGCAGTCTTGCGCGGAATGCCGGCCCCCGTCCCTCGATCGCTACGGAACCGTCAACTCGCCTGACATCGTGATCGGGGCGGGTTTCTTCGCGATGCGTTCGCTCGAGGGTACCCACCGCTCCTGTGTCACCGCGATAGCGACTTGCACTCGCTGTGCGGCTATCGCCCGTTCGACGAGCTGTTGCGTCCGAAAGGTCGATTGCGCATCCAGGCGACCTCGAGACGGCAGAACGACCCGCCCGTTGACGGTTGGCCGTGCGATGAACGGGCGGGACAAACGGCGTGCTAATCTTCGTAGACGTGCCCGAGTGGTGAAACTGGCAAACACAGCAGACTCAAAATCTGCCGCCCGCAAGGGCTTGTCGGTTCGATTCCGACCTCGGGCACCAGCACCAACTTCCAGTCCGATGATCTAACCGCCTGTCTCTTTGTTTCACATTCGTAGGAAGCGCGCCCGCGGCTGACACCGCTTCATGATCGACAGCGTTGTCCCGCGGAATCCCAGTGCGAATCCGGAGTGTCCGGCCTCGCATGTCGCAAAGATCGTCCATCCGCGGCATCTACGGAGATGACATCCTGCATCCCTGGATGAGTGAGGAACTGCATCGCATCTCGTCCACACACGAATCTACTCGATGACAAAGTGAAGGGACAGTCTGCCGATGTGGCCGCACTACGCAGCAGGACACACGGTCTATTGCTCGATGTACGGTTCGAAGTTGAGGAGGCGCGCTCGTGTCGGCGCCGGCGTGGCTACCGCTGACGAGAGATGACGCGCTCCATCACCGAGGCAATCAAGGCGAGGGCGACAAGGACGAAGAAAGTACGACCAAAGCCGTAGGTCGAAAGCGCGAGCATGCCAAGCAGCACTCCGGCTCCGAGTGTCGTCACGGTCCCCGTCACGCGTGCCACTCGACCGGCCATATGAACAGCATAGTGCGACCGCATGGTTCTCGCCAGTGCAAGCAGGCCGACAGGTTCAGGCCACATACGGGAGGCGATTCAGCGGTCGGGTCTGAAACCGCAATCGCCGTCTGAAGCCCGCAGCCTGCAGCCCGAAGCCTGCTGTTCTGCGATCGAATCTCACGATCGCGCTCACGCTTGCGGAATCCGGCGGCGTCACGACACAATTGCGGAACCGGCGCACGGTGCGCCGGGCGCGCGGCGGCCTTGCGATCCGAAACAGACGGCAGGCGCGCGCGTGCCGACACGGAGCGACTCATGAGCATGAACCCTGTGGTGCGAGATGCCATCAACGAACAGATCAACGCCGAGCTGAGCGCGTCGTACCAGTACCTCGCGATGTCCGCCTACTGCGAGACGCAGAACCTCCGCGGGTGCGCACACTGGCTGCGCCTGCAGAGCCAGGAGGAGTACGGCCACGGCATGAAGCTGTTCGACTTCATGATCGCCCGCGGCGTCGATCCCGACCTGAAGCCGCTGAAGGCGCCCACCGTGAAGTTCAAGTCGGTGCGCGACGTGTTCGACACCGTGCTGCAGCAGGAACAGGACGTCACCGCCCAGATCGATGCGCTGTACGAGCTCGCCTTCAACCAGAAGCAGTTCGCCGCGATGGTGGAGCTGCAGTGGTTCCTCACCGAACAGGTCGAGGAGGAGCGCTCCGCGCGCGAGATCGTCGCGAAGCTCGGAATGATCAAGGATGACCCGGCCTCGATCCTCGACCTCGATCGCGAGCTGGGCGCCAGGGGGCCGGACGCGCACTGAGGTGAGTGCTGTAGTGGGTAGTGGGTAGTGGGTAGTGGGTAGTGGGTAGTCAGGTGTCGCGGTGGATCTCGTCCCACATCGCGGCGACTGAGTGCCGAACGCGCGCGGTCGTCTGTGCGTAGATTCCCGCCGGCAGCGCGCCAGCGGCCGCGCCGCCGCCGACCGCGGCCGGCACCTCCGGCACGATCGGCGCCCCGAAGCGCACCGCCACCCGCACGCGCCGCCAGGGGCGCAGCATCCGCCAGTTGATCGGCCGGCCTCGCGGCCAGACCTCGAAGAGCCCGTCCAGCGCCACCGGCACGATCGGCGCATCGAGGTGATGCGCCAGGATGGCCGCCCCCTTCTTGAACGTCCGCACCGTGCCGTCGATCGATCGCTCCCCCTCGGGAAAGAGCATCAGCACCCTCCCCTCGCGCAGGCCCGCGGCGCTCGCCTGCATCGCGGGCACGAGCGCGGCGTCCGGGTCGATCGGCAGGACGTGCAGCATCCGGGCGAGCCGCTCGAGCAGCGGTCCCTGGAAATACTCGCTGGCCCCCACGTAGAACAACTGCCTGAACAGGGGATACGGCAGCAGCCCGACGACGACGAAGACGTCGATGTAGCTCTGGTGGTTGGGGCTGACGATGAGGGGGCCGGGGGAGGGAAGGTGCTCGCGCCCCGCGACCTCGATGCGGGCAACGGCCCTGAACAACCCGAGCGCGGCCTGCAGCGCCAGGAACAGCAGGGGAGCCGTGACCGTGCTCCGATCCGGCAGCGCGGAGGGCCGCGTGTCCTGCCGCAGCAGCATCTCCCACCCGTTGCCCTCGTGCTCGCCGGCGCCGGTTCCCCGGTGCGCGAGAACCGCCTCCACCAGCTCACGGACCGTGAACGTCCGCTCGGCCACGGGGTCGGGGACATGGGCGCCGAAGCGCTGCTCGAGCGCCGTGAGCAGCTCGACGCGTTCCATGGAGTCGAGTCCCAGATCCAGCTCGAGGTTCGCGCCGGGCGTCACGTAGCCGCCGCTCCGGACTGCGGCGGCCCGGATGACGGCGACGAGGGGCGCGACCTCGGGCGAGTCCAGCCATCTCCGCTCCTCGTCGTTCACCGCCGGTTCCGAGCGGACGGTCTGTTCGTGCCGTGCCGCCGACAGCCGCCGCTCGATTTCGAACCGCTTCAACTTGCCGGTGGTCGTGCGTGGCAGCGGATCGAGCCGGATCTCGTAGCCGAGCACGCGCTTGTGAGGCGGCAGGCCGATGGACCGGCTCTCCATTTCGAACCGGACGAGATCGCCCGCATTCACGATGCGCCGCTCCCTCAGGACGTCACCGTCGGGCACGACCACCGCGTAGAGGCGCTCGGCCGCGGGCTCGCCCGGCGCGGTGAGGCCGAGAACGCAGATCTCCTTGATCACCGGGGAGCCGCGGTAGTGCGCCTCGATCTCCTCGGGATAGATGTTCTTGCCGGAGCTCAGGACGATCAGCTCCTTGATGCGTCCCGTGATGACGAGCCTGCCGCCGGCCTCGAGGCGTCCCAGATCGCCGGTGTGGAGCCAGCCGTCGCGCAGCGCCTCACCGGTGGCGTCAGGCCGGTTGAAGTACCCGGACATCACCACCGGTCCGCGAATCAGGACCTCGCCTTCGCCCGAACGGTCCAGCGTGGCCTCCGAGGGCGCGATGCGGATGTCGACGCCCGGCAGCGGCGGCCCCACGGTGTGCAGGTGCCGATCGCCCGGGCGCATCAGCGTGGCGGCGCCCGACGTCTCGGTCAGGCCGTACGCCTGCAGGATGTCGAAGCCCATGTCGTACAGGTCGGCGCCGACGGCCGGATCGAATCGCGATCCGCCGGTGACCAGCAGGCGCATGCGCCCCCCGAGCACACGGTGGACGCGGCCGAAGGCGATGCGCCCAGCATTGATCCCCAGGCGGCGGAGCGAGCGGTTCAGTGCCAGCAGCAGCCTGAAGGCGGCACGCTTCGCCAGCCCGGCCCGTCTGACTTCGTCCATGACGCGCTGGTGAACGAGATAGAAGAACTGCGGGACGCAGGCGAAGATCGTGACGTTCCGCTCGGCGAGCGCCCGCAGCAGCTCGGTCGTGTTGACCGTTTCGAGGAAGACCACGCGTGCGCCAATGGAGAGCGGCAGCAGCAGGTTCGCCATCTGGGCGAGGGCGTGGAAGAGCGGCAGGACTCCCAGCACGCAGTCGGTCTCCGACACCCGGACGACGTCGAAGACGGCGGTCCGCTCGGCGATCAGGTTGCCGTGCGTGAGCACGACGCCCTTGGGGTCGGCGGTGGTGCCCGACGTGTAGAGGATGACGGCGGGATCCGACAGGGTGGCGGGACAGCGGTCGGGCAGCGCGTCCACCGCGCCGCCCGCGCCGGCCTCGTCCAGCCGGACGACTCGTACGGCGCGCGGCTGCTGTGTCACCGCCTCGCGGACGCCCGCTTCCTGACGGGTGCCCGTGAACACGACGCGCGCGCCGCTGTCGCGGAGCAGCGTGGCGACCTGCGCCGGCTTGTACGCAGTGTCCAGCGGGACGGCGACGGCGCCCAGTCGCAGCACCGCCAGGTAGGCGGCGCACCAGGCGGCGTCGTTCTCGGCGAGGATGCCGCAGCGGTCGCCCCGTTCGAGACCCTCGCCGGCGAGCGCGGCGGCGATCCGTCCCGCGTGCGCCTCGAGATCGCGGTACGTCACCGCATCGACCCGGTCGCGCCGCTGCACCTCGATGGCCGTCCGCCCCGGGAACCGCGCGGCTGCCGCGGCGAACTGGTCCCAGAAGTTCTGCATTCGTCGGTCGGTCTAGGGCCGCACCTTCCCGTCGGCCTTCCAGAGATACAAGGTCCGCTGCATGCCCTGCGCGTCCTGGAAGCTGTCGGTCTTCGCCGGCTCCCAGTCACCCATGCTGAACGCGTGCGACACGATGCGCGCGCCCGGCTCGAGCTGCTTCGTCAGCATCGGCCGCAGCTTGAGGTTCGACGCGGAGAGCAGGTACAGCGTCACGACCGTCGCGTCCGACACATCGACCGTCGTCGCGTCCTGCAGCTTGAAGGTCACACGATCCTGAACGCCCGCCTTCTTCGCGTTGGCTTCGGATTCCCTGATGCGCTCGGGGTCGAGATCCACGCCGACGCCGCGGGCGCCGTACTGCTTCGCCGCCGTGATGACGATCCGCCCGTCGCCGCACCCCAGGTCGTACACAACGTCGTTCGGACCGACCTCCGCCAGCTTCAGCATGCGATCGACCACGTCCTGCGGGGTCGGGACGTAGGGCGCGAGGCTCTTGCCGGGCTCGACCTGTGCGGCGGGCATGGCCGACAGCGCAGCCATCAGAGCGAAAGCGAGAAGAATCGAAGGCGTGCGGCGGTGCGTCATGACACGAGCTCCTTGTGTTCACCGGAGTGGAACCGGACCATTAGCATAGGCGACCAGGGCGGACGACAGCCTTGTCGGACCAGCTTCCGGGCCTTCGCAAGCTCGCTGCCCGGGCGCGCCGTGCGGCGCTGATTGAACCAAGGAAAGCGCGCGCCGCTTTGCTGCGCATCGGCCGACACCGCCGCGCGCCGGCCGAATCCTGAGGCCCTACGATCACATCGGAAAGCCTGATGAGGTGGGATTGAAGTCGTGGCGGGGTAAGGACTTAGTGCGGGATGGACCCGCTTCGACGGCTTGGGCAGTGGACCGAAAGAAGCCTACGAAACGATGGATCGGACAAAAAATGGCCGAAAATCGATGATTTACGTTGCTTTGCGGCGAGATGGCCGTCTATAATTAAAAGGCTGCAGGCGTCACGGTCTTTGACGTCTAATCACCTTCTTCCGAACGGGGGACACGTGACATTCCAGGTCGGCGACAAGGTCATCTACCCCAACCATGGGCTCGGTGTCATTGAGCGGATCGAAGAAAAAACTATCATGGGGACGACGTGTGGCTTCTACCACTTGAAGATCGTGGCGAGCGACACGACGGTGCTCGTGCCGGTCTCCAACGTGGACGGCGTCGGTCTCCGCCGGGCCATTACGGACCACGAGGTCGAGCGGCTGTTCGGGCTGCTGGGCGACGGCAGGATCGACGATCATCAGAACTGGAAGGGTCGCTTCAAGGACAACTCCGACAAGATGCGGAGCGGTTCCATCTTCGACATGGCCGACGTGCTGAAGAGCCTCACGTTCCTCTCCCGTTCGAAGAGCCTGTCATTCCGTGAGAAGCGCATGCTCGACCGCGCCCGGGCCCTCATCATCACCGAGGTATCCGACGTCCTCAGCCAGAAGTCCGATGTCGTCGAGGGCCGTGTGGATCAGGCGCTCGAGCGCTGTTTCTCGGCCAAGGCCAAGGCCGCGCAGCGTGCGGCGGCTCGCCCTAAGCCGCCGGTCAAGGCCGCGACCGTCGCGAAGGCAACCGCCCTTCCTCCTCGTGCGGTGGCGGCGTCGCGACGGACCGCGGCGCGCGCGTCCTGACCGGTTCGTCGATCGTCTTCTCCTCCGGGGCCCGGGTTCGGCATTGCCGACCCGGGCCTTTTGTTTATGATGCCGTAGATGACTGCCGGGTCCGGCGTGATGCGGGACGAGCTTGCCGCGGAAGCGCGCGACGCGCCGCTTTCCACCGCGGCGTGGCTGGCCGCCACCGTTCGCTCCGTGCTGACGTATGCCGGGATCTCGGCGTACGTCGCGCTGGTGGCGCCGCCGGGCATGCTGCTGGCCATGGCGTTCCGCTGGAAGGCGCTGCTGTACGTGCTCGGCCACGCCGGCGTTCGCATCGGCCTGTTCCTGTCGGGGATCCGCTACGAGGTGGCCGGCCGTGAGCACGTCCCTCCCGGGCGCGCCGTGGTGTTCTGCGCCAACCATCAGAGCAACATCGATCCCCCCGTGCTGTTCGAGGCGCTCCACCGCCGGCTGCACATGCTCTACAAGGCGGAGCTCTCGAGGCTCCCGCTGCTCGGGCGCGCGATTCAGCTGGGCGGGTTCATCCCCATCGAACGCCAGAACCGCGAGCGCGCGATTGCCTCGGTGAACCGCGGCGCCGAGTCGCTGCAGGACGGCAACTCGTTCCTCATCTTCCCGGAAGGGACGCGGAGCCGCACCGACGCGCTGCTGCCGTTCAAGAAGGGCGGCTTCATCATGGCGCTCCAGGCGCAGGCGCCGATCGTGCCTGTCGCCATCACCGGAGGCCGCGCGGCCATGCGGAAGGGCAGCGCCGTCATCCGTCCCGTCACCGTGCGAATCCGGATCGGCGAGCCCGTCGAGACCGGGGGGCGCACGGTGGACGATCGCGATCAGGTCATCGCCGAGGCGAGAGACCGGATTGAAGCGATGCTCGCGGAGATGAAGTAAGGAACGACATGGAGATCCTGGCGTTCTTCGGGCGTACGCTCGGCTTCTCGTTCGCGGCCGGCGTGAATCTCTACGCCACCGTGGCCATCCTGGGGCTGTCGGCGCGGTATGGCTGGGTGTCGCTCCCGCCCGAGTATCAGATCTTCGACAACGACTGGGTCATCGGCGCGGCCATCGTCCTCTACGTGTTCGAGTTCTTCGCCGACAAGATTCCTTGGGTCGACACCGCGTGGGACGCGCTCCACACGATCGTGCGGCCGATCGGGGGCGCGGTGATTGCCGTCTCCGCGCTGGGCGAGGCATCGAGCGGCACGACCGCGGCCATCGCCCTGCTGGGAGGCACTGTCGCGGCCGGCAGCCACGCGACGAAGGCAGCGGCCCGGCTCGCCGTGAACAGCAGTCCCGAGCCGTTCTCGAACTGGCTGCTCAGCTTCGCGGAGGACGGTCTGGTCATCGGCCTGGGCCTGCTCGCCCTCAAGTATCCCGTGGCCGCGCTGGTGGTCTCGCTGCTGCTCATCGGCGCCATCGTGCTGATGTTCGCGCTGCTGGTGCGAGCCATTCGCCGCCGTCGGCTCCGCGCGACTGCCGTGTGAGTCGTAGCGCTTGCGTGTGCCACGCCCTTGCCCTAGACTTTCCTGCGCCAGCCCTGCGGCCGATGGAGCGCCGCGGTGAAGTCTTCTTCGTTCCCTTCGGGGACGCGCTTCCGGTACTGCGCCGTCCTGCTCCTCATCTGTCTCGCCCTCCCCGGCGTCGATGGACCCGCTTCCACGCAGGAACCGTCCGCGGCCGGCGAGCCCGGCGACGCCACGCAGCCCGACACCCCCCGTTTCCGCCTCGAGACCGGCTACGTGCGCGTCGACGCGTACGCGATGCAGGACGGCGCGGCCGTGCGCGATCTCACGGTCGAGGATTTCGAGGTCTTCGAGGACGGCGTGCTGCAGAAGGTCGCCGACTTCGAGCACGTCCAGGTAGAGGGCTGGACGCCGCAGGAGCGGCGCCGCGAACCGCAGACCGTCGCGGAGTCGCGGGCGATGGCGGAGGATCCGCGCGCGCGGGTGTTCGTGATCTTTCTGGACACGTATCACACGAGCCTCTTCGGCTCCCATCGCATTCGGCGGCCGCTCGTCGACTTTCTCGACCGCGTGATCGGCCCCGACGACCTCTTCGCCGTGATGACGCCCGAGATGTCGGCCCGCGACATTGCGCTGGCAAGGAAGACGACGACCGTGGAGGGCATGCTGTCGCGGCACTGGCCCTGGGGGAAGCGCGACGGGCTCGCGAACCGCGATCGGGAAGAACTGCTCTACGAGGCGTGCTATCCGCCGGAGGGCCGGACCCGCACGTGTCCCGACCCGCGGGCTCCTACCGGACAGAGCATGATCACGGAGACCACCGGCATCGGCGTGGCCTCGGAGATGATCCAGCGCCGCCGCGAGATGCTGTCGCTCGATGCGTTGTCGGATCTGGCCGGGCACCTTGGCGGCATTCGCGAAGAGCGCAAGGCCGTGCTCGTCGTGAGCGACGGGTGGCGGCTGTTCCGCCCCAACCGGAACCTCGCGCGCATCGGCCTCTGTGACCTGCCTCCCGGCGTCAAGCCGATGGGAGTCGGCCCGGATGGCCGGCTCACGATGGCGCCGCCGCACGAACTGGATGGGTTGCAGGTGAAGTGCGACCGCGACCGTCAGATCCTCGCCGACCTGGACACCTGGCAGACCTTCCGGGACCTTCGCGATCATGCCAACCGCGCGAACGTCAGCTTCTATCCGGTCGACTCGCGGGGACTGCCTGCTTCGGACATGCCGATAGAGAGCACCGAGTTCATGACGACGCTGCCGAGCGTCGATCAGGCCATGCTCACGCATCGCATCGAGACGCTCCGCACGCTGGCCGCCGATACCGACGGCCTCGCCGTCGTCAACAGCAACGATATCGAGCGCGGCATCCGCCGCATCGTCGACGACCTGACGTCGTACTACCTGCTCGGGTACTACACGTCGAATACGAAGCTCGATGGCAAGTTCCGCTCGATCAAGGTGCGGGTGAAGCGGCCCGGTGTCGAGGTTCGTGCGCGCCGCGGCTACCTGGCGCCGACACGCGACGAGATCGAGGAAGGACGGCGCCTGGCCGCCGTATCCGCCGCGTCCGTTCCGGGGAGTGCCGTGCAGACGGCGCTGCAGGCGCTCGCGGCGATGCCGCGCCAGCGGCAGATGGCCAGTCACGTGAGCTGGCTGGCCGATCCTGATGGCGGGCGGCTGTGGTTCACCGTGGAGCTCGATCGCAGGACGGCTCGATCCTCCGACTGGGCGGCGGGGGGCACCGCGGAGCTCGTTATCGTGGGCGGCGCGGATGAGGAGACGGTGGCGATCGCGAAGGCCGCGATCGAGCCGGCGAGCCCGGTCGTGGCGCTCGACGTCTCGGGTGTCGCGCTGGCGCCGGGCGAATACGTCGCCCGGCTGCGCCTCGGCCCGGCGTTGTCAGGGGCCCCGCTCACCGACGTCGTGAGCTTCTCGGTTTCCGATGCCGGGCCTGGTCAGCCGCGGCTCCGGCGCCGTGGCCCGACCACCGGAACGGCGTACGCCCTCACCGCGACACCGGCGTTCCAGCGCACGGAGCGCATCCGCGTGGAGACTCCATTGGGCCGAATGCCGGGAGAGGTCTCGGCCGAGCTGCTGGATCGCAATGGCCATTCGCTTCAGCTTCCCGTCGACGCCGAAGTCGTGCAGCAGGACGGGCTCGCGTGGGCCGCGGCGGAGGTGGTGCTGGCGCCGCTGGCTCCAGGGGATTACGTGATCCGGACGTCGATCGTGATGGACGGCCACCGGCACGAGGTGTTGACCGCCTTTCGCATCGTGCCTTGAGCGGCGGCCGACGAGCGTGCCGTATCAGACGGCGGATTGCCCGCGGACGGCAGGTGCGTCCGCATCCACGGCTGGCCGGAAGGCCGGGCCGACCTGGCGCCACACCGCGGCGGCCTCTTCGCTCGCACCGGCCGGGGGCCGCGTGAGAAGGCTGACCGACACCGTGCAGGCGAGCCCTGCGAGGAAGCCCGGCACCATCTCGTACAGCTCGTAGAAGCCGCTCTTGAAGAACACGACCCAGCCGACGGCGGTCGCGAAGCCGCCGATCATGCCGGCGACGGCGCCCGCCCTCGTCGTCCGCGGCCAGAACAGCGCGCAGAGCACGACCGGCGTAAATGCGCAGGCCAGGCCGGACCATGCGAAGAGCACGAACCAGAAGATCAGGCGGATCTCCCCGAGCGCCATGACGATGGCGCCGGCACCGAGCAGCAGGGTCGTCGCCTTGCCGAACCGCACGAGCTCGCGCTGCGGCAGGTTGGGCCGCAGCACCTTCTGCAGCACGTCCCGCACCACGGCGGAGGACGCGAGGATCAGGAGCGAGTCGGTCGTCGACATCATGGCCGCGAGGACGACCACGAGGAAGATGCCGGTGAAGATGGCGGGGAACAGCTCCGCGCCCATCAGCGGATAGATGGTCTCCGGATCGGCGAGCCCCGGGAACATCGCGCGGCCGGCCATGCCGGTGAGCACCGCCCCGACGTCGAAGACGATGATGCAGAGGACCGCGATGAGGCTGCCGCGCGTGATCGCCCGCGTGTCGCGGGCGGCCATGAACCGCGTGAGCAGCTGCGGCGCGCCCAGGAACGCGACGCCGATCGCGAGGAAGCCGATGACGCTGGCCATCCCCGCCGGCGTCCATCCGAGGGCGCCCATCGGCTCGAGCAGCGCCGGGTCCTCGATGCGGATCGTCGCGAGCATCGCCGTCCAGCCGCCAGCCGCCGTCATGCCGACGATCGGAAGAACGAGCAGGCACAGGAACATCAGGACGCCCTGCAGGAGGTCGCTGTACGCCACCGCCTTGAAACCGCCGACCGTCGTGTAGAAGAGCACGATGGCCGCGCCGACGAGCACGCCGGTGGTGTACTCGATCCCGAGAAACGCCTGGAAGGCCTTGCCCGATGCCGTCAGCTGCGCCGCCGTGTAGGCCGCGGTCATGCTGAGAATGATGAACGCGCTGACCAGGCGCAGGGCGTGCGTGCGGTCGCGAAAGCGCTCCGCGAGAAAATCCGGTACGGTGATGGAGCCATACCGGTCCGTGTACGCCTTGAACGGCCGTCCGACGAGCACCCACGCGAGCGTGACCCCGAGCACCTCGCCGAGCACGATCCAGAAAGCGTGAATGCCGACCGAATAACCCATCCCCGTCAGGCCGAGCAGCAGCCACGCACTCTCGCCGGTGGCGTTGGAGCTGAAGGCGACGACCCAGGACGGCAGCTGCTTGCCGGCGACGTAGTAGCCCTCGACGGTCGTGGAGCCGCGGCGGGCCCACAGCCCGAGGGCAAGCAGGATCAGCAGGTAGGTGACCAGGATCGCGACGATCGTCGCCGGGGCCGTCACCCGCGCGTGCCCGTTCGCGGAGTCCGGCGGTCCCCCTGTGCGTACAGGAACGCCGCCTCGATTGCGAGCCCCGCGCCGACCGCTGCCAGGATCAGCGCCCACGACGCCAGCGACAATCCGGCAAGCATCGACGGATTATACGGCCACCTCGACGGCTAGGCGTTAGAGGGGATACGCGCTTTCTGCTAGACTCGGTGCTGCCAGCGACTGCGGCGGGTGCCGGTGAATCAACCTATGTCCGCCACACCCCTGTGCGGCCGGCCTCTCTGGTCCTTCCCTCTCGCGCTTGCGGTTCTCCTGATCTCGCTCGCCGTTCCGGCGGCGAACCAGGAGACGCCTTCCACGTCGAGCGGAGACGCCGAAGAACCGCAGACGGACCTCCCCCGCTTCCGCGTCGAGACCAACTTCGTCCGCGCGGACGTCTTCGTGACCGACGACGGCGACCCGGTGCGCGACCTGCGCGCCGGGGACTTCGAGCTGCTGGAGGACGGCAGGCCGCAGCGGATCGAGACCTTCGAGTACGTCGAGGTGCGCGGCTACGCGCCCGGCGAGCCGCGCGTCGAGCCGCAGACGGTGGCGCAGAGCCGCGCGATGGCGGAGGACTCGCGGGCCCGCGTCTTCGTCATCTTCCTCGATACCTATCACACCGACTATGCCGGCTCGCACGCGATGCAGCGGGCGATCGCCAACATGCTCGACCGGCTCCTGGGCCCCCACGATGTGTTCGCCGTGATGACGCCGCAGATGTCGGTGCGCGACCTCGCGTTCGCCCGCCGTACGGAGGCGATTACCGCAATCCTGGCGAAGCACTGGGCGTGGGGCACGGAAGGGACGATCGCCAACTTCGAGCCCGAAGAGCAGGCGTATTTCGGCTGCTACCCGGATCCTCCCCCGCCCGACATGCCCGGGACGTGCAAGTACTCCGACTACATCGGCGTGGCGAAGGAGATGATCGCGCGCCGCCGCGAGCGTCGGTCGCTCCAGGCGCTGAACGACCTGGCCGTCCACCTCCGCGATCTGCGGGAGGAACGAAAGGCCGTCATGGCGTTCACGAGCGGTTGGCACCTGTATCGGCCCAACCAGAGGCTCGCCCGAAAGCTCGATTGCGACGCCATTCCCGGCCGGCAGGGCATTGGCGTCGATCCGCAGGGACGCCTGGCGGCCGACCCGCGGGTATACGGCCGCGGCTCGAAGTACGAGTGCGATTCGGACCGGCTGATGCTGGCGCAGCTCGACAACAATCAGTACTTTCTCGACATCCTCGACCGCGCGAACCGTGGCAACGTCAGCTTCTATCCGGTCGACGCGCAGGGACTGCGCGCGTGGAGCACGGATCTGGGCGGTCAGCACATCGAGCTGCGCCCCACCACCAGCGGCTTCGCCAACGTCATCTCGACCGACGGCGCCATCCTGCGCGCGAGGCTCGAGAGCCTGCGCACGCTCGCGGGCGCGACGGATGGACTCGCCGTCCTGGATACGAACGACTTCGACCAGGGCATCCAGCGGATCGTCAACGACCTCTCGTCGTACTACCTGCTCGGCTACTACTCGACCAACACGAAGCTGGATGGAAAGTTCCGATCGATCAAGGTGCGGGTGAAGCGGCCCGGCGTACAGGTACGCGCGCGGCGGGGATATCTCGCGCCCACGCAGGAAGAAGTCGACGAAGGCCGCCGCGCCATGGAGGAGCGGGAGGCGGAGGCGCCGCCGACCGCCGTGCAGACGGCTTTCAGCCGCCTGCAGGGCCTGGGACGCAACGTCCGGCTGTCCAGCCAGATCAGCTGGGTCGCCGCGCCCATCGACGGTCCGCCGGAGACAAAGAGCCATGTCTGGGTGACGGGGGAGATCGATCCGGCCACCTCGAGGTCGTCGGAGTGGGCGGCTGGTGGCGAGGCCGAGGTCGTGCTCGTCGCCGAAGACGATGTGACGGTGGCGGTGAAGCGGCAGCCGATCGAGCCGGCGCCGAAGGTGCTGTCGGTGGCGCTGCCGGACGTGGCGCTCGGGCCCGGAGCCTACACGCTGAAGATGCGCCTGCAGCCCACGACGCCAGGTGTGCCGCTGGTCGATACGCTGCGCTTCACCGTGGAGGACAGCGGAACGCTCGTCGGGCCGCCGCGCCTGCTGCGCCGCGGTCCGACGACGGGCGTGAAGTACGTGGAGACGGCCAGGCCCACCTTCCGGAGGACGGAACGGTTGCGGCTGGAGGTTCCCGTGCTGGGCGAGGGCCGCATCGCCGCGGAGCTCCTCGATCGCAACGGCAAGACAATGGCCGTGCCAGTACAGAGCTCGCTCGAGCCCGTGGAGGGCGCCGGCATGTCGTGGGCGAGGGCGGAACTGGTGCTCGCGCCGCTGGCCCCGGGCGACTACGCAGTACGGACCAGCGTGACGCGCGGCGCCGAGCGTCAGGACGTCGTGACGGCGTTCAGGATCGTGCCGTAAGAACAGGCGGCAGGCCGCCGGCGCGCTCGGCGAGCGCGCCCTACCGCTCCCGGTGGGGCGGCTTCGCCCTTTCACGGTAGGGCGGCTTCGCCGAAGCCGCCGGCTTCATCCTCCGACCGAGAACGTCAGCGTCCACGGCTCGAGCGGCGCGCCGTCGGTCCCCGTGATGCCGTCGA
>Ga0299913_10002154_pt1 | contig 15344 bp, 13 predicted proteins | sample RVTome_9_FD_201360 | JGI IMG/M metagenome (GOLD analysis project Ga0299913, IMG submission 201360) | Soil microbial communities from uranium-contaminated site in the Upper Colorado River Basin, Wyoming, United States - RVT155D38 (version 2) ...
GACGCCCTCCGGATCCCGCCAGAGCGCGCCGGCCGCCGGCTATTCGAGCGAGAGCCAGCCCTCCGACGAGCCGTCGAATGTCTTCCAGAACATCACGCGGGTGACGCAGGAGGTGAACGCGCTCTACGACATCGCCCAGACGCTGGGGACGCGGCTCAGCGTGAACGACACGATGGCCCTGCTCACGTCGAAGCTGAACCGCCTCGTTCCGGCCTCGTGCTGGGCCCTCTATCTCTACGACGAGGACCGCGAGCTGCTGGAGTGCCGGTTCGCGACCGGCATCGATGCCGGCGTCGTCGAGCGCCTTCGGATCCGGGCGGGAGAAGGCCCGACGGGATGGGCCGCGCGCCACCGGGCGGCGGCGATCAATGCGCGGGCCGCGGCCGACTTCGAGGCGGCCGGCATGGCTGACAAGTGCCGCGTCTTCACCTCCGCGCTGGCGTTCCCGCTGGTCGAGGGAGACACGCTGGTCGGCACGATCACCATCTATCACGTGGACGCCAACCCCTACCGGGAAGAGCACCGCCGGCTGCTCGACCGTGTGTGCAGCCAGGTGGCGTCGGTCATCCGCAACTCGATGCTCTTCGAGCAGATGCACCAGGTGTCGTTCACCGATCCGCTCACCGACCTGCCGAACAGCCGGGCGCTGTTCGCGCACCTGCACGATCGCCTGGCGGGGCCTTCGCTGCGACCGGAGGTGCGCGCGCTGCTCATGATCGACATCGACGGCTTCAAGGCGTTCAACGACGAGTACGGCCACCAGGTCGGCGACCTGGCGCTGCAGCACATCGCGACCGCGATCCGCCGCAACATCCGCCACTCCGACTTCTGTGCGCGCTACGCGGGCGACGAGTTCGTCGTCGTCCTGTCCAACTGCGAGCGGGAGGAGGCCGAGCAGCGCGCGGAGCAGCTGCAGACGGCCGTGAACGCCATGCAGATCGAGCCGCAACCCGGATTGAAGCTGAACCCCGCCATCAGCATCGGCGTGGCGGTCAGCCCCGAGGACGGCCAGTCGTACGAGGCGCTGTTCGCGGCAGCGGACCGCCGCATGTACGAGGACAAGCAGCACCGCCGCGCGCGCCGCGCCGCCGATACGACCCTGGAAGGCGACCAGCTCGTCCATAGCGTCTGATCCGGCGGCGTTCGCCTCCCCCACAGTCGAGCGACAATGTATCCGCCGGCCGCCCTCCAGGCGGACCGGAGGGAGGTGGCATGCTGCGCGCGCGGTGCGTTCGCCGGGTGATGGTCGCGGCCGCGACGCTCGCCGCAATCGCAGGAAGCGGCGCGGCGATCGCCCAGAACGCGCCTGCCCTGCTTGATGGGGATCTCCGCGTCCGCAGGGCGGCCGCGAACCTGACCACGCCGGTCTCGGTAGCACTGCTCGGTCCCGGCGAGATGCTGGTGAACGAGAAGAACACGGGCCGGGTCCGCCACGTGGTCGGCGGCGAGATCGCCGGAACCGTTCTGGATCTCGCCGTCAACAGCGCATCCGAACGCGGCCTGCTGGGCATCGCGGTCCACCCCGATTTCGACGCGAACGGCTACGTCTACCTCTACTGGACCTGTACGGTTCCGCCCCCGCCGGCATCCGACCGCTCGCGCCCGACGCGGCGCAACTGTCCCACGCCGGCAGCCGGCGCCTCGGATTCGAGCAACGTGCTGGCCGTGCCGCTGCTCGGCAATCGCGTCGACCGCTTCGTGTGGACCGGGAGCCGGCTGACCTTCGACCGCAACATCATCGCGCTCCGCGCGTTTCAGAACGACGAGACCAACGGCGGACCGGCCGGGAATCACGACGGCGGCGTCATCCGCTTCGGACCCGACCGCCATCTGTACATCGCCATCGGCGACGTGGGCCGCCGGGGGCAGTTCCAGAACGTCCGGAACGGCCCCTTCCCGGGCGGACGCCCGGACGATCAGTTCGGCGGACCTGCGCCCGACGACGCGCACCTGACCGGTGCGATTCTCAGGCTGCGCGATGACGGCGGCACGCCGGCGGACAACCCGTTCTACGAGGCCGGTGGGCGGATAGGAGGAGAAGCGGGCGCCAACATCCAGCGCACCTTCGCGTACGGGTTGCGCAACAGCTTCGGCATGGCGTTCGATCCGCTCTCGGGTCATCTCTGGATGCAGGACAACGGCGACGACACCTTCGACGAGCTGAACCTGGTCGAGCCCGGAGCCAATCTCGGGTGGGTCCAGATCATGGGGCCGCTCGAGCGGCTGTCGCAGTTCCGCAGCAGCGAGTCGAACGGGCTGCAGCAGCGGCGCTGGCCGGGGAGCCGGATTGCCGCGTCGCCCGCCGAAGCGCTGTCTCGCCTCTTCATGCTGCCCGGCGCCCAGTACAGCGATCCCGAGTTCAGCTGGCGGTTCGTCGTACCGCCCGCAGGCATCGGGTTCACCAGCAGCACGGCCTTCGGTCCCGGCTACGCGGCGGACCTCATCGTGGGCCATGCGGGGGGAGGCGTCGAGGGCGGATCGCTGTTCCGCTTCCGCCTGCGCGCCGATCGGCTCGGCTTCGTGTTCTCCGATCGGCAGCTGGATGATCTCGTGGCCGACAACGCGCGCCGCGGCGACATCGCCGAGAGCGAGTCGCTCCGGTGGGGGACGGGCTTCGGCGCGGTCACCGACATCCAGCGGGCCGCAGACGGGCGCCTCTACGTCGTCTCGATCTCGCACGGCGCCGTGTACGAGATCCTCAGGCGAACCCCGCTGCCTCCCGAGCCGCCGCCTCCTCCGCCGCCCCCCGAACCGCGGCCGCGGATTTCACCGCCTCCCATCGATCGTCCCTGGCTCCAGCCGCCACCGGAGGCGGATCGGTGAGCGTGGAGCGTGTGGACGCCATCGGCCGGATCGGCCACTACGTCCTCGAATCCCGCATCGGCGCCGGCGGCATGGGGGAGGTGTATCGCGCGCGCGATGCCGCGCTCGGCCGTCCCGCCGCCGTCAAGCTGATGCTGCCCGGCGGCGACGATGCCCTGCGGGCGCGGCTGCTGCGGGAGGCGGAGAACACCGCGAGGCTGCAGCATCCGTTCATCGCGACCTTCTTCGACGGCGGCATCGAGGGGGACCGCGCCTGGCTGGCGCTGGAGTTCGTGCCGGGAGAGACGCTCCGCGCCCGCCTGCGAGGCGGACCGCTGCCGCTCGCCGCGACGCTCGGGCTCGGCCAGGCGCTGCTCGAGGCGCTCGGCCACGCGCACGCGGCCGGCGTCCTGCACCGCGATATCAAGCCCGAGAACATCATGCTGAAGCCGGACGGCCAGGTGAAGCTGCTCGACTTCGGCCTGGCCCGCACGGTGGCGACGCCGGCCGGCGAGACGATGGCGCAGCTCACCACGGTCGGGATGGTGCTCGGCACCCTCGGCTACATGGCGCCCGAGCAGCTGCGAGGCGACGAGCTCGATGAGCGCGCCGACCTCTTCGCCGCGGGAGCGGTGCTCTACGAGTGCCTCACCGGACGTCCGGCGTTTCCCGGCGCCAACGCCGTGGAGCGGATTGCCGCCGCGCTCGCCGACGCCCGCCCGGCGCTGCCGGACACCGTCCCGCCCGGACTCGCCGCGCTCATCGGGCGCGCACTCGCGAAGGAGCCGGGACTGCGGCCCGCCAGCGCTGCCGCGTTCCTCCGTGAGCTTCGCGAGGTCAGCGAGCATGGCGATACGGCCATCGTCGCCGCGGGGCCGGCGACGCTCGCCATTGCCGACTTCGACAACCTGTCAGGTGATGCAGCCGACAACTGGATCGGCAGCGGGATCGCCGAGAGCCTCGGCGCGGATCTCTCCCGGGTCGGCAGCCTCCTGGTGGTCCCGCGAGAACGATGGCTGCAGCGCGCCCGCCCTGCCGGCGAACCGCCGCTCGATCCGCTGGCGGCCGCGCAGGGGCTCGGCACGCGGTGGCTGCTCGCCGGCGGCTTCCAGCGGCTCGGCCCCATGCTGCGCCTGACCGCACGTCTCATCGACGTCGCCGGCGACCAGACCGCGTGGACGGACAAGCTGGACGGAGCCGTCGAACAGATCTTCTCCATGCAGGACCGGCTCGCGGCGTCGGTGGCCTCGGTGCTCGACGTCGACCGGCCGACGCCTCAGGCCGTGCGCCCGAGGCTGACGGCCTACGAGTGTTACGCTCGCGGGCGGCGCATGTTCGATCGGCTGGACAAGTCGTCGCTCGAGCAGGCGGAAGACCTGTACCAGCAGGCGATTGCAGCCGACCCGGCGTGCGCGCCGGCGTACGCCGGGCTGTCAGGCATGTACGCGATGCGCTACACGTTCACCACCGACCAGTCGGTCCTCCACGCCGCGATCGACTATGCGACGCGCGCGCTCGCCGTCGATCCGAACCTGGGTGAACCGTACACCTGGCGCGGCTACGCATACTGGAGGCTCGGCCGCCACGAAGAAGGCCTCGAGGACCAGAAGCGCTGCATCACGCTCGATCCGTCAGTCCACAAGGGACCGTATTTCGCCAGCGCGATCCTCATGGATCTCCGGCGGCCGCTCGAGGCGCTGCCATTGGCGCAGGCGGCCGTCGAGGTCGATCCGACGGTGCCATACAGCTGGCTCCTGCTCGGCCTGACACACCTCCGGCTCGATCGGCTCGACGAGGCGTGTCATTGTTTCGAGCGCGCGGGTCAGCTCGAAGGCACGGCCGGGCGGCCCGTCGTCGGCGCGGATGCCGCGGTCGCAGAAGCCCTCCGCCGCCGCGGCGACGTGCCGATCGCCCGTGCGCGGGCGCTCCTCGCGCTCGATCGCATCGAGAGCGCGGACCACATGTATCGCGATACGCATCGGGGCGCCGCGCTCCTCGTGCTGGGGAGGTGCGCCCTCGACGGCGGCGACTCGGAGGCGGCGAGCGCGGCGTTCGGCCAGGCCGCCGCGCATCTGCGCGGCCGTCCGCGCGCCCTAGGGGGAGGTCATCTCCTGGTGCAGACCCTGGCCGGCCTCGCCGTCGCAACCCGAAGCCGCGAGCCGCTCGAAGCGGCCATTCACCTGGCGCGGGCACGCACGACGCACGACTTCGGCTGGGCCTTCCTCGCGAGCGACGTCGAGACAGACGTGCAGCTCGCCATCGCTGCGGCCGGATTGAGACACGAGGCGTCCGGGGAGCTGATGCGCGCAGCGGCGGGCGATGCGACCGGCCGCGAGCGCGAAGCCATCGAACGCGCCGCACGCGGCGGAATGCAGGGCGGGTCCGCCTGAGGAACACGGCGGACCCGCCCTCCGGCGATCAGTAGCGGAAGGTCACGCCGACTGACGTCCGCGTGAAGTTGAAGGCCCCGGGCTCGAGATCCACCAGGTCGGCCACGCTGATGCCGCCGGTCGTCCTGAAGTGGCGGACATCCCCGCGCAGGCCCACGTGGCGTCCGAGGAACAGCATCACGCCGCCGCCCAGGTCGTATCCGAAGTCGTTCGCCGTGTAGGACGCCAACCCGCCGACCAGATCGATCTGCTGGCGGATCAGGCCAACCCCGCCGACCGCGTATGGGCGGACGCCGATCCCGCTGCGCCCTTGAATGGGGAGTCCGACGGTGAGATTCATCATCGCCGTCGTCACCCGGTTCTGCGCCACCGTGATCGGGATGCCGATGATGTCGATGTCGGCGCCGACGAACCGCGGCGTGTAGCCCACGTCCGCCTCCACGCCGAAGACGCCGCCGGCCATGGCGGCCAGGCTCACACCGAAGTTCGCGCGGGTGCCATCGTCAACGGCGCGGAAGAGCGGCGATGATGCCGAGCCGCCCGTGTTGCCGCCGACAAACGGCGTGATGAGGACGTCTGCGTGCGCCGCGGACGTGCCGAACCCGAGGAATGCCAGTACTGCGACTGCTGTGAGGGACGAGCGGACGAGTGGCATCTGCCGCCTCCTTCGGGAGACGCAGGCCATGGCACCAGTCACCTCCATGGTAGCGCAGCGGCCGCCGGACCCGGCTCAGCCATGAGCGGACCGCGCTCAGATTGCCGTCCGGGCGCGCGCCCACGACTACAATTCACGCCGGCAGCCGAGGACCGGCTTCGACGAGGTCCGAACCCGGAGACATCATGCAGAGACGACAGTTCCTTCGAAGCGCCATCGCGGCGGGCACGCTGCCGCTGGCAGCGGGATCCGCCGGCGCCCAGGGTCCCGTTGGCAGGCACGCGTTCAAGCTGAAGTACGCGCCGCACTTCGGCATGTTCGAGCAGTCCGCCGGCAAGGACCTGCTCGATCAGCTGCGCTTCATGGCGGACGCCGGCTTCACGGCCTTCGAGGACAACGGCCTGATGCGCCGTCCGCCGAATGTGCAGCAGCAGATCGGCGACACCCTCGCGAAGCTCGGCATGACGATGGGGGTGTTCGTGATCGATACGGGCGACAACTGGAAGCCGTCGCTCGCGACGGGGAAAGCGGAGTTCAGGGACCGCTTCGTGCAGACCTGCCGCGACGCCGTCGACGTCGCGCGGCGCTGCGGTGCCCGGTGGATGACGGTCGTGCCGGGCTACTTCGAGCGCACGCTTCCGCTCGGCATCCAGACCGGCCACGTCATCGATGCGCTTCGCGCCGGCGCCGAGATCCTCGCGCCGCACGGCCTCACGATGGTGCTCGAGCCGCTCAGCGACAATCCGGATCTGTTCCTGCGAACGTCCGATCAGACGTACGCGATCTGCCGCGCGGTGAACAGCCCCGCCTGCCGCATCCTGTTCGACATCTACCACATGCAGCGCAACGAGGGGCATCTCATTCCGCATATTGACCTCGCCTGGAGCGAGATCGCGTACTTCCAGATCGGAGATGTGCCAGGGCGGAAGGAGCCCGGCACCGGCGAGATCAACTACCGCAACGTCTTCCGGCACATCCACCGCCGCATGCAGGCGGAGGGACGCGACTTCGTGTTCGGGATGGAGCACGGGAATGCCCTTCCCGGCGTGGAAGGGGAGCGGCAGTTGATCGAGGCGTACGTCCGCGCGGACGGCTTCTAGCCCGCGCGCGGGAGCAGCAGGAGCTCGGCCGACCATTCGAGGCGATCACCGGCGCTGCCGGCGGGCGGGCGTTGAGCCGTAGAATGCCGCCGTGCACCGGCCCGAGGCGATCGACCCCGACGATGCCGGTCCGGCAGTGAGCGCCCGCGAGCGGCGCCTTCCAGTCCTTCTGCTGGCGGCAGCCCTGCTCCTGGCGGCGTGGAGTGCGATCGTCTGGCAGACAGGCGGATTCGGCGTGGACGTGCCATGGGGCCGGCTGTCGAGCCGCGACCCCCTGCGTCCCTTCGCCGCCGCGCTGCTGTGCGTCGCTGTCCTGGTCTGGCGGACGGGCCCGCGCGGGCTGACCGCCGCGGCACGGCACACGACGGCGTGGCTCCACTCGTGCTCGCCGGCGGGCGCCGCACTCGCCGCCGCCCTCGTGTGTTGGGCGGGCATCGCGTACGGCACGCAGGTCGCCGGGGGTTCCGATCCGTACGGGTACGTGAGCCAGGCCGATCTGTGGCTGCGCGGGAGCCTCACGCTGGACTTCGGCTCGCTCGCGCCGCTTCCGTGGCAGCGGGTCGAGTGGACGCTGTCGCCGCTCGGCTATCGCCCCGGCCTGGAGCCGTACACGATTGTCCCCACCTACGCGCCGGGGCTGCCGATGCTGATGGCGCTCGTGCAGGCGGTCTTCGGCCCCGGCGCGAAGTACTTCGTCGTGCCGCTGTGCGCAGCGGCGGCTGTCTGGCTCACCTATCTTCTCGGCGCGCGGCTCTACGATCGCTTCGCCGGGCTGATCGCCGCCGTGCTGCTCGCTGCGAGTCCCGCCTTCCTCTACCAGGCGATGTGGCCGATGAGCGACGTGCCGGCGGCGGCATTCTGGACGCTGGCGCTGGTAAGCGCGTGTTCGAAGGGCAGGCTCGCGCCCTTCGCCGCCGGTCTGGCTGCGGCGATTGCCATTCTGATCCGTCCCAACCTCGTGCCGCTCGCGGTGGTTCCCGCCCTGCTGATCTTCGGCAATCGGGCTGGCGATTACAGAGCACGTCTTAGCGCGATCGGCGCGTTCGGCGCCGGAGTGCTGCCCGGCATCGTGATGGTGGCGGGGTTGAACACGTACTGGTACGGTTCGCCCGGACGTTCCGGCTACGGAACGGGCTCGTCACTGTTCGCGCTCCGCAACTTCTGGCCGAACGCGGGACGATACCCGAGGTGGCTCTTCGACACGCAAACGCCGATCGTGCTCCTGGCTCTGCTGCCGCTGGTCACCGGGCGTCTGGGTTCGGGAGCAGCCGCCCTGCGGCGCCCGCGCGTCCGAGGCGCATGCGCGCTGTTCGTCGTGCTGATGGTCGCGCTCTACTGGTTCTATCTCGTCTTCGAGGAGTGGTGGTACCTCCGCTTCTTCCTGCCGACCTTTCCGCTGCTCATGGTCCTGATGTCGGCCGGGTTGCGCGACGTGCTTCACCGTATCCATCCGTCCGCAGCGCCGGCCGCGGCGGTCGTGACAGCGCTGCTCGTCGCCTGGATGGTGCAGGAGGCGGGAGACCGCGCGGTGTTCGGCTTGCAGCAGCAGGAGCGAGGCTACGTGACCATGGCTCAGGCGGTTGCTGCCGAAGTTCCGCCCGACGGCGTGGTGCTTGCCATGCAGCACTCCGGCAGCCTCCGGTACTACGGCGACCGGTTGACGCTGCGCTACGACCTGCTCCGGCCGAACGAGCTCGACGTGGTTGTGAAGGCCCTCCGCGAGCGCGGCCGCCGCGTCTACGTGCTGGTCGAGGAGTGGGAGTTGCCCGCCTTCGTCAAGAGGTTCGGCTCCCACAGCTGCCGTGGCCGCCTCGACTGGACTTTCTCGCGCCTCGTTGACGGCATCAGAACTGCCAGGCTGTACGAACTGACCGGACGGACGTGCACTGAGGGGTTGCGGCGGCGAACGGCAAAGGATCCGAATGAGCGGCAGGGATTCAGGTGACAGCCTGCGCGGCATACGCGTGGCGATCGCGGGCGCGGGTCTGGCCGGACTCAGCGCCGCCTGGCAGCTCGCGCGCCGCGGCGCCGCGGTGCGGATCTTCGAGGCAAGGCCCCGCCTTGGCGGGCGCGTCTGGACCCGGCGCGATGACGGACTCGCGCCCTTTCATGCGGAGGCGGGCGGCGATCTGATCGAGGAAGAGCACGAGCACGTCCCGGCAGCTCGCGCGCACCCTCGGCCTTTCGCTCGATCGCGTGCTGCGTGCCGGCTTCGGCCTGTCGATCGAGGTCGATGGACGCCGGCGGACGCTGAGCGATCAGTCGGGACCCTGGCGCGAGCTGCAGGCAGTGTTCAAGCCCGCGGCCGACGCCCTCCGGCAGGTGGACGGCGACTGGAACTCCGCGGCCGCGGCGGCGCTCGCGTCGCGCTCGGTGTCGGAGGTGCTTCGGTCGCGGCGCGCCAGCCACCGGATGCACCAGCTCGTGAAGGCGTTCCGCGGCTTCTATCTCGCCGACCCGGGAGACCTGTCCGCGCTGGTGCTCGCCGAGCAGACGCTGTCTCCGGAGGATCCCGGTTCGGTCCGCATGTACCGGATTCGCGGCGGCAACGATCGTCTGGTCGAGAAGCTCGCGGACTCGATCGGCCGGAGGCGGATTGCGACGGGCGCGGCGGTCGTCCGCGTGAGGCAGACCCAGGGAGGAGTCTCGTTCGGCGTTCGCGATCGGAGGGGCCGCGTCGACGAATACCACGCCGATTACGCCGTGCTCGCGCTGCCCGTTCCGCTGATGCTCCCGATTCACGCCGAGCCGCAGTGGCCGGCGCCGCAGCTTCGCGCATGGCGAAGCCTGGCGTACGGGGCGGCAACGAAGCTGCTGATCCGCTTCGACACCGCCTGGTGGCGCGGACGCGGGCGGCCGCGCGCGTACGGGACGGATCTGCCGGTAGGCGCGGTGTGGGAAGCGGCGGAAGAGCAGAAGCGCGCCGCGGTGCTCACGCTGCTCGCCGGCGGCACCGCCAGCACGGCGTGCCGCGATCTGCTGGCGCGGGAGGGGATCGCCGGCGTTCTTCGACACCTCACGTGGATGGGTCCGGCTGCCGGGCGTGATGCGCGCGCGGTCGTCGTGAGCTGGGAAGACGAGCCCTGGTCGCGGGGCGCCTACGCGTACTTCAGCAGCCGCTTCGAGCCGGCCTGGCGTGACTGGCTCGCGCGTCCGCACGGTCGCGTGCTGTTCGCCGGAGAGCACGCCAGCGAATCGTCTCAGGGCTACATGAACGGGGCGGTGGAAAGCGGGCTGCTCGCGGCAGGCGAGCTCGAGGCGCTGGAGCGTGCCCGCCGGTGGACTCAGGGCCGTCCGCCGGCGATCTGATGGGCGCCCCGGCGAGGCGCTCCTCGGCCGGGGCGTACCCTCAAGACGCTTCGCCGCCTTCCTCTGTGTCTTCCCGGTCCGCGGCAGGAGGCGCGCTCGAACCGGCGGCCTCGCGGGCCTGCAGCTTGCGCCGATGGCTGGCCATGCCCCCCTTGCGCCCGGCTTCCCGTGCCTCCTCGCTGGTCCATTCGTGAGCAGTGCCCTTCTGGTGAGCGGCCTTGCCGCCCTTGCTGGCAATCTCGCGCTGCTTGGCGCGATCCATCGATGCGAATCCGCGGTCCTCTTTGGCCACCATGTCCTCCAGGGCGCAGCGGCGTCCCTCGTCCGCTGCGTGCCTTGCCACATCTCCCAGGGCCCGGGAGGCGGAACGAGAACCGCTGGTCTCGCGCCGTCTCTCTCGCCTTGGCAGATGTCCGGGTTCGATCACTCGCCGCCTGTTGCGGCGCCGCGTTTCAGGCATCCGGCGCGGCTGCAACGGATGTGCCACGAGGCCGTGCTAAGTACCTTCAACGAAGCAACTTAGATGCCTGATGAGGTGTGCCGCCCGGCGGCGAGCCCGACCGTTTGCGGTTCGAACGGCGAAGCTCGCGCACGGGCAGGCTGCAGCAAAGCTCACGCGGGTCAGCGACTTGTGACGTGTACCGAGCGGAAAAGAGGCGGGAAATCGCGGAGCGGATCAGCGTGAACGCAGGAATCGCTGGAGCTCGGCGAGCCGGGTGAGCGTGCGGTCCCGGCCGAGCAGCGCGACGACATCGAAGAGCCCGGGGCTCACCGACTGTCCCGTGACCGCCACTCGCGTCGCGTGAATGAGGGTCGCGGCCTTCACACCTTGTGCTTCAGCGGTCTCGCGCAGCGCCGCTTCGGCGGTCGCCGCATCGAAACGGTCGAGTTCACCGAAGGCCTGGATGAGCGCACTGACGTGGCTCGTGAGCTGCTCACCGCCGAGGTGCTTCTCGACCGCGGCCGGGGCGTACTCAACCGTTTCCGACAGGAACGGCGCGAGCTGCGTCACGAAATCCTGCAGCCGCTTCACGCGCGGCTGCACGAGATCGAGTGCGCGGATCAGCCATTCGCGCCGCTCGTCCATCAGGTCCGGGGTCCACGCGCCGGCGGCCTCCAGCAGCGGTCGGAGCCGCTCGACGAGGTTCGCACGATCGAGCCGGGCGATGTGCTCGCCGTTCATCCACTCGAGCTTCTCCGGGTTGAACACGGCGCTGCCGCCGCTGATGCCGTCGAGTGAGAACCGCTCGACGAGCTCCTGCTTCGTGAACACCTCGCCGCCGCCGCCCGGCGACCATCCGAGCAGCGCCAGGAAGTTCACCATCGCTTCGGGAAGCACGCCCTCCCGCTGGTACTCGCCGACCGCGGTCGCGCCGTGGCGCTTGCTCAGCCGCTTCCTGTCCGGCCCGAGAATCAGCGGCACGTGAGCGAACCGGGGCAGCGGCGCCTCCAGCTGCGCATAGAGGAGGACCTGCTTCGGCGTGTTCGAGACGTGATCGTCGCCGCGGATGACGTGACTGATGCGCATGTCGATGTCGTCCGCCACGACCGAGAGGTGATAGGTCGGGTGTCCATCCGAGCGGAGGATGACGAAGTCCTCGATGTGCGCGTGCTCGAACACCAGGGCTCCCTTCACCAGATCGGTGAAGCGCGTCTGACCCGGCGGCACGCGGAACCGGATCGCGCGCGGCGCGCCGGTCGCCTCGAACTCCGCGATCTGCGCGGCCGCCAGCGAGAGGCAGCGGCGATCGTACATCCAGCCCTCGCCGCGCCCCGCCTCCTCGCGCGCGTGCTGGAGCCGCTCCGGCGTGCAGTAGCAGTAGTACGCGCTGCCGTCCGCGACCAGGCGATCCGCGATGGCCCGGTAGCGGTCCAGCCGCACGGACTGGAAGTAGGGGCCGTATGCGCCCCCGACCTCCGGCCCTTCGTCCCAGTCGAGGCCGAGCCAGCGCAGCCCGTCGAGGATGGCGGCGACCATTTCCCGGGACGATCGCTCGACGTCGGTGTCCTCGATGCGCAGGATGAACACGCCCCGGTAATGGCGGGCGTAGAGCCAGTTGAAGAGCGCGGTGCGTGCGCCGCCGACGTGGAGGTAGCCGGTCGGCGACGGCGCGAAGCGCAACCGCGGCGTGGGGTCGGTCACGCGGCGATTATTCCACGACGGCAGCTGCGCGCGGCTCGGGCGTCATCGCCGGCACCCGGGAACGCGCCATCACGGCCGGGAACTGGCCTTTCAGCGCGGCGAGCGCTCCGGGTGCAGCGGCACGAGCATGATGTCGCCGCGCGTCAGCAGGCTGGAGTTGAAGAGCACCCAGCGGCCGTCGGGGCTGATCGAGTGGTGGGAGTGGGCGTCAGGCCCGAACGGTCCGCGGCTGTTCGGCCGGTGCCCCGCCGTCAGCAGCGTGCGTTCGCCGGACTCGAGATCGAGACGATAGAGCTTGCCGTCGAACGTGTCGCCGACCGCCCACTTCAAGTCGGACGTCGCGTAGCTGTGCCAGTAGCCGCCATCCCCGAGCTGGCCGTGCCGCCGCACCTCGCCGCTCCGGATGTTCATCGAGAAGATCCCCGTCGGCCGCGACCGGAGGCGATCGATGTGGCCCATCACGTTGAACATGATGTGATCCGGCCCGGCGAACACTTCGTGCGTCACCCACTCGTCGGGGTGCTCCTCGTAGGCGGGGCGATTCGTCACGCGCCCGTCCCCGTCGACCGACAGCAGCCACGTGCGCTGCGGGGCGTCGCCGCCGGTCTCCCAGCAGTACATCACCTCGCCGGACCTCCATCGGTTCGCCTGCAGATGATTCGCTCGGAACGCGACGCGCTGCAGTTCCGTCAGCCGCCCGCTCTCGAGATCGATGGCGTAGATCGCCGACCCGCCATCGCCGCTCCGGGAGGCCAGGAACATCCGCCGTTCGTTCGCGTCGAGCCCGAAGTCTCCTGACGGTCGGATGCCTTCGGGCAGGGTCGCGACGACGCGCTCGTAGGCGGCGGCGTCCTTCACCGTCCCGCGCTCGCCGTCCGCCAGCAGCGCGCCCAGATCGAGCCGCACGAGCTACGCGCCGCGGAAGTGCCAGGCGACGTTCTCCTTCCAGCCGAGGTGCAGCCGGTCGCCGTCCTCGCCGGCGGTCACCTGCACGATCTCGCGGGTCTCGAGCGACACGGCACACGCATGCCAGCCCCGCCTTCCTTCGCCGCGCGATTCGAGCGAAAGACAATGTAGCGGCTGTCGGGCGTCCACTGGGGATGCGTCTGGTAGAACGTCGCGTTGACGTGGCGCGAGGTGGTAAGCGCGAGGACCTGCACCCCCGTGGCGGGGTCGGTGAGAGTGAGGTGTTCCGACGGGAATCGCTGGCCTGCGCGCCCGCTCGTGGTGATGTCGAACGTGTGCGCGGGATCGCGCGCCGCCTGTCCACCCGCAACGGCGGGCGCGAGGAATGCCACGATCAGGAGAACCGCTCGTGTTCCGGGCATGAGCGCCTGGCGCGAACGCACGCGGGGAGTTTACCGCGGGATGCCCTTCCCGTGGGCCCCGGTAGTCGGCGTTTCGCGATGAAGAGCGGGGCGCGATCAGTGCTGACGGCTCGCCCGATCGTCCTCCGCGTGACGGTCCTCCGGCTTCGAACGGTTTCGCCAGATTGTCAGCGCGGCTCCTCCCGCGAGCATCGCCATGAACCAGGGCCAGCGGCGAGGCTGCGGTTCGTTGAGTACGCGTTCGAGATGCCGTCGTGTGCTGTCGACGGCGGGATCGCCGTCGAAGTGGAAGTTGCCCATGGGTCCACCTGGGGCGCCGTGCCGCGCTGGGTGCGTCCGCCGAGCACGGTAGCAAGGAGGTGTTCGACAGCGCAAGCGCGGCCGTGCCAGAGCTGGAGGCCGTTGACCGCTTCGGTGTAACCCCACCGACTGGTCTCGTGATGGACGGTGGCTGCTGGTGAACGTCTTTTCCTCGATGGACGTCGACGTCTGGATGCTTTCCACCACCGGCGAGTCACCGACGCCGCTGCTCGACCCCCGACGGGCGAGCCGTACTGTCATCGCATCCCTCCTCGGGACTCGGAACATCGTCACGAAGAAGACGCGGAAAGCGGGAGGAATCGGTCTCATTCCCGATTCGCGCGACGGGCGAGTTGAATTCACGCCGATCCGTCGGCGCGACTGACGGCGAGATCCCACCCACCGGGGGAGCGTGTCAGCCGCACCAGCCATGGGTTGCAGCAGATCTCGCAGTCCTGCACGAAGCTGCCGCGCACGTCCTCTTCGACGTGGATCGTGACCTCCTCGCCACAGTACGGACAGGTGACGACGAACTCGTTCACTGGTGGGTGATGACGAAGCTCATGGCACCAGGCCACCATCGACGCCGTTGATGAAGCGGACGAGACCGGTGATGTAGGTCTGCTGGTCGTCGTACATGGCGAGGTGACTGCCGTTCGGGCAATGCAGATGCTGACTTCGGGGCAACTGCGTCGACATCCACGCCATGTGCTGCGGGTCCATCGTGTCGTGCTGTGCGCCGATGGTCAGCGTGGGGACCGTGATGCGCTTCAGATCCGCGGTGCGGTCCCAGTTCGTGAGCTTGCCGCCGGCCCCCAGCTCGCTCGGCCCCTGCATCGGGACATACACGCGGGCGTTCATGTGCTTGAACGCGCGGTTGACCGGCTCCGGCCACTCGGCGGCAGGCATGCGCAGCACGTGATGCTCGTAATGGTTGGGGAGGAGGAGCTCAAGGTAACGCGGCTCCTCGTGCCTGCCCGCCGCCTCGAGCTGTCGGATCTCGGCGAGCGCGGCCTGGTCCATGGCAGGCATCAACACCCGCTCGGCGTGCTCGTTGTACTGCGGGATGCTCGCCATCATGTTCGAGATGATGAGCCCCTTCAGATGCGCCTGGTGCTGGAGTGCGTATTCGATGGCGAGGACGCCGCCCCACGAATGACCGAGCAGGTAGAAGTTGCTTGCGTCGAGGTTCAACGCCCGCCTGACCTGCTCGACCTCGTCGACGAAGCGGGGGAGGGCCAGCATGTCGTCCGACATCTCGGGCTGGTCGCTGTAGTACGAGCCGAGCTGGTCGTAGTAGTAGTACTCGATCCCCGC
>Ga0299913_10002155_pt1 | contig 15343 bp, 19 predicted proteins | sample RVTome_9_FD_201360 | JGI IMG/M metagenome (GOLD analysis project Ga0299913, IMG submission 201360) | Soil microbial communities from uranium-contaminated site in the Upper Colorado River Basin, Wyoming, United States - RVT155D38 (version 2) ...
CCGAAGAACCCGATCCCGCTTGGGGCGTCGACCGGCTATCTCGATATCCGCAAGGGCCTCCGGATTCGCTATGCGAGCTGGCAGTCGGCGCTGCGCCAGCGGCGGGGCACCGTCTGCATCTTTCCGGGCCGCAACGAATTCATCGAGAAGTATTTCGAAGTGGTCGGCGAATTGCGCCGCAGGGGCTTCGCCGTCGCCGTGCTCGACTGGCGCGGGCAGGGCGGCTCGAGCCGTCTGACGCGCAGCCCGATGAAGGGCCATGTGCGGAACTTCTCCGACTACGAGGAGGATATTGCCCACTTCATGAAGGGGGTGGTGCTGCCGGACTGTCCGGCGCCCTATTTCGCGCTCGCCCATTCCATGGCGGCCACGGTGCTGTTCAACGTTGCCACCAAGCGGGGCTGCTGGTTCAGCCGCATGGTCATGACCGCACCGATGGTCAAGCTGATGGGCTTGCCCATGCCGCAGGGGCTTTGTGCGCGGGTGGTGGATGGCATGACGCTGCTCGGTTTCGGCAAGCAGGCCGTACCGAGCAAGAAGGACTACTGGCTCAGCGACACGTTCGAAGGCAATCTGCTGACCTCGGACCGCGAGCGCTTCTTCCGTAATGTGGCGGTGCTCCAGGCCGCACCCGGTCTTGCCGTGGGACCGCCCACCATCGGGTGGTTGCATGCGGCGTTCGAGGCGATGGCGGAACTCGGCGATGAGAAATACGCGCCGCGCATCCGCGTGCCGGCGCTCATGGTCGCGGCGGGCGACGATCAGATCGTGTCGAGCAAGGCGATCGAGGATCTCGCGTCGCGGCTGCGCGCCGGATCTCAGATCGTGCTCCGGGGCGCACGGCACGAGATCCTCCACGAACGGGATTCGATCCGCGAGCAGTTTTGGGCCGCCTTCGATGCCTTCGTGCCGGGCGTTGCCCTGAGCAAGGCGAGCTAGCCGGACAGGATTTCGACGGCCGCTTCATGGGCGCGGGCATCGCCCGCGGCGAGGATGTGGCCGCCGTCGCGGGGGTCGCCGCCGTCCCAGGTGGTGACGATGCCGCCGGCCTTCTCGATGATGGGGATCAGCGGCAGGATGTCGAACGGCTTGAGCCCGGCCTCCACCACGAGATCGACATAGCCGAGGGCGAGCAGGCAATAGTTGTAGCAGTCGCCGCCGAAACGTCTCAGACGCACCGCGCGGCTCAGGCGTCCGAAGCGTTCGTCGTCGCTACCGACGTGACCGAAGCCGTCGCCGTCGCTGCCGATGAACATGTCCGGCGTGGTCGAGGCTAGCACCGCTTCAGCAAGAGACGCGCAAGGCCGCACCCGCATGGTGCACGTCTCGCCGTCACGGCGGAAGAAGGCGGCGTTCGCGTCGGCCCAGAAGCGCTCGCGCGTGTAAGGCTGGTCCATCACGCCGAGAAGCGGCGTGCCGCCGGCGGTGAGCCCGATCAGGGTGCCCCACAAAGGCTGGCCCATGATGAAGGCCCGCGTCCCGTCGATCGGATCGATGATCCAGCAATAGTCGGAGGTCCCGGCGCTTGCGCCGAACTCCTCGCCGAGAATGCCGTGGGTGGGATAGGCCTCGGCGAGCGCCTCCCTGATGGCCGCCTCGGCGCCGCGGTCGGCGGCGGTGACGGGATCGAAGTCGTCGCCTCCTTTATGGTCAACGGCGCAGCCTGTCCGAAAATGCGGCAATATGACCGCGCCGGCCCTGTCGGCAAGGCTGTGGGCAAGGGCCAAATAGGCCTGGAAATCCGGTTGCTCGGGCGTGGACACGGCACAAGGCTTGGGGGCGTTTGCCCTTGAGAGTCAAGGTTTCCCGACAGGTTCGTGACAGTTCTGCACCAGTGTGTCTCAAGAACGTCGCGAGGCGGGGCCGGCAAACTTGATTTTTGTGCGCCGCAATGACATATTGTTGCAACGCGGCATGGCTCTCCAGGTCGTGCCGCTGCCCTCCTTGGGCGTTTCCTCCCTAGACTTGGGCCGTTCGTTCAATCGGACGGCCCATTTTTTTGTGCTTAGCGGTCGGAGGCTATTCGGCGGCGGCGCGCGGAATGGCGAGGCCCGGGATGCCCGGCACGAGGCCTTGCATCATGGTTTCGAGACCGGCGCGGAGCTTGTCGAAGGCCGCCGACTTCTCGAACGTCGTCTCGTCCATGTAGAGGGAGCGGTTGATCTCGATCTGCAACACGTGCTGCGCCTTGTGCGGGCGGCCGTAGTGCTCGGTGATGTAGCCGCCGGCATAAGGCTTGTTCAGCGACACGGCGTAGCCGAGGTCTTCGAGCTGGCTCGCGGCGAGCCGCGTGAGCTCGCCGCTGCATGAGGTGCCGAAACGGTCGCCGAGCACGAAGTCAGGCCGCCCCGTGCCCTGATCGGCGATCGGGCTCGACGGCATCGAGTGGCAGTCGATCAGCACGGCGAGACCGAATTCCCTTTTTGCCTCAAGGAGAAGCGCCGCAAGCGTGTCGTGGTAAGGCGTATAGAGCCGGTTGATGCGCTCAAGCGCCGCGGCCACCGCCAGCGGCTCGCGATAGATTTCGTCGGACTCCGATACGATGCGGGCGATGGTGCCGAGACCGCCGACCACGCGCACCGACTGCGTGTTGGCGTAGTGCGGCAGGCCATCGCGGAACAGCACCGGATCGAGCTCGTAAGGCTCCCGGTTCACGTCGAGATAGGCGCGCGGGAAATGCGCGTGCAGCAGCGGCGCGCCGAGATCGGTGACGAAGCCGAACAGCTCTTCGACGAAGGCGTCCTCGGAGCGGCGCAGGGTGAGCGCATCGAGCCGCGAGGCCGCCAGAAACGTGCTCGGGTAGATCCGGCCGCTATGGGGTGAGTTGAAAACGAGGGGGACCTTGAGGTCCCTCGGCCGCTCCACGGAAAATGGCGGCGCCAGCTCGGTTTCGATCGCCTCGGCCTCGCTCAGGCTCATGGCCAACCCTTGATTTTCGGCCCTTTGGCGGAGGGTCCCGCGGGGCGCAGAATCGCGACCTGTAAACTCTGCCAATGAGAGTTGAACCTGTCTAGGCGTGTTCTGGCTTGTGCCCGGCCCAATAAGACGCAATGATTTGGAGTTCAGTAAGGGGAGCGGCCGGAACCCGCCAAATCGGCCAAGGGCAAGCGGTCGTTTACCAAGTTCGTGTACGCCCACAAGGGCGAGAGTAGGGGGGATGAGGGAAATGGAGGCGAACGATCCACGGGCGCGCAGCGTTCAGCGTATCCTGCTTGCCGAGGACGACGAGGATATGCGTCGCTTCTTGGTCAAGGCGCTCGAGAAAGCCGGCTACGACGTCGTGTCGTTTGGCAACGGACTCGAGGCCTATGAGCGGCTCAAGGAAGAGCCCTTCATGCTCCTTCTCACCGACATCGTGATGCCCGAGATGGACGGCATCGAGCTCGCCCGCAAGGCGAGCGAGATCGATCCCGATCTCAAGATCATGTTCATCACCGGCTTTGCCGCCGTGGCGCTCAACCCGGACAACAACGCGCCGAAAGACGCCAAGATCCTGTCCAAGCCCTTCCACCTGCGCGACCTGGTGGACGAGGTGGAGCGCATGCTCGCGGCGTAAAGCCAAGGGACCACGCGGCGGTTGCCTTCGCCCGCCGCCACCCGATATAGAAGTCCTCCGCTTCATGGAGGCCGGCGGGCGCGTAGCTCAGCGGGAGAGCACTGCGTTGACATCGCAGGGGTCACTGGTTCGATCCCAGTCGCGCCCACCATTTTTTCCTAAGTCAGCCAAATGACGATGAAGGCGGCGAACGCCACAGCGACAAGGCCGAGCGCGATCCAGGCCGCCCCGACAAGTTTGCTGATCGGCATCCCTTGATAGTCCGCGTTCGCTTTGGCTCGTGCATCGGTGGTCAGGAGTTCCAGCCGAACCTCGACACCAAGCTCGCGCCTTAACCTGAGATTGCGCCGAAGCTCCTCCTCGAGGTCGGTGGTCGTGGCCATCCGACTGTGCGGTACCTCCCTCTGGCTCGGTTCGCTCAGCAACATGGGCTAAGCGGCGCGGGCCGCGGCCACCCGGTGGGCGTCGGCGTGCGGCACGGCCGCCCGCCCGGCAGCATCGCCTTGGGCGAGCCCATCCGGCCGGTTTATTTGAACGTGGATCAGCCTGACGCTGTAGCGCATATGGGCGCCGCCCGGGCGCGCATTGAGTTGGTCGTGCGCGACGCGCGCCTGGTCCTCGGTCTTGAAGCAGAGAAGCCGGCCATTCCGCATCACAGGGTTGGAGGCGGGCCCGAACATGCTCCGGGCGCCGCGGTTGGCCCAAACCACATAGACATTTGTGTCGATATGCATTGGAGACCCCCGTCTCTGGTGCATGCAAATGCACCGGACCGAACGCGCGACCTGCGCCGCCGGTTCCACGAGGGCGCCGAAAATTGGCTTGAGGGTCTAGTGCCGCGCCGGCGGGGCGGCTGCCGATTCAGAGGCGAGGGGCCCCGCCTGAGCCGTGGACTTGCCGGCGACCGAGACGGGCGGGAGGGCCACGTATTTCGCCAGGGCCTCCGAACCGAATTTGTTCAAGTGACCGGGGTTCCGGTAGAGAAACACGCCGTCCATCATGGCGTAGCACTCGGCTCGGTCACAGGTCAGATCCGTCCCGAGAATGGCGCTGACATTCTCCACGCGCCCGGCGACCCCGCGGATGGCGTCGTTGGAGACCGCTAGGGCGTGCCGTGCGCCCATGGCCGAAATGCCGCAAGCGCGCGCATCGACGCCGTTCCGCTTGGCGTCGATCGCGCAGTCGACGGGCAATTTCCCTTTGGCCTTCCAGTGCGGCACCTGACCGAGGATCAGCACCTTGATGCCACGCTCCGACAGATACCGGGCGGTGGGCTCAAGGAGGGCTCCCAGCCTGTGCGGGCTTCTATCCCTCGTCCCGGTCTCGCCGGTTGCGAGGTCTAGGCCATTATTGCCGAGGATGCCCTGATAGCTCGACCAGTTGGCCGACAGGATCGCGAGCTTGAGGCCCGGGTTGGCCTGGACGAAGGCGATGATGCCCTGCTGATATTCGAGACAACTGTTCTCGCGCCACTCCGGCTGCCGCATGCGCCACACGCCAAAGAGCGGCGCACATGTGCTCTGGGTGACTTGGCGTCCGGAGAGCCCTTGCTGCTCGGCGAGCCTTGCGACCATCGGCACGAAATGATCGGCGTTGGAATCGCCGAAGACGGCGACGTCGTAGGATTGGCCTTCCTGCCGGGGGCGGCCGAAGCCGCAGAAATCGTCTTCCCTGAAGATGTTCTCGGTGCCGTCGCACCGCGCGCGGAGGGGGTTGCCGGTCGCCATCTGCGCGTAGACCGTGCGCGATGTCTCATCGAGGCGCCAAGGCCAGCCATGCCCCGCCTTGATCGACAGACCCACGCCGGCAATCACCACGAGAATGCCGGCGGCGCCTGCCAAGGCCGCCCGCACGGGAACGCGGAATTCGCCGGCGCGGCCCCTGAACGGGGTCTCGACATAGCGCCACGAGAACCACGCGAGCGCGCCGCTGCCGACGAGCAGGACTGAGATCGCGATGGCATTGGGCTCCGTCGGCGCTTGGATCCTGGCGAAGCTCAGCACCGGCCAATGCCAGAGATAGAGGGAATAGGAGATCAGTCCGATCCAAACCACCGGCTTGAGGCTGAGCACGCTGCTGACGAGCGTCTTCTGGCTGTTGCAGGCGAAAATGACTGCCGCCGTGCCGAGCGTGGCGATCAGCGTGGCGATGCCCGGATAGGGCGCGGTCTCCGACAGCAGGAAGGCGCTGGCGGCGATGCCGGCCGCGCCCAGCCCGGCCAAGACTTGGGCGAGCCGTGGGGAGAGGGTGACGCCGTCGATGGTCAGCGCCAGCAGCGCGCCGATCAGGAGCTCCCAGGCGCGCGCATGCGGCATGTAGAAGGCATAGGCGTGGTTGCCAGCCGCGTTGACCTGGAACAGCGCAAAGGACACGAGGATCGTTCCGCCGATCAGCGCCAGCGCCGCCTTGCGCGGCAGCCATGTCGTGAGGAACAAGAGGAGGAGCGGCCAGACGATATAGAATTGCTCCTCGATCGCGAGCGACCAGGTATGCAAGAGCGGCCGCTCCTGTGCTGACAGGGCGAAATAGTCCGTCGTCTCGTAGAAATGGAAGTTGGCGCCGAACAATCCCGTGGCGGTGAGGCTCTTGCCGTACTCGCTCATTTGCTCGGGCGTCAGGATCAGGCAGGCGGCGACCAGGCTCACCAAGGCCACGAAGGCCAAGGCGGGCAGGATGCGGCGCGCGCGCCGCGCCAGGAAGTTCTTCAGCTGAAACGTTCCTTGCGCCATCTCCTTGCGGAGAATGGACGTGATCAAAAAGCCTGAGATCACGAAGAAGACATCCACCCCGACGAAGCCGCCAGGCACAAGGGACGGCGCAGCGTGGAAGCCGAGGACGGAGAGAATGGCGACAGCGCGCAAGCCGTCGACATGCGACAGATAGGTCAGCGACCCGTGCTGCGTTGCCCGGTCTCCCGGCTGCCGATTTGCAGAATTACCCACGCCATCCCCGATGAGGCTTCGATAGCACCCTTCTTGAGGCTTGAGCTTATTGGCTCACCAGGAGGCTGTCACCAAGGGGAAATTATTACATATCAGCTGGTTAGTGGTCCTCTAGACGTCGACGGAGACCTTGAACCCGCCATAGATCATCCGCTTCCCGTCGAAGGGCATGTCCTTCAAGGTCATGTTGGCGAGGAGCGGATCCTTCATCACCTTGGCGTTGATGCGGTCGCGGTCCTTCCGCGACTTGTAGACGATGTAGGAGAAGAACACGGTCTCGTTCGGCTTGAGCTTGACGCTCCGGGGAAACGACGTCCACTTGCCCTTCTTCACGTCGTCGGCAATGCACTCGCGGAACTCGAGCGCGCCGTATTTCATCCAGAGCTTGCCGGCCTTGCGCGCCAGGCGGCGGTAGGCTTCGACGTTCTTCTTCGGAACGGGAACGATAAATCCATCCACGTAGGGCATGCGATATCTCCTTGGCTGCTAGGTTTTGCGCCGGTAGTGACCCTCCATGAATTGGATCCACTCGCCGTTCTCGCCCGGCATGCGCGATTTCAGGATCCAATGGTCGTCATTCTCGATCTCGATGATGTCCTGATAGGGGACAATGTTGCCGTCCTCGGCGAAGCTCGGGCCCTCCGTGTCGAGCGTGAGTATCTTGCCGGCCTCGTCGAGTGTGCCGGCATAGGTCCAAAGATGCGTCATGCACGAGGCGACGAAGCTGCCGGCAAAGCGCTTCTTCTGCGGATCGTAGCCGAGCGTGATGATGCTGTTTACGGGCGTTCCGTCCGGCGCGTCGCCGGTGCCCTCGCATAAAATCCAGATGCCGCCGAGCGAGCGGACGGACGTGGTCCCCGTGCTCTTCATCGAAGGCTGGTCGGGACCCATCATGCATTCGCCCTCGAAGTTCCAGTCGCCAATGAGCTTCTGAAGCCAAAGATGTTCCTTCTGAACGTCAGCCTTCATCGTTCGCTCCTATGCCTTCGGTTTCTCGCAATTGACCATCCACTGCGTGCCGAACCGATCTACCAGCACGCCGAATTTTTGGGCCCAGAACGTCTCTTCAAGCGGCATGATCGCATTGCCGCCGTCGACGAGCGCAGCGAAAACGCGGTCTGCCTCGGCGGGCTTCGGAATGTTGAGCGTGACCGAGACGCCTTGCATTGGCTTGTAGCGGTCGGGGCCGGCGTCTGACGCCATGAGGACCTGATCGCCGATGACGATGCGCGCATGGGCGATCTTCTTGCGCATCTCGTCCGGGATCGGGTGATCGCCCGGCATGTCGCCATAGGCAAGCATGGCGACGATCTCGCCGCCGAGCACCTTGGCGTAGGTCTTCATGGCCTCTTCGCACGTGCCGGGGAAGTTCAGATACGGATTGAGTTTCATGACGCGCTCCCGTGGGGATAAGACCTATTCGTCGCTCAGATGGCCCTCGAGCTTCTCGAAGGTCCCGGTCCAGCCGGCCTGCATGGAATCCCGCCCCTTGTCGAAGGTATCGCATTCCGACTCGGTGGCCTCATATGGCGCCCAGGTGACCGTGACCGTGGTCTTGCCGTTCTCCTCAGTGAAGGTGATGGTCGTATGCATCTGAAGCGGCCAATCGGGCGACAAGGGATGACGGGTCAGGCCGCCGGCCTCGTCCGAGAAGGAGTTGATGAAGACCAGCCGCTGTTTGGGAACGATCTCGCGGAACAGCATCCGGCCCCACATCTCCTGGCCTTGCGGTGATTCCATGCGGTAGTGGAAGATTCCGCCAGGCTTCAGGTCGAGCGTCTTCACATCGGCGTTGAAGCCTTTCGGACCCCACCACGCGGCCATTTGCTCCGGCTCAGTCCAAGCCTTCCAGACCCGGTCCAATGGGGCATTGAACGTGCGCGAAATGACGAACTTCGGTGCGGTCTTGGTGTCGCTCACGCTGCTTCTCCTTCGAACGCGCGCTCGAGCGCCGCGATGTCGAATTTCTTCATCTGGAGGAACGCCTTCATGACGCGCTGGGAGGCCGCGTAGTTCCCGTCCGTCAGCATCTCGAACAGCACGCTCGGCACCACCTGCCAGGAGAGCCCGAACCGGTCCTTGAGCCAGCCGCAAGGACCTTCCTGGCCGCCGCCGGCGATGAGCTTCTCCCAATAGTAGTCGACTTCCTTCTGGTCCTTGCAGTGGACCTGGAATGAGACCGCCTCGTCGAATTTGAACTGGGGACCGCCGTTCAGCGCAGCGAATTTCTGGCCTTCGAGCTCAAAGGCCACCGCCATCACCGATCCGGCCGGCTTGCCGTGAATTTCGTAGCCCTCCTCGCCATAGCGGCTGACGGTATCGATGCGGGAATTGTCGAACACCGAGCAATAGAACTTCGCCGCGTCCTCGGCCTCGGTGTCGAACCACAGGCATGGCGTGATCTTTTGTGTAGCGATGGGCATGGCTAACTCCTCCAACAGTCAAGCCTTGGTTTCCGGCGTTCAGGTGGCTCTTAGGCGGCGTTCGTTTGTCCGGCCGGTCCGCAGCAGGAATGGGGCTTTGCGGCTTCGCCGTATTCGTCGTGACGGCGCCACCATTTGTAGGGCTCGCCTTGCGGCCAGCCTTTCGGCGAATCCTCCCAAATCTCCTGCCGGCCATAGGGCGTGATGTCGAGAAAGCCGAAGGTGGTGCCAAGTAGCTCCCCGCCGCGCGCGGTGGTGAAATAGGTGCGGTAGATCTTCTCGCCGTCGCGTAGGAACACGCTCCATCCGTGCTCTTCGCCGTCCTGATATTCGCCGGGTTTCGGCTCCTTCGGTCCCACGCTGAGATCGTAACTGAAGTCGGTTCCAAAGGAAGAGAACCAAGGGAAGGTCCATCCCATGCGCCGCTTGTAGGCCCCGAGCTTCGCAAGCGGCGCGCGCGAGACGAACGCCACCGACACGTCACGGGCATGCAGATGCGCGAGATGAGGGAGGTGATCGGCGACCATCGAGCAACCGTCGCATCCTACGTCGCTACTCGGTCCGAACATGAAGTGATAGAGCAGGAGCTGCTTGCGGCCTTCGAACAGGTCGAGCAGCGTCACCTTTCCATTCGGACCATCGAAGCTGTACGGCTTGTCGATCAGCACCATCGGCAGTCGTCGGCGCTCGGCGGCCAAGGCGTCATGCGCCTTGGTGAGCTCTTTTTCCTTGACGAGGAGCTTGTCGCGGGCGGTCTGCCACTCAGCCTGGGAGACGACCTTGGGAAGGGCGCTGGTGTTGCGGGAGGGAAGCATTGGGGGAACTCCTGTTTACACGGCTGCGGGGGCAGGGGTCATCCAGCCGGTGCCGGCACCGCCGGGCTCCGTCAGGATGGCGATGCGACCGACGCCTGGAACGTCGAACAGGGGACGCATGAGCGTGGCGCCTGCATCGATCGCCTTCCCGACGCGGGCATCGACGTCATCGACGGCGATGTAACTCATCCAACCCTCGGGCACGCCGGCGAATTCGGGGTCAGTCATCACGAAAATGCCGCCGGCCATCTGGTCCCCCGCGTTGGCGATCCAATAGGTGCCGCCGTCGGCCATGGGGAAGGGCTCGAAGGTCCAGCCGAGGGTGGCCCCGTAGAACTTCTTTGCCCGCTCGGGATCACGGGTCAGCAATTCGTTCCAGTAGAAGGTGCCATGTGACCAGGCGCGCTGAGAGGCTTCCCGGTCGTCGGTTTGACGCGCTGTGGCTCGTGCCATGTGAGACCTCTTCGGTTAGGCGACGAAGCGCTCGAGCTTGTCGAGGCAGCCGGTCCAGCCCTCGCGGTGGCGGTCGCGGGCGGGCTCGTCAAAGAACTGCTCGTGGATCAGGGTAAGCAGCGCGCCGTCGCCGTCGGGCTTGATCAAAACGGTTACGAACGATTCTCGTTCCGGCATGGTGCGCCATGCCCAGGTAAAGGCGAGCTTCTCGTTCGGAATCACCTCGCGATAGATACCGCTGACGTGATGTTCCTCGCCATCCTCGGTGTGGAAGGTGACGGCGTAATGACCGCCGACGCGGACGTCCGCCTCGGCGAAGGTCACCGGCCCCAAGTCGGGGCCGAACCAATTCACGATTTCTTCGGGGTCGGTCCAGGCCGCGTAGATTTTCTCCGGGGACGCATTGAGACGACGTTTGAGGGTGAGGCTTGGTCTGGTTGTTGCGAGACTTGCTTGGGCGGGCATGGGTTCTCCTCCACGAAGGCTGCGAGCCGGTCTAACCGCTCGGTCCAGAAACGCTGATAATGATTGAGCCAGTCCATGGCTTGCTCCATGGGCTCGGCGGTCAAGCGGCAGATCACGGTCCGGCCGGCTTTGTTGCGGGTGATCAGCCCTGCATCGGACAGCACGTTGAGGTGCTTCATGACCGCGGGGAGCGATATAGCGAAGGGCTCGGCCAGCTCGCTGACAGAAAGCGACTTCTGTTCCTCAAGCCGCGCCAGCAGCGCGCGCCGCGTCGGGTCGGCGAGCGCGGCGAAGGTCCGGTCGAGGGTGGCGTCCTGATACTTAACCATCGAGTTAAGTGTTATCCTAAGCGGCGCGGCTGTCAATGGTCAGGGCGCGGGTGCCTCTTTTTCCCCGATTTCCGCCGCGTTGACAGGGGCGGCGCCCCCTCTTATGTTCCGGCCAGGTACTCGGGGCGGCTGCCACGGCCGCCCCGAACCTTGTTTTGACGCCGACGATGGATGCTTTGTCATGAAGATCAAGAATTCGCTGAGGGCCCTGCGCAAGCGCCATCGCAACAACCGCGTGGTGCGCCGCCGCGGGCGTCTCTACGTCATCAACAAGACGAACCGGCGCTTCAAGGCCCGCCAGGGCTAGTCCCGTGGCGAGCGGCCTTCCCTGGCCGAATTGCTTTGACGCGAGCCGCGGGCGCCCCTTACCCTTCCAGCATGGCGAAAGATAAAAGCCGGGCGATTATTCCGCTCGCGGTCTGCGCGCTCGCGTTGGTCGCTCTTGTGGGCGCGCCCGCGCTTGCGGCTCCGCCGGTGGTTCTCGCGCAGGTCTATCTCGACGGCCTGGATGACGAGCCCGGAGAAGGCGACGAGCCTGTTTTGGACGATCCGAGCCTGGAAGCACCGGAAGAAGACGATGCGATGCCGGGGGCTGAGCCGCTCCTGCGCCCGGACATGAAGGGGCACACCGACGAGTTGGCGCCCCCGAAGTCCGCTGACGACACGAAGGGAAACAAGCTCGATCTGCAGCTCGGCGATCTGCCGCCCGTGAAGCCGCTCGACCGGCCGAAGATGCTGGCTCAGCTTTACGAGCAGCTCGGCGCCGCGCGCGACGCGACTGCGGCGAAGCCGATCATGGAGGCGATCGAGGAGCTGTGGACACTCTCCGGCAGCGACACGGTCGACTTGCTGATGAGCCGCGCGGTGCTTTTCGCCAACGACGACGAGGTCGATCTGTCTCTCGCCATTCTGGACGCAGTCGTCGATATCGCGCCGGAAGAGGCCGAAGCCTGGTATTTGCGGTCGAAGGTGCATGTCCTCATGGGCAAGCCCGACCGTGCGCTCGCCGATCTCAGGCGCACGCTCAGTCTCGATCCCAAGCACTATCAGGCGATCAACGACCTCGGTCTGGTGCTCGAGCAGCTTGGCGCCAAGAAGGAAGCGCTTGAGGCTTATCGCCGGGCGCTCGCGGTCAATCCGTTCCTGGAGGATGCGCGTCAGGGGATCGAGGCGCTCGCGCGCGAGGTCGAGGGCCAGGACATCTAGCGCCGCCGGCGTCAGCCCCTCATTTGCAAAGCTACTCCGTGCCGGGGTCGACCGAAGCGATGCGCAGCATGTTCGTCGCGCCGGACTTCCCGAGCGGCACGCCTGCGGAGATGATGACCTGCTGACCGGGTAGGGCAAACCCTTCCTGATAGGCAATGCGGCAGGCCTTCGCCACCATGTCGTCGAGATTGATCGGGTCGTCGGTCAAGACGCAGTGCAGCCCCCAAACCAGTGCGAGCTTGCGGGCCGTGGCAGGGATGGGCGTCAGGGCGAGGATCGGCTGCTGAGGCCGCTCGCGGGCGGCGCGCAGGGACGTCGAGCCCGAGGCGGTGTAGCAGACGATCGCCGCGAGATCGAGCGTTTCGGCCACGGTGCGCGCGGCGGCGGAGATGGCGTCTGCGCCTGTCGCTTGCGGGTCGATGCGCTGCGCATGGATGATCGCGGCATAGAGGGGATCGCGCTCGACCTCTCTGGCGACGCGATCCATGGTGGCCACGGCCTCGATTGGGAATTTGCCGATGGCCGATTCAGCGGACAGCATGACCGCGTCGGCGCCCTCGAACACAGCGGTGGCGACGTCGGAGACCTCGGCCCTGGTGGGGACCGGCGCATAGATCATCGATTCCAGCATCTGGGTGGCGACCACCACGGGCTTGCCGGCGTTGCGGGCGGCGCGGCCGATCTGCTTCTGGAGGCCCGGGACCTTCTCGACGGGCATCTCCACCCCGAGATCGCCGCGCGCCACCATGATCCCGTCGGCGAGCTCGATGATCTCCTTGAGATGATTGACGGCGGAAGGCTTCTCGATCTTGGCCATGAGGGCGGAGCGGCCGCCGGCCAGCTTCCGCGCCTCGGCGATGTCCTCCGGACGCTGGACGAAGGAGAGCGCAATCCAGGCCACGCCGATCGACAAGGCGCATTCGATATCGGCGCAATCCTTGTCGGTCAGCGCGCCGAAGGGGAGCACTGTGTCGGGCAGGCTGATGCCTTTGCGGCTGCCGAGCGTGCCGCCGGTGATCACTTCGGCGTCGATGCGGACATCGCTCGCCTCGACCACGCGAAGTTTGAGCTTGCCGTCGTCGAGGAGCAGCGTGTGACCGTGGGCCACCGACTCGAAGATCTCCGGATGGGGCAGCTGCACGCGCCCCAAACCGCCGATGGCCTCACGGCGGACAAAACTCAGAACGTCGCCTTGTGTCAGCCGGACTGCGCCGGAGTCGATCTTGCCGACGCGCAGCTTGGGACCCTGCAAGTCCACGAGGATGCCGATGGGGCGGGCGAATTCGGACTCGAGCTTGCGGACGATGCCGTGGACCTCGCGCAGGCCCTCATGCGTCGCGTGGCTCATATTCACGCGGAACACGTCGGCGCCCGCGTCGAACAGACGCCGCATCGTTTCTTCGTTGGTGGAACTGGGACCGAGCGTGGCGACGATCTTGACCCGGCGAGTACGCCTCATTGGGACTTCGCTTCACCCTCTGGATCGGTGAGTTTGACGGTCCAATCCCGTTCCTCGCCGGTATCGACCTCAAAGAAATGGGTGCGCCGGTGGCCGCGCTTCTCGCAATCCTTGTAATCGCGAATGGTGAACGCCTTGTCGTCGGTGCACATATAAGGAGCGCCTGCCCACTCTCCGCCACGGTCGTAGTCGACGGCATGGATATAGTAGTAGCGGCCGATCAGCACGCCCTTGAGCAGGGTCTCGCAAGTGTGGGAGGGGATATTCCACCACCCTTCGCTTGCCCATCCTTCCGCGTCCTTGTAGCCGATGGAGACGCCGACGCGGCTTGCGGTCGTGTTGCAAAGCTTCAGATCGGCATGGGCGGGCGTGGCCCCGAGCCCCCACACGAGGCCGACGGCCAGGAGGGCGGCGATATTGCGGGATTCCGCCAATTTGCTCACATTTGACGCAAACATCAGTCTCTCAAGCCCAAGATCGCGGTTAACGAACTTCGAAAGATAGCATCGAATTGGTTGCATTTCTCTGACCGGCCCGGGTCGACTATAAAGCTTGCCGGGGCCTCTTAGAATACCGCCTAGAACTGGGTAAATGCGTGGCATCTTTGGCATTTTGGCGAATTGCAATGACCGCGGCCGGGCGCGGGGGGCAGTTGACCAAATCGCGTGGAGTTGAGCCTGGACACACTTGTACAAGAAGACGTGGGTGAAAAGCCATACCGGACCGTCACAGGGGACGTGAGCCTCGGCCTCCTCATCCTCTGCGATCACGGCGAAAATCGGATTCCCGAGGAATATCACCGGCTCGGGCTCAAGGCCGAGGACCTGCACCGGCATATCGCCTACGATCTCGGGGCGTCGGGCGTGGCCATAAAGCTCGCCGAGTCGCTCGGGGCGCCGGCGGTCGTCGGCCATTTCTCCCGCCTCCTGATCGACCCGAATCGCGGCCTCGACGATCCGACGCTGATCATGCAGCTCTCCGATGGGCTGGTGGTGCCCGGCAATGTCGGGTTGAGCGACGCCGAAATCGAGGCGCGTCTTGAGCGTTTCTACCGGCCCTATCATCGGGCCATCGACCGTGCGGTCGAGGCGGGGATTGCCGCCGGCAAACCGCCGGTCCTCCTTTCCGTTCACAGCTTCACCCAAGCCTGGAAGGGCGCGCCGCGTCCTTGGGGCGTTTCGGTATTGTGGGACAAGGACCCGCGCTTCGCAGTGCCGCTGCTCGAGGCCTTGCGCACGATTTCTGCCGTGGAGGTCGGCGACAACGTGCCCTATTCCGGTCAGCTCGAGGGCGACACGCTCTACCGTCACGCCACGTTGCGCGGTCTCGCGCACGCGCTTGTCGAGGTGCGCCAGGATCTGATTCTTTCCGAGGAAGACCAGGTGGAATGGGCAAAGCAGTTGGCGCGCGTGGTGCGCGAGGTCCTGCGCACGGCTCCGAAGCTTCACGAGATCGAGTATCATGGCTCCAACACGGGCCCATGTGCAAAAGGATGTGGACATGGATGAGAAAACCAAGATCGAGCTCGAGGCCGCGGCTTTCCGCAGGCTGGTCGAGCATCTGCGCGAACGCGGAGACGTCCAGAACATCGACCTGATGGAGCTTGCCGGCTTCTGCCGCAACTGCCTTTCGACCTGGTATCTCGAAGCCGCCGACGAGCGCGGCATCGCGCTCAGCAAGGACGAGGCGCGCAAG
>Ga0299913_10002156_pt1 | contig 15342 bp, 18 predicted proteins | sample RVTome_9_FD_201360 | JGI IMG/M metagenome (GOLD analysis project Ga0299913, IMG submission 201360) | Soil microbial communities from uranium-contaminated site in the Upper Colorado River Basin, Wyoming, United States - RVT155D38 (version 2) ...
CGGCCCGGCGGATCCCGGCGGTCAGCGCGCGGACGACCGGGTCGCGGCGGTTCGTGCGTACCGCCGGGGCACCACCGCGCACCTCAAGGTCGCCACCCCGGGCGTGTGCCCGTAGCCGGTCGACAAGCGCACCCGCGTCGAAATCGAGTGGCAAGCGGTAGCTGAGCTCCAGCGACGCCTCCGCCAGGTCGCCAGCGATGCGGTTCAGCGTGACCGCGGGCCGGTCGAAGGCGGCGTGGCTAGCGTCCGGGCCGAGCATCGCGACCGCGTCCGCCCAGAACGCCGCGGCCGTTTCGGTGGCCTTCTGCATCGGGTTGGTCGGGTGGGTGGCCGGCCGGCGAACCCGGTAGCCGAGGTCGAGGATGCCCTTGTAGCCCAGCACCACGTTGGACCAGCCGCTTGGCTCGCCGATCAGGACCGCATGCGGCTTCGGCAGCGTACGGCGCAGGTGGGTAGCGCCGCGGGAGCCGGGCACCTCCTCCTCGACCGCGGCGGCCACCAGCAGCCGCCCGGGAAAGTTCGGCCGGCGTGCCGCGGCCAGGAGCATCGCCGCCAGCGGCCCCTTGGCGTCCACCGCGCCGCGGCCGATCACCCGGTCGTCCCGCTGCCTCGCCGGTAGCGGATCGTCCACCGTGTCCAGATGGCTGAGCAGCAGGATGGTGGGTCCGTGACCGGTGCCGGTACGGGCCAGCAGGTTTCCCACGCCGTCCACAGTGGTGTCCAGACCGAGCCGGCGGCCGGCGTCGACGAGGAAGTGGGCCAGCGCGGCTTCCTTTCCCGACGGCGACGGGATGCGCACCATCCGGTAGAGCAGATCCACCTCCGGTGCAACCGTCATGACGCCACCCCGGTCCGGGCGTCGGGCCGGGCGTCCGCCACGGCGGGACGCAGCACCACGTCCGTGCCCGCACCATCGAGCGCCGCGCTGGCCGGCGCGGCGCAGCGTCCGTCCGCAATCCGTACCCGCCACACTCCGCCCAGCAGCGCCTCCCGGGCGGCCACCAGCTTGAGCGCCATCCCGCCGCCGATGCCGACCGCCGGCGGACCGGTCCGGGGCAGCGCGCAGGCGCCCTGCAGGGTTCGTTCGTCGGCCGGGTCGCGCAGCACTCCAGGCGCCCCGGTCAGGAACACCAGCAGCCGCGCACGCAGCGCGGACGCCACCGCCGCGGCGACCCGGTCGGCGTTGACGTTGACCGGTTCGCCGTCGTCGGCCGCGGCCGGTGGCGAAACCACCGGGACCAGGCCCTGACCGAGCAGCAGGTCCAGCAGGGCGGTGTCGACGCGGTACACGGTGCCGGAGCGGTTGTCGCGTACGAGTACCCGACGTCCATCCACGATGGCGCGTTGCGGAGCCTTGCGCCGGGCCCGCAACAGTCCGCCGTCCAGCCCCGTCAGCCCGGCCGCCCGCACCCCGTACCGGGACAGCGCGGCAACGAGGCCGGGCTTGACCACGCCGGCCAACGCGAGGGTGACCACCTCGAGCGTGGCCTCGTCGGTGTACCGCGCCGGCACCCCGTCCGGGGCGATCTGGGTTCGCTGCGGAACACCGAGCCGGGCGGCGAGGCGTTCGATCTGGTACGAGCCGCCATGCACCAGGACGACCCGCCGGCCCGCGCGGACCAGGCCGGCGACGTCGCGGCACACCGCGTCGGTGTCCACCGCACCGTCGCCGCCACACTTGACCACCAGTACCGAATCCATGTCCACCCCGGCCGCCGGGGTCGGCGTCACTCTCCCCAGTCCTCTTCCGGGTCCGGCGCCAGCGCCAGGGTGAACGGCTCGAGCGCGATGACCTCCAACTCGCCGCGGCAGTCCGCGCACTCGAACAGTTCGCTGAGGCGCAGGTCCTCTGGCGCCTCGATGGTGATCGGACTTTCGCACTCAGGACACGCTGTTTTCATGTCAGGCTTCCTTCCCTCGTGGGCCGGACGATGCCGTTCGGGGCGTGCGATTGCCGCTGCCTCGGCACAGTGCCCGATGTATCCGCGTGACGATCGCTTCCGCCGTGATTCCGTGGTGCGCGGTCAGCGCGTCGTGATCGCCGACCAGCGTGACGAAAGCGTCGTCCACACCAATGCGCAGCAGCCGCGTGGGCATGTGCTCGGCAAGCGACTCGGCGACGGCACCGCCGAGTCCGCCGCTGCGCCAGTGCTCCTCCACCGTGACGACCAGCGATGCGCCGGCGGCGTGCGCGCACAGCTGCGCGACATCGAGCGGCTTGACCGTGTGCATGTTGAGCACGCCGGCCGAGGTGCCGTCGCCGGCCAGCGCGTCCGCCGCGGCCAGCGATGCCAGTACCGGATGCGGCCCGCAGCAGACCAGGAGCACATCGCCGCCGGTGCGCAGCACCTGCGCCACTCCGATGCGGGGCGGCTGCGCGGTCGGGGGGAGCGCAGGGGTGGGCTTGCGCCCGAGCCGCAGGTACAGCGGACCCGGCAAGCCGACGGCCTGCTCGATGGCCGCCTCGGTCGCCGCCGCATCCGCCGGCACGGTCACGGTCATGTTCGGCAGCACCCGCATCAGCGCGATGTCTTCCAGCGCATGGTGGGTGGGGCCGAGGCGGCCGGCGGACAGGCCGCCGTGCGTCGCGACGATGCGGACCGGCAGCGCGTTGTAGGCGATGTCGATCTTGATCGCCTCGGCGGTGCGGGTCGCGGCGAATGTCGCCATCGTGTTGACGAACGGCGTGAATCCGCTGGCGGCCAATCCGGCGGCCATCACCATCAGGTTGTGTTCGGCGATGCCGAGATTGACGTACCGGTGCACCGCCGGCCCGAACTCGACGCCGCTGAACAGCCCGGTGTCGGTGTCCAGGCAGATCAGCCTGGGATGGTCCGGAAGCAGCGCCACCAGCCGGTCCCGGTAGGCCAGCCGGGCCGACCTGGGCTCAGCGTCCACCGGTGCCTGTACCGACGCCCCGCCGGTGACGATGGGATCAGTCATCGCCGGCCTTGCGCCGTGCCCGCGACAACGCCGCCATCGCCCGCATGTGCTGCCGCCGGGACAGTCTCACAAAGTGGCTCTGCACCAGGCCGGCGGCGAACGGCACGCCGGCGCCCTTGGTGGTGTGCGCGATCAGCATGCTCGGCCGGCCCGGCTGCCACGGCGTGCTGCCCAGCGTGTCGACCAGGGCGCCGAGATCGTGGCCGGGGCACTCGCGCACGGCCCAGCCGAACGCCCGCCACCGCTCGGCCAGCGGTTCCAGCGGGCACACCTGTTCGGTGTCGCCGGTGATCTGCATGCCGTTGCGGTCGATCACCGCAACGAGGTTGTCGAGCCGGAGAGCGGCCGCGCCCATCGCCGCCTCCCACACCGTGCCCTCCTGCAACTCACCGTCCCCGAGCACGACGAAGCTGCGCCGGGGCCGCTCGTCGAGGCGGGCCGCCAGGGCGAAACCCGCGCCGAGGGCGAGGCCGTGACCGAGCGAGCCGGTGGGCAACTCGACACCCGGCACCGAGCGGACCGGATGAGCCATCAACCGGCTGGCCGGTGTGCCGAAACTGGCCAGCTCGGCCGGATCGAGGAAGCCACGCTCGGCCAGCGTCGCGTACAGCCCGATCGCCGCGTGCCCCTTGCTGAGCAGGAGGATGTCCCGATCCGGTGCGCTCGGGTGCCGCGGGTCGACATCCAGCACCGCGAAGTACAGGGCGGTGAGGATCTCGACCACCGACAGCGAGCCGCCGAGGTGACCACCCTCGGCGCCGGCGCACATGTTCACGATGTGTTCGCGGATCCGGTCCGCGTGGCGCGACAGCGCCACGATCCGGGCCTTATCCGCTGTGCCCGTCATGATCAGGCTCATCGCTGGATCGCCAGCGTCCGCACCAGGTCCAGGTGATCCCATACCTTCTCGAACGCATCGGCGTAGCGTCGCAGCAGCGGACCGGACTGCGGGTGCAGGTGGTTCTTCGCGATGACGAGCGAGTCCGCGATAACCCGGGTGGTGACCGGGTACCCGTCGGCCGGCACCGCCGCCAGCGCCGCCGCCACGGCCGGCCACGGATGCTCGCGGAGTGCCTTCTGCTCGGGCAGCGGTATGCGCTGGTACTGCCCGACCGGCACGCCCTCGGCACGCAGCAGCCGGCGCAGTACGTCCCGCACGACGTCGGGCCGCACGTCGTCGAGCCCGAGCGCCGACGGATCGAAGCGGAACCGCAGCACGTGCCAGGCATGCGTGCCGTCCGGCGGCGCGGCCGGCACCTGGATGCCGGGTAACGCGGCGAGCCGGTCCAGCATCGGCGGGATGTTGGTCTGGCGTAGCTTCTCGTACTCGTCGAACCGTTCGAGCTGGGACGACGCGAATGCCGCCTGCACCGGGTTGAGCTTGGCGTTCCAGCCCAGGCGATGGCACAGGTAGTCGCGGGGCCGCTGCGGGTCGATGATCTCGCCGAACTGGCGGGCCTGCCGGACCCGGTCGGCGAGGTAGGTGTCGTCGGTGGTGACCAGACCGCCCTCGCCGCAGGTCGGCAGGTTCTTCGTGACCTGGATGCTGAACGCGCCGAGCCGGCCCAGCCCGCCGACCAGACGACCGTGCAGGGTCGCGCCGTGCGCCTGCGCGGCGTCTTCCACGATCGCCAGGCCATGCCGCGCGGCGAGCGCGCCGAGGGCGTCCATGGCCGCTGGCAGCCCATGCAGATGCACCGCGACGATGGCGGCGGTGCGTGGGGTAATCCGCTGCGCCACGTCGTCGGGGTCCAGATTGAACGTGACCGGGTCAATGTCGGCGAACACCGGTACCGCCGCCTGGTGCAACGGTCCCAGCGCCGAGGCGATAAAGCTGAGCGCCGGCACGATCACCTCGTCGCCAGGCCCGATGCCCAGTGCGGCCATGGCCAGCGACAAGGCAACGGTTCCGTTGGCGACTCCGATGCAATGCGCCACCTCGACCCGCCGCGCCCACTGCTGCTCCAGGTCCGGCACGGCGGTCTCGCCTTCCGCACCGGACACCATGGCGTCGGAGTCGAGTACCCGCAGGACGGCGGCCCGGTCGGCGTCGGTGACGACGGGCCAACGCACGCGTCGCAGATCGCGCGGAACCGATGGCGCTCCACCGAATACGGCCAGCCGGCCCATACCCATCCTTCCGTTGACCTTTGCGACAGCCAGCTTAGACCGGGTGGGATGGCGCCACGTCCATCTGCGGATGACCCTAAAGTAAGCAGGAAAATGAAACCTTCCATTCGCCGCGCGAATGGCGGTGCGTGGCAATAGAATGTGGCCACTCGCGCGATCGGAAGGACGTAGTAGCATGCCGGACTACCCGAGGATTCTGGCGTTGTGGAGCGCCCCACGGAGCCGCTCAACCGCATTCGAACGAATGATGCGGCAGCGGGGTGACTTCACCGTCCTGCACGAGCCGTTCTCCCACCTGGCCAACTACGGCTCGACCGTGGTGGACGGCAGGGAGATCCACACCGAGCCGGACCTGCTGAGCGCGCTGCACGAGGTGCGGGGTCCGGTGTTCTTCAAGGACACCACGGACTTCTATTATCCGCATCTGTTGCGGGACCGGCAGTTTCTGCGCGAGGCGACGCATACGTTCCTCATCCGCCATCCCCGCGAGGCGATCGCGTCGCATTTCGCGCTACATCCCGGCCTCGGTCGCGACGAGATCGGGTTCGGCTGGCTGCACGAGATATTCACGGCGGTCACGGAGGCATCCGGCGTCGTGCCGATAGTGGTGGACTCGAGTGATCTGGTCGCGGAACCCGCAGCAGTGGTGGAACGGTACTGCGGCCTGGTCGGCGTCCCGTTCCGGCCGGAGGCACTGTCCTGGCAGGCCGGCCCGGCGCCCGGATGGGAGCGCAGCGCACGATGGCACCGGTCAACGAGCGCGAGCACCTCTTTCGCGCCGGTCGTGCGGCAATACGATGCCTCGGCCGACAATTCCCCGCTGTTGGCCGAGTACCTGCGCTACCATCTGCCGTTCTACGAGCAGCTCTCCCAACACCGGCTCCGGCTTACACCGGTTGCAGCTCGGTATGCCACCGGTGTCCACCGTGGCGGAACCGCGTCTGACGGGTAACGCCGCCCTCGTCCGGGTGCAGCTCGTTGACCATGATGCTGCCCTTGTACAGCTCCGCCTCGACAGTTCCGGTCGCGTGCGTGGCCAAGTGATCTGCGGCCGCTCGTGCGGCCACCGTCGCCGTGTCGAGGAACCGTCCCTCGTAGACGGCCTGGCCGATGCAACGCGACAGCAAATGAAACAGATCGGTCGCCGCCCGGTCGAGAGTGACCTGGTACAGCGCCGCAAGGCATTGCCCGAGGATTTCCAGGCCCGGCGCTTCGTAGACGCCCCGGCACTTGGTGCCATTGACCCGGTTCTCCACCAGACTGCGCATCGAGATACCGTTGCGGCGGCCGATCTCGTTGGCCAACAGGATGCCCTGCAATGGGGACACCTGGGCACCGTTGATCTCCACCGGCCGACCCGCGACGAATCGCGCCCGCACCGCCTCGGGCTCGTCGCGTGCGGCGTTCGGCCACGTGGTCATGAAGGGCTCGATCATCCGGGCGGATGTCGTCAGGCGCTCCAGCTCGTCGCCGTCGTGCGAGTAGCCGCCCAGGTTTCCGTCGACGGAATAGTTGGTGAATCTGGCGAACTCGGCGGGAAACCCGCGTGCGAGCAGGTAGTCGGTCATCTTCTGCCGGTTCGGGAACCACCTCAGCGGCCAGTCGTGCGTCCACGGCGTGAACACGGTCAGGTCCGGCACGAGCATCGCGGCGTACCGGGCGAACCGGCCCTGGTCGTTGCCACCGCCGACACATCCGTGCGCCAGCACCGTGCATCCTGCCGCGCGCAGGGGCTCGGCCAGCCCGGCGACGAGTGTGAGGCGGGAGGCGCTGGTCGTGTTCCAGTACCCGCCTTCGTACATGGCCTGGTACTTCACCAGGTCCAGGTAGAGCTCGGCCATCGGTGCGCGAAGGTCGATGACCTGCGTGCGGAACCCGTGGCTCACCAGGAGCTCGGCGAGGACTGCCGGTGGGAACGGGCCATGCTGTCCGATGTCGGCGACAAAGCAGACACCCTGCACGGCGTTGTCCTGCAGCAATGCGCCCAACGCGGTGCAGGACAGGCCACCGGACATCAAGATCCCGACCCGATGATCCCGTAGCTCGTCAATCTCCATGAGCAACCCTTATTGTGCTATGTGCCGATCGGCAGTCGACCGCAAAGCCGGCGTCGGCTGACGTTAACGAGCACGACTGTGCCGGTCAATCATCACCGTTGCTAATCCTGCGACCTATAACCGCTCATAGAACCGATGGGCCGGGTAACCAGAGCGCTTATCGGCCCCGATGCCGGGTCATAGCAACGGCCCATCGGCCGTAAGCAACACGTCGTCGACAGTGCACGTCCGTCCGTGCGTAGATACTCGAAGGAGAAACGTCGAGGAGCCTGGTGACCTGATGTTGCGCGTCCTGATCTGTGACAAGTCACCGGTTATACGCAGCGGTCTCGGAGCACTGCTGGAGACGGAGCCGGATATCGAGGTGATCGACGCCACGGACAGCGGTCCGCACGCCATCGCACTGACCCGCACCGCTCGGCCGGACGTGGTCGTCACCGGTCTGGAGCTGCTGAGCCTCAGCGGTATCGAACTGATCCGTCAGCTCACCGAGCTGCGCGCCGATCGTTCGCCGCGCGTGGTCGTCTACACGATGAGCGATGCCGACGACATCGTCGCCGATGTGTTGCACGCAGGCGCAAACGGACTGTTGGTCAAGAACGCGCGCCGGGACGAGCTGGCGAGGGCGATCCGTGCGGTGGCCAACGGGGAGGCCGTACTCGCGCCGAGCGTGGCGCGATACCTGGTGGACTGGTTCCGACGCCGCGACAGCCGGCCCGACGTGGCTCTGAGCCGGATCGTCGCGACGCTGACCCAGCGGGAACAGGAGGTGCTGCTGCTATTGGCCCGCGGAATGCAGCCAGCGGAGATCGCCGGCAAACTCTTCATCGGAGTGACAACCGTTCGCACGCACATCTACCGGCTGCGCCACAAGCTGAACCTCAAGGACCGCGCACAGTTGGTGTCCTTCGCCTACCGCGCCGGCCTGATGCAAACGGAAATGAACCGCTCCGGCGTGCCCGGCGACTTAGCGGGTTGAATTGCCAGCAGCGGTGATCCGTGCTCACCGGTCTGCCAGGTCGAGGTGGCCGGTGGTCAGCCGGTCGACCAGCCGAGCGAGCGCTGCCGTGCACGCCACCACGTCGTCACGGTCGGTGCGCAGGTGCAACTCGGGACCGGTGGGCGGCTCATAAGGACCGTCCACGCCGGTCAACCCGGTCAGCTCACCGCGGCACGCCATCGCGTACAGGCCCTTGACGTCCCGCTCAGCACACACATCGACTGGTGCGTCCACCCACACCTCGGCGTAGGGCACGCCAGCCTGTGCGTGCAGTTGCCGCATCCGGTCGCGCGCGTCGCGGTACGGCGCGATCACCGCGACGAGCACGGTCACGTCGTGGCGGGCCAGGAGCAGGGCGAGCCGGCCAACCCGGTGCACGTTCTCGTCGCGATCCGCCGGCGAGAACCCCAGCTCTGGGAAGAAGCTGCGGCGCACCTCGTCGCCGTCGAGGATCTCCACCGGGTGGCTGGCGGACAGGCCGTCCGCCACGAGGCCAGCCAGCGTGGACTTCCCGGCCGATGGGAGGCCGGTAAGCCAAACCGTGGCACCCCGAACGCGCGCTGGAATCGGCATCGATCACCACACCTTCCATAGCGGTCGACACCACGTTATGAGCCGGACACCACGGCCGCGTCGGCGCCGGTGTCCCAATCGGGTACACGAGATGTTTAGCCGTTTCGCATGCGATGTCAAGAAATGCTTACCGCACCTCACACCGCCGCTGATGAGCACACGGCGCCGGCATTGCAGGTACGCTGTCGTGCGTGCCGGACGTGCTGCGGCAGCGGAACTTCCTTTCGTACTACGTCGGACAGAGCCTGTCATTGCTTGGCGATGCGATCCTGCCGGTAGCACTGGCATTCGCCGTGTTGGATATGACCGACTCGCCATCTGCACTGGGTCCCGCACTGGCCGGCGACGGCCTTCCTGCCTGCCCGGTCGCCGAGCCCACCTCGACACCGGCGGCCCTCGTCGTGGCTGCGGGCTGGATGTTCCTGAGTCCCGCGCTGCTCCATTCGGTGCGGGCGGCCCGTGGCCTACCGCCGGTCCCGAGCCGCTGACGTGTGCATACGAAGGCAATCGACCGGCCAAACGGACTATTGTTCCAATGTGGAGCCATATGCGATGGTGGCCCGGGAATGCGTTTACCGCGCATCTCCAAGTTGTCGCTCCAATGAGGCGCGTCCGATTACTAGCTGTGAACTGAATCCGATTACAGAAGTTTGGTCGGACGCGCGCTATCCGGGTAACTAACCTCTTCTGGGGGGAAGATGATGGCCATGCCACTTCGCGTGCTGATCTGCAGTGACGCGCCTCTTATGCAGGACGGCCTACGAACAATGCTGGATGCGGAGCCCGACATCAAGGTGGTAGAAACAACGGACAGCGGCGTCCATGCCATGATGCTAGCCAGGACCCACGAACTCGACATTATTCTCACCAGCCTGACCCTGAAAGGGATCTCGGGAATGGACGTGATCCGCCGGCTGGACAAGGAAAATCTGGAGTCGCCACCCCGGGTGGTCGTGTTCACCGTGAGCGACACCGACGAGTCGCTGATGGAGGTGCTGCATGCCGGCGCGGCTGGACTGCTGACCAAGGACACCAGCAGGGAGGAGCTCATCGTGGCGCTGCGGGCCGTGGCCAAGGGGCACGCCATGCTCGCACCCCAGATCACCCAGCGGTTGCTCAACTGGCTGCGGAAGCGGGAGCTGCCGCCCGAGGAGACGCTGCAACCGGCGGTGGCCACGCTCACACCGCGGGAACGGCAGGTGCTGCTGCTCAATGCCCACGGCCTGTCCACCGAGGAGATCGCGAGCGAGCTGTCCGTCGGGGTCGCCACGATCCGCACGCACACCTACCGGTTGCGCCTGAAGCTGCACCTGAAGGACCGCGCCCAGCTCGTCTCATTCGCCTACCGCGCCGGGCTCATGCAGTCGACCTGGTCGCGCTGACCAGTTCGTCAAGTGCCGCCGCCCCGCCGGCAGCCGGTTGCGCAACTGCGTCACGAACCCGGCGACGTCGAAGCCGGGCGGATGCGCACGCTCATCTCGGTCCGCGTGGAGGTCATGTCGCCGGCGATCGAGATGAGCGTCGCGCCCGGCCGGTCGAACACCGCATGGCCGGCGTGCGGCCCGTCCGGCACGGACCGTTACCTCGCTCATCAGACCGGGTGCAGGCCGGGGAACTCCAGCCCCAGCCGTTCCGGCCAGCCATGACGGATGTTCATGCACTGCACCGCGTTGCCAGCTCCTCCCTTGATCAGGTTGTCCAACGCCGCGATCACGACCGCCTGCCCGGTGGCCTCGTCGAGCGCGAACCCCACGTCGCAGAAGTTCGAGCCGGCCAGGATCTTCGGGTCCGGGTAGCGATACGCGCCGCGTCGCTGGACGACCAGCCGGACGAACGGTTCGGTGGCGTAACACCGCCGGTAGACCGCGCGGACGGCGCGCCCGTCGACGCCATCGGCCAACCCCAGCCGGCACAGGACCTGCACGCCGCGGACGGCCTCGACACCGGTGGCGGTCATCCGTACCCGCAGGCCGGTGGCCTGGGCGATTTCCGCTTCGTGCCGGTGCCGGACCGGGGCGAACACCCGCATCGCCCGGCTGCGTTCGGCGTGGTTGTCGTACGGCCCGGCGGCGGCCCCCGAACCGCTGGAACCGGTACGGCCGTCCACGTGCACGTCACCGTCGACGATCCCGGCCGCCCGCAACGGCTGCAGGGCAAGGATCGCGGCGGTCGCCATGCATCCGGGCACGCTGACCCGATCGGCCGTGCGCAACCGCTCGCGGTGCAGCTCCGGCAGGCCGCACACGAACGAGTCGAGCAGTTCCGGCGCGGCGTGTTGCCGGCCGTAGTACCGCTCGTACTGCGCCGGCTCACGCAGCCGGAAGTCCGCGGACAGGTCGACGACCTGCTCGGCCAACGCGGCGAACCGGGCCATCGCGACCATCGACCCGCCATGCGGGACGGCCAGGAACAGCACGTCGCCGGCTGGCAGCCGGGTGGGGTCGACGAAGCGCAGCTCGGCCGTCCCGCGGAGGTTGGGATGCACGGTGTCCACCCGCCGGCCCGCGTGCCTGGCGGAGGTCGCGGCCACCACCTGCACACCCGGATGCCCGAGCAAGATCCGCAACAGCTCACCACCGACGTAACCGGCGGCCCCGACGATCGCTACCCGCACCACTGCTCGGCCCTCGCGAGCAGGTGCTCGACGATCCGGTCGGCGACGTCGACGCGGCCGGACTGCGCCGCCTGGAACCCGGCGAACTCGACGCCGTGGTTGACCTCGAGCACCAGCAGCCGGCCGTCGACGTCCTCGACCAGGTCGACCCCGGCGATGTCGGCGCCAGTCGCGGCGGCCGCGGCGAGCGCGATCTTCGTGACGTCTAGCCCCGGCGTGCAGTACTCGGTCGACGCGCCCCTGGACACGTTGGCGTGCCATCCGTATCCGCGCCGGACCACGGCACCGACCACGTCGTCGCCCACCACGATCACTCGCAAGTCGCCGGCCGGCTGCTCGACGAGCTCCTGCACGTACACGACGTGGGACTGCGGCGACGGCAGCGCCGCGACGTGCTCCAGCACAGCCCGAGCCGTGGCCGGGTCCGGCACCGGTGTGACCAACCGGCCCCACGAACCGACCAGCGGCTTGATCACCGCCGGGTAGCCGATGCCGTCCAGCGCGTCCAACGCCGCGTCCGGGGTGAGGGCGAGCGCGGTGCGCGGGGTCGGGACACCGGCTTCGAGCAGGGCGACCGTGGTGCGCCACTTGTCCCCGCAGATCTCGGTGGCCGTCGCGGTGTTCACCACCGGCACCCCGCGGGCCTCCAGCAACCTCCCGGCATAGACGGCCCGGAAGTACCCGATCTCCCGGTTGAGCACGGCCCGCCATGGCATCGACCCCCCGGCCGCCGGGCTCCACAACCTCCTGGTGTCGACCCGGTCGTACCGGACTCGGCGGCGTTCGAGCGCCGTGATGATCCGCTTCTCCTCCGTGCGCACCCTTGAGGCGAGGATCACCAGGCTCACTCGCCCCAGTCCTCCTCGATCTCCGGAGCTAGCGCGACCAGGACCGGCTCGACCGAGACCACCTCGAGCTCGATCCGACATTCACCGCACTCGAGGACCTCGTTCAACCGCACGTCCTCCGGCAGTGGCACTGCCGCCTCACAGTCAGGGCAGCTGATCACGGTTGCCTCCCTCGGGTCGGTGCCCCACACGTCGAACCGGCCGGGCCTTGATCTCGCCCGCATAGGTGACACCGCGATTGTTCCAGTGCTCGGCGATCGCGACCGGACGGAATGCGCGCACCGCGGGTATTGCGTTCATCAAGGTTCGAAGTTACGACCACGCCGAACATCGCCACATCCACGGCGGCATGAGGGCGGCGTAATCAGTACGATTACGCCGGACACGCCGATAAGGCGGCCCGATTTTGTCGGGCAATGTGCTATCACTCCAATTACCGCGGGTACGAAATCCTTGACAACAGTTCCGGGCGACTCCATCCCAGGCGTACCGCGAATTCAACAGGCGACCGATGCCGCGGCGATTCGGCCGTCCTAACGTCGCCGGTGGCGACCGACTGGAGGCAACTGGCGTGAGTGAGTTCGTCAAGCGACTCGCACAGCTGCCGGACCCCGAGCGACTCGACCGGCTGCTCGCCGAGCACAACGCCGGAGGCGAGCGGTGACCGGGCCGTACCGGCTCAGCCATCTGCAGACGCTGGAGGCCCAGTCGATCCACATCATGCGGGAGGTGGCCGCGGAGTTCGAGAACCCCGCGCTGCTGTTCTCGGCCGGCAAGGATTCGATCGTCATGGTCTGGCTGGCGCGGCGGGCGTTCCAGCCCGCACCGATCCCGTTCACCGCGCTACATGTCGACACCGGCCACAACTTTCCTGAGGCCATCGAGCTGCGCGACCGGCTGATTGCCGATGTCGGCATGCGGCTGGTGGTCAGCTCGCTGCCGGAGATGATCGCCGATGGCCGCATCGTCGAGCCGGCCGGCACGGTCAGCCGCAACCGGCTGCAGAGCGCCGCGCTCCTGGACACCATCGCGCAGCGCCGCTTCGACGCCCTGCTCGGCGGTGGCCGGCGCGACGAGGAGAAGGCGCGCGCCAAGGAACGCGTGTTCTCCTTCCGTGACGAGTTCGGCCAGTGGGATCCGCGCAACCAACGGCCCGAGCTCTGGAACCTCTACAACACCCGGGTGCTGCCGGGCGAGCACGTGCGGGTCTTCCCGCTGTCGAACTGGACAGAGCTGGACGTCTGGTCATACATCGACGCGAAGGGCGTCGAGGTGCCCTCGCTGTACTACTCGCACCGCCGCCGGGTGTTCGAGCGCGACGGGATGCTGTTCGCCGAGAACCCGTTCCTGCCGCTGCGGCCGGGAGAGAACGTGCACGAGGAATGGGTCCGCTTCCGGACCGTCGGCGACCTGACGTGCACCGCGGCCACGCTGTCCGCCGCAGCCACTCCGGCCGAGGTCCGGGCCGAGCTCGCCAGTTCGCGAATCAGCGAGCGCGGCGCGACCCGCGCGGACGATCGGTTCAACGACTCGGCGATGGAGGACCGCAAACGCGAGGGCTACTTCTGATGGAGCTGCTGACCTTCGCGACCGCGGGCTCTGTCGACGACGGCAAGAGCACGCTGATCGGCCGGCTGCTCTACGACTGCAAGGCGATCGCCGAGGATCAGCTCGACGGCGTCGAGCGCGCCAGCCGCCGGTACGGTGACGCGGTCAACCTGGCGCTGCTCACCGACGGCCTGCGCGCCGAGCGCGAGCAGGGCATCACCATCGACGTGGCGTACCGCTACTTCGCCACCCCGCGCCGCAAGTTCATCATCGCCGACTCGCCGGGCCACACCCAGTACACCCGCAACATGGTGTGCGGCGCGTCCGTCGCGGATCTGGCCGTGGTGCTAGTCGACGCCCGCTGCGGGATGACCGAGCAGAGCCGGCGGCACGCGTTCCTGCTGGCCCTGCTCGGCGTGCCGCACTTGGTACTCGCCGTCAACAAGATGGACCTCGTCGGGTACTCCGAGGCCGCCTTCAAGCGGGTCCGCGATGCATGCACCGACTTCGTGACCCGGTTACCGATCAGCGACCTGACGGTGGTCCCGATATCCGCACTGCATGGCGACAACATCGTGCAACGCTCCGACCCCCGGATGCCGTGGTACGACGGCCCGACATTGCTCGGCCATCTCGAACAGGTGCACATCGCCTCGGACCGCAACCTGATCGATGCGCGGTTACCGGTGCAGTACGTGCTGCGTCCACGTTCCGACGCGTTCCACGACTACCGCGGCTATGCCGGGCAACTTACCGGCGGCGTCCTACGGACCGGCGACGACGTCGTGGTCCTGCCGAGCGGGCTGTCCAGCCGGATCGTCGCCATCGACACTCCGGACGGGCCGGCCGACGAAGCATTCTGCCCCATGTCTGTGGCGCTGCGACTGGCCGACGACCTCGACATCGCCCGTGGAGACATGATCTGCCGCCCTGGCAACCGACCGATGGTCGCCCGTGACCTGGACGCGATGCTGTGCTGGATGGACGACGCCTCGCTGACGCCAGGCGCCAAGCTCCTGATGAAACACACCAGTCGCTGTGTACCCGTGATCGTGCGGAAGATTGACTACCGCATCGACGTGAACACCTTGCACCGGCAACAGGCGAGCGGCCTGAATCTCAATGAGATCGGGCGAGTGCAACTGCGCACCACCCGACCGGTCATGTGCGACCCTTACCTGCGCAACCGGGCGACCGGCGGATTCATCCTGATCGATCACCTGTCGAACCGCACCGTCGCCGGCGGCACGATCAACGGAACCTTCGACTCATCATCTGGCGGTGCCGTCGAGCGGTGAGCGCCATCCGGCATCGGTGTGCCTGGCCGGCGGGTCCCGCATAGACCGATATTTTCGTGGCGTCTTACTCGATGCATGAACAGGCCGTGGCTCGTGCCCGGCGGCAGGGCTATTGCGAGCCCTCTTAACCAGCGGGTTCGGGGTTCGAGTCCCTGGCGGCGCACAACATCTGAATCGAAGCCGATCTGCAGGTTCTCTAACTGGTGAGGATCTTGCTAACTGGTGTTGATGTTGTGTGGGACCGGTGTGGGCCCAAGGTGAGTCCCGAAGTCCGGCGTCCAGGTGCCCGTGCTGAGGTTGTTCGTCGGGTGGCGTGATGTTGGGCCTTGGC
>Ga0299913_10002157_pt1 | contig 15339 bp, 14 predicted proteins | sample RVTome_9_FD_201360 | JGI IMG/M metagenome (GOLD analysis project Ga0299913, IMG submission 201360) | Soil microbial communities from uranium-contaminated site in the Upper Colorado River Basin, Wyoming, United States - RVT155D38 (version 2) ...
CTCCTCATAGGTCATGAGAGGTAAGCGCTTGTAGCTAGCGATGGCTTTGTCGGTGAGAAGACCGACGGTGACCGGACCGAGTTCGGCTGCCTTATCGAGCAGGTTGATATGGCCTGGGTGGACGATGTCTGCGCTCATCGCCACATACACGACACTTGGCTCCTGTTGCTTGGCAGTTGCTGACATCCTTCTCACTCGCCTCTCAAATAGTGCTGAATCAGACGGCGATGCCCGCCGATTCATCTAACGACATGAACTCCACGACCCTTGACTTCTGATTAGGAGGATACGTTTCAATGACTGCATTCGATGCCGTGCGAACGAAATCCAGCCCTGAGATTCCGGACGAGAGGCTGCACGCTGGCCAGCCCTCCTGGGTTCTCATGGTCCTCGTCAATCACTGGGTACCGGGTTCCAAGCCCGAAGCCGAGGAGAGCCGCAGCAGGATTCGCCAGGCCGATCGTTGAGCCTACATCCGGTGACCAAGCGGCAGACATGAGGGGCAAATGGCCAGAGATTCGTGCGTTCGCCCGGTGTCAACACGAACTCATAAGCGGACCCCTGAGCTCCGGATCTTGTGAGAAGCTTCAACGAATCCAGCGTGCGGTTGATCGTCCACACAATCCGAGTCACCTTCTCAAGGTTGCCGATTAGCTGTTATGAGCCTCAAGCACCATGTGATTGATCGGTATGCGTCCCATCGAGTGGTGTAACTAGGGCGGGGTCCACTGTTTGTGTGGGCCACCGTGGAATCCTCAGCGAGTTCATATCCGTGGACTCGAAGGGAGACACACGATGGCCCAGCGCCATGATGCACGATTGGCCGAGCTTGTCGCCGAGCTCGGTGGCGATGAGATCAAGTTTCTGTTCCGGGACTTGGTGGAGAAGGCGTTGCAGGAGCTGATCGACGCCGAATTGACGGAGGCGATTGGTGCGGCTCCGCATGAACGCACCGAGGAAAGAACCAACCGTCGCAACGGGGCCAGGAGCCGCACTCTGTCGACTCCGGCTGGCGATGTCGAGCTTCGGATTCCGAAGGTCAGGGAGGGAAGCTTCTTTCCTTCGTTGTTGGAGCCGCGTCGGCGAGTGGATCGGGCGTTGTGGGCGGTGATCATAACCGCCTACGTCACCGGCACCTCCACGAGGAAAGTCGATGATCTGGTGCGGGCTCTCGGTGTTTCATCGGGGATCTCGAAGTCGACCGTTAGTCGAATCTGTGAACAGCTCGACGAAGAAGTCGCCGCCTTCCGGGACAGAGGCTTGGATCACATCGACTTTCCTACGTGTTTGTCGACGCCACCTATCTCAACGGCCGCAAAGACCACCGGATCGTCTCCCGAGCGGTTGTGGTCGCCACCGGGATGGCTGCCAACGGCAACCGTGAGGTTTTAGACCTCGACGTGGGCGACACGCCTCCGAATCAGGAGGAGTTCTGATTTCCCAGGACGGTGACTTTCCGCTGAGCTCGAAGCATTCGAAGGCAAAAACTGCTGGGACCGCGAGGGTGGCAGTAACTCCATCCCGGATCGAGGGGCTCGGATCATCCATAATGCTGGTTCTGAGCAAGGATTAGAGTTCAGCCATCTCAACGTACATGGGAACCGGTCCAAGACGGACTTCAAATGATCGATGTGAGGATCCGTGATCTGTATTCAAGGGCCCAGCAACCTGTCGACCTCTTCAGAACTCAGCTCGACAATTGGAGATGGCTCCCCGTCAAACGATACGACTGCATAGCGGAACATCCGAGGTTTGCGGTTCTCGATGGTCGACTCACCTAAGCATTCCAACACGTCACGCATCACGTTTGTCAGAAGAACAGGCTCTTCAACCTTGCACTCGCCGAGCCCCCTGTAGGCAAACATTATGTTCAATCGTTCTCTTGTGGCGTCCTCCGACCAATCGTCGGGGTGTATGGCTAACTGATGGTGCGAATCAGACCCGTGATCACCGGCGATCAACATAATTGAATCGCCGCTCACGCCCTTGGCGAGACCCTGGATGAACCCATCGAAGCACGCAGCCTGCTCGATGTACGCTTCCTTCCGAAAATCAAAATCGACTCCGGGCCACTGAAGAGTGACGCCGCTTCTTTCTGGGGCTGTATCAAGTTTGCATTGAGAATCTAGGAAAAAAGGTGGGTGGGGAATCTCCATATGTGCCACGACGAGATCTGGCTTGGAGTCATGTGTGATTTCACCCAGGTTCTTTTGTAGCCAGTTCATAGTGTTGAGCGCACCGACCGTGAATGAGTATCCGTATTCTGCGAGCACCCAGGGTCCAGCCCATGTCTTGTTCAAAGCGAAGAACGTGCTCTCGTTCAAGAACGGGCTCGGCACACAGGTGTCTATGTTGTCTCCACATGCTGAACCGCTCCAGCCTGACTCGATCATGGTGATCTGATACCCGTTGGACTCGAGAGCCCGAACAACTCGATTCTTTCCTCCGATCCTTTCGTAGAGCGTCCGGGACGTGGCCTTTGTAATTCCGGGACCGGCCTCCATGGGGTAGGCCATGTCAAGAATCGCCGGTATGGCGGCTGTTGTGCTCACATAAGGCGAGTAGGCAACGTCAGGCGCTATGAAGCCCTGATCTGCCAACTGATTCCTTACGGCAGGCTCGGAGATGCCGAAGTATCGGTCAAGCCCGTCGAGTCCGATATAGGCATCAGCGACGATCAATACAATGTCTGGTTTCGATTCAAGTATCACTTCAATCTCAGGCGGAGGTGGCTGAGCATGATCGTCGCCTAGCGAAACGCTGCTCGAATACCAAGCAATCAAAACCTCGACCGCAAGCAGAGCACTGGTGAGGACCAAGATCACATGTTTGAATCGCTCAGTTCGTCGAGAAAGAAGAAAGCACAAGGCGAGAATGACAGCGAGTGTCGCGAGAAAGGCCGGTCCGTACCCTAGCGCTTGGACAATGCCTCCTCCTCTCATGAACACGTACGCGAAGCTCCAGACACCGACAAGAGAAATCGTTCTCGGTGCTCCAAAGGATCTCAGTGCGGCCAAGATGAGTGACGACGTGACCCAGGCAGTACCACCAATCAGCACAAGACGACCGGGATGACCGACCCCGACGTAGTTTTCTGCCCACAGCAGCATGGGGGTCGAGAAGGTCGGGGCAGCGAGTAACGCATAGTCGACCCACCATGCCCAACCATGTTTTGATTCGTCGGCCGGGCGAGTGACGTGGTCCAAATCGATCATGGCGCTCGTACGGTCACGGGATGACACGGCTCCCCATTGTGGCTGGAACGACAGCCGAGCATTGGACAAGCCGCGATTCACGTGGATGACGCAAAGCTCGCCTGACTGTCCCTGCGAGGAACGGCAAGTCAATGCCCGCGAGCACAGGCTTATAGGCCGATGACATCATGGCGAATTGACCAGGACGAGCTGCATTTGCTGAGATCCGGTCCAAGGCTTCCCGAGTGGCGGCATCCGGGAATCTTTCGTTGGCGGCTATCACAGGTGAATAACGGCCGTCAGGTGGCACGACCTGAGGTAACAAGGACACAAGGTGGATGAACCAAAGCCGATACTCCCCTGGCATGCACATGACGACTGAAGGGCAGCCCTCTGCGCCGATCCTGCAGCGAACTACACCCCCATTGTGGTTAGCTGCGCTCCAGATCACTGCATTGGCAACCCACTGGCCGTTGACCCTGTTGATCGGCCCGACACGAGCTGTCGCAAATGCGGCCAGTGTGATTCTCCTCTGTGGATTAATGGCATTGGCAGCCAATCTCCTCTACGTCATCATGTTGCAACTGGGGGTACCGGGGTGGAAAGCTCTCGGTTGGGCTTCTCTTGGCATCCTGCTCTTCTGGCACATCAACGGGCTCGGAGCCGATCTCCTCATACCGTCGTGGATGTTGCAAGCAGTTCTCTTTACCCTCGTTTTGACAGCTGCCGGCAGGCTCGCCGACCACCGGTACATGAAGGTGGGCATGCTTGCAGGGTCACTCACACTAGGGGGAACGCTTGCAGTAAGTGCCTTGGTCGCCGCCGTCACCACCCCTCCACCCGTGGTGGGGGCACAGCAATCTGTGAGAGACTTCACATTTCAAACTCAGCCGGACATTTACCTCGTGGTCCTCGATGGTTACGCGAGGTCAGACGTGATCGAACAGATCTTCGGCTACGACAACGCGCCATTCGAGACCGCTCTCTCTGAATCCGGCTTCGAGGTGTATTCCGAAGCAACGGCCAATTATCCGATCACCCACTTCTCAATTCCATCACTTCTCAATATGTCATATATGCATGGGGACCAGGGACCCATCAGCAATGCGGACCTTTCCAAGCTCGCTGAGAACATCGCCGGAAATAACGCTGTCGTGCGAACTGTCAAAGCCAACGGCTATCAGTACTTACACGGCGAGACGATCAGTCAATACAACCGTTGCGGCGATCAGGTTGACTTCTGCCTAAACGGGCCATTCCTCGACATGACTATGTATCGACTGCTCCAGAACACTCCGATCGGCGCACTCTTCTACTCGGCGACCGCCGACCCGGCAACATGGCTCAACATCCAGCGCATCGACCAGATGCGTGATTGGAAGTCCGTTGAGCGCGTTCTTGGACGAGGACCAAAGTTCACCTTCCTTCACCTCATCCTCCCCCACCCTCCGCTCTTTCTCGATCGCGATTGCCAGATGAGATTCGATCCCGACTTGCGCGGCTCGGAGATGATCAGAGACGACATTCCTGCTGATCGTCAGGACAAGCGACATGCCGCTTGGGTCGAGCAAATAGAATGCGCCAATCGAGCAACCCTCGACTTCATCGAGCAGCTAGAGGACGACGATGTGCTGATTGTAACCGCGGATCACGGTTCGGATGCGACATATCGCTTGTTTGGCGACGTTGGGCAGTATACAGCCGACGACCTTGCCGAGAGGATGCCGATTTTCACCGCAGCCCGCGTGCCGCAGACCTGTCGGGGCGAGATCCCCGAAGATGTGGCATTAGTCAATCTGTTCAGATATGTCTTTGCATGCCTCGCCGATGAGGCGCCTGACCCATTGCCTGATCGCACATTTGTTGCATCATTCGAGGGATACATAATCGAGGTCAAGAGCCCGGACTAAACTGCCGATCCATCTCTTGACTTGACCAACCTCCCAGGGAGCGACGAATGACTTTTGGATACCTCGACCCCGTTACCGGCAGCGCCATCATGCAGGTGCTTCTCGGTGCCCTCGCAGTTGCCGGACTGGGATGGCAATACGTGAGGAAAGCCTTCAACACACTCTTCAAGAGAAGCGCGCAAGTCGAGGCGACAGTGGAGACTGAGAAGATCGGTTCCTAGCCGGCTTCTGCTACCTCGCGTAGCTCCCTTTTCAACTCGTTCACCTCATCCCGGAGACGGGCCGCGTATTCAAACCTGAGGTCCTTGGCCGCTTCATGCATCTCCTCTTCGAGACTCATCACCAAACGAGCTAGGTCATCGCCTTCGAGGTCGATCGGAGCGCGTCTTTCGACTTCTCTTCTTCGCCTATCGGCAGCCGGGACCTCGCTCTGAACCAGCTCCAGGATGTCCGATACCCGCTTTCGTACGGTCTGAGGGTCGATCCCGTGCTCAGCGTTCCACTCTCTTTGTGCCTGACGGCGACGATTGGTCTCGTGGATGGCTCTCTGCATCGAATCGGTGATGTTGTCGGCATACATGATCACCTGACCATCGACGTTGCGGGCGGCCCGTCCGATGATCTGAATGAGTGAGGTCTCCGAACGGAGGAATCCCTCCTTGTCGGCGTCGAGGATGGCCACCAGCGACACTTCGGGCAGATCAAGGCCCTCCCGGAGCAGGTTGATGCCGACGAGAACGTCGAACTCACCCAGCCTCAGCTCCCGCATGATCTGCACACGCTCGAGGGTGTCGATCTCGGAGTGCATGTAACGGGCCCGGACACCCATCTCCAGTAGATAGTCGGTGAGGTCCTCGGCCATCTTCTTGGTGAGGGTGGTGACCAGAACCCTCTGTTCCCGAATCGCCCGCTCCTTGATCTCGTGGAGGAGATCGTCGATCTGGCCCTTTGTGGGGCGGATCATCACCTCGGGGTCGACCAGGCCGGTGGGCCGGATGATCTGTTCCACCACCTGGGTGGAATGACTGATCTCGAATTCCGATGGGGTCGCAGAGAGGAAGATCACCTGGTTGGCCCGCTCGATCCACTCATCGAAACGGAGTGGTCGGTTGTCCTTGGCTGATGGCAGTCGAAACCCGTGATCGACGAGGACGTCCTTCCTCGACCGGTCCCCCTCGTATTGACCACCGATCTGGGGCACGGTGACATGGGATTCGTCGATGATGGTCAAATAGTCATCGGGAAAGTAGTCGAGAAGCGTGTAAGGAGCCTGACCGGGCTCACGCCCATCGAGGTGACGGGAGTAGTTCTCGATGCCGGAGCAGAACCCGACCTCACGCATCATCTCCAAGTCGTAGTTGGTCCGCATCCGCAACCGCTGCGCCTCGAGCATCTTGCCCTGACCCTCTAGCTTCCCGAGACGGTCCTCGAGCTCCTCTTCGATCCCGGTGACCGCCTTGAGGAGACGCTCCCTTTCCGTCACATAGTGGGTGGCCGGGAAAACGAATAGCTCGCTCAGCTCCTCGACCACCTCGCCGGTGACCGGATTCAGCCGTAAGAGACGTTCCACCTCGTCACCCCAGAATTGGACCCTGACGATGGTCTCGTCATATGAGGGAAAGACTTCGAGGGTATCGCCCCTGACGCGGAACTTGCCCCGGATGAGATTGACCTCGTTGCGCTCGTATTGGATGTCGACGAGGCGCTTGATCGCGTCGTGCATCGGATACTCGACACCCTGGACCAGACGCAGCAGTTGACCCTGATACTGCTCCGGGGATCCCAGACCGTAGATGGCGGACACCGAGGCGACGATGATCACGTCATTGCGGACCAGCAGACCGGCGGTGGCGGCGTGACGCAGCCGGTCGATCTCATCGTTGATCGTGGCGTCCTTCTCGATGAAGGTGTCAGTTTGGGGGATGTACGCCTCTGGCTGGTAGTAGTCGTAGTAGGACACGAAGTACTCGACCCTGTTCTTCGGGAAGAACTGGCGGAACTCGTTGGCTAGCTGGGCGGCGAGCGCCTTGTTCGGCGCCAACACCAGCGTCGGCTTCTGGACACGCTCGACGGTCCAGGCGATGGTCGCCGACTTACCTGACCCGGTGATGCCAAGCAGGGTCTGGAATCGGTCGCCACGGAGAATCCCTTCCGACAGCGCCTCTATCGCCTTGGGCTGGTCTCCTGCGGGTTGAAAGTCGGAGGTGACTTCGAATCGGGGCACAAAGTGCAGGGTACCGACGCGCGAGGACAGATTTGAACCTCAGAGGTGAGGCAGCAGGGCCAGAACTGCTGACCTCAGCTCGCTAACGGAGCCCCGATTCGGCAAAACCAAGTCGGCATCAGCGAGCCACTCCTCACGTCGAGGCTGAAAGGCCATACGAGACCTGGCATCGCCTTCGTCCATCCCCCGATCGATAGCACGCTGGAGACGAGTCTCGTCTCGACAGTCGACCACGATACGCCGCCAACCGCCTCCCAGCACAATGTTGAGAAGTGGAATCTCGACAACAACAGATCCCTCAAGTTCCTCCACCTGCGCCATGATCATGTCGAAGATATATGGGTGGGTTATCGATTCGAGCGCAGCCAGCTCTGTTCGGTCTTTGAACACTTCCGAAGCCAATGCCGGCCGATCGATTTCACCGTTCCTGACTGCCAGCGGCCAACGGGCCGCTACCTCGGCAAATGCAGGACCTTCGGGCTCCAAGATCATGTGACCAATGCGATCCGCATCAATGGTGGCGATGCCCTCAGAATCGAGTATCTGCCGGACCTTGCTCTTTCCCGAAGCAAGACCTCCACTCAGAATCCAGCGATGCTGATCAACGCTCACCAGGCGCGACGGTAGCCTCTCATCATGCTGGCGCATTCCGCCCCCTGGGAGTCACGTGTTCATCGCACGGTCCTGGCTGGCCAGTGGGTGGCACTGACAGTCGGAATCGTCTCTTCTCTCGTGGCTTCGGGAGGTAGCGGCGGGTCGCTACTGGCAATGGCAGTCGCGGCCGCGTACACAATCGGGTCGACCCTCATCCCCGAGTCGATGTTCCGTGCGCGGTTCGGAGTCGAGACAATCTCATTGATCGGTGCCATAAGCATCCTGGTCGCCCTCACGTTGACTGGTGGTGCCGGGAGCCCCTACCTGCTGTTGTCGATGGGGCCACCCGTCTTCGCGGCCTTATACGGGGGGCTCCGCTCCGGTATAACCACCGGTGCGTTCTCCGGGTCACTTCTCATCCTCGTCACCCTCGCCCGAGATCAACCGATTATCGACGCTGCGCCAGCCATCGGCCTTTATCTCGTCTTTGTGCTCTTAGTAGGGGTCATACGTCGGCTTCTCGAAGATATTCATCTCCAAGCCACGACCCTCGCTCACGAGAAGGAGTCGGCCACGCTCCGACTCGAGAGACTGGAAGAGACCCACTCCGCCCTGGTCAAGCTCTCCGAAGACGTCTCCACAGGACGTCTCAACTCCACCGAAGTGGCAGCTGACACCCTCGATGTGATCCTCGAGCGATTTCCCGGCTCCGCAGGAAAATTAGCCGTACGAGGTGACGAAGGTTTCGTGGTTCTGGCAGCGCGTGGCATTCCCGGCGAAGAGGGCCACGTCTACGACTTGCCACTTTCCACGTCCGACAACGAAGTGGGCAACCTGGAGCTCACCACTTCGGAGCCAATGTCTCCCGGTCAGCTCGCCGAGGTCGCCGCGATCATTCACCCAGTCAGCGTGGCTTTCGCCAACCTTCAACTGCTTCAGGACATCGTGGGATCAGCCGTCGCTGAAGAACGAACCCGACTCGCCCGGGAAATGCACGATGAGATAGGCCCATCGCTTGCCTCCCTCGGCCTGGCACTCGACATGACCGCAATGCAGCAAGCCGACAATCCAGAAGTCGCATCAGACCTCCAGGTTCTGCGCTCGAACGTGACCAAGCTCGTCGAAGACGTGCGCGCCTCGGTGGCCGACCTCCGTAACGCTCCGGGGCCAACACTCACCGCTCGTATCCTCCAGGCAACCTCGACCCTCGGCACCGATCCTCCCGTCGTGGTGGACCTCGAAGAGCGCCGCCCACCCCGGCCTGCCCAGATTGGGGACCTGACGTCGATAATCTCGGAAGCAGCCCGAAACGCCCACACCCATTCAAAGGCGTCGATGATCGTGGTGTCCGGTCAGGTCGATCGCACTTATGGATCGTGTTCCGTGGTCGATGACGGCATCGGCTTCGATCCCGAGCACGAGCCCGAAGGTCACTACGGGCTGACCGGGATGAGAGAGCGGGCGGCCAAGATCGGTGCCACCATCAAATTCGATTCAAAGGCGGGTGTCGGCACTGCAGTCACGGTTGAATGGGGGTCACGATGATCCGTGTAGTAATCGCCGACGACCATCAGCTCTTTGCCGAAGGTCTCAGCCAGGCCTTGAGCATTCTCCCAGACACTCGAGTCGTGGGGGTGGTCAATTCCGGCCCCGATCTCGACGAGTCGCTGCTCTCACAGCCGGCCGAGGTGGCGATCGTGGACATCGAGATGCCGGGTGGCGACGGGATCGAGACCATCGCCCGGCTCGGCCGCCGATCGAGGGCAATCGTCGTGTCGATGCACGCATCCGATGAGCAGCGACAGCGCGCCGCCGATGCCGGGGCTGTCGGCTTCTTCTCCAAGGGTGTCCCTCTGACAACCCTCGCCGCCGCGGTGCGAGCCGTGGCTGATGGGAAGAACCTCCTGGAGCTGACCGACGAGGAACGGGACGAGCTCCTGGAGACGTACCGTGAAGCCCAACTCGACCCGGGTGCCGCCTCACTGACGGCTCGGGAAAGAGAGATCCTCCAGCTGCTCGCTGTAGGAGTGTCTGCCACCGACGAGTTGGCCGAGCGTCTCTATATCTCGCAGAAGACCGTCAAGAATCATCTGGCATCGATATTTCAAAAACTTGCCGTGAGTGATCGGACTCAGGCGGCAATCGAGGCGATACGACTGGGGATCGCACGACCAAGTTGAACTCCGGGCCAGAACACCAATAAGCCCGGCGACCTATCAGAGATATCGAACCCTCGTCTTACGCTATCAGTGGCCGAAAGGTAGGTAGGTAGACCCCGTGAAGAGACTGATACAAAGAATGCGATGGGATGACACGGGCGCCTCCATGGTGGAGTACGCCCTGCTTGTCATTCTCATCGCGATCGTCGCGTTGGTAGCCGTGCAACTGGCTGGTGTCGAGCTTTCCGGCACCTACTCAGAAATTGCCTCAAGCGTGGCGCAGTGATGACCGTTTTTAGTAAATGTGGTTCCGAAGACCCATTGTCTCCGGGCCATAGTGGGCTAATTTGCCCACTTGCAAGTCCAGTAAGACAACCCAAGGAGGGGTAGAATGCTTGCTCTGTGGACCAAGGTAACAAGTTGGCTAACGGATGAGAAGGGTGCTTCCATGGTGGAGTACGCATTGCTCGTGGTTCTGATCGCGATCATCGCTCTCGTTGCCGTCGCCCTTGCCGGCCGCGAGGTTTCCGGGACCTTCAGCGACATCGCTTCAGGTCTCGACCAGTCGTAGTCGAAAAATCTAGAAACATGGGAAAGGACCCGGTTCTCGGGTCCTTTCTCTATGCCTGATCTCTACGAGCCTTCACGAAGAACCGCGAAATGCTCGTCCTCGTAAATCGTTATCCATCCGGCGTTGCTCAGCTCCGACGCTAGATGAGCGTCACTCGGCAGAAGCGCCTGTTCAATGCCATCACGACGAAATACCGGTTCCCAATCGATGTCACCACGGCGAACTTCCACGAACTCCCCCATCCGTTCTCCATAGAGCTCGGCGCGATCGTCGATGTACACCTTTCGCCCCGGGCCCTCCAGCCAAATCAGGTAACCACCGACTACATCATCGTGGAAGGTCGGCAAGGCAGCAAGATTGGGCACTGCCTGGAGCGGGAACCGTTCTTCAGACAGCCGGCTGCCCGAGACCAACAGGAATGGCATGGCAAGCACAACCATTGTGAAAATCAAGGCCAATATCGGACGCAGTCCCGCCCGCGACCCAATTTCGAGGTCCGACAGCGAGAGCGCAACTAGGGGGACCAGAGCAAGCCAAGCGGGTGGGATGGCCCGGACCGAAGTGAGTGCCAGAACAGTGAAGGGGACGATCAGCCACAGATGCCGGGGAAAGATGCGATTCCGGAATGCCCCTATGACGACGAACACCATGCCACCCAGGAATGGCAGGAATACGACGTCGAGAATTCCCGGACTCCGCCATTCGGTCAGATACTGAAGTGCCTCGCGGCTCTCCCCGAAATCGACCAAGAAGGTGAGAATTCCGATGCCGTGGGCTGTCACCAGCGTAGCCAGGCCGGCCACGATTGTCGTTGGGAGATGACGCCACTCCTTCCTCACTATCAACGACAGACCAACATAAGCGAGACCGATCACGAAGCTGGCGTGGACGGCCGCCCAGATCCAGAACAGGAATGGAATGGCCCACCGTGCGCTCGGACGCTCCCACGCCAGGACCACCAGGGTCATCAGAAGATACGAGAACAGAACCGGACGCGGGACGAGAAAGCTGATGAGGCCGAGGATGCTCAAGATCAGCACGAAGGCCGTGGCGGGAACGCTTCTCGACCTCCGGTAGGCGGCCAGGCCGACGCCCACGAAGGTCAACCCTCCGACGAGAAGGATCATGTAAGGCACGAAACCGAGTCCGGTGAGACTCTCTGCCCACGCGTAGAGCAGCTCCACCAGCCAGCTCTGGGTCAGCCACGGCTCTCCGAACATCGTGAGGGAGAACGGGTCTGTTGTGAGCACGGACCCTTGGTCAGCCTGCACGGTCCCGGCTCGGATGTGCCAGAGGAACGAGTTGTCCACTATCGGATCCCAGGCATCGATTACTAGAGCCACCCAGGGGACGAGAAGTGCGAGATGGGCTATGGAGAGACGACGACCTTGCGGCCTCGCGGCCGCTCCCGTCATGTCGAGGCGAATGCTTCCGCGATCTGAATCGCTGCCGGCCCCAAAAGGACGATAAACAACGATGGGAAGATACAGAACACCAGTGGGAACACGAGCTTGACCGGCGCGGCGAATGCCTTCTCCTGGGCCCGTTGACGGCGCTTGACCCGCATCTCGTCTGCTTGGACCCGAAGCACCCTGGCGATGGTGACACCGAAGGCCTCGGCCTGGATCATGGCCAACAGGAAGGAACGGAGCTCATCGAGGTCGGTGCGTTCCATGAGGTGGCGCATCGCGTCACGCCGGCTCACTCCGACCCGGGTCTCTTGGAGCATCCGGAAGAACTCCTCCGAAAGGGGGCCGGGAACCGTCGCTACGACGCGAGCAAGGGCCGAATCGAAACCGAGCCCCGCTTCAACAGAGATCACTAGCAGGTCGAGGATGTCGGGCAAGGCCCGCAGCATCGCCTGACGACGCTCATCCACCTTACGCTCCAGCCATGCGTCGGGACCGAAGAAGCCCAGCGCGATGGGCAGCAGGAAGAGGACGATCTGCTGTAAGGCATCCCCGCCGAAGTCTCTGATCACAAATGCTGCAAACAGACCGACGGCCGTTGTCAGCAATTTGATGACGATGAACGCCGGAGCGTCGAGATTCCCCGGATAACCGGCGAGCATCAGTTTTCGCTGCTTCTTCTCCAAATAGCCGACAGGTGTGAATCGCTTCAGGAAGTTTCCCAGACCGATCACGATTGGCCCGACGGTGCGCTGCGCCAACGGCTTGGCCAATTCGTCCTCGCGGACCGTGGCCACATTCTGGCGCCCATACAGCTCGAGACGGTTGGTCATGTCCTCACGGGCTCGGGTGACTCCCATGCCCACCCACACCACGATGAACAACACGAGGGCAAAGACCGCCACGACAGCAAGCAGAAGTGGGTCGAATGAGCTCATATCTCGATGTCCACGATCTTCTTCAGCCAGAAGATGCCACCGGCCATGAGCAGCAAGCCGATGGCGATGGCGACCCGGCCAAAGGTCTCATCCAGCAGCGGCTGCAGATACTCACGGTTGGTAGTCCATAGGAACAGTGCCATGAAAAACGGCAAGGACCCCAGAACAAACGCCGAGATTCGGCCCTCGGCGGTGAGCGCCCTGATCTCACCTTTGAGACGGTTCCTCGCCCGCATCGTGTCCCCCACCGTCTGCAGCACCTCGGCGAGATTACCGCCAACCTCCCTTTGAATTTCAATAGCCATCACTGCCCATTCGAAGTCTTTCGACTGTGTCCGGTCCACGACTGCCTGAAGCGCGTCGGTGACACTGATTCCGAGACGGGCCTCTGCGATTGCCCGACCGAACTCACGGGCCGTTGGGTCGGGTGACTCGGAGGAGACAGCCTCTGTCGCTTGAAGCAGCGAGTAACCGGCTCGTAGCGACGTCGACATCAGCGTGAGCGTGTCCGGCAGCTGGTTCTCGAACTTGCGCTTTTCTCGCCCTCCCGCAAACCGAATGAGAAAGAAACTGATCAGGAGAAAGACGGCAAAGGCAATGACGCCGGCGATGGTCCCGTTGAATATCGCAACGAGGATGCCACCCACCGCCGAAAGGCCGAACATGCCCAATATGGCCTCGCCGGGTGAGATGGGGATGTTGGCCTGCTCGAGGGCGGAGTTGACGCCGGAGAGCAATCCGCGCCTTCTGACCTCTTCCTCGGCCGCCTCGGAGAAGCGGTTGAGCAGCGGGATGCGCTGCAGCCAGGAGCGACCCTCCTCGGCCTCTCTGGGGCCTTTGCGGCCGTAAGCCTGGAGTCTCTTGGCGAAGCGGCCCGGGTCGTCCTCATCTTCCCGACCAAACAAGATTACAAGGAACAGGAAGAGCGTGAGACCCAGACCGGCGGCACCGAGCAACATGAGGGTCTGGACGTCGAGCAGGGCACCGCTCTCCACGACCTGGGTGGTCAGCGGAGCCAGGGTCGTCGTCGTGGTCACCCCCGGCTGTGTCGTGGTGGTGACCGCATAACCGGAGACGGCAAAAGTCTGCGCGGAGCTCAGGCCCTGATAGCTGACGGCGAAGTCGACCTCGCCGGGAGTGGAGATCGGAGAGACGAACCTGGCGACGAGGGTGTTGCTGATCTCACGGCTGATGTCGGTATAGAGCTGTTCCAGGGCTTCGGGGTTCGGTGTGGAGAGGAACAACCCACCACCAGCAGTGGCTATTTGCTCCACCGGATCGGGAGTGAAATCCGAGCCCTCCAATGCCACCCCGAAGGTGCGGACATCGCTTCCCTCCACTGCGGCGATCGCGTCCTCGAGGGTCGCCTCTGACGCGGTGTCCTCACCGTCGGTGAGCACGATCATGTTCGGCAGCAAGCCGCGAGCGTTGGGCTGATCGAAGAGTGCGACGCCCTGAATGACGCCGTCGTTGAACGCGGTCTCATTGGCCGGATCGATGGCGTTGATCGTCTGTCGCAGGCCGTCCTTGTTCCCGGTGAACCCGGTCAGTACCTGGACCCCATCAGAGAAGCTGACCACGGCGATGCGGTCCTCGGCTCGGGCCTGGTTGACGAAGCTGATGGCTGCGGCCTTCGCCGCTTCCATTGCACCACCTTCCGCCATCGAGCCCGAAGCATCGATGACCAGGACCACCCCGACCGGCACCGACGATGCACCAACCGGCTCGACGACGAGATCAGTGACCGGGTCGCCGTTGGCGGTGACCTCGAGGGCCTCAGGATTCGGGTCTTCCCCGAAGTTGCGGAACTCGATCACCATCTGGGTCTGGCCACCCTCCGGGTAGCGAGAGCCGTTGATGTCGACGATCTCGATCTCCTGGCCACCCTCCTGGGCCCATGCGGGCACAGCCAGCAGCAGGAGCGCCGCAGCCACGGCGAGAAGTCGGCGTGACAGTTTCAACCGCCTCTCCGTGCGAAGGGCTCTGGTTCGAACAGGTCGGCGGGGAGACGGATGCCTTGGTTCTCCAGGTCCTCGGAGAACGAGGGACGAATCCCGGTCGCCTTGAGACGTCCCTTGTAAATGCCATCGTCGTCGACGCCCATGCCAAAGTCGAAGAGGAACAGATCCTGAAGGGTGATGATCTCGCCTTCCATGCCCTCGACTTCGGTGACGTGGGTGATTCGCCGGGTCCCGTCTTTGAGACGGGAGACATGGACGATGAGGTCGACCGCCGATGAGATCTGCTCGCGGATGGCCCGGACCGGAAGGTCGAACCCAGCCATCAACACCATGGTCTCGATACGGGACAGGGTGTCACGTGGCGAGTTGGAGTGGACGG